>Ga0070660_100003083_pt1 | contig 11466 bp, 22 predicted proteins | sample KBSC33metaG_FD_64670 | JGI IMG/M metagenome (GOLD analysis project Ga0070660, IMG submission 64670) | Corn rhizosphere microbial communities from Kellogg Biological Station, Michigan, USA - KBS C3-3 metaG | ecosystem: Host-associated > Plants > Roots > Rhizosphere > Soil ... | reverse complement strand
GTCCCACTGAGAATTATAAATCGCTACACGCGGAGGTAATGTGAAAATCTTACGACGTCTCCATTCCGGGGGTGTTTCTACTATCGATGTCCTCATATCGTACATCGATGAAGGCGATAACGGCGCAACTCGCTTCATGCCACTTTGGGTGCTAAATACTCATCGATTGGCACGTTACGCGTTAGCTAGGCCGGACCGCCTCGGCGGCTAATTAACTGATTAAGGAGGTTGCTATGGGCTCTCGACCCCCCCGCCAACCTTAGTCGCGCAAAGGATCGCGAGCTTCGAGCACGGCCCAAGCATGGGTGAGCTCTAACTTGTCGGAAAAGCTCATGGCACTAGCAGATACGGGCATCACTACGCACGACGAACTGTGCAAGCGGGCTCTGAAGGGTTTGCCTCGACGCCACGCGGCCTGACAACAGGGCATCACAGTGTCTTCGGGACTGCAGCCAAGAGACTTGCGGCCGCCTGCTTGATTCCATCCATTTGCCGTTTGGCTCTCATGAGCTGAGTTGGACTCACGATGCTCGAGGCCCAGCACCATCCAACTGCTCTGCCGGTGGGTGAGTGGTATTGCCACGCTTCTCTTGTTGCTTATGCATGCTGTGGTGATGAGCGCACAGGCTTTGGGTATTCTCGTATTTGAAAAAGAGTAACCACTGACCGAGGTGAGGAGTGATGTGATCGACGTGGCTTGCAACTACGGGTCGACCCTCAATTGCACACTGCCGGCACTGTGGCTCCTCGGCGAGCCTGTGCCTTCTGATCGACTTCCAAATTGGTGACTTACACCACGAGCGCCAGAGCGGCTCCGCTCTGCGCGTGGCGTGATGCCGTGAACCAGCGTCAATCGTGAATGCAGTGTTGTAATGCGGCATGACCTGTGCCCCCGGTCTGCCAATGTGCCGCCTGACGGACGACAGCGCATGCTGCACTGCTTCCGTTTACGGAATCTTTCTTTATGAAGTGATTCTAGCCATCTAGCGTGGCAATTTTTGGTCGCGCGCTTCTAGGGAACAAATAAACTTAGTGAGTGATCAAAGCGCCACAGATTGGGATCTACGTGGCCACTGGGCTGGGAAGGCAATAGCTCGCTTTAAAACGCGAGCGTTGTTGCTCCTAGGTCACGCTCTTCCGGATTCATGTCTTATCGCCCCTCGCCATCACATCGCTCCGCACCCATGCCCGCGGTCTATCCCTGCGTCCCCGGCCATGAGAGCGGATTATTCGGCAGAAGCCAGTGTCCGAGAGACAGTTGGAGAAAGCCCTCAGGACTGTGGGCTTACACCGCGCGCCTTAGCCGTAGACACATGCTAGCCGCTAGACACATGCTCTCGAACGTCATGGTAACGTCGGGCACGCCGCGTGAGGTTCTCACAAAACGCACTGAGGTAGCGCACGGTCATTCTGATGTCTTGCCGCTGGTAGTAAGTCTTGGCGTAAGCCCCGTTGTACAAGAAAGAGTGCAAGGGCACGCTCAAACTCAGATCCACAGCCCAACTCGACGCCCAGCGCTTCTTCTTGTTTGACGAATTTCTCTAATTGATCTGCGGCGAGTGCGGCCCGCAAGGTCAAGCGCGATTGCATCGTCAAGGCCTCCGCTTAGCATTTTGAATCACAAGCCCCTTGATCGATTTTGTGACAGGCGAGGACGTAAGCAGAATTATTTCATACGACGCTCCCGGAACGAGGCTAAGCCGCCGTTCCGCTAGCTCGAACTCTCCGTGCGGATTGCTCCGCCTGTAGTGTCCCTTTCCAAGCATGGATGGCGAACCACTTGAGCTTTCGATGGTCGGTTTCGCCGACAGAGGCGAGTGCAACCATGGTTGTTCTCAGCTTGTTTCGTGCTGGCGTGGTTTCGAGAGTGCCGTCCTTGTTTAATTCCTGCCACGCGTCTTCCAGCGCAGCCTCAATCAAGCTGCGGGTCTGAGGACCAATGTGTTTGGGAACTTCGTTGAGGGGCATGACCTCACCTCCCCCGTCAGGAGTGGCGCAGGATCATCGTTCCCCCGTTTGCGTCGATGATCGTCTAACCTGGACATTCTATCTTGTTGGACGGTAGTAAGCGAATCGCTGTCTCGCATTGCAGCACTAAATGCTCGATGGTATTGCACTTGCAATAGTTTCTGCCCTAACCGCTTCTTTTTGTAGGACTTAGGCTTCACCACACCGCTTCTTTTTGTAGGACTTGAGCTTTCACCGCAAACGCAATGCAGCAACGGTGATTGTTTCTTTTCCACAAAAAACGACACTGTTCCGCTCATGCCTACCGATCCCTCTCCCAAGCCGAACCTAATGCTGGCGACTATAGCGGACTACACACCTCCACCGCCGAAGCGGCGCCCATACAAAAAAGCCCCGGTAGCGGCCGGGGCTAATTAAAGACTGCCGTGCGGTGACTCCTGGAAGTCACCGCTACGCATTGTATCCTGTTCACCTGAGGTGTTGAGCTACAAGGGGGAAGGCTGTATTCGTTAACAGCTCAATATCAGGGGGGATCCTCATGGACATCATGGCAGTGATAGTGACGCTCATCATCGGCGCCGTAGCTGGTTGGCTCGCCGGAGTGCTGGTAGAGGGAGCGGGTTTCGGCCTCCTTATCAACATGTTGCTCGGCATTGCCGGCGCGTTTATCGCCGCTCTGCTGTTCCCCAGACTGGGACTGGGGTTGACTTTGGGCGGAGGCATAGTCGGCGCGATTGTCACCTCGGCACTCGGCGCGATCGTTCTGCTTCTGATTGTCAATCTGGTACAGCGACTGGTCAGTTGAAACTGACAACACGGTAACGCAAGGGAGCGCCCGCCGAAGCGGGCGTCCCAAGCCTGGAAGTCTAGACCACAGCGTTGTTCGTAATTGGCAACAGGAAAGAAGGATGTCATGACCCGCCTCCTCGCAATTACCGTCACCGCACTGGCCATGGGATTAGTGCCGGCCTCGGCTACGGAAAGTTCGTCACCCACCACCCCTCCAACAGCAAGCACTGTGTCGCCTGAGGCATCTAAGTCAGCGACCGTTCCGCCGTCGGGCAGCGCCGACACTTCAGGTGGCGCTGCTGAGCAAAGCTCGTCGCCGCCTTCAGCGGGTTCAACGATGGGCAAAGTGGGTGAGAAGAGTTCGTCGTCCCCATCAACTCCCTCAAGCAAAATGGGTGAGACACCAAATCCGACAGCGCCAAGCGCGAACGACTAGTCCTAGAGTTCCTTTTTCTCCACTCTAGCCCCGGCTCAATGTCGGGGCTTTTTTTTGGCATCGAGCGCCCGCAACGCCATGATGCCGTCAGGCGCGAGTCGGCACCATTCTCCAGTCGCTGCTTGCCAGCGGTTCGAACATGCCGATTTTCGCTCTCCATTATAGCAACTTCTCGCGTGCTGATTAGTTGGTCTCCAAACCCTGTTGTTAGAAGGAGATTCAACATGAACATGAAGTTCGCTGCGGCTACAGCACTCGCAAGCAGCTTGCTGATCCTGCCCCTGATGCAAGGATCAGCGCAGTCAGCAAGCATTCCATCTCTTCCAAGTCATCCGCGCGATCTAACCCTCATAGCCCACGGCCACGGAGGCGGTGGAGGCGGAGGAGGCGGTGGCACAAACTTCAGTGGCGGAGGCGGTGGTGGCGGACGCATGGGAGGCGGTGGTGGTGGACCGCATGCCATGGGCGGTGGTGGACCCCACGCGATGGGTGGTGGTGGACCGCATGCCATGCGCGGAAATGGATCACATGGCATGGATAATGGACCGCATATGCGTGGCGGTAATTTTGCCGAAGGCGGTGGCGGGAGAGAGTTCCGGCGCGGTCACGGTGACTCTTCCGACCACAATGGTCGTAACCACGGGCGTTTTGCTGAAAGAGGCCGCGACTTTGATCACAATCACGGGCACGGCCATCGTGTGTTCCGCAATGGGACCTGGGTGTGGGTCTACGGGTCGGATTATTACGCTGGCGATGATTGTTATTGGCTGCTTAGACGGGCACGCGTCACTGGCAGCCCATACTGGTGGAGCCAGTACAACGCCTGTGTCGGTTACTACTAAGACTTTAATTAAAGCTGGCTGAGACAAAAGCTCAGACAGCACGGGAAGCCCTGGTGTAACCGCATTCACCAGGGCTTCTCATTTGTTCGCAGCGCTCCCTGGTGCCACCACAGCTTCATAAGAGAAGCCCCGGCGACGGGGGCACACCGGGGCTTCGGGGCTCCTGTAGGGGGAACCTGTGATGGGGAGGGAACCCATCACAAGGGCGCTCTACACCCGCTGTATTTTTCGAGCAACACTCAGTTGAATTGAACTTCGTGCCATTTTGTCGCCCTCGTCTTGCCACCATGAACCACTTTGGTGGCAGTGAGATTCGCGCGACGAAGACGGGGGAACGCGTAACGGTAGGCCCAGGGCACGGCGTCCTGGGCCTTCTTTTTCGTCCAGGGCTTCTTCTTTGGAACCTTGCTAACGAAGCTTGGTTGAACTCAAGCGCGGCGGAGATTTCCCCCCGGTGCCCCACACCAACCGTCCTGCCGCGCCTGTCGAGCTGAACTTTGAAGCCCGGTGCCCCCTCACCGGGCTTCTCGTTTGAAAAATTAGCTCTTCGCCTCCGCTCCAGGTGTGTTCCTAGTCGGGTCCGGCGTATCGGGATTCGAGGCACCAGTGTGCTTCCTGGGTTCGGGCATCGGCGCGAGGAAGAGCGGCGCGTATGCATCATACGGCATGACCACGGACGGTAGATAAGTTGGAGGAGCCGAGGGCGTGGGTTTGGCCAAAACTGGCGTTCCAGCCAAGAGGAACGTGGCGAGCGTCAAAGCTACTGCTGTGTGTTTCATCTGATTAACCTCCGAGGGAGCGCAACCGCTACCGCGAAGGCTAAAAGTGGCTCCGCTGCCGCACTGTATCGAGCCAGGTTCCCTCGATGCGCCGTCCCGACGGTGAGCTTGGTCCTCGGTGTTGACGAGTTAAAGGAACTTCATTCATCGCGTCAGCATTAGCCGAGTCTGAAACTTCTAGAATGCAAGATAAAGGTATGATGCGGTTATGATGCGGTTGTTGTGTCTCATCCATATTCGGCACAAATGGCGCTATCTCGGCGATTTCACAAGACGCGAATGCAAGAGGTGCAAGATTCGCCAATGGGCGTGGCTGAACCACACCGGCTACACCTGGGTTTCGGAAGAGAACCTCCCCTTTAAGATTTAGCTCCAGCCTCAGTGAGCTGGGCGCCGTGCGCTTGGCCTCGGTCGTGATGCTCTCGGCATTGCGCGAAGAATATCAAGTCTGGAAGTTGATGCGGCAGCGGTGCCTCAATCCCAAACATCCTAGGTGGCCTGACTGGGGTGGGCGGGGAATTAAGGTGTGCGATAGATGGAATAGCTTTGAGAACTTTCTTGCTGACATGGGTCCAAGGCCACCCATGCACAGCCTCGACAGGATCGACAATGATGGCGACTACACACCGAAGAACTGTCGGTGGGCCACCTGCTAACGTGCAAAATAACAATCGTCGCAACTCGATTGCCAAAGTGCTGGGAGTTCTTCAGCGCAGGAGCGCGGGGGGTGATTTTTCCGACGCTCACATGACCGCACGACCGCAACGGAACCCACGTCAGGTACTGTCCGCAAATATAAAGCTACGTCGAGGCCCAAAGGTGGGAGTTACGGCTACCGGGGGAGCGTCGAAGCCGAAACCAAATCGCCTCTTCGGTCGAGACGGCGGGGATTAGCCTGACTGGAATGAGGACAAGGGAGAGGCGAAGATTACCTGACCCGAGCGAAGGAGGCGGCATGACGCGAACTCGGACTGCACACAAAAAGGAGTCCAAATCTGGTGCCGACACGGCCAAGCACAAGGTGAACAAAACGGGCTCGCAGAGTGGCGGTCATGGTGGTAGCGGTGTGGGCAGGGTGCAGGCTGACTTAACTGGGTGATGATCAGGCCGAGATACCGAAATGAGTTTGAAAAGGACGGGCTTGAAAAGGTCCGCGATAACGTGTTGCGCAATCCTTACAAAAACGTCGAACAGCAACAACAAGCTAAAGAGTGGATTTAATGCATGGCGATGATGCCAAGTCCCATGAAGATACCGCCGAGGATGAGGTACAGCGGCGAACCGTTCGAGTAACTGATCACGTAAAAGCCGCCGCTCGTTAGGACGATCGCCACCAAGAGGGAAAGAATGGTCAACCCGACCCCTTTTCTGAAGGAAACAGAGGCAGCGTTTGGGCCTGCTACTAGTTGCGCTTCTCGCGGACGAAGCGGCCGACGCGCCGCTTCCTCTGCTCAAATGTTCCCATGGGGTTAGGAACTGACATTACAGGTCCCATCGAGTTCGTGTGCTTCATGCCGTAAGCCGACTTGCTGGCTCGTGCACTATGATGCCTCATTCCTGGAGGGCCAAGAATGCGCACGGCGTTGACGTCTGTTGGTTGAATGCCTTGAATCTTTGTAACGGTCTTGAGTTACCGGGGCCCCATAGCCCCTTCAACTGACCTCATAACGAGGTCGCCCGGATGCTTAAAGCAGTGTTCTTCAACCGTATTTGTAATTTCTAGCATTTCTTGAGCATCAAGCATCGAGCTACCGTGAGCTCCGTGATAATAGCCATCGATCCAAGTGGCGATTTGTTTAGGATCGGCGATCTTGTACTCAACAAACTGATCGCAGGTAATCTTTGAAACATCGACCGTGACCTGCGCCTCCGCGTGGGCTGTCACACTTGCAAAAAGAACGGCAAGCGCCGAACTAACAAACGCGGTCTTCTTCATGAGGGGCTCTCTCTGGCTTCTAACGCGCACGCGACGATAAGAAGCTTCTTCTGCCAACAGAAGAGGCAGCTGATGGTCGTTTTGTCTCGCATCGTCTGGCGGATGGAAGATCGGCCTCATGAGGTTGGAAAGAGAGTGACAAACGCTTGGGGATTTGTTCGCCGAGTCGGATTAGCGTGCTTTCGATGAGATCATAGGACATCACTGACTCCTAAGTTTTAATGGTTTGACGGCTTTGGCATGACCCAGCAGGGTTCTGGAAGGCGCGAATTTCGCGGTTGCTCTGCCAGCATCGTCTCAAAGCCCACGCAAGAGGTGGGTAGCGCGCCAGGCCATTGCTTGAGCAATATTGCCGCCCTTATCTAGCGATTGCGCGGATTGAGCATGAACCGGGAAATTTGTCGCATCGTGGCCCAATCTCACCTCCCAAAGCCTTTGAAACAAACATTTTTAGGAGCGTGAGAATTGTTGCAGCTCCCTACATCAGGGTGGCGGCGGCCGCGAGACCGGCCTACCGCGGAGTCGGAACGCACTAGCGCCTAGTGGGCTCCGGTGGGGAGACGGTTGGGCTGTGGGTCTCGCATAGCTGACCACGGGGACGCGACAAAATCTGTCAACAATTTGACGCGAGACTGCAAAACAGCGTCGCACACCAAAGTATGGGCACCGCATTCGTACATAGAATGGCGATGCTGTCCGCGATCCTCTAGCTAAGCTGCTCCCAAGTCAGAAATGAGAAGGCTACGCATGAGATCGAAGAACCTAGAACTGAATCAGGCATTGGCTTTCGACAAGTTGGAAGAGTTTGTTCGCCAAGAGGAGGCTCGCGGAGCTGAACTGGTGCGGGGATCCGACTTTGAGCGGGCTCTTGCGCTGCTCACCGTCCAGCGCCAGACCAGATCGAGAATCTACAGCCCGAACTCCAAGCCTCGGATTAGCTCCCATCCGTTTAACGGTACGCTGTAGGCCACTGGCATCGAATGCGGTGCTGCGCCCCAATCCCCAAAACTAAGAGGAGTCGGAGCGATGGAGCAGATCGTTATCGCATACAAGAAGATCAAGGAGGTGGCCAGGTTATTGGTTGCTGCCAACGAGCGTGCGCTTGCTGCGGAAGCGGAGGCTCTCGCGAAGCAGGTGGACCGAAAAACCGTCCAATAAACGCGCGCTAGGCGTTTTAGAGGCTGCTTTCCGCAGATCTTGGGTTCGCAACGCAGATTCTATCGCAGCCCTGTTCGAACTCTCATGAAATTCTCTACGAGCTCCTGGAATAGTCGGGGTATGGAGTCGACAATGACAAGATTTGTCCTTTACACACTGATGCGCGCTTTCCGCATCCAGCCGATTGATCGGAATCAGTCTTCGCGCCAACCATCCTCCCGGCTCTGGCTTCTTCCTTGGCATGTTCCACCGCTTTCCTGATCGCTCGCCGCCTGGACCATCTGATAATCGAGTGGAAGGAGACAGGTCATGTACGCGGTGACGGGAATCACCGGCAAGGTTGGAGGCGTTGTTGCCCGTACTCTGCTGGCCGCCGGCCTGCCGATCAGGGCCGTCGTCCGCGACGCTGACAAGGGCCGGCCGTGGGCAGAGAAGGGATGCGAGGTCGCAATCGCGTCGATCGCTGATGCCGACGATCTGACGAACGCCTTCTCCGGTGTCGCGGGCGTGTTTCTCATGACGCCACCCGACTTCGACCCCGAACCCGGCTTTCCGAAAACGCTTGACGCAATCGCGGCGATCAAGACCGCCATTGACGCCGCGCGGCCTGGGAAGGTGGTCTTTCTATCTACGGTCGGTGCCCACGTGGGGAAATTCAATTTGCTGAACAATGCCAAGATAACGGAAGAGGGCCTGCGCACCGAGCATGTTCCCGTCGCCTTTCTACGCGCCGCCTGGTTCATGGAGAATGCCAGCTGGGATGTGGAAGCGGCGAAGGCCGGGGTCGTTCCCTCTTTCCTACAGCCGCTCGACCATCCGGTACCGATGGTCGCGACGGCCGATGTTGGAGGTACGGCGGTGGGCCTGCTCCTCGAAAGCTGGACGGGTCAGCGCATTGTCGAACTCGAAGGACCGCGCCGCTATTCGGCGAACGACGTCGCCGCGGGCTTTGCCGAGGCGGTCCGCCATCCTGTGAGGATGGAAGCGGTGCCGCGCGACACGTGGGAGGCGCTGTTCCGCTCGCAGGGAATGAAGCATCCCTTGCCCCGCATTCGGATGCTCGACGGCTTTAACGAGGGCTGGATCGATTTCGAGGGTGGTGGTGCGGAACACCGTACCGGCCGGATCACGCTCAAGTCCGTCCTCAAAGGCCTCGCCGCGCAGGGTTGACGCGCCGCGGCGGGTCCTGCCGAACTTGCGGTTCGCTGCGCTGCACGTCACACTGACTTCACCTCGCCACCATCCATGCGAAGCACCGTGCCGGTCATCCAGCGCGCCGCCGGCGAGACGATGAACGCCATTAAGTCCGCTATCTCTTCCGTTTCGCCGAAGCGGGCAATGCCGGCCTGCTTGAGGAACTGCTGCTTGGCGTCTTCGAGCGTGATCTTCTTAGAGGCCGCGGCCCTTTCAAGCATTGACAATCGGCGTCCCGTCATTACCGCGCCGGGCGAAACGCTATTGACCTGAACGCCGTCCTCAATTCCGCGTTCAGCAAACGCCTTGGCCAACGCTTCGATTGCCGCATTGATCGCGCCGACTGCCGCCGCACCCGCCCTAGGAATTACCGCCGCATTGCCTGAAATGAAGACGACCGTTCCTTTAGACTCTCTCAAGGCATCCCACGCGCGGATCGTCAGCCGGCGCGCGCCGTGAAATTTGAGTTCCATGCCCGTATTCCATTGTTCGTCGTCATCTGGAACACGTCGAGCCCGGCTACGGCGCCGGCGATGTTGACCAATGCATCGATGCGGCCAAAACGATCCAGCGTCTCTTTCACAACGAACTCGGCCGACCTGGGTGCCATCAAGTCGAGTTCGAGCACGAGCGCTTCGGCGCCGATCGCTTTGGCCTGCTGCCCAACCTCTCCCAGTTTCTCTTCGCTGCGGGCCACAAGGACGATGGCTCCGAACTCGTGAGCCAGCCGAAGTGCCGTGGCCCTTCCGATCCCCGAGCTTGCGCCGGTAACGATCGCGACAGAGTTCGACATGTTATTCTCAGCCTGCCAGGGCTTGCTTCAGGTGCCGGTTGCAGAGCGGATTGCGTCGAAGATGACAGCTACGACAGCCGTTGGAGCGGTGACGCTGGGCGTGTGATCAACGGCATGCTCCGTTATCTTTGCCTTCATGCGCTCCGCCATGTAGCGCTGCGTGTCGGGGACGATCATTCGATCGTCTTCGGCAATCAGAAACCAGCTCGGAATGTCCTTCCAAAGTGGGCGCCCGACAGGAACAGTGATGCAGCTCAGCGATATCGGCCGCTGCACGGCAGCGAGCACCGCTCGCTCGTCCGCGGATGCGTTGGGCGCGAACGCCGTTTCGAAGGCACCTTCGGGTAGCCAAATCAAACCATCTCTGTCCGGTCCAAGCTTTGGCGCTTGGGGATGGGGTTCGAGGCGATAAAATACGTCCGCGACCTTCTCGCCCTCGTCGGGAGCAAGAGCGGTTACGTAGACCAGCGCCTTCACCCGTTCGGGGCGTGCGAGAGCAATAACTGCACCGGCATAAGCGTGTCCCGCTAATACGATCGGCCCCTCCGTCCGGTCCAAACTGCGGTTGAGCGCAGCCACGTCGTCAGCAAGAGAGGTTAGCGGAAGCGGCGCCGCGAACACCTTCACGGCCTCTGCCTTGAGTGCCGTTATGACCCGCGCCCAGCTTGATCCATCCGCCCATGCTCCGTGGGCAAGCACCACGCTTATATCTTTCATCGCCATCCCGCCAAATGCCTCACATCAGCTTCGAAACTTTCACTGGCCAATCAGGCTGCCCGCTTGTGTCGAGCGATGAGTTGATTGGCAACGTCGTTCAAGTCATTGCCTACTATCTGAGGCTGAGGGCCGACCCCCAGGAGATCATTGCCGACGCGCTTGATCAGCGCTCCCCTCCAGCCTGCCGCGACGGCGCCGAGGGTGTCCCACGTGTGGCAGGCGACAAGGCACAGTTGCGAGGGCTCAACTCCAAGTTCGTTCTCGACATAAGCGTAAGCCTCTCGCGACGGCTTATGATGCTTCACGCCGTCCGCGCTGAATCTTCGTTCGAACAGATCGGCGATGCCGCAATGCTCAAGTTGGCGAGTTTGAACTTCGAGCAAATTGTCCGTGAGGGTGAAGAGCCGAAAGCCTGCATTGCGCAGCTTGCGTAGCGCCGCCGGAACCTCAGGGTGGGACGGCATCGTGGAAAACTTTTCCGCAAGCTCCTCCTTGTCTCTGTCGTCAATTTTGATGTCGCGTGTATCCGCCAGCATTTTCATGACGGCTGAACCGATATCCGTGAACGGGACGTAGCAGCCCGCCACGGTCAGCGCCGCGGAATACAGGATCAAGTTGGCGAACCATAAGCGCATCGCGCCCTTTTCGCCGAAGATGCGCTGGAAGATTGGTTCCATCGTTTCAAGATCGAGAAGCGTCTCATTGACGTCAAAAACGATCAGCGGAAGAGCGGCCATCTTATTGACTCCTGTCCGTTGTGAGCGACTCAGGTCACGCGGGCGAGGAAATCGCGGATGATGACTGCGATCTCGGAGCCATGACTCTCCAGCGCAAGTGCGTGGGGGGTTTTTTTT
>Ga0070660_100003081_pt1 | contig 11468 bp, 8 predicted proteins | sample KBSC33metaG_FD_64670 | JGI IMG/M metagenome (GOLD analysis project Ga0070660, IMG submission 64670) | Corn rhizosphere microbial communities from Kellogg Biological Station, Michigan, USA - KBS C3-3 metaG | ecosystem: Host-associated > Plants > Roots > Rhizosphere > Soil ... | reverse complement strand
ACCGGCGGCGCTTTAGGTTCTACGCTCGGACAAATAGCGAGAATTTCTCATAACGAAAGAAAAATTTTATTAGCCGCGGGAGCTACAGCCGGTATGGCTGCTATATTTGGCACACCCATAGCCGGGATTTTTTTAGCAATAGAATTATTATTATTTGAATTTTCACCACGTTCTATAATACCGGTTGCCCTGGCATGTATCACAGGAGCTGCGGGCCATCATTTTCTTTTTGAAGCAGGACCTGTTTTTCCAGTGGGACACTTAATTGAAACGCCATCCAACACTGCACTTTTTGTTTACAGCCTGTTGGGAATCATAATGGGCTTTATTTCTGTGTTTACTACTAAACTCGTCTATTATATTGAAGACAGTTTCGAAAAATTGCCGGTTCACTGGATGTGGTTTCCCGCTATCGGCGGCCTTTTCGTAGGTATTATCGGTTATTTTGCTCCGCGTACCTTAGGGGTAGGTTATGAAAATATCACGGATGTTTTATCGGGAACCTTAACCCTTAAAGTAATATGGTCGCTATGCATTTTCAAATTTATTTCGTGGGCTATAGCGCTCGGTAGCGGAACATCCGGTGGTACCTTAGCGCCATTGTTCACCATAGGCGGAGCTGCCGGAATTTTGTTGGCAAGCGCTATTCTTTATTTCTTTCCTCACTCAGGAATCACTTTGTCACTGGCTGCTTTAGTAGCCATGTCCGCTATGTTTGCAGGTGCATCCAGGGCGCTTCTTACTTCTATTATTTTTGCTCTGGAGGCTACAGGACAATCCAATGCTTTGTTGCCACTATTAGCAGGATGTATCGGTTCGTACGTTGTTTCTTTTTTTCTGATGGAAAATACAATCATGACAGAAAAAATAACGAGAAGAGGCGTAAAAACGCCTGATTCTTATGAGCCGGATATTTTGGAAACGGTCAACGTAAGCCAGGTAATGGAAGAAGACGGTTTGGTATTGAATGAGGATATTACAATTGGAGAAGTGCGCGAATGGCTGGAAAAAGAAAAGGAATACAACAGTAATTATTTTATTATCGTAAATAAAGACAACGAATTCCGTGGGATTATAAGTTCATCTAATTTATTCTCCAACCATCATCAGAAGGATAAATTGTTAGGTACTTTGATTAAAAGAAACAGTGTTTCCGTCGGGGAAGTCAACAGTCTTCGAACGGCTGTAGAAATAATGGCAAGGGAAAATATTGACATTTTACCGGTAATTTCCATTGATAATAACATTGTTGGAATTCTTTCTTATAAAGACATTTTGGCCGCCTATAAATCTGATATTGATAATTATGTAAAAAACAAACCTTCCATTTCATTAAAAAGAAACGGATTAAAAATGCTGGTCCGGGGAAATAAATTAATCAATTTGATGACTTCAAAAAATAAGTAAAGACCCTGTTGCGGCTAAAGATTTCATGGCTTATTACAAATGCACATCTATCTATTATACCAGGAAATTATTTTCATATAGCTGTTTACAGTTGATTAATATAGAAGCCGGTTTATAATTTTTGATAAAATGATCCGTTCTGTATGTGTAACAAAAAAAACCCTTTTTCATTGGTTTACTGTAGGTTTTAACATACAGCAAGCTAATATAATAACGTAAATTTGAAAAAAATTGGGAAAGCATTTCCCACTCCATATTTATTAATTTTTCTATGAAGTTTTTATTTTATTCTATTTTAATTGCTACCCTTCTCCCGCTATCAGTTTTTGCAAATAATGATACTACCAATATTCCTTTGGGCAGGCAAATATTTCATGACCGTATCAAAGAAGAACAAAGGCTCGCTGACAAAGCTGATGGCCGCCTGGACGGCTTGATTAAAGTAAGCAACAATCCTGATGTGAATTTGCAGGTTACTGATGCCATTATAAGAAAAGTAAATGTTCTTCGTAACGATATTGAGATTAATAACGATATACCTTCTAACAATGACAAAGTGCGATACCTGCGTTACCTGGAAGATCTGTTAAAAGATTTTATCAATAACTGGAAATCCCACAAATTGAATCCTGCATTAGCGCCTTTGCTGGTTCAGAATTTTCATGAAATTTTTAAGGCAAATATTAAAGGTGAAAGTATGGCGCCACTCATTCAAAAGGTACCTTACGAAGTTGGTTTAATAAATGCATCTATTTTTGAAGACAACCCAGGCTACCAGGAAAGCAAGATAGTACTGTTTAGAAAATTTTGCGCTTTATACCCTGATAAGATATTGGCTAATATCGGCCCTTATGCAAATGAGCCTTTTGCAGACACTTTAGTGATAGATGCCTTTAAAAACAGTCCCAGCCAATTGTATTCTTACGCACAATCTTCAGGCAGTAAACAGGGAAGGCTAATAAGAAGAATTGACGATCCAAGGATAAAAACGGTAGTACAATTAAGCGCCCAGAACCGCGCATTGTTCTATTTCCCTTTTATGGATGAGCTTATCAGTGGAAAATTAAAAATGGCCGATGTTACAAAAGTGGCGGGCAATTCCGATAAAAACTATGACAGTGTTGGTTACTATAGTTTATTGGTAAAAACCGAAATTGATTATTATGACCGTTTCATACATGGAGATACCCCTATCGCAATGTTCGGAGCCAACGGATTAGTAGATATGCTAAAAGCAAAAGCGATTCAGCACTTCATTACTCCGATCAATCTATTACACGAAAATCCGAATCCGGCTGTAAGGTTCAAGGCTATACAACCTTTGAGCGCACAAGAGCTGTATTATATGATGGTATTGGGAGAAAATGATATTTACACTTCGAGTTATAAATACAGTTTTGATAGAATGATCCAAAAAATGGGGCCGGTACCGCATGGCGATTCCTTGCTTCTCTCACTACATTTTGACAGGTTTAAGAAATTTATAAAAATGGCCGCGGGGTATAACAAGCTTGATGAATTTTTAAAAACGATGCCTGAAAATTCCGAAAAGTTAATGCAGGCCTTTGTTGCCAAGCTGGAAACGACCGGCACACTTGAAGATGCAGTGGACGTTGCCGATTCTTATGGAAGTATTACCAATCCCCAGCTTCAGCAATCTATGCTGAAAAATGTAGAGTGGAATGAGCAGCGATGCATTAAAGAAGACAATGAACGCGGGCGAAAAATATACAATCTCTTAAAAACAATTTTCCTTTCTGCTGATCCCAAGAATGGAATTGACCTTTCAAAACAAATTGGAATTCCCCCGATTTATACAATAGATTATAATTATTTGGCAGACGATTCGGGCAGAATAATTGAACAGGTATTTTTCTATGGCGATAAAGATGGAAAGATGTCTTATGCAAGTTATCTTTCTTCTTTCCCAAGTAATGATTGGAGCATAGTCAAAAAGAATGAATGGATAGAAATAAAATCTAAAAAAGGGAAACGAATTTGGATTTTTGCGAACCTTCCATTAGATAATGAAACCGACAAAGATGCCGCTGCGCAAACAGACCTTATAAATTATCTTGATTCCAAAGATCTGAAACCTTCGATTGTAATACATCGCGGGCACAGTTACCATCTTCCATATACTATTAAGCAACTTCCTGAAAGCGCTAAAATTATTATGCTGGGTTCCTGCGGTGGTTATCAAAATCTAAAAACAATTTTAACCTATTGTCCTAATGCGCATATTATCTCTACCAAGCAAACAGGAGCAAAAGACGTAAACAAACCGATCATTGATGCGCTTGATAATACACTAAGAGCCGGCAATAATATTGATTGGCGCCAGATGTGGAGTGGGCTGGAAAATTATTTCAGCAAGACTTCACGCGAAACCAGGGAAACTTTTGAAGATTACATCCCACCGCAAAAAAATCTCGGAGCTTTATTTATAAAAGCATACAATAAAGAAGGTGGACAGGAAGATTTATAAGTCTTTCTATTCCATTAAAAACAGAATTTATAAAACTAAATCTCCTTTTTGTTATTGGATAAATAGACCCCTGCAAAGATCAACAACGCGGCAATCACTTTAACAAATGACAATTCTTCCTTTAAAAAAATCATTGCAATCAATACCGCGAAAACCGGCTGAGAATAAATATATGCCCCGGCTGTAGAAGCGCTCAGTTTTTTTATACCATAAACATTAAAAATGTAAGCCAGAAAAGTGCCTGGAACTACAATTAGAAATAGAAAAAACCAATCCTTAAATGTAAAAACCGGCCAGGTTATTTCAGTAAACTCGTGAAAACAAAAGGGAAGTATCATCAAAAAACCAAAAGTAAATAACCATCTTATCACTTGAATAGGCGAGTATTTATGCATGAGAGGTTTTACCAAAATAAAATAAAATGTATAGGCAACCGCACTTAGAATCACAAGAATATCTCCCAGAACTTTGTTTTCTCCCGGGAGGCTTACCTCTCTGTTGGTGATTAATAAAATGGCTCCCAAAGCTCCAAGCAATAGCCCGAAGGATCTTGCAAGAGTAATCTTTTCCTTAAGAACCCTTGCAGCTATAATCGTAATAAGTATGGGAGTAATAAGCGTGAGCAGCGCCGCATGAATTGGAAAAGTAAAAGCCAGTCCTTTAATAAAAAGCATCTGATTTAAAGCGATCGCTGTAAGCGCGCACAATAAAAAGGCCGGAATATCCTTCTTTTCAATTTTCTTTTCCGGTCGTTTGAACAAAAATAAAGACCAAAATAAAACCAGGCTTACAGAAATACGAATGATATTAATACCAAACGGGCCTGCGTAATGATTGCTTGTGAAATATTTAATGGCACTATAATTAATTGCAAAAAAAAGATTGGTTCCCAAAAGTCCCAGGTGCGCCTTCAGATGTGGATTCAAAATAAATTATTGAGATGCAAAATTGCCGGATTTTAATGAGAGCACAAATTCCTCTATAGTTTTTTTATATTCTTCAGAAGAAATATTGATAAGCTTAAATTCAAATAAAGCAGCATTTTTCAAAGTAGATTCAATTGAAAATTTATCTTCATCCACAGAAAAAAAATAGTTCCTTTTAAAATTATATTTTGCTAAATATTCCTGCTCAGTTTGCCCTGGCGTAGGGATCAAGATTGCTTTTTTCTTCAAAGCGGCCATGTCCATCATTGTGGTATAACCACTTCTTCCAATTATCATTTTTGATTGCTCCAGGGCCCGGTTTAAGTCCACAGCAGAAAGGTGATTCACAATTTTTATTGACTTGGTGGAAGGCTGGGAGTTGTTATCTCCTGGCAAACCCCGAACTAAAAGAAAATTGCCCGAAAAGTTTTCAAGTTCCTTTAATATTTTTTTTTCAAAAAGAGACCTTTGTGGTTCGGGCCCTGATATGGTAATCAGAAGGTCATAAATTTTTTCAAGTGATAAGGAATGAAACCTGGACAAAATGCCGATATAGATAACATTTGAAGGAATTTTTTTAGGATGTGAGAGTTCGCCTGCCAGATCATTTTTTTTGTTGTCGGGTACCCAGCATTGGGTATATTTTTTAATAAAAAAATAGTGAATTTTTTGTGCAATTAAATCAGTAAAACGATTTCCTGTTTTAATATGAAGCTGATGAGTAATATAAATGGAGGGAATTTTTTTGCTGTACATTCCAAGGCGGTTGTCAGAGATTACAGCATCTATTTCATACGCTGCGACAGTCTTTTTTAACCACCTGTTTTCGTTCAGAATTGATAAAAAAATCTTAGGAAATTGAAAAAGGATTTTTGCAAAGAAATCTTTTTTATTTCGCCCATATTTGATTTCATAGCCTTTGTACCGTAAAAATACTAAGGAAGGGAACTCTTTTTTCAATAAAAAAAAAATGTTTTTTTCTGCTGCAATATAGACTTCGCAATGGTGGTTGATGAGCTCTTTAATTATTGGAATACAGCGAGTTGCATGGCCCAATCCCCAATCAAGCGGCGCCACCAAAATACGCTTTTTATCAATGTGTTTGTTAAAATCAATTGAACCCATAAAAATTCTGCAATAATTAATGATGAAAATAGTTTAATTTAGAGTTATGATTTATTAATTGGTAGCGCTTGTTTAGTAAACGGCAAAGCTAAAAAGTCTTTCAATTCTTAAACAGAGTTAATTCAAAATATTTTAATGAAAAATTTGGCTAAACCTTTTTTGATTTTGTTAGTTGTCGTATCCGTATTGTTTATCAGTTGCACAGCTTCGCACAAAAGCAAATGCGGTTGTCCTAGTAAAACAGGAATGGTTGGCTATTAAAACCCAATTAAAATGGACAAATTCAATCGCGATCTTTTGGTCTTGTTCAAAGAACAATCGAACCCCCAGACAATTGAGCACGAATTAGAATTACTTAACGAGTTATTATTTTATGTAGAAAAAATTGATAATCTCGTGACGGTGTACGAAGTAATCAATGTCAACAAGCACAAAATTTCTTCAGACAAAAAAGTAGTTCGAGAGACCCTGGGAAATAAGATTTTAAGACCATTCGTTTTTTTAAACAATATGAACTAACCTGGTTTATTCAGCAATAGTCCATATTTCCCGCCCGCGCAACAATCTATCTAAATCCATCCCGGTTTTGGATTTCGCATGCAGTATTTGCTCCGCCATTACATCTTCATAGCACATTCTATCTGTTTCGTAGAACACCCCAAAAGGTCTTGGGAAATGCCCCTCTAATTTAGGATCATCAAAAAACCTGGTAAGGATTTGAGCTTTATAAAAATCCTTTTCATCATGTATCCACAAGTCATTTTCGGAAATATTTTCATTTAATTCCACTACTTCCGGCTTTAAACCATCCAATCTGATTCCTTTCTTCTTTTCACTGCCAAAAATTAAAGGCTGGCCATCAATCAGAAATAATGTCTCCTCGGTTTTAGATTTTTTATCCGTATAGATTTCAAAAGCGCCATCATTGAAAATATTACAATTTTGATAGATTTCCAGAAATGAAGCGCCTTTATGATGTGCGGACCTTAGGAGCATTTCCTGCAAATGTTTCGGGTCTCTATCCATCGTCCTGGCCACAAAGGTAGCATCGGCCCCTAACGCAAGTGCAGCCGGATTAAAAGGATGGTCTATACTTCCGATAGGAGAGCTTTTCGTGATTTTTCTTTGTTCACTGGTGGGAGAATATTGGCCTTTTGTTAACCCATAAATTTCATTATTAAAGAGTAAAATATTTACATCAAAATTGCGCCGCAATAAATGAATAGTGTGGTTGCCACCAATGCTCAAAGAATCCCCATCACCCGTTACAATCCAGACGCTCAATTCAGGCCTGCTTGCTTTTAGCCCACTTGCTATCGCTGTCGCACGTCCATGAATACTGTGCATTCCGAAGGTGTTCATATAGTAAGGAAAGCGGCTACTACATCCTATCCCGGAAATAATCACAAAGTTTTCACGCGGAATTCCGAGTGTCGGAAAAACTTTTTGTACCTGTGCCAAAATAGAATAATCCCCACATCCGGGGCACCAGCGCACCTCTTGGTCTGTCGTAAAATCTTTGGAGGTTAATGGTTGAGGGGCAATAGATATATCATTCATCTTGATTAATTAATAGGTACCAAAGTTAGTGTAAAGAATGGAATGGAGGTAATAACTGACTTTTGAAATTGGGAATTTCAGCGCCAATATTTTTATAAAATCAAATCTGAAAAAATGGCCAGTGATAAAGATCACCGGCCTTGCTTACCTCTGAAACCACAAGAAAAATTTGATAATTTTTCTTGAGAAAAATTAAAAAAGGCAATTATGTATTATAAGATTTAAATTAATTTGAATAACCTATACCTACAAAGGAATTACAAAGAAAAGATTGGTTTTGAACGGTCTTTTTTATAATAGGAAAAGGAAAATGAGGTTGGGCTGCTAAATTAGGATTTATTTTTTTATAAATACAATTTTTTTTAATTTTTAATTCGAAAATTTATCCAATTCTCTGGCAGCAAACTTGTCAATTTGCCTGATCTTATAATCGTACCACCATTTAGGAGCCGTTTTTTTCATAAAAGTATCAATGCTTCTCATTCCAAAGAGATTCCACACTCCTTTAGCTTTGCCGGATAAAGAACTTTGAAGCGCTCTCAAACTCATTGCAAAGCCGCTGTCAATATATTCCATGTGATGCCAATAACCCGCTGGCATAAACAAAGTATCTCCCGGGTTTAAGATTAAGTCATATCCTACAGCGTGCCTTAACGCAGGAAATTTTTCATAATCAGGAGTACCGTTATTTTTACTGTAGTTTGAGAAATCTGCAAGGCTTAAAACCTCAAAAGGTTTTCTGTACAATTTGTGTTGTTCTTCATAGCGAAACAGTAAAACCCGTTTACGTCCTGCAAATTGAGTATGCAAAATATGCGAAAGGTCTATGTCAAAATGCATGTGAGTAATAGAAGATGCTCCTCCGGTAAAAAGCATCGGATACTTTTTTACGAATCCTTTCATCAGGTATTCGGGCCACGTAAAATCCTCAATAAGCTGCGGGGCGTGATCAAAAATATTGAAAAGGAATATTCTCCATGCTGCCGGACCTTTCTGAATCATATCAACATATTCACCGAAAGTTTTATAATCGTCAGCGGTATTTATGGGAGTATATGCATCACTTTTTACATTATTATAAAGCCCAACTTTTTTATCTCCCACTATTTCTTTGAAATAATCCCAGTTCCACTTTTTATAAGCAGGCCATTGTTTGGCAAGGTCTGTTATTACTAAGGGTTTTTGGGGAATATAATATTTACTTTTAAACTCGGCCGGAGAAATATTTTGAACTGAGTCTATTGAATGTAATTGCATCGCGCTTAAACTTTTGATTTGCAAAAATAGCTATTCTTCTTTTTTTGTTATGCTAAAGACTTTATGAGTAAGAAAAGCAAAAAAAATATCTATTTTTTATCCGCAAAGCGTAAACATTAAAACTTATTGATGACGTAACTTTGCACCCATTTAAAATTTTAATAATTGGCGTTACATTTTCATAAACTTACCGTAAAAGACATTCACAAGGAAACACCTGATTGCGTGGCAATAACCTTCGATGTGCCTGAAGAGTATAAAGGCGACTTTGTTTTTAAGCAGGGCCAAAACGTTACGGTAAGGTCCACAGCCGGAAATGACACCAGGAGATCTTATTCTATTTTTAGCTCACCCCTGGACAATGAATTAAGTATTGCAGTAAAGAAAGTTGAAAATGGATTATTTTCAACTTTTGCCAATGAGACACTGAGGAAAGGAGATGTATTGGAAGTAATGCCGCCAACCGGTACTTTTTTTACTGAAGTAAATCCAGCCAACAGAAAGGACTATGTTTTCTTTGCGGCCGGAAGTGGTATTACTCCTGTTATTTCCATAATAAAAACGATTCTTCTTACCGAACAAAACAGCAGCGTTACACTGGTGTATGGAAACAAAAATCTGCAATCTATTATTTTCAGAAAAGCCATTGAGGCCTTAAAAGATAAATTCCTGAAAAGATTCAGGGTGTTTCATATATTAAGCAGGGAAAAAACGGAGACAGATTTTAATTACGGCAGAATAGATATTTCCAAATGTTATTATCTTTCTAAACTTATTAATTTCAATATCATCGACGACTTCTTTATTTGCGGGCCTGAACAAATGATCTTTAGTATAAAAGATTTTTTAGAAGGATGGGGAATTGATTCCGGCCATATTCATTTTGAACTTTTCAATACACCTGTCAGAGAAAATAGAAAAATATATACGCCTGTAAAAGAGCATAAAGATACAGGAAGTGACATAACGGTTAAAATTGATGGCCGTAGTTTTGATTTTAAGCTGGATTATAACGGAGAAGTTATATTAGATGCAGCGTTGGCGCAGGGAGCTGACCTTCCTTTTGCCTGCAAAGGAGGCGTATGCTGTACTTGCAAAGCAAAATTAATAGAAGGCAAGGTAGAAATGGAAGCCAATTATGGCCTCGAAAAAAGCGAGTTAAAAGAAGGATATATTTTAACCTGCCAATCGCACCCCAGAAGTAAAAAAGTAGTGGTGGATTACGATCAAAAATAGGAACGCCTTCCTTTTCCTGCTATTTTCATTAAAAAAAACAATCTCTGTTCTTATTGTAAGTCTTTGTTTTTCTACAGATTATCTTGATGTAAGCAGTTCTATTTAATCTCCTGATTTTGATAGTTGCAAATTCTTCAATGCAAAGTTCCAGTAACCCAACTCACGATAGACAGTTTCCAATTCGACAAGAGATAAAGCAGTAATTTTAAATTTCAAATTACCGATCCAAATAAATGAAATGGATAACAAGAGAACGGCCAAAGATTGACAGGATCGCCTGCCCGTGGCTGATAAAAAAGTTTATTGACAAAGAAGCTGAATTTATTTACGTTCCTTTCAGTGAAGTTCTAAACAAAGCAAAAGAACTAAACGCTATTCCATTCGACATTCCTAGCGTTGAATTCACTCATTACAACGACCAATGCACATTCGATTACTTTGTAAAAAAATATCAGATAAAAGACCCCGCCGTTTCAATTATCGCTGTCATAGTTCGGGGTGCGGATACAGACAGGCACAATATTGCAAAGGAAGCAGCAGGGCTTTTGGCTATTTCGGCAGGGCTTGCGTATAACATTACAGATGATTATCAATTGCTGCAAACAGGAATGGTTCTGTACGATGCCTTATACAGTTGGGCAACGCATTTATATAATCAAAAGCATCTACAAAATAGCCCCTTTGAAAATTTACTGCACGATGTGTATGAAAAATTTTTAAAGACAAAAAACAGCAAAAAGAAAATTCCTGTTTGGGTAAAAGAATTACAATCCATTATTCAAGACCAGATAGACACCCAATTCTCATTTGACCTTAAAAAAATTTCCGGTGATTTAGAATTAAATCCTTCTTACCTGTCAAGAGAGTTTTCAAAATATTTTGAAGACATAAATTTTGGAGAATATATAAGAAAGAAGCGCATTGATAAAGCAATTGAGCTTATCAAAAATTCAAATAATTCCCTCACAAAAATCGCTTACCTCACAGGCTTTTCAGACCAAAGCCACTTCACTCGAATATTTAAACAGCACACAGGAAAAAGCCCTTCGTCTTTCAGAAAAAGTTTAAAAAAAGTAAATTACATACAAAAGGTAAATAGTATCCAATTTTAGTTCTCTTTACTAAAATACTTTTGCACTTTAATAGTTCGATAAAATCAGAATTCAGGAAATGCAAAAAATCATTTTTTCAATTGCATTGTTTACGTTGATTTCGATAAGCGGCAACGCTTATTCTCAAAAGGTCCGCTTTTTTGCACCCTTTCAGGGGGAAAAAATTTTTTGTTCAACCAGGCACAGCGAAAAAGCGCTTGTTTCTATTAGCGGTAACCAGGTAACAATTGTCATTGGTAAAAGGAAAATCATCGGGAATTATAAATCAACTAAAATCTTACTGACAAACGACCCTGAAGAAATTGCATACAGAAAAGCAGCAGGCAAATATCATTATGGTACTTATTATGTAGTTCA
>Ga0070660_100003076_pt1 | contig 11476 bp, 6 predicted proteins | sample KBSC33metaG_FD_64670 | JGI IMG/M metagenome (GOLD analysis project Ga0070660, IMG submission 64670) | Corn rhizosphere microbial communities from Kellogg Biological Station, Michigan, USA - KBS C3-3 metaG | ecosystem: Host-associated > Plants > Roots > Rhizosphere > Soil ... | reverse complement strand
GTGCCGACGAGCGCGCGCGCGACGTCGAAGCCGTTCTCGGGCAGCAGATGCGGCAGCCCGTAACCGGAGACGCAGCGCGGGATGCGGGGAAAGCGCGCGCGGATCTCGTCGGCGTAGCGGTCGCGCAGCGACCGCAGCGCGCGATAGATGCGTCCGACGCCGTCGTCGAGCGCGATCGCCCGGTCGCACTCGTCCTCGGCGAGCCGGCGCGCGGTGAAGCGCACGCCTTCGTAGGTCAGCACGTCGAGCTCGTAGACGTTGTCGACGGTCTTGCCTCCCATCACCGAGTGCACGCCGCACGAGTTGTTGCCGATCATCCCGCCGAGCGTGTTGTGACTGTGCGTCGAAGGGTCGGGCGCGAATGTCAGGTGATACTGCTCGGCAGCGTTGCGCAGCGTGTCGAGCACGCAGCCGGGCTCGACGTAGGCAACCTTGCGCGCCGGGTCGAGCTCGACGATGCGGTTCAGGTATTTCGAGAAATCGACGACGACGGCGACGTTGCAGCACTGGCCGCACAGGCTGGTGCCGCCGCCGCGCGGCAGGATCGGCGCGCCGTGCTTGCGCGCGGCGGCCACCGTGGCGATCACCGCCTCGGTCGTGCGCGGAATGACGACGCCGATCGGCACCTGCCGATAGTTCGATCCGTCGGTCGCGTACAACGCGCGGCTGCCGACGTCGAAGCGCACTTCGCCGTCGACGGTGGCGACGAGTTCGCGCTCGAGCGCGCTGTGTTCGTCGCTCATGCGGCGTAGCGCTGCGCGTCGGCAGCCTTGAACGTCAGCCCGAAGCCGGGACGATCGCGCGCCGGACGCAACGCGCCGTCGACGGGATCGAGCGCGCCGTCGAAGAGCATCCGCTCGATGCGCACGTGGTCGTGGAAGTACTCGAGATGCCGCGCGCCGACCGCGCAGCACGGATGCGCGTGAATCGACGGCGCGCAATGACTCGACAGCGGCAGGTGGTACGCCATCGCGACGTCGGCTGCCCGCAGAAATCCGGTGACGCCGGCGCAGCGCGTCGCGTCGGCCTGCAGCACGTCGACGGCGCCCGCCTCGCACATGCGCCGAAAATAGACGACGTCGTAGCCGTACTCGCCTGCGGTGATGTCGATCCACGGCGGCGCATCGTCGCGAATCAGCCGCAATCCCTCGAGGTCGTCGCTCGGCACCGGCTCCTCGAACCACGTGACGCCGAGATCGGCGAATGCCTGCGCGAAGCCGAGCGCCTGCTTGCGGCTGTACGCACCGTTCGCGTCCACGAAGAGCGCCGTGTCGGGGCCGATCGCCTCGCGCACCGAGCGCACGCGCGCGATGTCGGCTTCGGGCTCGCGGCCGACCTTCATCTTCACCATCCGGATCCCCGCGCGCGTCCATCCGCCCAACTGCTCCTGCAGCCGCGCGAGCGTGTACGACGTGAATCCGCCGCTGCCGTAGATCGGAATCGCATCACGCGTAGCGCCGAGCAGTGTGATAAGCGGCACGTCGAGCAGCCGGCACTTCAAATCCCACAGCGCGTTGTCGACGGCGGCGATCGCCATCGACGCGATGCCGGGGCGGCCCAGGTTGCGTATCGCCGCGACCATCGCCGTCCACGCGCCACCGATGTCGAGCGCATCGCGGGCCTCGACGACGTCGCCGAGCGTGTCGTGAACGAGGACCGCCGTCGCGCGATTCGCGTAGCTGTAACCGAGTCCCGCCTTGCCACCTGCCATGGCCTCGACGAGCACGAGCGTCGTCGCGTGCCACTCGAGGGTGCCGTCGGATTCCGGCGCGTCGGTCGGGATCGTGTACGCCGACGCGCGAATGCGCTCGATCGGCACGCCGTCGCGTTTCATCGCCGCGCGCCGTCAGGCGAACAGCTCTTTGACCGACTGGCGAAGGACGGCCGCGCGGTCGGGATCACCCTTGAGGAGCGATTCGGCGAACTGCCGCGCCTGCTTGAACGAGACGTGCGGCGGCAGCGGCGGCACGTCGGGATCGGTGTAGATGTCGAGCACCACCGGCCGATCGCTCGCGAGCGCCTCGTCCCAGGCTGGACCGACGTCCTCGGGGTGGTCGACGCGAATGCCGCGCAGGCCGGCGTCGTCGGCATAGCGTGCGTACGGATAGTCGGGAATGTCCTGCGACGCGGCGTACTTCGGATCGCCCTCCATCACGCGCTGCTCCCACGTCACCTGGTTCAGGTCGCGGTTGTTCAACACCATGATCACGAGACGCGGATCGGCCCAGCGCTTCCAGTACTTGCCGATGGTCAGCACTTCGTTCATGCCGTTCATCTGGAACGCGCCGTCGCCGACCAGCGCGATGACCGGGCGCTGCGGATGCACGAACTTGGCGGCGACCGCGTACGGCACGCCCGGCCCCATCGTCGCGAGCCCACCGGACAGCGACGCCATCATCCCTTCGCGGATCTTGAGGTCGCGCGCGTACCAGTTGGCCGACGATCCCGAATCGCAGGTGAGGATCGCGCGATCGGGAATGCGCGGCGAAAGCTCCCAGAACACGCGCTGCGGATTGATCGGGTGCGCGTCCTGCATCGCGCGCTCCTCGAGCGTCTTCCACCAGTCGCGCACGTTCTTCTCGATCTTCTCGCGCCAGCCGCGGTCCTGCTTGCGCTCGAGCAGGGGCCGCAGAAGGCGCAACGTGTCCGCGCTGTCGCCGACGAGGTTCACCTCCATCGGGTAGCGGATCGACACCAGCCGCGCATCGATGTCGATCTGCACGCCGCGTGCCTGTCCCTCCTTCGGCAGGAATTCCGAATACGGAAAATTCGAGCCGACCATCAGCAGCGTGTCGCACTCGGTCATCATCGTGTACGACGGCCTGGTGCCGAGGAGGCCGATCGAGCCGGTCACGAACGGCAACGTGTCGGGAACGGCGGCCTTGCCGAGCAACGCTTTCGCGATGCCGGCGCCAAGCACGTCGGCGATCGCGAGCACTTCGGCGCTCGCGTGCAACGCGCCGGCGCCGACGAGCATCGCGACCTTCCTGCCGGCGTTCAGCACGTCGGCCGCGCGCTGCAAATCGGCGTCGGTCGGAATCGGTCGCGGGATCGCATAGCCGACGCCGGAATGAATGGTGTTGTGCATCCGCGGCGGCTTCTCGTACGGGAGGTCCTGCAGGTCGTTCGGCACGATGACGCAGGTCGGCGCGCGCTGGGCGCGCGCGATGCGGATCGCGCGATCGAGAACGTGGCGCATCGACTCCGGCGACATCACCACTTCGACGTACTCGCTCGCGACGTCCTTGAACAACGTGGTGAGATCGACTTCCTGCTGGTAGCTGCCGCCGATCGCGCTGCGCGCGGACTGCCCGACGATCGCGACGACGGGTTGATGATCGAGCTTGGCGTCGTAGAGGCCGTTCAGCAGGTGGATCGCGCCGGGGCCCGACGTCGCGAGGCACACGCCGACCTCGCCGCTGAATTTCGCGTGGCCGCACGCCATGAACGCGGCCATTTCCTCGTGGCGGACCTGGATGAACTCGATCGCGTCGCCGGCGCGGTTCAGCGCACCGAGGATGCCGTTGATGCCGTCGCCCGGAAAGCCGTAGATCCTGCGAATGCCCCATTCGCCGAGGCGCGCAACCAGGAAATCGCCCACCGTGTCCGCCATCGCTCTCGCTCCTCGCCTTTCGCGTGCCGCACTGCATCCGCGCCGTGCCGCAGGCGTCAGGTTGGATGCGAAGCGAGGGGGGGAGTTCGGTGGGGGTGCGGTTGCAATAGTTACAAGCGCGAGCGAGGGACGGCGTCCGCCAACAGCCCCACATCCGCGTCGCGCAAGCGCCCGGCATCGGAGAGGATGCGCCGAAAGCGTCGCCCGCCCGACACGCCGTGATACAGGCCGAGGACGTGGCGCACGATCGCGCGCAGCGACGTGCCGCGCGCGAGCTCGCGTTCGGCATAGCGCGCGAGCGAGACGATCACTTCGTCGCGCGATCCCACCGGTGACTTCTCGCCGAAGAAGCGCGCATCGACCTGCGCGAGCAGCCACGGCTCGTGATACGCGATGCGCCCCACCATTGCGCCATCCACGTGCGTGAGCTGCGTTTCGATCGCATCGAGCGTCGTCAAGCCGCCGTTCAGCACGAACGCGAGGCGCGGAAAGTCGTGCTTCAGCCTTCGAACCGATTCGTAGCGCAGCGGCGGGATCTCGCGGTTCTCCTTCGGCGACAGGCCCTTCAGCACGGCGTTGCGGGCATGCACGATGAACACGTCGCACCCGGCATCCGCGACGGTGCCGACGAAGTCGCGCACGAAGCCGTAATCCTCGCTCGCATCGAGCCCGATGCGATGCTTCACGGTGACGGGCAGCGCCACGGCGTCGCGCATCGCGCGCACGCAGTCGGCGACGAGCGCCGGCTCGGCCATCAGGCACGCACCGAAGCTGCCGGTCTGCACACGCTCGGACGGGCAACCGCAATTGAGATTGATTTCGTCGTAGCCGTATCGTGCGCCGAGCCGCGCGGCGTGCGCGAGCTCGCGCCGGTCGCTGCCGCCGAGTTGCAGCGCGACCGGATGCTCGGCGGGGTCGAAGGCGAGATGACGGTCGACGTCGCCATGCGCGAGCGCGGGCGCAGTGATCATTTCGGTGTACAGTCGCGCGCGCCGGCTCAGCAGCCGGTGGAAGTACCGGCAATGCCGGTCGGTCCAGTCCATCATCGGCGCGACGCAAAGGCGCCACGGCCGGGCGGCGGCTTCGTGCCTCGATTCGTCCATTCCCTGCCTGCTTTGCACGATGGCGGTGCGCCGCGCAGTTTACGGTCGGCGCGGCGCCCGCGAGGATCCGTGAACGGCTAAGATTGCTTCGCGCGCCGGACGGCGCTTCCCGCGCCGCCGCCTCATGGACGACGACCGCCTCGCTTCCCCCTCGCCGAACGCACCCGATCGTGGCACGTCCGGGCGCGTGGACGCGCTCGCCTTCCTTGCCCGCGGCGGGGAGATGGGGGCGCGCATGCGCGCTTTCGACTGGACGAAGACGCCGCTCGGCGCGCCCGACCGCTGGCCGCAAAGCCTCAAGACCGTCGTGCGCATCATGCTCGACTCGCGCTACGCGATGTGGATGCTGTGGGGCCCGCAGCTCACGTTCTTCTGCAACGACGCGTACCTCCCCACCGTCGGCATCAAGCGCAACTGGGTCCTCGGCGCGCGCTCGGATCGCGTGTGGGCCGAAATCTGGCGCGACATCAGCCCGCGCATCGAGCGCGTGCTCGCGACGGGTGAGGCGACGTGGGACGAAGGCCTGCTGCTCTTCCTCGAGCGCAGCGGCTATCCGGAAGAGACGTACCACACGTTCTCGTACAGCCCGGTCTACGACGACGACGGACACGTCGCCGGCATGCTGTGCGTCGTCACCGAGGATACCGAGCGGCAGCTGAGCGAGCGGCGCATCGCGCTGCTGGGCGCGCTCGGCACCGATCTTGCCGGCGCGCAGAAGGAACGCGAGGTGTTCGATTCCCTCGGCCGCCATCTCGGCGACGGCCTGCCGGACCTTCCGTGCGCGCTCGTGTACCTTGCCGACGCCGAATATGCGCGCGTCGTGTTGCGCGCGGGATTCGATGCGTCGCATCCGTTGGTGGGGTCCAACCCGGCCGTGCACGGCCAGATCCTGCCGATCGCGGACGTGCTCGGCACCGGCGAGGCGCGCCTCGTCGATCTCGAAGCCCGGCACATCGACCTCCCGCGCGGACCCTGGCGCGAAGCGCCGAAGGCCGCGCTGCTGCTGCCGATTCAGCAGCAGGGACACGCCGGTGCCGCGGGCGTCCTGGTCGTCGGCCTCAATCGCTACCGGCTGCTCGATAACGGTTACCGGCATTTTCTCGAGCTCGTCGCCGCGCAGATCGCGTCGGGCCTCGCGAATGCGCGCGGCTACGCGGAGGAACGGCGTCGCGCCGAAGCGCTCGCCGACCTCGATCGCGCGAAGACCACGTTCTTCTCCAACGTCAGCCACGAGTTCCGTACGCCGCTCACGCTGATGATCGGCCCGCTCGAGGACGTGCTCGAGCGCGGCTCGCTCCCCGAAGGCCTGCGCTACGAGCTCGACGTGATCCACCGCAACGGGCTGCGGCTGTTGAAGCTCGTCAACTCGCTGCTCGATTTCTCGCGACTCGAAGCCGGGCGCCTGCAGGCGCGCTACGTTCGCGTCGACGCCGGCGCGCTGACCGCCGACCTGGCGAGCGTGTTCCGCTCGGCGATCGAGCGGGCGGGCCTCGCCTTCGACGTGCGCTGCGACGCGATCGACGACGCGTATCTCGACCGCGACATGTGGGAGAAGATCGTCTTCAACCTCGTGTCGAACGCGCTCAAGCACACGCTGCAGGGACGCATCGCGGTTCGCGTCGCGGCGCGCGGTGGCGCGTTCGAGCTGACCGTGGCCGATACCGGCGTCGGCATCCCGCAGGAAGCGCTCGGGCAGGTGTTCGAACGCTTCTATCGGGTTCCGAACGCGCGCTCGCGCACCAACGAAGGATCGGGCATCGGCCTCGCGCTCGTCGATTCATTCACCAAGCTGCATGGCGGCCGTGTCGCCGTGACAAGCAAGGTCGACGTCGGCACGACGTTCACGGTCACGATGCAGCGCGGCGTCGCGCATCTGCCCGCGGACCGCATCTCGACGGAAGCGACGACCGATGCGCGCGGTCGCAATGCGGATGCGTTTATCGAGGAAACGCGCTCGTGGGACGCCGAAATCCTCGCCCCCGTCGCGGCGGCGGAGCTGCCGGCCGGCGCGCCCACCGTGCTGCTCGTCGACGACAACGCCGACATGCGCGACTACGTCGCGCGCTTGTTGTCGACGCGGTTTCACGTCGTCACCGCCGCCGATGGCGTCGAAGCGCTCGCCGCGGCCGAGCGTGCCGTCCCCGACCTCGTGCTGACCGATGTGATGATGCCGCGCCTCGACGGCTTCGGCCTGTTGAAAGCGCTGCGGGTCGACGAACGCACGCGCGACCTCCCGGTCCTGCTCGTCTCGGCGCGCGCAGGCGAGGAAGCGTGGATCGAGGGCATCGACGCCGGCGCCGACGACTACCTCGTCAAGCCGTTTTCGGCGCGCGAGCTGCACGCCCGCGTCGCGAACAACCTGGCGATGGCGCGCGTGCGCCGCCAGTACCTGCAGGCGACGCGCGCCGGCGAAGCGCGACGCCGCTTCCTCCTCGAGTTCGCCGACGCGCTGCGCGCTGCGCAAACGCCGGAGCAGGTCGCCGAAACCGCGGTGGCGCTGATCGGCCGCGAGCTGCGTGCGACGACGGCCGGTTACCTCGAGGTCGAGCGCGAGGACAAGACGTTTCGCGTCGTCACCGAGTGGCGCGCCGACGGGCGCCCGCCGCGACATGCCGGTGCGCAGTTCCCCGTGGACCGCTTCGGCGAAGACGAAGCGCGGCGCGCCGGCTTGCCGATCGTGATCGAGGACACGCGCAAGCACCCGCACGCGCGCGCGTGGCTCGAGGAAGGCGCCGGCGCCGTGATGACCGCGCCCCGGGTCAACGCCGGACGCAGCCCGGCGGCGCTGTGGGTCACGATGGATACGCCGCGCGCATGGCATGGCGACGAGATCGCGCTTTTGCGCGAGGCGGCCGAGCGCACGTGGGCCGAGCTCGCGCGCGCCCGCGCCGAGACGAAGCTTCGCGAAAGCGAGGCGCGCTTTCGCACGATGGCCGACAGCTCCCCGCTCTTCGTCTGGGTGCTCGATCCCGACGGCCGCGTCGTGTTCGTCAATCGCGCGTGCCGCGAATTCTTCGGCGACACGGGCGGCGACGGCAGCTACGAAAGCTGGTCGCGGTACGTGCATCCCGACGACATCGACGGTTATGCCGGGGAAATCGATGCGGCGCTGCGCGAACGGCGGCCGTTCAGCGTCATGGCGCGCGTGCGCCGCAACGATGGCGTGTGGCGCTGGATCCAGTCGATCGGTGCGCCGCGCTTCTCCGACGACGGTCAATTCCTCGGCGCCGTCGGCAGCAGCCCGGATATCACCGAGCTGGTCCACGCATCGGATGCGCTGCGCGACGCCGACCGGCGCAAGGACGAATTCGTCGCGACGCTGGCTCACGAGCTGCGCAATCCGCTGGCGCCGATCCGGCAGGCGGCGCGCGTGACGCGCGCCGCCGATGCGAGCGACGCGCAACGGGCGTGGGGCCACGAAGTGATCGAGCGGCAGGTGCGGCACATGGGCCTGCTGCTCGACGACCTGCTCGACGTGTCGCGGATCACGCGCGGCAAGCTCGAGCTGCGGCGCGAGCGCGTCGCGCTCGCGCGGATCGTCGATGCGGCGCTCGAGACGACGCAGCCGCTGCTCGACGAGCGGCGACAGCAGGTCGTGCGCAAGCTCCCCGCGCACGACGTGTGGCTCGACGCCGATCCCTTGCGCATCGCGCAGGTGATCGCCAATCTGCTGACGAACGCCGCGAAGTATTCCGAACCGGCCGGCGTCGTCGAGCTCGGTGCGATCGTCGAAGGCGGCGAAGTCGCGATCTACGTGCACGACCACGGCATCGGCATCGAGCCCTCGCTCCTGCCCCGCGTGTTCGAAATGTTCTCGCAGATGAAGCACTCGCCCGATCGCGCCGAAGGCGGACTGGGCATCGGCCTCGCGCTCGTGCGCGGGCTCGTCGACCTGCACGGCGGGCGCGTCGAAGCGCAGAGTGCGGGCCCCGGCACCGGCGCGCGCTTCACCGTGCACCTGCCGCACGCCGACGAGCCGCCGGGCGAGCACGAGGCCGACCACGGCGAGGCGCAGCCAGCGCTCGATGCGCCCGCACGTCGCATTCTGGTCGCCGACGACAATCGCGACGCGGCGTCGAGCCTCGCGACCCTGCTGGCGCTCGACGGCCATCAGATCCGCGTGGCGAACGACGGCGAGCAGGCGATCGACGAGGCCGGGCGATTCCGCCCGCACGTCGCGCTGCTCGACATCGGCATGCCGAAGAAGAACGGCTACGACGTCGCGCGCGCGATTCGCGATACGGCGTGGGGGCGCACCATGCTGCTCGTCGCGGTGACGGGCTGGGGCCAGAGCGAGGACAAGCGCCGCGCGAAAGAGGCGGGCTTCGACCGCCATTTCACCAAGCCGCTCGATCTCGACGCGCTGTCGGCATTCCTGGCGCAAGCGCCTCGCGGGCGGCATGACGAATGACGGCGAGGGTGCCGACGCCCGTCGTCGCCGTCGCGTACGTCGCGCTCTACGTCGCGCTCGATTGGGTGAGTTTCATCCACCCGGTCGGCGTGTTCGGCATCACGCCCTGGAATCCGCCGCCGGGGCTGTCGCTCGCGTTCCTGCTGCGCTACGGGATCCGACAGGGTCCGTGGCTGTTCATCGCCGCGCTGGCGGCGGAATTTCTGGTGCGCGGCGCGCCGGCACCGTTGCCGGTGCTCTTCGCCGCGTCGCTGCTCCTCGCCGTTTCGTACACGGTGCTGGCCGCGCTGCTGACGCGCGTGCTGCGCGTCGACGCCGACCTGCGGTCGCTGCGCGACGTCACCGTCTTCGTCGTCGCCGCGGCGGTCGCGTGCGCGATCATCGCGCTCGCGTTCGTCGCGCTCTTCGCGCGAAGCGGCGTGCTGCCGCCGCGCGAGTTCCAGGAAGGCGTGACGCAATTCTGGATCGGCGATCTGATCGGCATCGTGGTGACCGCACCGGCGCTGCTCGTCGTCACGCGCCGTCGCGAATCGTCGTGGCGACCGACGCTCGAGACGGCGGCCGAGTTGGCGGCGATCGCGCTCGCGCTGTGGCTCGTGTTCGGCGCGGGACTCGGCGATGCGCCCGCGCTCTTCTACGTCTTGTTCCTGCCCATCGTGTGGATCGCGATGCGACACGGCTTCGAAGGCGCGGTGCTCGGAACCGTCGCGATTCAGCTCGGCCTCATCGTCGCGATCGTCGTGACCGGCCAGGCGCGCGCCGGCGCCCTCGAGTTCCAGTTCCTGATGCTCGCGATCGCCGTCACCGGATTGCTGCTCGGCGCGGCGGTCTCCGAGCGGCGCGCGATCGAGCGCGCGCTGCGCGAGAAGCAGTCGACGCTCGACCGCAGCCTGCGGCTCGCCGCGGCAAGCGAGCTCGCGTCGACCCTTGCCCACGAGCTGAACCAGCCGTTGTCGGCGATCGGCGCGTACCTCCGCGCCTGCCAGATGATGCTCGCGCAATCGGGCGATCCGAAGGGCGAGCTGGCGACGACGATGGACAAGGTGATCGCCGAGGCGAATCGCGCAGGCAACGTCGTGCGCCGGCTGCGCGATTTCTTCCGCACCGGCTCGACGCGCATCGAGCCGATCGCGCCGGGCGTGTTGATCGCCGAGGCCTGCGCGACGTTGCGCGAGCGTGCGGCCGAGCATCACGTGGTCGTCGAGCAAAGCATCGCGGATGCGCGTGACGTGCTCGTCGATCGCGTGCAGGTGGAGTCGGTGCTGCACAACCTGCTCGCCAATGCGATCGACGCGTTGAAGCACGCGCCCGGCGAGCGGCGGGTGCGCGTCGCCGCGACGAACGCGGGTGAAGGCTTCGTGCAAATCGCGGTCGCCGACAACGGATCGGGCGTGGCGGAGGACATCGAGGCGGCACTTTTCGACCCGTTCGTCACCACGAAGGCGACGGGCATGGGCCTCGGCCTCGCGATCAGCCGCTCGATCGTCGAGGCGCACGGCGGGCGCCTGTGGCACGCGCGTGCGTCGCCGGGCAGCGTGTTCGCGTTCACGCTGCCGCTCGCCAGCGCCGAAGGCCATGACGTGCTTGCCCGTAGCGTCGACGACGAGCACGTGCCGGAGGTCGAGCGATGAGCGCGCCGCCCGTCGTACGCCCGCCGCTCGTGGTGATCGTCGACGACGACGCGGCCGTGCGCGATTCGCTGACGCTGCTCCTGCGACTGCACGGATGCCTCGTGCGCGCGTTCGCATCGGGCAGCGAATTCCTCGACTGGGCGGGCGCGCAGGACGTCGACTGCGTGCTGCTCGACCTGCGGATGAACGGATTGTCCGGGCTCGACGTGCAGGCGGCGCTCGCACGACGCGGCCTCGACTATCCGATCGTCGTCGTCACCGCGCACGGCGACGTCGCGACGACGCGCGCCGCGTTGAAGGCGGGTGCGTTCGATTTCATCGAGAAGCCGTTCGACGACGAAGTGCTGTTGAAGGCGATCCACGCGGCGAGCACCGCAAGCGCCGAGCGGCGAGCGTACGCCGCACGCCTGTCGCGCTTCGAGCAGAACCTCGCACGCCTGACGCCGCGCGAGCGCGAAGTGCTCGACCATGTGCTCGCCGGGCGGCACAACCGCGAGATCGCGGCGCTGCTTTCGATCAGCCCGCGCACCGTGGAGGTCTACAAGGCGCGCATCATGGACAAGCTCGACGTCGATCGCTTGCCCGATCTGATCCGCCTCGCGCTGGAGATGGGTCTCGGCCGCTGACGCTCCGACCTCCGACACTCCTCCGACACTCCTCCGACACTCCTCCGACACTCCTCCGACACTCCTCCGACACTCCTCCGACACTCCTCCGA
>Ga0070660_100003074_pt1 | contig 11476 bp, 12 predicted proteins | sample KBSC33metaG_FD_64670 | JGI IMG/M metagenome (GOLD analysis project Ga0070660, IMG submission 64670) | Corn rhizosphere microbial communities from Kellogg Biological Station, Michigan, USA - KBS C3-3 metaG | ecosystem: Host-associated > Plants > Roots > Rhizosphere > Soil ... | reverse complement strand
GGGCCATCTGCGGCGGAGCACACGAGGATGGCACCATCCATCTGCGCCGCACCGGTAATCATGTTTTTGACGTAGTCAGCATGCCCTGGACAATCAACGTGGGCGTAGTGGCGGCTAGCAGTTTCGTATTCGACGTGAGCGGTGTTAATCGTAATACCGCGCGCCTTTTCTTCCGGCGCCGCATCAATCTGGTCGTACGCCTTGGCCTCACCACCGAACTTAGTCGACAACACCGTCGTGATCGCTGCCGTCAGCGTCGTCTTGCCATGGTCAACGTGCCCAATCGTACCCACATTCACGTGCGGCTTGGTCCGCTCAAACTTGCCTTTTGCCATTTTGCACTCCTAACGATTTGATGAGAATGTCCAGGCACGCGCCCGACCGCCCTGCTTATTCAAGAAAACTGGTGCCCTTGACGTGGATTGAACACGTGACCTCTCCCTTACCAAGGGAGTGCTCTACCACTGAGCTACAAGGGCATCTCACCGGCCGCACCAAACTACTGCGACCAATAAAAATTGGAGCGGGTGAAGGGAATCGAACCCTCGTCGTAAGCTTGGAAGGCTTCAGCTCTACCATTGAGCTACACCCGCAAGGACCGCCAACTTCAGCCGCACATTCTCTGCTGGTGGAGGGGGCTGGATTCGAACCAGCGTACTCGTAAGAGGGCAGATTTACAGTCTGCTGCCATTAACCACTCGGCCACCCCTCCGCAGGGAACCGCAAACTATAGTAGAGACATCTCTACTTGTCAAGCGAAAATTCTGTTTCGCTGATGTTGTTTCGGCTCGGGGCGAAATAGTACACGGTTTACGGTCGTGCGGGTAGTTTCGGACAACAAAATCAGAAACGGGTTTCGCGTGCGGCATCGAGAAAATCATCCAGAATAGGCGTGCAGTCCAGAAGCTCGGCGCTGCGGCCGCGATGGAATTCGGGGTGCCATTGCAGCCCCATCACGAAGCGCGCTTTGGAATATCGGATCGCCTCGACGATGCTATCTGGTCCCGACACTGCCTCGACCACGAGGTCTCGCCCAAGATCCTTGACAGCCTGATGATGAATGGAATTGACAAGAGCTTCGTCCCGCGCAGGAAACAGCACGGCAAGACGCGAATCCCGTGGAAAGCGGATGACATGGTAATGACTGTCGTACAAATCGCTGACATGTTCGATGGCGGCCGGAACATCGGATGCGATGTCTTGGTACAGCGTGCCACCAAAAGCGACGTTGATCAGCTGACACCCTCGGCAGACACCAAGCACCGGCTTGCCGGCCTCAATGAATTCATGCAGCAGTTCGAGTTCGTAAATATCGCGCGTGCGATCGCCGCTCCATTCTGGACGAGTAGCAACCTCGGCATAGGTTTGTGGACAGATGTCAGCACCACCCTGCAGGACAAGGCCGTCAAGGTGCTTGGCATAGTCGCGCAAGCGAATATTACTCGAATGCAAGAGGCTGTTGGTATTAACAGTGGGGATCATGAACACCATGACATCGCGTGCCATGACCCACTGCGCAATGGATTCTTCAAGATATTGCAGAGTCTTGCTGCGTAGGCCCTTGGCTCCGCTTTGGGGATGAAAAATGCGGGCAGAAATGCCAATTTTCAATGTGCGATGGGTAATCCGCTGCAGCACCCGGTCGGACATAGCACGAACGCGGGCAGAGACGATGCGCTTGGTCTGCGACCATGGAGAGTCGTCACGCATTTTGGAGCCCGTGTGAGCAGTGGCAGTCGATCGGACAGATGCGGAATTGACATCAGTTGTGGGGCTTTCGTTGTCTTTCGGCATAGGATTGGCAGTGACACCCTTTCGGGACAAGATCGTGATGTTTTGCACGGCATGTGACCAAAATGCAGCCAGCGAGGTTCCATACGACAAATGTGACGCCGCGAGCGCGGCGCATTACCATTGCAGGTTTTTCCAGGAGGCTTAACACGATGACAATTATGATCTATCACAATCCGCGCTGCTCCAAGTCCCGGGAAGCCTTGGGGCTAGTGCAGCAGTTCGCAGAGGAAGAAGACATTCCTCTGGAAATCATCGAATATCTGAAGACACCGCCTACACGCGCACAGTTGCGGACATTGCAGCAATTATTGGGGGGCGATTTGCAGGCGATCATCCGCAATAACGAGGACGAATACGAGACACTTGGATTGGCGTCAGCCGACGAGGCTGCATTGCTGGATGCGCTGGCGACATATCCGAAGTTGTTGCAACGCCCCCTAATTGTCTATCGTGACCGCGCGTTGATTGCACGGCCACCGGAGTTGCTGCGAGACTTTCTGGCACGAGCTTAAATAGCAATGCTCGACGGCTTGATGCCGTATTTCTTCAGGATGTTCAGATAAAACTCAGGAAGCGAGACCAGGCGCGGATTGTTGGGGTCGAGACGACGCGCCGATTCGATATACTCGCGCGCGCGATCGCCAAGTCGTTGCTCCCAGCCGACGTTTTCAAGGTATTTCAGTACTGCAACTGCGGCGTTGAACACTACTTGCGGATTTTCCGGGAGCTTGTGCACTGCGGCAGTCATCAGTTCCACTGCGCCCTTGTAGTCGCCCTGCTTTGCTTTCTCTGCTCCGCCCGCCACCAATTCGATGACACGGCGTCGGCTTTCCTTGGCCACTGTTTCCGCCAGCTCCGTTCGGCCGACTTGCTCAAATACGCGCTTGGCCTTGGCGAGAGCCGTATCATCGGCAGCGTTGCTCATGACGTCGCGCATGACCTCGGAGGCACTGTCGTCGAGATTATGCTGAAGGCAATTCTTGGCCAGCTCCATCTTGAGATGGTTAGAAATTCCATTGATGTCGCGACAGGCCGTGACAGCAGCATTCAGTTCCTGCATGGCCTGCTCGGCGTTACCGAGCTCGGTCTGCACCAGCGCAGTTGACAATGCACGGCAGACGGGGGTTTTATCGATGTGCGACAACGCTCGTTCCATGTCGCGGATCACCGTTCCAGCCTGCTTGGTGTCACCTTTCTTGACCAAGGTACGCACCAACCGTACATGGTCTTCGGGGTCGCGAAACTCGGAATACTTGGCCTTGGAGACGACCTTCTGGAAAGAATGTGCGGCAGTATCAACATCGCCGGTTTCAAGCGCCACATCACCCAGTTTGCGTAAACGGCGTACTGCATGGGGCGAGATGGCGACAGCTTCGGCCAGAACCTCTTTCGCTTTCGATAACTGGCCGATAGCTTCGTGAGTCTTGGCAAGCCAATCGTAGGCGTCCATGTATTTGCTGTTTTCCTCGACCAGCGCCGTCAACAGCCCTTCGGCATCGCCGAACTTGTTCTGCATAAACAGCGTCTTGGCCAACCCCAGGCGCGCCCATGCTACCGGCTTGGCCTTGAGCACTTCCTGGTAAACCAGTTCGGCCCCCTCCGCTTCGTTGAGGGTGACATGCAGCTCGGCGCGCAGGCGCAGGAAATCGGTGGCGTACTTGCGGTATTTTTCCTCGCCGAGTTTACAGACCTCGACCGCCTCTTTCAGGTTGCCGCGTTCGATCATGTGATAGACCGGCAGGAAGGCGGCGCGCTTTTCGATCACGCGCGCGATGCGGTCGAGCAGCGTGTCGGCAGTGAAGGGCTTAAGAATGTAGTCATTCGGCGCGAGTTCGGCCGCACTCACCACTTTTTCATAGACACGTTCGGCTGTGACGATGATGAAGATGGACCACAGCGGAATGAGCTTGTTGTGGCGCAAATCTTCCAGCAACTGCTGCCCGTCCTGCCCCTCGCCGAGGTCGTACTCGCAGATGATGAGGTCGTAGGATTTGTTCTTGAGCGAACGGATCGCGAAGCCGGAACTGGGAGCGTGGTCGACCTTGGTGATGCCGCATAGATTGAGCATGTGGTGCATGCTGGAGCGCATGCCTGAATGCGGATCTACGATCAGTGCTGTCAGACTCTGAAGCGAACTCATTCCGTGAAATCCCTGCTCAGTGTGGATTGGGGGGCAGCTGTCGAGTACATCCCATGCGACAACATATCATTGTCATATGGAAAAGAAAACCGTGGTGTCGCATCCAAGCCCCATTGACGGCACGGTTTTGCCGCCTTCATCCTTGCTCAACAGGCCAGGCAGAAGAGACGAGACACTTCGGCGATCAGGAAAGCCAGCGCCGACCAGAGGACCGTAGAACCGAAGGGCAGGCACAGTACGGCACCACGCAGCTTGAACCGCACATCGCCAGGCAGGTGTCCGACGCGCAGGCGGTCGAGCACCGGCAACAGCGGGTAAAACACCAGCAAGGCAAGGAAAATGGCAACGGCCCAACGGATCATGAAGAGCCTTTCAGGCGATTAGCGCAGCCATCTTGCAACGACGACGGTCAGCATCGATAGCAGCAGTGTGGAGGCAAAGGGCAAGAAGAATTTCTTGCCGAACAAGGTAAATCGCACGTCGCCCGGCAGACGACCGATACCCAGCTTTTCCAGCCACGGCAGCAGGGACGAGAAAATCACGAGGGCGAGAAAGATGGTCAGGACCCAGCGGATCATGTCTCAAAGCCGATGGCTGCGATCATTGCGGACGAAGGCGTCTGGCAATTGCGCATGCTTGCCGACTACCAGCACTTTGAACAATTCCCCCATTTCCGCCGGCGAAATCAGTTTTTGTACCGCATTGGCTTGCGGCAGGTAACGCATGGCGTCGTCCGGCGGTGTGCGCAGCAGCAAGTCGCCGATGCCGGCATCAAGCAGGAAGGCGGCCTGGCTGGTGTAGCCGAGCAGGTCCAGCCCGCTATCGATGGCGGCACGGGCCATCGCGGTGAAGTCGACATGGGCTGTGATGTCCTGCAAGCCGGGATGAAAAAAGGGATCAGGATGGGCGTGATGGCGATAATGGCACATCAGGGTGCCTTGAGCGCGTTGAGCAAGGTAGTACTCGTGTGCCGGGAAACCGTAATCGATCAAGATGGCTGCGGCGCCCTGCCCGGATTCATCACAGCCGGCATTGAGCACAGTGCAAAGCGTGCGCATGAAGCCGGTGGCAATGGGATGAACCTCGGTCAAGTAGCCAGGCGGCAGTTCGTCAGCGTACGGAATCTGTTCGACCAGCGAAGGTGTGCAGGGACGGTCGCGGAACACGAAGTCTTCGCCGGACAAGCCGACGCCGCGTTCCATCCAGCCGGACTCGGCCTTGACTACGAGGTTGACCGGCATCGCGTCGAGCACCTCGTTGCCGACTACCACGCCAGAAAAAGCCGACGGAAAGCGGTCGAGCCAGCGCACCTCGGGAAAGTCGCGCAGCATCTCTTGCTGGCGGGCGCGCAACTCGCCGGATAATTCAACGATGGAGTAGTGACGGACTTGGACGCCCATCTGCCGCAGCTCGGTAAGGATGTCGCGCGCCAGCTTGCCGGTGCCGGCGCCGAATTCGAGGATTTGCGGACTGGTTTGGCGCATCAATTCAGCCGCGATTTGGGCCAGCGCGGCGCCAAAAAGCGGCGTGATCTCGGGCGCGGTTGTAAAATCTCCGTCTTTACCGAGTTTTGCCGCACCTCCGCTGTAATAGCCGAGGCCGGGCGCGTACAGCGCCAATTCCATGTATTGCGCGAATGAGAGCCAGCCGGAATTGCGTTGGATGTCGTTGGCGATGAGGCGATGCAGCGCACGCGATGCGTCAAGCGCGTCAATCGAAGGTTCGGGCAGTTGAAGTTGCATGCCCGGTATTGTATTGAAATCGGCGCGACACCAGTGAATAAACTCTGCGTTGTGAATGAATTGACAACCTCTTCTCGCAGCTCGACATAGCAATGACCACAGAGAAAAGAAAAGTTGCACTTGTGACCGGTGCGGCCAAGCGTATTGGCCGCACAATCGCGCTCGCCCTCGCTCAGCGCGGGTGGGACGTGGCAGTGCATTACAACCACTCTGTTGACGAGGCGATGGCGACGGTGCGCGAGATCGAGTCACTGGGCCGGCGCACGCTGGCGCTGCAATGCGAGCTGACCGATGAGCAGGCTGTGCGGGCACTGCTGCCTCAAGCAGCACAGGCTCTCGGTCGAGTCAGTTGCGTGATTAACAATGCCTCGCTGTTCGCACCAGACGACGCGACGGATTTCTCGCTGGCGAAACTGGATGCGCACATGCACACCAATCTGGCCGCGCCGGTACTGCTAGCACAAGCCTTGCATGCAGCAACACTTGAGGGCGAGCAGGGTGTAGTAGTCAATCTGCTCGACCAGAAACTGTTCAATCTGAACCCGGATTACCTGTCCTACACGCTGTCAAAGGCGGCGCTGCACACGGCAACGACAATGCTGGCCCAGGCACTGGCGCCGAAAGTACGGGTGGTGGGCGTGGCTCCCGGCATCACGTTGATTTCAGGCGATCAAACACCGGAAGGCTTCGCAAAAGCGCACGGCAAGACGCCGTTGGGCCGCTCCAGCACCCCGGAGGATGTCGCCGCTGCCGTCTGTTTCGTGGCAGAGAACCCGGCGATCACCGGCACCACGCTCCTAGTCGACGGTGGCCAGCACCTGATTCCCTTGCAACGCGACGTCATGTTCGTCGCACAATAAAAGACCTACATCATGCTTTCTTCCCTTTCACATCCCAAGCTTGTCGACTGCCGGCGCCTCTTTCTGCGCAACTACGAGGTGATGATCAACATCGGCATCCATGAATTCGAGAAGAAAGGAGAGCAGCGCGTGCTGGTCAACGTCGATCTCTTCATCTCGCTATCGGAATCGACACCGAAGGAAGACCACCTGCATGAGGTGGTGGATTACGACTTCATGCGAGACACCATTGCCAAGCGCATGGCGCAAGGGCATATCCATCTGCAGGAAACGCTGTGCGACGATGTCGCGAAGGCGATGCTGGCGCATCCAAAGGTACGTGCGGTGCGCGTATCGACGGAAAAACCCGATGCGTATCCGGACTGCGATGCGGTCGGCGTGGAAGTCATTCACATCAAGGAATGAGCATGGAGACGGTCGCAAACAACGACGCTGCGAGCGCGAAGAAGGCGGAAAAGATCGCCTACGAAAACAACAAGCTGCACAAGCGGTTGTGCCGCCTGGTCGGTCAGGCGATCGGCGATTTCAACATGATCGAGGACGGCGATAAGGTGATGGTTTGCCTGTCCGGCGGCAAGGACAGCTACGGTCTGCTCGATATTCTCCTGACGCTGCGCGAACGTGCGCCTATCCACTTCGACATCATTGCGGTCAACCTTGACCAGAAGCAGCCGGGCTTTCCGGCGCATGTGCTGCCGGAATACCTAACGAAGCTCGGCGTGCCCTTCCATATCGAGAACCAGGATACCTACAGCATCGTCAAGCGATTGATCCCGGAGGGCAAGACGACGTGCTCGCTGTGCTCGCGGCTGCGGCGCGGCATCCTGTATCGCGTGGCGGACGAACTGGGGGCGACCAAGATCGCGCTCGGACATCATCGCGATGACATTCTCGAAACCTTCTTTCTGAACATGTTCTTCGGCTCGAAGTTGAAGGGCATGCCGCCCAAGCTGCAGTCGGACGATGGCAAGCACATTGTGATCCGGCCGCTGGCTTACGTGAAGGAAGCGGACATGGAGCGCTATGCCGAGGTCAAGCAGTTCCCGATCATTCCCTGCGATTTGTGCGGCAGCCAGGAAAACCTGCAGCGCAAGCAGATCAAGGCAATGCTGCGCGAGTGGGAGAAGAAATATCCGGGACGCGTGGAGAATATTTTCTCCGCCCTGTCCACGGTGGTGCCGTCGCACCTGATGGATCGTGACCTGTTCGGCTTTGCCGGCCTGAAGGCGACCGGGGAGGCGAATGCGGACGGGGATATTGCATTCGACGAGGAACCATGCGCGCCGCCCGTTGCGAATGTGATTCGATTTGCGGATCTGGATGAGTGATTTTGCAAGGCGGAAGGAGCTTGCCTGCTACTCCGCCATCGCGTTGCAATCCTCGATCAATTTCTGCAGTCGCTGCCGCGCATGTTCGCGCTGAACAGGCGTGGCGATGTTGACGATAGTCACGATCATCTGCAATGTGCCTTCGCGCCAAGCATCGAAGAATTCCTTATGTTCGTTGTAGGTCATGATGTCGAACAGGGCGGGTAACTGCACGCGCAGCATGGCGACTGCCGCATCATGCGCAGGCTTCTCGGCCTGGATGCGGCGCAGGAGCTGAATGATCGCCTTCTGACGCCGCTCGCGTTCCGCCAGCCACCACTCGTTGTTGAGAGGGCGAGCATTCGATGCGGCACGGATCTGCGCCTCCTGCTGCGCGCTGAAGTCGCCAAACCAATACTCCGCCTGCTTCATGACTTGCTTGAACCGAAACGCTTGACGATCGTCAAGACCGCCTCGCAAGTAGTCTTTACGATATGCATCGTTGTTCGATGCGAACTTCCGTTCGATGTGCTCAATCTGCGCCGGCTTGAGAGACAAGGCAAGAGTGGCCAAGTCAGGCAGCGCGTACTCGGCCACCGCCATGGCGCGCTGTTTTACGGCTGTATAGCTGACCTGTACGTCCGCCGGGGTAAGCTTGTGCTGCAAGTGCTGCTGCGCATGGGCCAGCAGTTGCGCGTAATCCCTCAGTTGGGTTTTGCGGTGCCAGACAAACAGGTTTTTTATATGGTTTTTGACCCAGGGTTTCTGGTCGTGATCGAAATTGACATAGCTGTCCAGCCACCAATACATAATGCTTTGGCCGTTCGCATAACCCAGCCTTAATGCACTGCAGCCAACCAACAGACAAGCCAGCAACAACGCAGCAGCCCAGATGAACAAATCCCGACGGGGTGCCATAATCCGGTTTTGCATCAATTCAACTTACCTTCCATGAACGTTGTCATTCTCGCTGCCGGCATGGGCAAACGCATGCAATCGGCGCTGCCGAAAGTCCTTCATCCCTTGGCCGGCAAGCCGCTGCTTTCCCATGTCATCGACACCGCACGGGCTTTGCAACCGACTACCCTGTGCGTCATTTATGGTCACGGTGGCGAAGTTGTGCCGCAGGCAATGCAAGCGCCAGACCTGCATTTTGCCAAGCAGGAGCCACAGCTCGGCACTGGTCACGCAGTGATGCAGGCCATGCCGCATCTGGACGATTCCGTTCCTACCCTGATCCTGTATGGCGATGTTCCCCTGACGACAACAACTTCACTTCGGAAATTGTTGGACAGTGCCGGGGCCGATAAGTTGGCGGTGCTGACCGTCGAACTCGATGATCCGACCGGTTATGGACGCATCGTGCGCCGCCAGGGTGAGGTGACGGGCATCGTCGAACAGAAGGATGCAAGCGAGGAACAACGTGCGATCCGCGAGGTGAACACCGGCATCATGGTGGTGCCGACAGGCAGGCTGAAGAAATGGTTGGATACGCTGTCGAACGACAATGCGCAGCGTGAGTATTACCTGACCGACATCGTTGCGCGCGCAGTGGCGGATGGCGTGCCTGTGACGACTGCACAACCGGCGGCGGTATGGGAAACGCTGGGCGTCAACAGCAAATTGCAATTGGCCGAGCTGGAGCGCATCCATCAGCGTACGATTGCCAACGCCTTGCTCGAACAGGGCGTCACGCTAGCCGATCCGGCACGCATCGATGTGCGCGGCAAACTGACCTGCGGGCGGGATGTAATGATCGATGTGAACTGCGTGTTCGAAGGCGAAGTGCACATTGAGGACGGCGCCAGGATTGGTGCGCATTGCGTGATCGCCAATGCCCGTATTGGATGCGGGGCGAATATCAAGCCGTTTTGCCACATCGAGGAAGCGGCCGTCGGCGCGGAATCGCAGGTCGGCCCTTATGCACGTCTGCGCCCCGGCACTGAACTGGGAGAGGATGTCCACATCGGCAACTTCGTCGAAGTGAAGAACAGCCAGATCGCGGCACACAGCAAGGCCAACCATCTGGCCTACGTGGGCGATGCGACGGTCGGTTCGCGCGTGAACATTGGCGCGGGTGCCATCACTTGCAATTACGACGGCGCCAACAAGTTCCGTACGGTGATCGAAGACGACGTGTTCATCGGCAGCGATACGCAACTGGTGGCCCCGGTGCGCGTGGGCAAGGGAGCAACGCTGGCCGCAGGCACCACGCTCACCAAGGATGCACCGGAAGGCAAGCTCACCATCTCGCGAGCGAAGCAGATGACGATCGATGGCTGGAAGCGTCCGGTGAAGATCAAGAAGTAATGTCGAGCCTTGTCTCGAACTTGCTTCTGTGAATAGAGAAGAAGCTGCGCACATTGCGTACGTTGGCGTGTCCCGTCAATACCCTGTGCGCAAACGCATGGTAGGCCGGCATGTCGGCCACCTGCACAATAAGTACGAAATCCGGGCCGGGCGAGACGCGGTAGCACTGCAACACCGCTGCCTCGCCCGCCACCAGCGCCTCGAATTCCGCCTGGTGTTCCGCGCCTTGGTGATCCAGTGTGACTTCCACGATAGCTGTCAATGCAGCGCCAACTTTTTCCGGGGCCACCAGCGCCACTTGGCGCTGGATGATACCGAGCTCGGTCAGGCGCTTGACCCGGCGCAAACAAGTCGGCGGCGAAGCATGAACTGCGAGCGCCAATTCGTTGTTGGTGCGCGAAGCATCGTCCTGCAAGGCATTGAGGATGCGGCGGTCCAAGTCATCCAATAGCAGTCCGGCACTTTCACTCATAAACATTTCAAAAATCATCTGATTTTGAAATATTACCTCACCCCCACCAACATAAGAAATAAAAGTTCATTTTTGCTGAAATTTTGCAAACTTATTTCAATTCTATTCCCCTAGGATAAGCGGGTCTTCATCATCCTCGAAAGGAATTGCTATGTGTGGAATCGTCGGCGCTGTGGCACAACGCGACATCACTCCCCTCTTGCTGCAGGGTTTGAAACGCCTGGAATACCGCGGTTATGACTCCTGCGGCGTGGCGTTGCATGTGGAGGGGCAGTTGCAGCGTTCGCGCAGCACCTCGCGGGTAGCCGACCTTGAAACACAGGTAGCTAATGCCAAGCTGACCGGTTTCACTGGCATCGCGCATACTCGCTGGGCAACTCATGGCGCCCCGGCTTCGCACAACGCCCACCCGCATTTTTCGCGCGAACGTATCGCGCTGGTCCACAACGGCATCATCGAAAATCATGACGAGCTGCGCAGCGAACTGATCGCCGCAGGCTACACCTTCGAAAGCCAGACCGACACCGAGGTCATCGCCCACCTGATCGACCACATGTACACCGGCGATCTGTTCGAGACGGTTCAGCAGGCAGTCAAGCGGCTGCAGGGCGCCTATGCGATTGCGGTGTGCTGCCGCGACGAGCCGCATCGCGTCGTTGGTGCGCGCCAAGGATCGCCGCTGATCGTCGGCGTCGGCCAGGGTGAAAACTTCCTCGCCTCCGATGCCATGGCGCTGGCCGGCACTACCGACCAGATCATCTATCTTGAAGAAGGCGACGTGGTCGATCTGCAATTGCAACGCTGCTGGATCGTCGATGCGAAGGGGCGCATGGCAGAACGTGAGGTGCGCA
>Ga0070660_100003064_pt1 | contig 11487 bp, 7 predicted proteins | sample KBSC33metaG_FD_64670 | JGI IMG/M metagenome (GOLD analysis project Ga0070660, IMG submission 64670) | Corn rhizosphere microbial communities from Kellogg Biological Station, Michigan, USA - KBS C3-3 metaG | ecosystem: Host-associated > Plants > Roots > Rhizosphere > Soil ... | reverse complement strand
CTTCCACTCGAAGTTGTCGAGCAGCGACCAGTGGCAGTAGCCGGCGACATGGACGCCCTGCTCGATCGCGTCGAGGAGCGCGGCGAGATGATCGTGGATGAACGCGACACGACGCTCGTCGCGCACGAGGCCGTCCGGGCCGGGAGCATCGCCGAAGACGGCGCCGTTCTCGGTGATCATGATCGGCAGGTCGCCGGCCGGCCCGCAGTAGTCGTGGTGCAGCCGCAGCAGCAGGTCGGTGAGCCCGGAGGGGACGATCGGCGTGCCTCCCTCGGTTCGGGGCACCCCGTCGGTGAAGCCGCCCGTCGTCTCCACGTCGTCGGCGACGACGACCCGCCACGGCCAGGGCGTGTCGCCCGGCACCGCCTGCATCGTCCGCGGCGAGTAGTAGTTCACCCCGAGGTAGTCCGTCGGCTCGGCGATCGTCTCCAGGTCACCGTCGGCGATGAACTCGAGCGGCCCGAGCAGCGTCTCGTACCGCTCGCGCTGATCCTGCGGGTAGGAGCCGCGGAAGACCGGGTCGAGGAACCAGCGGTTGACGTAGCCGTCGGAGGCCCACGTCACCTCGACGTCGGCGGGATCGTCGCTCGCCGGGTAGTGCGGGATCAGGTTCGGCGCGAGGCCGATCCGCCCGGCGCGCCCGGAGCGGCGGAACTCCTGGACCGCACGCCCGTGAGCGAGGAGCAGGTGGTGGAACACCGTCACCTCGCCGCGCACGTCGCCGGAGTAACCCGGAGCGTGCAGCCCGTGCAGGTAGCCGAGCAGTCCCACGATCCACGGCTCGTTGATCGTCAGCCACCAGCCGACACGGTCGCCGAAGGCGTCGAAGCACGACGCGGCGTACTCGGCGAATCGCTCGACGGTGTCGCGGTCGCGCCAGCCGCCGCGGTCCTCGAGCGCCTGCGGCAGGTCCCAGTGGTACAGCGTCACCACGGGCTCGATGCCCCGCTCGAGGAGGCCGTCGATCAGCCGGTCGTAGTGCTCGCGTCCGCGCCGCTCCCCGGGCGTGAAGAGCCGCGGCCACGCGAGCGAGAAGCGGTACGCGTTCAGGCCGAGCGAGGCGGTCAGGTCGAGATCCTCGCGCCAACGGTGGTAGTGGTCGCACGCGACGTCGCCGGTGCCACCGCCGTCGATCTTGCCCGGCGTGTGCGTGTAGGTATCCCAGATCGACGGCACGCGGCCGTCCTCGTCGACGGCGCCCTCCACCTGATAGGCGGACGTCGCGGCACCCCAGAGGAACCCGTCGGGAAACGTCCTACCCATCGATCCCATCGATGATCTCCTCGCAGGCGTAGAGCAGGACACCGATGCTCCAGGCATGCGAGAGCGTGCCGAGCATCCCCTTGGCCTGGAAGCAGTCCGTCTGGTAGAAGCGCTCGCTGACCATCCCGCGCCAGGCGTCGAAGTCGCCGTCCCGGCGTGCGATGAACTGGCGGAAGCACGCCAGGTTCTGGAGCGCCGTCTCCTCGTACCAGCGTTCGCCCGTCGCACGCGCGAGCCTCCGGAGCTCCGGGAGGCAGATCAGTCCGAACGCGTGCAGGTGCTGGTTCGCAGGCGATGCCTGGTCGGCGCCGCGCGTCCGGAACCCGTAGCGGCCGAGGATCGTCTCCTCCGAGAACGCGACGTCGTAGGTGTAGCGGAAGGTGAGCATCCAGTCGGCGGCGCGGCGCGCGTTCTCCCAGTCCTCGAGCGCGACGAACGCCATGACGGCGGCGTACCCGTCCTCGGACGTCGGCGCGAGGTCGACGTCCTCGGGCGCCCCGTACCACGTGTCGAACTGCGCGTAGTACTCGCCGGCGCGGCGTGCCGCAGCGAGCTCGCCCGCCTCGACGAGCGCGGGGATCCAGGCGAGCCCGGCCGTCCCGGCCCAGGCGACCGCGTCACCCGTCTCGACATGGTGCGCCGCCGGCAGGGCGCCGTCCTCCCGCTGCGTCCGTACGGCGACCGCGACGTTCGAGCGCGCGGACGCCTCCCAGCGCCCACCGGCGCGGAGCATGAAGAGCGCAGCATCCGCGAGCGTGCGCGCGTGCAGCCTCGTGCGGTCCGGATGCCAGCCGGTCGTCCAGCCGTCGGCGCGTGTCCACTGGGCCCAGAAGGTGCCGCCGGGCGTCAGGTTGCCCGCGATGTGGTCGAGCACCGCCTCGGCTGCGGCGACGTACGCGTCGTTGCCGACGCGGCGGCCGTGGCGAAGGAGCGCGTAGGCGTACGGCGCCCCGCTCACCCACGAGACGTGCATGTGGTCGCGGTCGCCGCGGCTGCCGAATGCGTCGCGGTCGAAGGCCGCCGTCTCGATCAGGCGCGGCGGGTCGGCCCGGTAGTGCCAGCGGTGCAGGCCCCACGCCGCGAGCTCGGCGGCACGCTCGACGTCGACCCAGGCGGGATCGTCGAACGGCGATGCCAGTCCGCGCAGGATCGTCGCGTGATCGTCGTGGTCGAAGACGGCGTACTCGAGCTCGACCGTCTCCCCCGGCTCCCACCGGTGCGTCTGCACGTCGGGCGGCGCCGCCCGCTCGGAGCCGTCGTACCGCAGCGGCTCCTCGCGGTAGGGGAAGTCGAGCCAGATCGTCGGGCGCCCGTCGCGCAGCGCGAGCCCGACGCCGGACTGGCCGAGCGCCGAGCGCTCCGCCGTCAGCAGCCCGCCGCCACGCGCGAAGACCGCCGGCGTCGCGCACCGGTCGGCGCGGAACGACCACGCGTCCGACTCCATCCGGCCGACATCCACGCGGCCGGGTGTGAAGCGCGGGAAGATGCGGGTGCAGCTCTCCGGGCGGTTCTCGCCGTAGAAGACGCCCGGGACGAGCCAGTGTGGATCGTCCGTCTCCGGCAGGTCGAGCTCGACGCGCACGCCCGCGTCGACCGGCTCGTCGCCCTCGTAGAAGACGACCCGGCCGTCGAAGCGGAAGCCGGGCACCGGCGACCCGTCGGGCGCGAGCGCGCGCAGGCGCTCCCTACGAGGCGGCATTCCAGCCCTCGGCACGCCGGGCCGCGCCGACGGTGCGCTCCTCACCCGGGAGCAGGTCGAGCACGTTGTCGTCGACCTCACCGTCGAGCACCACGCCGACCGCGACCACCCGGCCCGTGTTGCGGATCGTGGCGCCGTCGAGCTCGACGCGTGCGCGGGGCAGGTCGAGCAGCGGCGCGAGTGTCTCGGCCGTCGTCATCACGTACCGGTTCCGCCCGTCGAGGTCGAGCACGAACACCTCGCTGAGCGCGTCGACCGGCGCGGCGATCTCCTCCCGCGCCTCGGCGACCACCGAGCCGTCGAGGTTGACGAGCCGTGCGCTCACGTCGCCGTGGATGCGCGCGCGCACCTCCCGCTCGCCGCCCCAGGCGCACGTCGCGAACTGCGCGCTCGGCGCTCCCCGGTAGGCACGCGCGACGCCCCAGTAGGCCGGCTTCGGCTCGGCGTGCCAGTCGACGGCCGCGGTGCACCAGGCGTTCGGAAAGGACTCGGCGAACTGCCACGGCAACACGCCCACCGAGCGCGCGCGCCGCATGTTCGCCTCGACCGCGTAGCGCAGCCCGTCGTACTGCAGCCACTGCGAGGCACGGCGCATCGTCTCGAGGTCGCCGATGCGGCCGCCGAAGCACTCCTGCACGAGCGGCGCGTTGTTCCACCAGGCTCCGAGATGTTCGTAGACCGGGTTCGTGCGATCGGCCGGCCAGCGATGCTCCTCGTCGACGAGCAGCTCGAGCGTGTGACGGTTCGCCATGCCCTCGACGCCGAACTCGCTGTGGAGGATCGACGTTCCGCCGTCGTAGAGCGCATAGTGCGCGCGCAACCCCTGGTGCTCCCACGGGCCGTGCACGTCGTGCTGCCCGTCCGGGTCCGCCACGACCAGGTCGAGCCGGTTCAGGAAGCGTGGCCCCGACGGCGACGTCGGAAGCCAGCCCCGGCCGGGGTCGAGCTCGCGCACGACGTCGTGGAGCGCGCCGAGCACCGGGTGCGCGTCGGTGAGCGGCACGTCGTCGCCGACCGCATCGTCACGGCTCGCGAGCTCGTTGCCGCCGCACCAGAGCGCGAGGGAAGGATGCCGGCGCTTGCGCGGCACGATCCCGCGCGCCTCCTCGGTCATCAGCGCCACGAAGCCTTCGTCGTCCGCCGGAACGCTCTCGATGCCCGAGCTCGACTGCGCGAACTCCTGCCAGACGAGCAGGCCGAGCCGGTCGCACGCCTCGTAGAACTCGGTCGTCTCCACCAGTCCGCCGCCCCACACGCGCAACAGGTTGACGTTCGCGCGCCGGGCGAGCGTCAGCAACCGTTCGAGCTTCTCCGGCCGCGGCACGCCGTAACTCGGATCGAGCGGGCACCAGTTCCAGCCGCGGAGGTAGAGCGGCACGCCGTTCACGACGAACCGGTACGGCAGCGTCCCCGGCTCGGGCGCCTCGAGCTCGATCGTGCGGAAGCCGACCTGGATCGTGCGGTCGCCGAGGTCGACCGGGTAGAGGTGCTGCTCGCCCGAGCCGTTCGGCCACCAGAGCTTCGGTGCCTCGACGCGCAGCAGGAGCTCGCCGTCCGCCTCGACGGTGCCGACCCCGTCCTCGAGCCGGACGACCGGAAAGCGTTCGCCGCCGGCGTCCGCGAGCGTGACCGGTTGCCAGATCCCCTGGTGCACGAGACGCGGGCAGAAGTCCCAGCCGTAGGTCATGCGCGGCTTGTGCACACGCACGAGGCTCGTGCGCCCGACCTGCGGCTCGCACGCGGGCGCCGGGTGCACGACGACCGCGAGCAGGTGCTCCTCGCCGTCGGCGAACGAGCCCACGTCGACCTCGAACGGCCGGAAGAGACCCTCGTTCCGCGCGAGCTCGTGTCCGTCGACGAGAACCGTGCACGTGTAGTCCACTCCCTCGAAGCGCACGATCGGACGCTCGGCGACGAAGCGCCGGCGGTAGATCCAGTGCCGGCCGGCCGCCCATTCGGCCGCCAGGCTCGCCCGCTCGTGGTACGGGCTCGGGATCTCGCCCGCGCGGACGAGGTCGTCGACGACGCTTCCCGGCACCCGGGCGGGCAGCCAGCCGGGTGCATCCCACGGCTTGTCCGCGCCGACGTGCCACCGCCACTCCTCGCCGATGCAGCCGCGAAGCTGCCAGTCGTCGCCGGCCAGGCTCACCACTCGAGCAGGCTCACCTCGCGCACGGGCTCGGCCTCGGCGACCGGAACGAGAAACGTCTTGATCTCGTTCGGGCCGAAGTCGGTCTCGATCGTCCGGCCGAGAAGCGGGAGCTCGACCGTGACGTGCGAGGCGCGCCCGGAGGATTCGAACGCGCGCACGACGAAGGCGTCGCCCTCTTCCGCGCGTTTGACGACCGTGACCACGACGTCACCGGCGCCGTCGCTCGCGTAGGAGCCCTGCGGCGGGAGCGGGCCCGGATGGAAGCTCTCGAGCATCGGGTAGACGGCCTGGTGGAGCTCCGCCGCGAGGCGCACGACGCCCGCGTCGCGCCAGTCGCCCGCATGGGGCAGCAGACGTACCGTGAAGCACTGCCGTCCCTGGTCCATGTAGTCGAAGTCGCCCCCGGGCTCGAGCTCGCGGGGGTCGTGCCAGGCCCAGACCGGGGAGCGGACGGCGCTGATCCCGACGTCGCCGCCGCGGACGTCGTAGCCGCTCTTCGCGTCGTTCAGCACCGCCAGGCCACGACCGTCGCCGGAGACGTCGACCCACGTCTGGCCCGGGTTCTCGTGGCCGTTCGCCTCGCGTTCGATGTGCCCGTACGGCACCTCGAACGTCACGCGCGGCGCGTCGATCCCGGTCGGGTAGCGCAGCTTCAGGAGCTTCAGCTCCTCGTGCCAGTCGAGGACGACGCGAACCTCGACGTGGCGCGCGTGCGCACCGAGGACGTAGTCCTCGCGTAGCACGGAGCCCCCGTACCGGCTCTCGACCCGCACGATCGACCTGACCGGGCCGCTCTCGATCAATCGCACCGAGACGCACTCGAACTCGCCCGCCACGTCGTCGTAGGCGCTCACGCCGTGGCCCCAGGTGTCCGACAGGTCGTTCACGACGACGGCGTGCGGGGCGGCCGGCGCGGCGAGGCCGGAGCCGCTTTCCTTGTGCACGAGCCTCGCGATCCTCCCGGTCGCCGGGTCGAGCTCGACGAGCACATGCTCGTTCTCGAGCGTCGTCTCCCGCGACCGGGCGGGCGCGTCGTCCTCGAGCGCGCCGCGGTGAATCGTGTACAGGCGGTAGCCGAGCGGCGGCACGTCGACCGGGAAGACGAGGCGCGCGCGGTTGCCGCTCATCGTCGTCAACGAGCGTGTCAGCTGCAGCGGCACCGCGGCTCCGTCGGCGTCGACGAGGCGCACCCCTTCCGGCTTCAGCCAGTTGTACTCGAGCTCGACGTCGGCCTCGAGCCGCCACGGATGCGGGTTGAAGACCAGGACCGGCCACGTCTCCTCCGCGAAGGGAATCGCCACCTGCCGCGCGATCGACTGCACAGCACGATTGAACGCGAGCGCGGCAACCGAGGACGCGTGCCCGATCTGGTCGCGCGCGTCCTCGTACGCGGGCTCGATCGACGTGCCCGCGAGCGTGTCGTGGAACTGGTTGAAGAGCAGGAGCTGCCACGCCTCGCCGAGCTCGGCGAGCGGATACGGCTGCGCCCCGATCGCAGCGGCGACGGAGCTCCACTTCTCCGCGCGCTGGAGCAGGTTCTCCGCGCGGCGGTTCCAGCGCTTGATCCCGGAGTGCGTCGTGTAGCAGCCGGGCCCGTGGTACTGCAGCTCGCCGCGCCAGCTCGGGACGTCCTCATCGGCGACAGCGTCGAAGAACCGCCGCAGCGAGCTGAGCTCGAGGCGCTCGCCCCCCGTGCTCAGCTGCGCGATCGAGTCGAGATTCGCCTGCGTCGGCCCGCCGCCGTGATTCCCGACGCCGTAGAAGACCGCCAGCTCGCGCCGGTCGGCGGGCAGCGTGGCGAGGGACTGCGCCACATGGTCGCCGAGGTCGTCGCGCGGCGCGCAGTACTCGTGCGGGATCCGGTAGGCGAGGACGTGCGAGCCGTCCGGCGCTTCCCAGCGGAAGAGCGGGCCAGGCAGGTCGGCGTTCTCGTCCGGCTTCGGGCGCAGGAAGACGTAGGAGTCCATGCCGCTCCTGCGCAGGATCTGCGGCAGCGACGCGTTGTGGCCGAACGAGTCGAGGTTCGCACCGGTCGTCGCGACGATCCCGAAGCGGTCGTGGAGCCAGCGTTGCCCGTACAGCCCCTGCCGCACGAACGACTCACCGCCGGGGATGTTGCAGTCGGGCTCGATCCACCACCCGCCGACGACCTGCCATCGCCCTTCCGCAATGCGGGCACGGATCTGCGCGAAGAGCGGAGGATCGCTCTCCTCCACCCATTTGAGGAACAGGACCGAGGTGTGCGTGAAGACGAAGTCCGGGTACTCGTTCATCCGCTCGATCGCGGAGTGGAACGTCGCGCGGACCTCCTGGTAGCCCTCCGGCCACTGCCACAACCACACCGGGTCGATGTGCGCGTTGCCGATCATGTGCAGCGTGCGCGTGCTCACCCGGCCGCCCATTCGTCCACCTCGTCGAGGATCAGGTGCAGCAGCAGCCCGTGCATCTCCTGCACGCGGGCGGTCGACTCGGCCGGGACGACGAGCGCGAGGTCCGCGTGGTCGACCGCAGGCCTGCCCGTGCCGCCGGCGAAGAGCACCGTCGTCGCCTGCGCCTCGCGCGCGGCGGCGAGGCCACGCACCACGTTGGCGGAGCGCCCGCTCGTCGTGAAGCCGATGACCACGTCGCCCGCGCGGGCGAATCCCCGCACCTGGCGCGCGAACACCTCGTCGTACTCGTAGTCGTTCGCAATGCAGGTGAGCACGCTCGGGTCCGCGGCGAGCGACTGTGCCGGCAGCGGCCTGCGCTCGCGCTTGAAGCGCGCCACGAGCTCCTCGGCGAAGTGCATCGAGTCGGAGGCACTGCCGCCGTTTCCGAACGTGTACACGCGACCGTGGGATTCGTAGCAGGACACGAGTGTCGAGACGACGCGCTCGATCTCGGGAAGGAGCTCTTCGACGCGGGCGGCGAGTGCGACGTGCTCGGCGATCGCCTGCCTCGCGTCAGCCATTCGGTCGCACGTCTCCGAGCCCTGCGCGGTCGTACACGATCGCCGCGGCGCCGGCGACGCCGACATGCTCGCCGTACGCGCTCGCGACCACGTCCGCCGCCTCGCCCGCAGGCCGCATCGCGCTGGCGCGGACGAGCTCTCGTACCGGGCCGATCAGCTGCTCGCCCGACCGGCTGACGCCGCCCCCGAGCACGACGAGCTGCGGCTCGAAGAGGTTGACGATCGACGTGATCCCGCAGCCGAGCGCCTCGACCGTCTCGTCCCAGAGCGTGGTCGCGACCGGGTCGCCGCGACGCGCGGCCGCCGCGACACCCTCTGCCGACGTGTCCGCGAGCCCGGCCTCCTGTGCGCGCTCCGCGATCGAGGTTCCGGAGACGTACGCCTCCAGGCACCCGCGCCGGCCGCAGCCGCGGCACACGCGGCCGTGCCAGTCGACGGTCACGTGACCGAGCTCGCCGCCGTTCCCGCGCGAGCCGCGGTACAGGCTGCCGTCGATGATCACCCCGCCGCCCACGCCGGTCGAGATCGTGAGGTAGACCATGTTGCGAACGCCGGCGCCCGCGCCCCAACGGTGCTCCCCGGCAGCCGCGGCGGTCGCGTCGTTCTCGAGGGTCACCGGCCGTTGGAACGCCTGAGCGGCGAGCGCTGCGACCGGCACGTCGCGCCAGCCCGGGAGATGCGGCGGCGCGACGAGCACCCCCCTCGTCGCGTCGAGGGGACCGCCCGAGCCGATGCCCACCGCCTCGATGGCGCCGCCGTCGAGCCCCGACTCCGTCACGGCGCGGCGGCCGAGGTCGAACAGGCGCTCGAGGCCGGCCTCGGGCCCCTCTTCCGCACGGGTCGGCGCGACGACGAACGAATGCACGACGCCGTCGACGTCGACGACGCCCGCGGCGATCTTCGTCCCGCCGATGTCGAGGCCGAGCACCGGGGCCTCGAACGCGGCGCGCGGGGCATCGACCCCCGCGGCGGAGACGGCACCGACGGAGGAGGGCACAGCCTCTAGCCCTTCCGTCCCTGGGTCGCGATCCCCTCGACGAAGTAACGCTGGCCGAGGAAGAACACGATGATCATGGGTAAGGTCGCGAGCACCGTCCCGGCGATGATCACCTGGTAGTCGCCGTGACCGCCGTTCGAGGGGCCGTAGAGATCGAGCAGGTTCTTCAGGCCGCGCGGGACGGTGAAGGTGTCGTCGCTGCGGAGGTAGATCAGCGCCTTCTGGAGCTCGGTCCAGCTCGCCTTGAACTCGAAGACCGCGGTGACGATCAGGGCGGGCTTCGCGAGCGGGACGGCGATCCGCCAGAACATCGTCCAGTAGTTGTCGCCGTCCATCCGCGAGGCCTCGAAGAGCTCGCGCGGGATGCCCAGGAAGAACTGTCGCTGCAGGAAGATGTAGAACGCGCTCCCGAAGAGGTTCGGCGCCCAGAGCGGGTACTGGTTCTTGGAGAGGAAGAGGAACGTCCCCGGGCCGGTGAAGTGGATCTTGTTCCAGATCAGGTAGGTCGGGACGAGCGTGACGACGCCCGGCAGCATCATCGTCGCGAGCACGCAGCCGAAGAAGAAGTTGCGGAGCGGGAAGCGGAAGTAGGCGAACCCGAATGCGACGAGCGCGCTCGAGAGCGTCACGGTCACCGCGGCGAGAGAAGCGATCCAGAGGCTGTTCCACAGCCAGTTCCCGAATGCGGCCTTGTAGGCGATGTCGGAGACACCGCGGAAGACGTCGAGGTAGTTCGACCAGTGGAACGGATGCGGTACGAGGCGGCTGTTGTGGTCGAAGAAGTCGTTGCGCGTCTTCAGCGACGAGCTGAGTGCCCACACGAACGGGTACAGGAAGACGCCCGTGCACAGCGCCAGCACGGTGAGGTAGAGCGCGCGGCCGAGAGGATTGCCGGTCGGCGGCCGCCAGAACCGGCGGCCCGGGGCGATCGGGGGCGCGACGGGTAGCGCCTGCGCGGGTCCCTGCGCCTGAACGGGGCTCGCCTCGCTCATCCGCGCGAGTTCCCCTCGTAGTAGACGAAGCGCCTGCTGACGACGATCTGGATCGCCGTGATCACGCCGATGATCCCGAAGAGGAGCCACGCGAGTGCGGAGGCGTAGCCGAACTTGAAGAACGTGAAGGCCTCCTGGAAGATGTAGATCGCGTACATCAGCGACGCGTTCGTGCCGTACGGCGTCGACTGGTTGAAGAACGCGGTGTAGACCTGGTCGAAGGTCTGCAGGCCGCTGATCGTGTTGATGATCACCACGAAGAAGATCGCCGGACTGATCATCGGCAGCGTCACGTCCTTGAACCGGCGCCACGCGGGGGCGCCGTCCATCGAAGCGGCCTCGTACAGGTGGCGCGGGACGCCGACGAGCGCGGCGAGGAAGATGACGACGCTCGCTCCGACCGACCAGACGGAGATCATCAGCACGAGGCCGGGCTTCACCCAGTTGGGGTCAGTCGTCCAGAACGGGCCTGTGATCCCGATGTAGCCGAGGCCGGTGTTCAGGACGCCGTACGACCCGTTGAAGATCAGCAGGTAGAGGATCCCGATCGCGACGCCGGGTGTCATCACGGGCAGGTAGAAGACGGTCCGGAAGAAGCCTGCGGCGCGTCCGACGCGCGCGAGCACGGACGCGAGCGCGAGCGCGATGATGACGTGGGCCGGAACTGCGAGCAGCGTGAACACGAACGTGTTCCTGAGCGCGGTCCGCACCTGCGGGTCGTGGTAGAGCGTCGTGTAGTTCGCGAACCCGACGCCGTGCGTCGTCTGGATGATGCTGTAGTCGGTGAACGACAGGACGAGGCTCGCGATCATCGGTCCCGCCGTGAAGACGACGAAGCCGAAGAGCCAGGGGCTCAGGAACGCGAAGGCGGCCCAGGTGTCCCTGGACCGGAATCCGGCGCCCCAGTGCCGGGCCCTCGCGAGAGGGCCCGGCACCGTGGTCGCGACGTTGGCCATGTGAAGGCCGGTTCCCGCCGCCCTACTTCGCGGCGTTGATCGCGTTCTGCGCTTCCTTCTGGGCCTGGTCGAGCGCCTGCTTCGGCGTCTGCTGGCCCGCGAGGACACGCGTCACCGCATCGTTCCATGCGGCCTTGAACTCGGCGCTCGCCGGCGAGGCCGGGATGCCGAAGGAGAACCGCTGCACGTCCAGGACCTTCTTGACCGCCTCGTCGAAGTACTTGTTGATCGACGTGTAGGTCTGCTTGTAGATCGCCTGGTCGGCGACGGAGTTGCCGGTCGAGATGCCGGTGTAGGGCTGGTTGCTCGCCTTGCGGAGCGCGGCACGGTTCTTCGCCGCCGCGAGCCACGTCGACGTCGACGTCATCGTCTTCATCCACGTGCAGGCAGCCGCCGTGTTGTGCGCGCCCTTCGGGATCGCCCACGCGGAACCTGTCTCGTAGTTGATCGGCTGGCCCTTCAGGTTGCGGAACTGCAG
>Ga0070660_100003057_pt1 | contig 11510 bp, 12 predicted proteins | sample KBSC33metaG_FD_64670 | JGI IMG/M metagenome (GOLD analysis project Ga0070660, IMG submission 64670) | Corn rhizosphere microbial communities from Kellogg Biological Station, Michigan, USA - KBS C3-3 metaG | ecosystem: Host-associated > Plants > Roots > Rhizosphere > Soil ... | reverse complement strand
CTCAAAACCCACGGCGGCTGGACCCTCCAACGCCACGACAGAGGCTGGCAATGGACCAGCCCCCACGGCCGCACCTACTACACCCAGCCCTACGACTACCGACTCGGACCGTAGTCAGCGGATCGCGGCGTGGTCAGGCGCCGCCGTCCAGTTCGTCGATCTCTCGACGAAGTTGCTCGAGTTCCGCCGTAATCCGTTCACGCTCGACGCCGATGACACGCCGGAACTGCGCGTCCAAGACCGCGGTGGCTTGCACTTGGGTGAAGCCATACTCACGGCCCAGCGCGTCCTGCGCCTCCGATGGCGTGGCGGCTGCCTCGAGCACCTCCAACATCCGTCGCCAGTCGGTGTGCGCCACCGCGATCGCAGACACCACATGCTCACGTTGGCGCAGCTCGCGCAGCCGGTCCTGTGGTGCTCTCCCGTCGCCTGCCACGTGCGAACTCTAAGACGCGTCGTCGGCGACGAAGATGCAGAACGGATGTCCGTCAGGGTCGACGTAGACGCGAAGCGGCTCCTCCTCGTCATCGGAGCGATCGAGTCGCAGCGTGCCGCCAAGCCCGACCACCAACTCATGCGCGGCGTCGAGCGCTTCCTTCGACGGCACGCTGAGGTCCAGATGCAGTTGCTGCGGGACGTCATCTGACGGCCACGTCGATGCCGACAGCCGCTCCACCTGCTGGATCGCCAGATAGGCCGATCCGTCCTCGGCCCGGAGGTTGAGCCAGTCGTGGCCGGCCGGGTCGTCGCTGCCTGCGGGCGGAGGTTCATGGCCCGGGCGGTAGACAAGGCCGAGCAGTTGCCGCCAGAACTCCGCACTACGTCGCGCGTCCGTCGAGTCGAGCACCACCTGACGCAGTTGCGGCCGCACTCCATCGTTCGTCATAGAGATCCCATCGTCAGCGATGCAAGTCCCACCAAGGCCGCAGCGTCGCCAAGCGCCGCGGGCACCACCGAGCACTGCTGTCCTACCCACAACCGACGTCCCACCGCGGCGGTCATGCCGTCCAGCAACCACCCGTTCGACGTGCTCACCGGCCCCCCGCCGACCACGATGACCGATGGCGTGTGGGCATGCGCGAGCGCGACGAGGGCTTGCTCGAGCGAACGTCGATAAGACGCGACAGCTTCACGCGCGCTCTCGTCACCGCCTGACCACAGCTCGAGCAACGCCGGCACGTCCGAGGCATCGCAGCCGAAGGTTCGCGCAGCGTCCATCAACCGGTCCGCGGCGCAGAGCGCCTCGATCGTGCCGCGACCACCATTGGAGTCGAGCGGACCGTCGTCCGGTGACGCAATAGGCATGTGTCCGCCCATCAAGCCGCCACCCCATGGACCGTCTCCGACCGGTTGACCGCCCTGGACAACGGCGACACCGATGCCAGTGCCGATCGTCATCACGACCACCCGATGGTGTCCCGATCCCGCGCCGCCGGTCGCCTCCCCCACCCCGGCGGCGATGGCGTCGTTCGTCAGCAGCACCGGCTTGTGCGCAACCTCGCGCACCTCGCCCACGAGATCCAGGCCGACCAAGCCTGGGAACTTGCCCGGCAGCACGGCAACCCGACCACCATCCACGATTCCCGGAGTTGCGATGCCCACCGCGTCGATGTCACGGGTAGAGGCAAGGTCGCGCACGGTGGTCACAAGAAGCTGGAGCACCGACGGCCCGTCAAGCCCGGCGGTCACCTGCGACGGCAGCGGCTCGACGCGACCGTCGACGACGAGGCCGCCTTTCATCCGGGTGCCCCCGACATCGAAGGCGGCAACGCACGTCACGGGCGCGCGAGCATCCGCTCGCGGGCGTCGAACCGAGCACGCAGGATCCGGCGCGACGTCGCTGCTTCGACATTGAGGTGTTCCGACCCGTGCGACGCTCGAGGCGTCACCAGCAGCTCTAATGGCACGTCTGCTTGCGCGAGCCGCAGCGCGAACGCCACGCTCTCGTCGAAAAAGCCATCCAGGGTTCCAACGTCGAGGTGCACGGGCGGTAACCCGCGCAGATCCTCGACATCCGCCCGCGCGGGAGCTGCATAGATCGGCACGTCGTCCAGGTGGCCGAGATAGGACTGCCACGCGGTGCGGTTGAGGTCGCGATGCCACGTGCGTCGCGCCGTCAGCCGTTCCATCGACGGCGACCCCGGGCGGTCGTCGAGCATCGGGTAGGCACACACCAGCCCGCCGATGGCGTCAACGCCACGGTCGCGAGCGAGCAGTGCCAGTGCGATCGCCAACCCACCACCCGCGCTGCCACCGGTGACGACAAGTCGTCCCGGTCCGATGGCGAGCTCGGACTGGTCGAGCATCCACGTCAACGCCGCGAAGCAGTCTTCGAGACCGTGCGGGAAAGGGAACTCCGGCGCCAGCCGATAGTCCACCGACACCACCGGCACCCCATGGTCGATCGCCATCCGCGCGCAGGCGAAGTCGTCGTAGCGGGCAGAGCCGGCAATCAAGCCACCGCCGTGCAACCACATCAGCCCCGCGTCTGCCTGCCGGCGCCGCGACGGGACGTAGACGCGCATCGCCGGGCGAGACCCATCGGTGTCCATCACCTTGACCCGCACCTGCGCGGGAGGTTCCGGCAGCTCGAGCTCGTCGAACACGTCGTGCACAGCGGCACGAATGGCCAGCGGGTCGTCCGCCAGGTCAACCGCGGGAAGCCGCAGCAGCATCGGCACGCACTCCGGGTCGAGCGCCTTGACCAACGCGTCGTCGTCGAGCACCCCCGCGCCAACCTGCATGCGCACCAGTGTCTCGTCGCCGCTCAGCGCAATCGCCGTGGCCCGGTGTCGGGCCGCGCTCCCGCCGCCGCGACCTGCACCCAGGCCTCCAGAACGCTGACGCCGCTGGCACCGACCAACACCGACTCGAGCTGCACCTGCGCGACGTCCGGCACCTCGTCGAGAAGAGTCGACACGCGGAGCAAGAGATCCTCGAGCGCCGCGACGTCGACCGCATCAGCTCCACGCCAGCCGAGCAGGAGAGGTGCGGCGCGCAGCGACCGCACCATCTCTGCCGCATCGACGTCGGTCAGCGGCACGGCCCGGTAGGCGCGGTCCCCCAACAACTCTGTAGCGATGCCTCCGACACCCACCGACACCACCGCCCCGAACAACGGATCCTCGACCGCCTCCACCGACACCGCGACGCCCGGCGGCGCCATCCGCTGCACCACGACCTCCCCCGCGGTCAGCTCCGCGACGGCGGTGTAGGCCGCTCTCAGCTCTCGCTCGTTGCCGATCCCCAGTCGCACACCGCCGAGGTCGACTCGACGGCGCAGCGACTCGTCGGCCGCCTTGACCGCGACCGGCCACCCGATGCGGCGGGCCGCCAGCAGGGCCGCACGCATCGACCGCGCGCGCACCCCCGGCCACACCCGAATCCCCACAGCATCGAGGAGCGCCGCGGTCTGCTCGTCGGTCGGTGTCGGCGCACCCGCGCCGATTGCGGCTGCGGCGATCTCCCGCGCCGCGTCGACGTCGATCTCCGCGAGCTCCGGCAACGCGCCGACCGGCCGCCGCCGCCAGGTCGAGTAGGCAACCGCACCCGCCAGCGCCGCCACCGCTGTCTCCGGTGAGTCGTACGACGGCACCCCTCCCAACTGCGGCGCCATGCCGGTCTGCGCGAGGAACGTTGACACCACCGGCTTGCCTTGCTGCCCATCGCCATGCCGGGCCACGACTGCGCGCACGTCAGGATCGTCACCGACCAGCGGTGGCACGAACACGACCACCACCGCGTCGACGTCGTCGTCTGCGACGGCGGCGGCCAGCGCAGCGTCGTACGCGCCTGCATCCGCGTGAGCGCCAAGGTCGGTGGGCCGGCCCCCGACCACCGACAGGCCATGGGCGACACATGCATCCATCGCGAGCAGGCCGACCGCAAACGAGTTGCCGACGACGGCCACGCGGTTTCCGCGGGGCGGCGGTTGATGCGCCAGCAGTGCGCCGACATCCATCGCTGCCGACAGTGTCGGCACCCGCACGATGCCGGCCTGTGCGAGCAGCGCGTCTTCCGCCTGCGCCGACAAGCGGACCTGGTCGACGCGATGGCCGGTCGGCAACAGTGCGGCGGCCCGGCCACTGCGAACCAGCACGACGGGCTTGCGCATCGACAGCCGGCGCGCCAGCCGCGCGAACTTGCGCGGGTTTCCGAACGACTCCAGGTAGAGCAGGACCACGTCGGTCGCCGGATCCTCTTCCCAGAACTGCAGCAGGTCGTTGCCCGAGACGTCGGCGCGGTTGCCGGCGGAGACGAACGTCGACAGGCCGAGCCCTCGGCGAGCCGCCTCCGCGAGGATCATGCTGCCGAGCGAGCCGGACTGGCTGAACATGCCGATCCGCCCGGCCTCCGGCACCGTCGGCGCCAACGTCGCATTGAGCCTGACGGAGGGGTCGGTGTTGAGCACGCCCAGGCAGTTGGGGCCGATCACACGCATGCCGTTGGCACGCGCAAGCCGCACGACCGCCGCTTGCCGTTCGACGCCTTCGTCCTCACCGGTCTCCGCGAAGCCGGACGACACGATCACGAGCCCGCGCACACCCTTCGCCGCGCACTGATCCACCACGTCGACGACCGCGTCGGCCGGCAGTGCCACGACCGCGAGGTCGATCGCGCCAGGGACGTCGAGGATGCTCGCAAACGCCGGCGCCGACCCGACGGACGTCGCCTTCGGGTGCACGGCAGACACCTCGCCGTTGAAGCCATAGCGCAACAAGTTCTCGAGGACCGCGCGCCCGACACCGAGGCGTTCCTCACTCGCACCGACAACGGCGACCGACCCAGGTTGCAAGAGTCGGCGAATCGACTGTGCTTCGGCGCGATGCTCACGCGCCTGCGACACCGCTTGTGATGCCGCGGTCGGCTCGATCGCAAAGGTCACGTGCACCGCGTCGGCATCGAAGGCGCGCTGCGCGCTGTAGCCCGCGTCGATGAAGACCCGCAACATTCGACGGTTGCTCGGCAGCACATCGGCTTCGAAGCGGGAGATCCCCCGCTCGCGAGCGGCCGCTGCCAGATGCTCGAGCAGCAGCGGGCCGAGCCCGCGACCCTGATGCGCGTCCTCGATGACGAAGGCCACCTCGGCGGTGCCGGGAGCAGTCGTCTCATAGCGCGCCACCCCGATCAAGTCGGCGCCAAGCGTCGCGACGATCGCGACTCGACGGTCGTGGTCGACGACCGTGAACCGCTCGATGTCCCGCTGGGAAAGGTGCGGATAGGGCCCGAAGAACCGGAAGTAGCGGGTCTGTTGCGAGAGCCGTTCATGAAGCGCGACGAGGGCGTCGGCGTCCTCGGGCGTGATCGGCCGCAGGTGCACCGTGCCTCCGTCGGCGACGACGACGTCGGCCTCCCAATGCGGCGGGTACGACGGCACCCACCGATCATGCAACGATGCCGACCATGTGCGCGCAACCGCGGGTCGACCCGCTTACCGAGGATCAGGTCCGCGAGCTGCTGGGCGAGCGTGGCCGCCCGCTCAACATCTTCCTCACCTTGGCCAAGAACGAGCCGCTGTTCACCGCGTTCATGAACCTTGGTGGCTACCTGCTCGGCAAGCGTTTCGGCGTGGAACGCAGAGAGCGCGAGCTGGTGATCCTTCGGGTGGGCTGGCGCAGTGGCTCCGACTACGAGTTCGGCCAGCACACCGTCATCGGCAAGCAGGTGGGGGTCACCGACGAGGAGATCGTGCGACTGACCCAGGACGGGCTCGACGGCTGGAGCGACGACGATGCGGCGTTACTTGCGATGGCCGATGAGCTGTGCGCCGACAACGATGTCTCTGACGCGACCTGGGCCGCATTGAGCCGGCGCTGGTCGGAGCAGCAGCTGCTCGACTTGCTCGTCCTCGCCGGCTTCTACCGGCTCGTCTCCGGTTTCCTGCGCAGCGTGCGTGTTCAGCGCGAGCCCGGCACCCCCGGCTTCCCGAAGGAGTCGACACCGTGACACTCGACGGCCGGCGCATCCTCGTCGTCGGTGGCGGCACCCGCCCGTCCCCCGAGCCCGACGCGCCTCCCGGCAACGGCCGCGCGACCGCGATCGTCGCCGCGCGCGAGGGCGCCGACGTCACGCTGGTCGACCTCGACCTCGCCGCCGCCGAGCAGACGGCCGAGCTCGTGCGCGCCGAAGGCCGCAGCGCTTGGGCCGTGCAGGCCGACGTCGCCGACGCCGACGCCTGCGCGCGGATGGTCACCGAGGCCCACACCGCCATGGGCGGTCTCGATGGGCTGGTGCTCAACGTCGGCATCGGCCTCGGCGGCGGGTTGGAGCACACCTCGGCCGAGCAGTGGGACACCGTCTTCGCGGTCAACGTGCGGTCGCATTTCCTCGCCATCCGGGCGGCGATGCCGGTCATGGCCGACGGGGGCTCCATCGTGCTGATCTCGTCGCTGGCCGGACTCAAACCCGGCAGTCGGCTGCCGGCGTACGACGCCTCCAAGGCCGCGCAGTTCGGACTGGCCCGGCACGCGGCCATCGAGGGGGCGCGCCGTGGCGTCCGCGTCAACACCGTCGCCCCCGGCCTGATCGACACCCCGCTCGGCCGGGTCGCCACCGCCGGCCGGCCCAGCCGCGGGACAACCCGCATCCCGCTGGGCCGCCAGGGCACCGCCTGGGAGGTCGCGGACGCCGTGGTGTTCCTCCTCGGGTCGCGCAGCAGCTACATCACCGGCCAGGTCCTCACCGTGGACGGCGGCTTGTCGACGCTCGCGTGAGAGCGTGACGGCATGCAGACACGACGGCTCGGGCGCACCGGCCACGACAGCTCGTTGGCCATCCTCGGCGGCGTGGTGTTCCACTTCGTGGACGAGGACGAGGCCGCGGAGATCCTGCACGACGCCATGGCCCGCGGCGTCAACCACCTCGACATCGCCCCCGGCTACGGCTCGGCCGAGGCGACCGTCGGTCCGCACATCCCGGCCGTGCGCGATCGCCTCTTCATCAGCGAGAAGAGCGGCAAGACGAGCCGCGACGACGTACGCCGGCATCTCGACCGCACCCTCACCCGGCTAGGCATAGCTGACGTGGACGTCTACCAGCTGCACGGCGTCACCGACCTCGAGGACCTCGACCGACGCAACGGAGCGGCGCAGGCTCTGCTGGAGGCGCGTGCGGAGGGTTTGTGCAAGTGGATCGGCATCACCGGGCACAACGTCACCACTCCCGCGGCTCAGCTCGAGGCAGTGCGTCGCTATGACCTCGACACGGTGATGTTCCCGATCTACCCGCGACTGTGGGCTGACGAGAACTATCGCCGCGACGCGCAGGCGTTGCTCGACGAGGCGGCGACCCGCGACCTCGGCGTCATGGTGATCAAGGCGGGTGCTGCACGACCCTGGGCGCAAGACGGCGACCGCTCGGCGACGACGTGGTACGAACCGCAACCAGACGCGCAGTCGGTCGCACGGGGGGTGCGGTTCGTCCTGTCCACGCCGGGCGTCACGGCCTTCTGCACCCCGGGCGACGCGCGCCTGCTGCCGTGGGCGCTGGACGCCGCCGAGCAGTTCACCCCGATGAGCGACGGTGAGCGCGACGAGGCCATGTCCGCCGACCATGACGACGCGTTGATCTTCCCCATCCCGGTCTGACCCGGCCGCGCAACACGGTTGTTGCACGTCGGAAAGCACCGCGACACTCAACGACGAGACCGTTGACGCATGGCGCCGACGCTCACACAACTGCGGATCGAACTTCCCGACCACCCTGGGGCTCTTGCCGCGATCACCCGCGTCCTGGCCAAGCACCGGCTGAACGTCGTCGAAGTCGCCATCCACGAGGTGGACGGGCCGCGCGCGGTCGACGAGATCCTGGTTGAAGGCGACGACCGCATCGACGCCGGGCCACTGCGCGTGGCCCTGAGTGCAGCCGGCGGCGACCTGCTGTCGGTGACCCCGTGCGGGATCCGCACGGATCTCGTCGTGGCCGCGACCACGTGGATCTGCGAGTCACTGCCGCAGCCACACCGGCGCGGCACGTTGGTAGCCGCCGTACACACCCTCACCGGCATCAACCCGGTGCACGTGGTGCCGGCCGCTGTAGCGGAGGACACCGAGATCGGTCTGGCCGCTGTGCGCCGGGGCCGCCCCGTCGTGAAGCGGTTGGAGGAGCTGCCGCCTTTCCTGGTGAGCGACGGCGTGCGGGGCGGTGCGCGATGGGTGCTCGCCGCGCCCGACGGGCTCGACCCGACCGTCGTGGTGTTCGCGAGCCGACCCTTCTCGACGCGCTTCACCGCGACCGAACTTCGACGGCTGTCGGCCGTGCTCGACTGCCGCCGGAAGATGATGGAGGCGCTGATGCCCGTCGGCTAGGACGTGGCGAGCGTGCGCGCCGTCGGCGACGTCTCGACCGCATCGCGCTGCGGAAACGTCCGAAGCACGTGATCAGCGAGATGCACGGTCACGCCGAACCAGTACTTCTCGTTCTTGTAGTGATGGAGCCGGTGCGCCCGCCAGATGTAGCGGTAGTAGCGCGAGCGCGGCACGTAGGTCGAGTGGATCAGGAAATGCGTCCACTCATAGGTCAGCAACATCGCATAGCTCGTGACCAGACCACTCAGCGCTTGCCGCGGCGTCGGCGTGACGACGTAGTAGAGAGGTACGGCAAACACCAACAGTCGCAGCAGCACACCCTGCGGGATCAGCACGTGCTTGATCCGCTTCGGGTCCATGTGGTGCAAACGGTGCCGGCGGGCTATGTGCAGCTCGATGCTCCGGCCGCGGATGCTGATCGGACGCAGGTGCAGCACCGTCACATGCGTGGCCCATTCGGTAAAGGGCTCCAGCGCGAGGATCGCCAGCACGACGAGCAGATCACCGACGGACCACTGCGCCAGCATCAGACGTCCCGCGAGCGCGGCGACGAGCATGGCGGCGATGATCCGAGGGTTCAGCTGACGGGCGAAGATGCCGAACGCCGCGGACAGGTGAAGTCCCGGCGACGTGTAGGCGCTCGGCTGGTCCTCAGGCATGGCTTTTTGTAGCACCCGTCGGCTTAGATGTGCAGGTGCGTGCGGGCGGCTCGGCTCCGGGTCGGGTCAACCTGATCGGGGAGCACACCGACTACAGCGGCGGCTTCGTCCTTCCGTTCGCCGTCGACATGCGGACGACGGTGACTGTCACCGTCCGCTCCGATAACCGGCTCCGGATGTGGTCGCACCAGGACGCCGCGTCCCCCGCCGAGCTGTCGCTGCAGCAGCTCCACCCCGGCTGGCCCGAGGGATGGGCGGCCTACGTCGCCGGGGTCATCTGGGTCTTGCGCGAGGAGGGGGTTGCGGTCCCCGGCCTCGACGTTGAAGTCGACGGTCGTGTGCCCATCGGCGCCGGGCTCTCGTCCTCGGCGGCACTCACCTGCGCGTCGGCGCTCGCACTGAAGCAGGTGTGCGATCTCCGGCTGTCCGCCGCCGATCTCGCGCTGGTGGCGCTGCGCGCGGAGAACGACTACGTCGGCGTGCCCTGCGGTGTGATGGACCAGCTGGCTGTCATGACCGCGCGTGCCGATCATGCGCTGTTCCTCGACACGCAGTCGCTGGTGAGCGAACACATCCCGCTGCGACCTGATGGCCACGACGCGGAGCTTCTCGTCATCGACACCGGCGCGCGGCATCGCCTCGCTGACGGCGCGTACGCTGACCGCCGTCGCTCCGTTGAGAGAGCAGCCGCGCTGCTCGACGTGGAGTCGTTGCGCGCGTTGTCGGTCGCCGACCTCCCGCTGGTTCGTCGGCGGCTCGACGACGAGACCTTGTGGCGCAGAGTGCGCCACGTCGTGAGCGAGAACCGGCGGGTGCTCGATGCTGTTGCGTTGTTGCGTGACGGGCGCCTGCGCGACGTCGGCCCGCTGCTCACTGCGTCGCACGTCTCCCTCCGCGACGACTTCGCCGTGAGCTCAGCGGAGCTCGACACGGTCGTGGATGCGTGCCTGGCTGCGGGCGCGTTGGGCGCGCGGCTGACCGGCGGTGGCTTCGGCGGCTCGGTCATCGCACTCGTGCCGGCGACGGCACGACAAGCGGTGGTCACCGCAGTCGCGCAGGCTGCTCAGGTCGCCGGTCACGCGACGCCGACCTTCGCGCCAGTCCGGCCGTCCGACGGCGCCGCCGAGGTCAGGACACCCAGCTCTTGAGTTTCTCTACCGTTTGCACCGGGTCGCCACCGAGCGGGGTGATGCTCAGCATCGTCACGCCCGCTTCGGCGTACGCCTGAATCCGCTCCTTCACATAGCTCTCGGGCCCGATCAGGCTGGTGAGCTCGAGCATCTCCTGAGGGACGAGCGCCTCGGCTTCCTTCTTGTTGCCCGCAAGGTAGAGCTCCTGGATCTTCTCCGCCTCGGCTTCATAGCCATAGCGGCGGACGAGCGCGTTGTAGAAGTTCTTGTTCCTCGCGCCCATGCCGCCGATGTAGAGCGCCATGCCGGGCCGGGCCAGGTCGCGCAGGTGCGCGACGTCCTTCTCCTCCCCGATGGCGACCGGGCCACCCGCGTTGATCTGCAATGGGCCGAGGGAGGCGTCGCGCTTGGCACGACCGGCGTCGAGCGAGGGTCCGAAGACTGCCCGGGCCTTCTCCGGGATGAAGAACACCGGCAGCCATCCGTCGGCGAGCTCCGCCGTCAGCTCCAGGTTCTTCTCCCCCAGCGACGCCACGAAGATCGGGATCGACGGGCGCACCGGGTGGTTGATGAGCTTGAGCGGCTTGCCCAGGCCGGTGCCTTCCCCGGCAGGCAGCGGCAGTTTGTAGATCGGGCCGTCGTGAACGAGCGGCGCCTCGCGCTTCCACACGTCCCGGCAGATCTCGATGATCTCCCGTGTGCGCGCCAGCGGTCGGTCGTAGGGGACGCCGTGGAAGCCTTCGATGACCTGCGGTCCGGAGGCGCCGAGGCCCATGATGCAGCGGCCGTCGGACAGGGCGTCGATGCCGGCTGCAGTCATCGCGAGCAAGGTCGGCGTACGCGAGTAGATGGGCAGGATGCCGGCAGCGATCTGGACCCGCTCGGTCACCGCCGCCAGGTAGCCCATATAGCTGGGGGCATCGAAGCTGTAGGCCTCGGCGACCCAGGCCACGTCGAGCCCGGCCTTCTCCAGGTCCCGGACCAACGCCGCCGACTTCTTGTGCCCGCCGGAGTACCCGATCTGCATGGACAGCTGCATGGCCCCACCTCCGTAGCGATTCGCGAATGCTAGCGGCCGGGGCAGGAGACGCGGCCTCCGCATCGAATGCCGGGGTGAGCACCACCCAGCTTGCTCACCGAGGGGGTCCCATGCGCGCTCGTGCCGCCGTCATTGCCGGCCTTGCCGTGGCCGTCGCCATCGCCGGCGAAGCCAACGCTGCCACGCACAAGGCAAAGCCGAAGCCGGTGCGGCCGGTGTGCAACCTGGTCACAGACCCCGCCGGCGACTCCAACGTCGACCTCACCCTGGGCCTGTCGCCGGGCCAGATGCCCGCCGACCCCAACGGCGACATCCTGTCAGCGGATGTCGCCAGCGACGGGAAGTTCGTGACCGCGGTGCTGCGGCTGAAGTCGCT
>Ga0070660_100003052_pt1 | contig 11523 bp, 11 predicted proteins | sample KBSC33metaG_FD_64670 | JGI IMG/M metagenome (GOLD analysis project Ga0070660, IMG submission 64670) | Corn rhizosphere microbial communities from Kellogg Biological Station, Michigan, USA - KBS C3-3 metaG | ecosystem: Host-associated > Plants > Roots > Rhizosphere > Soil ... | reverse complement strand
CGCCGGCATCTTCGCGTTCGACATCGGGCGCCGGTGGTGGCGGCAGAACGAATGGAAACGGCGCTGGCGCAATCCGCCATCCGACGATTAGCAGCGCCCATCTGCACCTGACCTCGCAAGCTCTCTGACGACACCCGCGATGCGATTCCATTGGCACGCCGCCCAGGCTTGTCGTACAGTCAGCGCTCGCGGATCTCTCAACAAGGAGCGTTCATGAAGCGCGTCATGTGTCTCGTGTCAGGTCTCACCCTCGCCGTTGTGAGTGCGTCGGCGCAGCAGCCGGCGGCGGCCGGTCAGAAAATCGGCATGGCAGAAAGCCTGCAGCGGGGCTATGCGGGCGTCAAGGCGAATCTGACGGGAAATGCCGGGAAGATGCCGGACGCCGACTACAGCTCCAAACCGGGGCCGATGCCGGAAATCCGGACGTTCGGCGCGCTCTTCATGCACGTCGCCAACGCGCAGTACGGACAGTGCGCCGCCGTCAAAGGCGTGCCGAACCCGAATCAGGGCGTCGATCTCGAGAAAACGAAAGTGACGAAGGCGGACGTCGTGAAGGCGCTCGCCGACTCGTTCGCGTTCTGCGACGACGCGTTTTCGTCGACGACGGACGAAAACGCGACCCAGTACGTCAAGGCGGGACGCAATGAATTGCCGCGCGCGGCCGCGCTCTTCAATCTGATCGCGCACGACAACGAAATGTTCGGCACGTCGAACGTGTATCTCCGATCGAAAGGGATCGTGCCGGCGTCCACCGAACGGATGCAGGGCCGCGGACGCGGCGGCAACCAGTAAGACCGCTCGAACTCCTCTCCGTCGGACAGCCGGCGGAGAGGACCCCTTCCTTCCTCGCGCTTGACATCTACGAAGACTGTCGTAGATAATCGCCGTCGATGAAACCCGCCCGCCGCAAACCGACCGACGCCGAGCTCGGCATCCTCAACGTGCTGTGGTCGCGCGGACCGAGCACCGTGCGTCAGGTCGCCGAAACGCTCGGCCGCGAGGCCGGCTACACCACGGTGCTCAAGCTGCTTCAGATCATGACGGAGAAGCAGTTGGTCGTTCGGGACGAGACCGCGCGAACCCACATCTACCGCGCCGCGTTCACCGAGGATCAGACGCAGCGCCAACTCGTCTCCGATCTGCTCGAGCGCGCGTTCGGCGGCTCGGCCGCCAAGCTGGTACTGCAGGCGCTGTCCGCCAACAAGGCGTCGCCTGAAGAGCTCGCGGAAATTCGACAGCTGCTGGACAAACACCGCGGAGGCGCTCGATGAATCCCTTCGTACATGTCGCAGGCTGGACGCTGATTCATTTTCTGTGGCAGGGCGCCGCGGCCGCGCTGCTGACGCGCACCGCCCTCGACCTGGCGCGCCGCCGTTCGCCGCAACTCCGCTACGCGATCGCGTGCGCGGGCCTGGCACTCGCGCTCGCGATGCCCGCCGCCACCGCGACGCTGCTCCTGTCCGGCGATCGAACCAGCGTCGACGCGGCGGTCGACATCGCGGGTACGCGATCGATCGTGTCGTCGCAGCCGGACACGCCCGCGACGATCGCGACGAACGCCGCGCCGCTAGACGCACGGGTCGCGCCCGCAGTGTCAATGACGCGCCGCATCCATGGCGACGATGTGATCCGCGGCATCGTGATCGCGTGGGTGATCGGCGTCGCGCTGCTCCTGGGCCGCATGGCCGCCGGCTGGTGGCAGGTCAGGGAGCTGCACCATCGCGCGCTCGACACGCCGGCATCCGTCTGGCAAGAGAGCTGCGCGCGCATCGGCGCACGGCTCCGTCTCGCGCGCCTCGCGCACGTCGTGGAATCCGCCGTTGTCGAAGTGCCGACCGTCATCGGCTGGCTGCGGCCGGTGATCATCCTGCCGGTCGCGGCGATCGCGAGCCTGACGCCGTCGCAGGTCGACGCGATCCTCGCACACGAGCTCGCCCACATTCGCCGCTGCGACTACCTCGTCAACGTCTGCCAGACGCTCGCGGAGACGCTGCTGTTCTATCACCCTTCGATCTGGTGGCTCTCGACGCGCATCCGCGTGGAGCGAGAGCACTGCTGCGACGAGATCGCGGTCGCAATTTGCGGCGACGCGATCGGATACGCCGAGGCGCTGACAGAGCTGGAATCGTGGCGCACCGCGTCGACGATGATGGCGCTGGCGGCCACGGGGGGATCGCTGGTCGAGCGCGTGCGGCGGATATTGCGCGTGCCGTCCGCCGACGAGACACGGTCGTCCGGCTGGATCGCGACCGTGGCGCTCACACTGCTGTTCACGGCCGGCGCTGGCGGCGTTCACCGGCTGCCGGCCATGATGTCGACCGTCAGCGCGCGAGCGGCAGCGACCGTTTCCGGATCGATTGGCGCCTCCACGTCTGCCGCGACATCGCGCGATGCAGCACATCGATCGACGCGCGCTGCTGCGTCCGTCGACATGCTGGACACAGACAATGGCCGCACAGATTCCGATACGCAGGAGCCTCCCGTGCCTCCTGCACCGGCGTGGTCGCCTTCGTTCGATTTAGCGCCGGTCGCTCCCGCTCCGCCTGCGCCGCCGCGGCCACCTGCGCCTCCGGCCGCACCGGCGACGTCAGCGTCACCTGCTCTCTCCGCCCCGCCGGCACTTCCGGCTCCGCCTGCGCCACCAGCGCCGCCCGCCCCACCCGCGCCTCCGGATGCGAGCGGCAGTCACTTCTCGCTATCAGGTGATAACGGCGATTGGCACATGCGCTGGTCGGGCGACGGACAGCGCATGGACATGACCATGCACGGCGACATCACGTTCACCGACGATCTCAGCGACGTCGAGACGATGTCGGACGGTGCGTATCTGAAGATCCGCGATTGGTCGTCGATCGTCCCGCACACCGTCGAGGTCACGTCGTCTGGCGGCAGGATCTCGCGTGCGTACTTCGTCGCCGGCGCGTCGCGTGCGTGGGACGATGAGGCGCGTCGCGCGCTTGCGACGGACATCTCACAGCTCGTGCGCCGATCGGGTATGGGCGCCGAGGCACGCACCAGGACGATTCTCGCTAAAAAAGGTGTGGCGGGCGTTCTCGACGAAATCGATCGGATGCAAACCGACTTCGCTCGCCGCGCCTATTTCCAGGCGCTCGTCAAGCAGGCGCGGCTCGACGCCGCGACGGTACTGCCGGTGCTCAATAAGTTGAACGAGCGAATGACTTCCGATTTCGATCGGCGTCAGGTCTTGAGCGCGGTGGCCCAGGCGGTACCGCTCGATGCGCGCGCCGGCGCCGCCTACGTGCAGGCGACCGAGCCGATGAAATCGGATTTCGATCGGCGCGAGGCATTGTCGGCGCTGCTCGCCGCCAGGCCGCTGCCGCCCGGGATCGCCGATCTCGCGATGCGCGCCACGGCGTCGATGCACTCGGACTTCGATCGCCGGCAAATCTTTCACGCGGCGCTGGCCAGCGGCGCGTCGGTTCAGCAAGCAGACGTGCTGCTCCCAGCTCTGGCGTCGATGCGGTCTTCGTTCGACAAGCGCGAAATTCTGATAGAGCTGATCCGCACCGGCTCCTTGGGCCTCGAAGCGAAGCGAGGCGTGCTTCAGGCGGCGGGCAGCCTCACGTCGGATTTCGACAAGCACACCGTGCTGACGACCTTCGCGCAAACGTATGGCGTCGACCAGACGACGAGAGACGCATACTTCGCGGTGGTGAAAACGTTGCGGTCCGACTTCGATCGCGCCGAATCGCTGCTTCTCCTGGTGAGGTCCAACGCGGTCGACGCCTCGTTGCGCCCGGCATTTGTCGAGGCGGCTCAGAGCCTGAGGTCGAGCTACGATCAGGATCGCGTCCTCGCGGCGTTGGCGCGATCGGAAAAGCGATAGGGCGCCCCGTTCTCCTTTACAATTGCCGGCGTGCCTGCCGCCGGCCGCTTCCGTTATCTCGAGGCCGTGCCGCCGCCTGGCGTGACGCGCATCCGCGGCACGCTTGTGCTGCTTCACGCCTTTCCCCTGACCGCCCGGATGTGGGAGCCGCAGCTCGCGCTCGCTGAACAGGGGTGGCGCGTGATCGCGCCGCAACTGCGCGGCTTCGACGGCGCCGATCACGAACTGCCGGCCTCGTCCATCGACGATTTCGCGGGCGACACGATCGATCTACTGGATGGACTGCAGGTGCGCGAAGCGGTGATTGGCGGTCTCTCGATGGGCGGCTACGTGGCGCTGGCGATGTTCCGGCACGCGCCGCGCTACTTTCAAGGTCTCGTTCTCGCCGACACGCGCGCCGACGCCGACACGCCGGCAACGGTGGAAGGCCGTCATCGCCTTCTTGGAGTAGTGCGCGGTCGGGGTGCCGGGGGAGTTGCCGACGAGATGATTCCGAAGCTGCTCGGCGAGACCACGCGCGCGCAGCGTCCCGAGATCGCCGAGCGGGTACGGTCGCTCGTAATGGCGAACTCGAGCGCCGCAATCGCGGGCGCGATCACCGCGCTGATGACGCGTCCGGATTCGACACCGCTGCTCGAGCGTGTGCACTGTCCGACGCTGATCCTGGTCGGCGACGAAGACACCGTCACGCCGCGGCCGCTCAGCGAAACGCTCCACGCCGCCATCGTCGGATCCACGCTTGCGCGGATCCCTGAAGCGGGACACCTGTCGAGCCTCGAACAGCCAACCATCTTCAACGACACCGTTGCCCGATTCCTCGAACAGAAGCTGTAACATCAACCATTAGCCATCAGTCATCAGCGATTTTATCGTCGTCATGCCAGAGGTGCTCATGCGTCGGGTCGTCGTTGCCTTCGTTCTTTTCGGTGCGTTCGTCGTCGCGGCGCCGCGTGCGCAGGAGTCCGGCGCGGATTCGGCGCGACGCACGGCGTACGATCAGATTCTCGATCTCAATGTTCGCGACGGGTTTGTGTACTACCGCGCGCTGAAAGGGGAGCGAGGGAAGCTCGACGGCTATGTCAACCAGCTCGGCGGCGTGGCGATCGAGAAGGCATCGCGCGAGGCGCAGATCGCTTTCTGGCTGAATGCGTACAACGCGCTGGTCCTCAAGACGGTGGTCGATCACTATCCGATTCAAGGCCATTCGACGGAGTATCCCGGCCGCAGCATCCGGCAGATTCCCGGCGCATTCGATCGGCTGACGCACCGCGTCGCCGGACGCATGCTCACGCTCGACCAGATCGAACAGAGCGTGCTGGAGGGATTCAAGGATCCGCGTCTGTTTCTGGCGATCGGGCGCGGCGCCGTCGGCGGCGGCCGCCTGCGCAGCGAAGCGTTTCAGCCGGAGCGCCTCGAGGCGCAGTTGAAGGAAGTGGCTGACGAATGCGCCAGCCGGGCGCAGTGCGTGCAGATCGATCGCGCGCAGAACAAGGTGTCGGCGAGCGCGATCTTCTCGTGGCGCGAAAAGGATTTCGTCGATGCCTACGCCAACGCCGCGCCGGCCGCATTGGCGGGCCGCAGTCCGATCGAGCGCGCCATCCTCGCGTTCGTCGAACCACGGCTGTTGACAACGGAGAAAGACTTTCTCGCGAAGAACCAGTTCCAGGTGACGTACAGCCCGTTCGACTGGACGCTGAACGACCTCACCGGGCGCGGCGGACGGTGACGCGCGTTCAGCGGACTTCACCGTTTCATCACGACAACACGAAGAACACGAAGAACACGGAGTCGTCTTTTTAAAAAGGGCTCTTCGTGGAGTTCGCGCCCTTCGCGGCTTCGTGATCATGGCCGGTCAAATCACCATGGATCTCGATCTCACCGATAAAATCGCGCTCGTGACCGGCTCCAGCCGCGGCCTGGGACTCGCCGCCGCGGAGGCGCTCCTTCGCGAAGGATGCTGCGTCGCCATCTGCGCGCGCAACGCGCGCGGTCTCGCGCAGGCGGAAGAGCAGTTGCAGGCGAGCGCGCCGCCCGGCGCACGTGTGCTCGCCGTTCCCGCTGATCTTTCGACCCCCGAAGGCGTGGAAGAGGTGGTGACCCGCACCGTGGACGTCTTCGGCGGTCTCGACATCCTCGTGAACAACGTGGGACTCGCCAAAGGCGCGGGGATTGTCGACACGACCGACGCCGAATGGCAGGAAGCGTTCGATCAGACGCTGTATCCCGCGATTCGCGCGTCTCGCCTCGCCGTGCCCCACATGCGACGCCGCGGCGGTGGATCGATCGTGATGATCGCCTCGATCTGGGGGCGCGAGTCGGGCGGGCGGATGACATACAACGCGGTGAAAGCCGCGGAAATCAGCCTCGCGAAAGCGATGGCCCAGCAGCTGGCGCGGGACAACATTCGCGTCAACAGCGTAGCCCCGGGATCGATTCTGTTTGCGGGGGGAAGTTGGGATCGCCGGCTGCGTGACGATCCGGAGGGGATCGCCGAGTTCGTGCGGCGGGATCTGCCGTTTGGGCGGTTCGGCCGCCCCGAAGAAGTCGGGGCGGTCGTCGCGTTCCTCGTGTCGCCGCGAGCGAGTTGGATCAGCGGGGCTAGTGTGCCCGTTGACGGCTGCCAGTCACGCTCCCAGATCTGATCTGCGGGCGCGTGTCCTCTCGGTCGGTTTCGGTGCGGGAGCGGCCGCCAGAATGTCGTGTGCTCACCATCGAGCGCGACGCCACGCTGGTCATCCGGCGGGGAACGGAAGGCCGGGCGATGCGGAATCGGACCACGAACCCTTCAGGGTTCTCGAGTTCGGCCGTTTCGGCCTCGCCGGTTGTTTCGGAGTGCAGAAAAAATCCTCGGCGCCGCACGCGCGGCTCGCATACACCCATCTTCAGATCTCCTTTGCAAAAACAGATCGCCGAGTCAAGGAGAATAGCAGCCGCTCCCGGAGGCGTCAACGAAATTGGCGCCGCGTGCGTGTAAAAAGATCGTCAGCTTCGTCGCGCGCGACCGCGGAACACCGCGTAGTACACCGGCGCACCGGAGAGGATGAGCGCGAACGTGATGCCGGTGGTCAGCGGCTCGCTGATCAGCGCGTTCGCGACGAACGCGGCGACGGCGAGGACGAAGATCGCCGGCACGACCGGATAGCCGATGGCGCGATACGGGCGGCGCAGGTCGGGCCGCAGGCGGCGCAGCCGGAAGAGGGCGGCGACGCCTAGCGCGTAGAACGGCCAGATCGCCAGCACGAACGTGTCGGTCAGTGCTTCGAAGGTTCGGCTCAGCACGAGGATCATGCCGAGCAGCGCCGCCAGCAGAATCGCGACGTACGGCGTCTGGAACCGCGGGTGCACGCGCGCGATCCGCTCGAAGAACAGCCCATCGTCGGCCATCGCGAAGAAGACGCGCGGCGATGCGAGCATGCTGCCGTTCAATGAGCTGAACGACGAGATCATCACGAACATCGACACGAGCACGACGCCCGCGCGGCCGAACAGCGCGAACATCGTGTCCGCCGCGACGAGCCGCGACCGTGCCATCGTGTGAAGCGGCGTGACATAAAGATAAGCCACGTTCGTCGTCAGATAGATCGCGATGATCGCGAGCGTGCCGAGGATGATGGCGCGCGGCAGGTTCACCTGCGGATTCTTGACCTCTCCGGACGCAAACGAGAGGTCCGCCCACCCATCGTAGGCCCACAGAATGCTCACGAGCGCGAGACCCATGCCGCCGATCAGCAGCGGCTCGCCGGCCGCGGTGGTCAGGTTTTCGACATGCGCGCCGTGGCGGCTGCCGATGGCGAACGCCGCACCCGCCAGGATCATCAACGCGGCGAACTTCGCCCAGGTCGCGACGCCGACGACGAATGCGCCCAGGTTCGTGCCGCGGATGTTGACCGCCGCGGCAAACGCGATTGCCGCCGCCGACAAAGCGCGCGCGGCGATGACGTGCTCGATCGGATCGACGCCGACACTTCGCAGGAAATATTCGCCGAAGACGACGGCGATGCCCCCGAGCGCGTTCGCGCGGATGAGCACGAGCTCCGACCAGCCGAACAGAAATGCGGCCAGCCGTCCCCAGCCCTCGCGCAAGTACGCATAGAGGCCGCCCGTCTCCGGCAGCGCCGCCGCCAGTTCGCCGATCGACAGCGCGCCGCAAAGCGTAATCGCGCCGCCGATCACCCACAGCAGCAGGACGGCGATCGGACTGGGCACGCGCTGCGCGACGGTGGCGGGCGTGCGGAAAATCCCCGACCCGATCGTGATGCCGACGACGAGGGCGACCGAGCTCCACAAGCCGAGCGTCCGCGCGAGCTTCGGCGCGGCAGTGTCAGTGGTCGGCATGCGGGTGAAGGCTATCACGGCCGAGCCGCTGCCATTCGCGGCACAACGCGCTCAGCTCCGTGAGCAAACTGCTCATCGTGCCCTTCGCGCCTCCCTGGTTCAAAAGGACACGGACGGCACAATTCCTGAACACGATCGCCGCATAAAGGAGCCACTGATGACTGCAGATGTGAATGTCGCCGGCGTGGAACGCTGGGCGTCGGCGCTCGGTGGCGCGGCGCTCGCCGCGTATGGCGTCAAACAGATGAGAGAAGATCGGTCCGTCGCAGGCGCGATGCTGACCGCAGCCGGCGGAGCGCTCATCGCCCGCGGCGGGACTGGGCATTGTCCGGTGTATGCCGCGGCAGGTTTCAATACAGCGGATGCGGAAAGCACACGCGCATCGTTGAGCGGCAGCCGCGGTGTGAACGTGGAAGAGGTCGTCACGATCAACGCGTCTCCGGAGCAGCTCTTCGGGTACTGGCGGAACCTGTCGCAGCTGCCGCTCTTCATGAGCCATCTCGTCTCGGTGCAGCAGTTGGATTATCGGCGATCGCACTGGGTGGCCAAGGCGCCGGCCGGGCGCACCGTGCAATGGGACGCCGAGATCATCAACGAGATTCCAGGTGAACTGCTCGGATGGCGCACGCTCGATCGCTCGGACGTGGTGAGTGCCGGCTCCGTGCGGTTCAAGCGCGCGACCGGCGACCGCGGAACCGAAGTGCGCGTGCGACTGCAATACGATCCGCCCGCAGGAAAAATCGGCGCGACGGTCGCGTGGCTCCTCGGCCACGAGCCCGCGCAATCGATCCGCGAAGATCTCCGGCGATTCAAGCAGTTGATGGAAACCGGTGAAGTGCCCACGATCGCGGGGCAGCCCCGCGGCCAACAATCCATGTTCAACTACGACTGACGGGGTGTTATGAAAGCACTGGTCTGGCACGGAACCAACGACGTGCGCGTGGAGCGCGTTCCCGATCCGGCGATCCTCAACCCGCGCGACGCAATCGTGAAAATCACCTCGACGGCGATTTGCGGATCGGATCTCCATCTGCTCGATGGCTATATTCCGACGATGCAGGCGGGCGACATTCTCGGCCACGAATTCATGGGCGAGGTCGTCGAAGTGGGCAAGGACAATACCAAGCTTTCGATCGGCGATCGCGTCGTCGTGCCGTTCACGATCGCGTGCGGCCACTGTTTTTTCTGCGAGAAGCAGTTGTGGTCGCTCTGCGACAACTCGAATCCGAACGCGTGGATGGCTGAGAAGCTCTATGGGTATACGACGTCGGGGCTGTTCGGCTACTCGCATCTCACAGGCGGCTACGCCGGCGGGCAGGCGCAGTACGCGCGCGTGCCGTTCGCGGATGTCGGGCCGCTGAAAATCCCGGCCGGGCTGGCCGATGAACAGGTGCTGTTCCTCTCGGACATTTTTCCGACCGGTTACATGGCGGCGGAGAACTGCGACATCCAGCCGGGCGACACGATCGCGGTCTGGGGCTGCGGGCCCGTCGGCCAGATGGCGATCCGCAGCGCGTTTCTACTCGGCGCGGAGCGCGTGATTGCAATCGACGATGTACCGGAGCGGATACGGCTGGCGCAGAAGGGCGGCGCCGAAGTGCTGAACTTCGCCGACGAAGACATCTTCGAGCGGCTGAAGGCGCTGACCGGAGGGCGCGGACCGGACGCATGCATCGACGCTGTCGGCCTCGAGGCGCACGGCGCGACGCTCGACGCGTACGTCGACAAGGTGAAAGCGGCGGCGTTTCTCGCGACCGATCGGCCGAGCGCGCTCCGCCAGGCGATTCACGCGTGCCGCAAGGGCGGCATCGTGTCGATTCCGGGCGTCTACGGCGGGTTCCTCGACAAGATTCCGTTCGGGGCCGCGTTTCAGAAGGGCCTGACGTTCCGCATGGGACAGACGCACATGATGAAGTACATGCAGCCGCTGCTCGCACGCATCGAACGTGGCGAGATCGATCCCTCGTTCGTGATCACGCACCGGCTCCCGCTCGACGACGCGCCGAGGGGGTATCAGATGTTCAAGAACAAGCAGGACGAGTGCATCAAGGTGGTGCTGAAGCCGCACGAGACGGTCCACTAGAACATGGCTGATGGCTGATGGCTATGGTTGATCGAGCGCCACTGTCTGCCGTGACCATGGGCCATTAGCCATAGCCATCACGAGTGTTCAGTGCGGCATTTCGTTGTTCGCCGCGGCAGCTCGTTCCGTGAGGCGTGTCAGGCGTGAGGGCGCACGATCGGATCCGCTTTGCCAACCCGTGCGCGGGTGATCGCCGGACTCGTCGGTCGCCTTCGGCAGGACGCGGTTCGCCAGATCCATTGCCAACGCGATGCTGTCGGGCAGCACGGCATTGGCAATCACCGCGAGCTTGGCCGGCCACCCGATGACGATTTCGGGCGCGCCTTGGCGGCAGGCGTCGATGATCTGGGCGGCGGCGCGCGCACCGTCCATCGAGGCCACCGGCACCGAGCCCGAGATCGCAAACCAGGCGAACTCGTCGCGATGACGTCCTTTGAACCAGGCGTTGAACGGCGAGCCAGTCCGCATCAATCCCGGGCAGACGGTCGTGACGCGAATGCCATCCCTGGCCAGCTCGCCGCGAACGGCGTCCGACAATCCGGTCAGCGCGAATTTGCTCGCGCAGTACGGCGCGAGATGCGGCACGCCGATCTTCCCGCCGATCGAAGAGATGTTCACGATGCGGCCGCCGCCTCGACGGCGCATCTCCGGGATCGCCGCGAGCATTGTGTGCAGCGGTCCCCAGAAGTGCACCGCCATCGCTTCCTCGAAATCGCCCCGCTGCATGTGATCGAGCGGACCGACTTTGATCACGCCCGCGTTGTTGATCAACACGTCGAGGCTCCCCGCACGGGCAACGACCTCGCGGATCAGTTGAGTCGCGTCCTCGCGATTGCCGACATCGCAGGCGATCGTCGTCGCTTCGATGCCGCGGCTGCTCAGATCGTCGCGGGCACGCTGGAGCTCGGCTTCATTGCGTGCCGCGAGCGTGAGGCGCGCGCCTTCGCGCCCGAGCTCGCGCGCGAGCAGAAGCCCGAGCCCCCGCGATCCGCCCGTAATCAGCACCGAGCAGCCATTGAACGTCATCGATCGCTCCGCGCGCATGCGACGGGCAATCAGAGCGGCGCCGAGAGTCGCAACGCCCGCCGCCAGCGCCGTTTGCTGAGTCTTGTTCATGCGCCAACTGCGAGCAATCGACGTACCCTCAACCCTCAACGCGTCACCCTCAGTCTCCGTCACCCTCAGTCTCCGTCACCCTCGGTCTCCGTCACCCTCGGTCTCCGTCACCCTCGGTCTCCGTCACCCTCGGTCTCCGTCA
>Ga0070660_100003046_pt1 | contig 11532 bp, 13 predicted proteins | sample KBSC33metaG_FD_64670 | JGI IMG/M metagenome (GOLD analysis project Ga0070660, IMG submission 64670) | Corn rhizosphere microbial communities from Kellogg Biological Station, Michigan, USA - KBS C3-3 metaG | ecosystem: Host-associated > Plants > Roots > Rhizosphere > Soil ... | reverse complement strand
TCTTCGTCCACGGCGGCACCGAGGTCGTGCCGCTCGTCCGCGACGGGATCCTTTCCGGCGAGAAGCTCGTCGACGTGCGGCGGGTCGTCCCGCGCGGTGTCGACGACGGCGTCATCGGCGCCGGCACGACGCTGGCCGAGCTCGAGGTCGATCCCCAGATTCCGGACGCGTTGCGCGAGGCGTGCCGCCTCGCGGCGTCGCCGCAGCTGCGCAACATGGGCTCGCTCGGCGGCAACCTGCTGCAGGCGACGCGCTGCTGGTACTGGCGGCTCAAATATCCGTGCCGGCTGCACGGCGGCGACCGCTGCCATGCGCGTGAGGGCGAGCATCGCGAGCACGCGATCTTCGCGAACGACTTCTGCGCTTCGGCCCATCCCTCCGACGTCGCGACGGCGCTGCTCGCGCTCGACGCACGCATCCGCACGACGCGTCGCGAGCTCGCGCTGTTCGAGCTCTACCGCGTGCCGGACGAGAACGACCGCGACGTCGTTCGGCTGGAGCCGGGCGAGCTGATCCTCGAGGTGCACGTGCCGGCGGTCGAGGCGAGCGTCTACCTGAAGGCGATGGACCGGAAGAAATGGTCGTTCCCTCAGGTCGGCGTCGCGGCGGCGCGGGTCGACGGCACGGTCCGGATCGCGTTGGCCGGGGTCGCGCCGATTCCGTGGCTGCTCGATTCGCCGGAGGCACTCGACGCCGCCACACCGCTCCCGCGCACGGAGTGGAAGGTGCCGGTCGCGCGCGCGCTCGTCGCGCGGGCCCTCGCGACGCTCGGCTGATGGTCGCGGCCGTCGTGCTGGCGGCGGGCGCATCGTCCCGCTACGGCGTCGACCCACCGAAGCAGCAGGAGTTCCTGCCGCGCGTGCTCGGCGCGCTCGCACAGACTGCCGTCGACGAGGTGATCGTGGTCACGGGAGCGCACCCGCTCGACACCGACGCGCGCGTCGTCCGGTGCGACGACTGGGACCGTGGGCCCGGCGCCTCGCTGCGCTGCGGGCTCTCGACGCTCGACGCCGACGCCGCCGTCGTCGTCCTCGGCGACGGGCCCGACCTCGATCCGCGTGCCGTCGACCGGGTCGTCGAGTCGTGGCGGGAGCTCGGCGGGGACGCGGTCGCGGCGTCCTACGGCGGTGTCCGCCTCCACCCCGTCCTGCTCGCGCGACAGGTCTGGGCACAGATTCCGGACGAAGGCGCGCGGGGGATCGATGCGAGGCTCGTCCGCTGCGACGATCTGCGCCCGCCAGGTGACGTGGATGAGATAGCGGGTAGATGACGAATCGAGACCCGTGCATCAGGCACCCATCCTCGAGGCAGTCCCTTCGCCGGACGAGTCGCCGCTCGCGCGGGCGCGCGTCCATCGGCAGCTGACCGTCGAGGAGGCGGCGAAGCGGGCGGATCTCGCGCCGGAGGAGGTGCAGTGGCTCGAGGAGGGGCGGCTCTACCGTTTCCCGACCGCCGACCGCGCGCTGCTCGCGACGCTGCTCTACGCGACGGCGCTCGGCATCGAGCATCGCGAGGCGCTCGAGCTCGCCGGATTGCCGGTGCCGCCGTTGCCGTTCGTCGCGAACCCGCTACGCCGCCTCGGTGCGATCACCGCGTTCGCAGCGCTCGTGCTCGCCGCCGTGCTCGCGGTCGCGTTCGCGCGCAGCGAGTCGAAGCCGTCGCCGAAGGCGTCCGCTTCGGCGTCCGCCGCGTCGGCGCTGCCGGCGCCGTGGGCGATCAAGGTCGTCGTCCTGAACGGAAGCGGCGACATCGTGCACACGCGGACCATCGCGTCGCACGTGCAGGCGCTCGGCTATCGGATCACGCACGTCGGCAAGGCGACGAGCTTCAACTATCCGCAGACCGAGGTCTACTTCCCGCCGGGCGGCGAGTCGATCGGCGTCCGCCTCGCGAAGCAGCTCGACGTGCCGGTGCAGCCGCTCCCGGGCGGCACGGACCCGCGCCGCCTCGTGATCATCGTCGGGCCGAAAAACGTGACCGGTTAACTAGGCATTGCCTAGGAACCGGGGACAGTCCCTGGTCAAAGGATCGTCACGTGTTCCGCGCGTGTCTGTAACGGCGCTAGTTCAGCGGGATGCGCAGGGCCGCGAGCTTCTGCTTGAGCGCCGCGGGCATCGGCTCCGTGACGACCTGGCGAACGTAGACGCGCAGGCTCTCCTCGAAGCGGTAGCGCCGTCGGCACCAGTCGCACTCGTCGAGATGCGCCTCCGCCTCGACCACCTCGGCCTCCGTGAGGATGTGATCGAGGTACGGCTGCATCATCTCTTCGCAGTGCGCGCAGGGATCTTTCGCTGCGTCTGTCATGTCACGTCCTCCAGGACGGAGTCGGCGAGCTCCCGCTTCAGTATGCGCCGTCCGCGATGCAATCTCGACATCACGGTGCCGATCGGGATGTCGAGGATCTGGGCGGCGTCCTGATAGCTGAAATCGCCGATGTCGACGAGCACGATCACGTCACGGAAATCATGGGGCACAGTGGCGAGCGCGCTGACGATGTCGTCCTGCGACAGCCGCTCGACGACGCGTTCCTCGTCGGCCGGCTGACCACCCCCGCTGTCCGCAGCGAGCTTGTCGTACAGGTAGTAGTCGTTCGCCTCGAGCGCCTGCGTCTGCGGCGCCCGTTGCGAGCGGCGTCCGCGATCGATGTTCAGGTTCGTGAGGATGCGCAGCAGCCACGCGCGGAGGTTCGTCCCGGGCGTGTAGGACCGCCAGCTGCGGAAGGCCCGTGCGTACGTCTCCTGCACGAGCTCCTCGGCGTCCTCACGCGAGTTCGAGAGGTGCCGCGCGACGCGGTACACCTGGTCCGCGAGCGCGAGCGCCTCCTCCTCGAAGCGCACCCGATCGCGCGCCTCGGTCGCGATCCGGGTCGCGTCCTCTGCCATGACGGCCACGGTACAGGGAACGTCAGCGGGCGTCGTGTGATTCCCGCCGGCCCGGGTAGACGACGAGAATGAGCAATCTCGTTGGCGAAAACTACGGCGACGACCACTCCGAAGAGGAGGCGCCGGCACAGCATGGGACCCGGCCGGGCGAAGGAAGAAACGACGCGCCCGCGACCACGGGGACGCACCGCGGCTGGGGCGATCCTCAGCCGGGCGAAGAGGCGGAAGAAGAAGAGCGCTAGACCGCGGCGACTTCGCGGAAGCCCGCGGACGCCATCGTCGCGAGCAGGTCGTCCCGCGACGTCTTCTCGTCGTCCCAGGCGAGCGTGACCTGGCCCATCAGGTTCGCGTTCGCCTGCTCGAGCCCGTCGTGGCCGGTCAGCGCGGCGGCGAGCCGGTTGACGCAGCGCTCGCAACGGATGCCGCTGACCTGGATCGTCTCGGACTGGACGCTCACCGTCAGAACCGTAGCGTCTCGGCGACCAGCTGGGATGCGTTTCGCCGGAGCGTTGCTTCCGGCGCCGGCGGCTCGAAGCCGAGCAGGTCGCGCACGCCGACGAGCCGCGAGCCCTCCGGATGGATCAACCGCGCGTCGACGCCGAACCGCGCGGCGGCCCAACGGTTCTGCAGATAGTCGCCGCGCGGCGTCGGCCGCGACGGCGCGGCCGCGACGAGGTCGCGGATCACGTTCACGATCAATTCGGTGCGCTCGAGCGACGTCGGCTGATCCGCGATGCGGATCTCGAGCGTGCCGAAGCGCGGATGCGGACGCACGTCCCACCACAGCCGCGTGTAGTCGGCCATGACGCCGAGCGAGACGAGACGCTCGACCCACGCCTCCCAGGCCGCGTACGACTCGAACGCCGGCGGCGCCCCGCCGCGCGGCAGCTCCGCGAGCACCGCCGCGCGGTTCGACAGCATCCCGGTCTCGACGCCGTCGAGGAACGGCGAGTTGCACGAGAGGGCGAGCACTGCCGGCAGCCAGCCCAGCACCGACTCCAAGCGCTCCCACACGTCGCTTTCGATCCCGACGTGCACGTGCAATCCATTCACGCCCTGACGGCGCGCAGCGTGCCCGATGTCGCGGATCATCGACAGGTACCGCTCCTCCTGCACGACCGGCAGCGAGTCGAGCGTTGCCGTCGGATGCGAGCCGGCCGCGGCGACCACGTAACCGTGCTGAGCGGCACGCTCGGCAGCCGCGCTCCGCAACGACCGGAGTGACGCGGCGACTTCGTCGACGTCACGGCAGATCGGCGTCGTCAGCTCGATGACCGACGCGTGCAGCTCGGTCTTCAGCGTCCCGGCGTCGAGCTCGCCGACGAGCAGATGCGAGGCTGCAACCGGCTCGTAGGTCTCCGCGTCGAGGATCATCAGCTCCTCCTCGACGCCGAGCGTCACGACGCCTGGCGTACGCCGTGCACGGGGCGTCCGGCGGCCTCCCAGGCGTAATACGAGGCGCTCGGCCCGTAGCCGGACTCATAGGTGACGACCCGCGGGTTGCGACCGACTTCCTTTGCGCGCTGTGCATGCCGCAGGAGATTCGGGTCGTCTCGTTCCTCCCACACGAGCACGAGATGCGCGGCCGTCATGAACTCGGCGACAAAACCGCAACCCGCAGCGGGACAGGGGAACGGATCGGTGCGCACGCAGTACCAGCCGGCATGCGATTCGTCGTCGTTACCTGTCCACAGCTCCTCGTCGACGTCGGGATCGACGTGCTCGACGACGCCTGCGCGTCCGAGGTGGAGCTCCTCCCCTTCCACGCGCGCAACGGTAGCTACGCCGGCGGGCCTTTCGATGTGTGCAGAGCCTTACGCAGGACGCTCGCGCTCAGCTCCGCCGCGTGCAGCGCGAACTTCTCCTGCTCCGGCGTGTTCGGGCCGAAGCTGTAGACGCCCGAGAGCACGTCGCCGAGCCGCTGATACACCGCATAGGACGTCTCGTCGACGTGTGTGCCGTCGGTGAGCTTGCCCACCGCGCGCACACGCACCGCGACGTAGCCGGCGAGGAGCTTCTTGTCCTTGACCGGGGTGATGGTGAATCTCAGTGGGCCGACGCCTTTCTCACCGGTGACGACCGGCGTGTGCGGGCACGACAGCGCGTGCAGGCCGACCTCGCGCAGCGCCTGCTTCGCGCCGCCGGCCTTGTACCGCACGACCTCGTTCGAGAGGCCGAGCTTCGTCTTCTGCTTCAGGTAGTTGACCTGGAGCCGGTCGACGCGCAGCTTCTCGCTCGCGTAGCCCTTTCGGCCGCAGAGGTCGAGCGTCGGCGCCGCCTTGACGCCGAAGCCGTCGCTGCGCGCGATCAGCTGGTAGCCCTTGCCGACCTGCGCGGGCTGCAGGATCACCGTCCGCAAGTCGAGGCTCGTCGTCGACACGAGCGCGACCGCCGCAAGCGCCAGGGCCTTCATGCTCTCAGTCTAGGGACCCTCCGGCGGCGTGGTAAACCCCGCAAAGCCCGGAACGTGCGATCCATTCGTAGTCGTTCCACTCGACGAACGAGATGAGAAACGCCGCGACGTGCTTCACGCCGCGGCGTTTTCCCTACTGGCCTTGCTTAACCCCGGGCTCTGCCCAATCGAGCTGGATCGCCCTCGTCGGCTGGCCGCCCGGCTTGTTGGCCTCCATGTTCGTCTTGAAGGCCGGCAAGATCGTGCGACCCGCCGAGCCGAGCCACATCATCGCCGTCGCCACGTACCACGCGCACGCCGCCGAGATGACGAAGATCCACCCGGCCCAGTGCTGGGTCGTCGTGCTCTCGTACAGAAAGCCGAATGCCGCGACGGCGGAGCCGCCCGACAGCGTCGAAAGGACGACGAACAGTCCGCCGTTCCCTTCGAGCAATGCGCCGACCGCGCCCGAGAACGTGAGCGCCGCGAGCGCGATGAACCAGAAGCCGAGCGCAGAGTCGAGCGTGCCGCCGGTGTGCAGCACGTGGGTGGCGAGCAGCAGCTGCAGGATGCCGTACCCGATCCAGAACGAGCCCCACATCCCGTGCATCGCGGTCGCGACGCCGTCACGCGCCTTGTACGACCACATGCCGGCGGCGAACTGTGCGATGCCGCCGAAGGTCAGCGCGAACGGGAACAGGTACGCCGGGGTCGACGAGTTGCCGTACCAGCCGGCGAGGTTCGCGGCGACGATGAACGTCGCGGCCGCGAACCCGAACAGCCCGAGGATCGACGGCGCCGCGATCGGCTGCAGGAAGACGCGCGGCCGCGCGAAGTCGCCGTACCACCCGTCAGGGTCGTGGTTGAGCGCGACTCCCGCAGAGGCACGCTCCCGCCGTTCGTCGATTGTGCTCAATCGAATCAACCCCTTCGTATTGCGATCAGTGACGGTTGAATCATTCCCTCTTGAAAATCCCTGGAAACCTCAAGGTTTCTTCCGTTCCGTCCTGAGAAAGACCACGTGCGATGGGTCTGATCAAGCTGCTCGAGCAATGGCCGGTCGTCCGCCAGCTCAGGGAGGGCGACCCGCTCGCGCTCGGGCCGGCCGTCCAGTCGCCGCGGTCGAAGTCGCTGACGCCGCGGACCGACGAGGCCGAGCACGTCGTGCAGTCGGTTTGCCCGTACTGCGCGGTCGGCTGCGGTCAGCTCGTCTACGTCAAGGACGGCGAGGTGACCCACATCGAAGGCGATCCGGCGAGCCCGGTGTCACGCGGCCGCCTCTGCCCGAAGGGTCAGGCGTCGAGGAGCTACGTGCAGTCGCCGCTGCGCGAGTACAAGGTCAAGTACCGCCGCCCGTACGGCACGCGGTGGGAGGAGTTGTCGCTCGACGACGCGATGGAGATGATCGCGCACCGCATCCTCGAGACGCGCGAGGCGACGTGGGAGTTCGAGACGCCGGACGGCAAGCCGGCGAACCGCACGACGGCGATCGCGCATCTCGGCGGCGCGACGCTCGACAACGAAGAGAACTACCTGATGAAGAAGCTGTACACGGCGCTCGGCGTCGTGTGTGTCGAGAACCAAGCACGCATATGACACAGCTCCACGGTCCCCAGTCTGGGGACCTCGTTCGGCCGAGGCGGTGCGACGACGTTCCAGCAGGACCTGAAGAACTCGGACTGCATCGTGATCATGGGCTCGAACATGGCGGAGAACCATCCCGTCGGTTTCCAGTGGGTGATGGAGGCGCGGGAACGGGGCGCGAAGATCATCCACATCGACCCGCGCTTCACGCGCACGAGCGCGATGGCGACGAAGTGGGTCGGCATCCGCGCCGGCAGCGACATCGCATTCCTCGGCGGCGTCGTCAACTACATCCTCCAGAACGACCTCTACTTCGAGGAGTACGTCAAGCACTACACGAACGCGCCGGTGATCATCGACGAGGCGTACATCGACACCGAGGATGCCGACGGGCTCTTCTCCGGCTGGGATCCCGAGCAGGGCCAGTACGACGTCACGACGTGGTCGTACGAGGGAATGGAGACACACGGCGCCGCCGGCCAGCGCGAGGAAGGCTTCTCGACGAAGGGCGAGCAGTCGGGGCACGGCGGGCACGGCGGCGGGCTGCAGCACGGTGAGCCGCCGTCCGAGGACCCGGAGCTCACGCACCCGCGCTGCGTCTTCCAGATCCTCAAGCGGCACTACCAGCGCTACACGCCCGAGTGGGTCTCGGAGACGTGCGGCGTCTCGGTCGAGGACTTCCTGTACGTCTGCGAGGCGTTGACGCAGAACTCCGGACGCGAGAAGACGAGCGCGTTCTGCTACGCCGTCGGCTGGACGCAGCACACCGTCGGCGTGCAGTACATCCGCACCGCCGCGATCATCCAGCAGCTGCTCGGGAACATCGGCCGACCGGGCGGCGGGATCATGGCGCTGCGCGGGCACGCGTCGATTCAGGGCTCGACCGACATCCCGACGCTCTACAACATCCTGCCGGGCTACCTGCCGATGCCGCACACCGAGAAGTACGGCGGCTTCGACAACTTCGTCGAGGCGAACGTCGCGCCGACCGGGTGGTGGGGCAACTTCAAGCACTACTGGGTCAGCCTGATGTGCGCGTACTTCGGGCCGCACGCGAGCGCGGAGAACGACTGGCTCTTCGAGCACCTGCCGCGAATCGACCAGGACAACTCGGCGTACTGGTCGCTCGAGCAGATGCTCGAGGGGAAGGTGAAGGGCTATGTCCTCGCCGGCGAGAACCCGGCCGTCGGCAACGCGAACGGCAAGGCGCACCGGCTCGGCTTCGCGCAGCTCGACTGGCTGGTCGTGCGCGATCTCGTCGAGATCGAGAGCGCGTCCTGGTGGTACGACAGTCCCGAGATCGAAACCGGCGAGCTGAAGACGGAGGAGATCAAAACCGAGGTCTTCTTCCTGCCCGCGGCCGCGCACACCGAGAAGGACGGCTCGTTCACGAACACGCAGCGCCTGCTGCAGTGGCACTGGCAGGCGACCGAGCCGAAGGACGACTGCCGCTCCGAGCTCTGGTTCTACTTCCACCTCGGCAAGCGGCTCAAGTCGCTGCTCAAGGAGTCGAAGCAAGAGCGCGACGTCCTGATGCAGAAGCTGAACTGGGACTACCCGGTGCACGCGCAGATCGAGGAGCCGAGCGCCGAGGCCGTGCTCAAGGAGATCGGCGGCTACAAGGCGCAGACGCGCGAGCCGCTGTCGAGCTACAAGGAGCTGAAGGACGACGGGACGACCGCGTGCGGTTGCTGGATCTACTGCGGGTGCTACCAGGACGGGATCAACCAGCCGGCGCGCAAGAAGCCGCACTGGGAGCAGGACTACGTCGCCGCCGAATGGGCGTGGGCGTGGCCGGCCAACCGCCGGCTCCTCTACAACCGCGCGTCCGCCGATCGCGACGGCAACCCGTGGTCCGAGCGCAAGAAGTACGTGCACTGGAACGGGGAGAAATGGGAGGGCATCGACACGCCGGACTTCGACGAGACGAAGCCGCCGGACTACGTGCCGCCCGACGGCGCCGCGGGGCCCGACGCGATCGCCGGGTACCACCCGTTCATCATGCAGTCGGACGGCCGCTCGTGGCTCTTCGTCCCGCAGGGCCTCGAGGACGGGCCGCTACCGACGCACTACGAGCCGCACGAGTCGCCGTTCGACAGCACGCTCTACTCGCAGCGCGCGAACCCGCGCCGCCAGCAGCACAAGGACGCCGAGTGGGATCCGTACAACCCGCTCGAGGGCGAGCCGGGCCACGAGCTCTTCCCGCACGTCTTCACCACGTACCGGCTGACGGAGCACCACACAGCCGGCGGGATGACACGCTCGGTGCCGTATCTCGCGGAGCTGCAGCCGGCGATGTTCTGCGAGGTGTCGCCGGAGCTCGCGGCCGAGGTCGGGCTCGAGGACGGCGGCTGGGCGACGATCTATACGACACGCTCCGCGATCGAGGCGCGCGTCCTCGTCACGAACCGCATCCCGCCGCTGACGGTGCAGGGACGAACCGTCCACCAGATCGGGCTGCCGTACCACTGGGGCCAGCGGCTGCTCACCTCCGGTGACAGCGCGAACGACCTGATGCACGCGGCGCTCGACCCGAACGTGCACATCATGGAGACGAAGGCCGCGACGTGCGGGATCCGTCCTGGACGCCGGCCGCGCGGCAAGGCGCTGACGGAATTCGTCGAGTCGCTGCGCGCGCAGACGGCCAAGACGCGCGTCGAGCCGGCAGAGACGAAGAAGACGGTGCCGTCGTGAGCACGTTGACGGAGCCGACCGGCAGCCCCGCCGGCTACGAAGCCTGGGGCGACGCCAAGCACGAGCGGATGGGCTTCTTCACCGACACGTCGGTGTGCATCGGGTGCAAGGCATGCGAGGTCGCGTGCAAGGAGTGGAACCTCATCCCGGCGGACGGCCAGGAGTTCCTCGGCCGCTCGTACGACAACACCGGCGAGCTCGGCTCCGAGACGTGGCGGCACGTCGCCTTCATCGAGCAGGAGAAGCCGCTGCACACGAACGGCGACGGCGCGACCGGATTGCGCTGGCTGATGGAGTCGGACGTCTGCAAGCACTGCTCGCACGCGGCGTGCCTCGACGTCTGCCCGACCGGCTCGCTCTTCCGCACCGAGTACGGCACCGTCGTCGTGCAGCAGGACATCTGCAACGGCTGCGGCTACTGCGTGCCTGCGTGTCCGTTCGGCGTGCTCGAAAAGCGGCACATCGCCTCGACCGAGAACATGGGCCACAAGCCCGACCTGCCCGCCTTCCTCGGGAAGAAGGAGGACGGCCGCGTCTGGAAGTGCACGCTCTGCTACGACCGGCTCAAGGGCGGGCACGAGCCGGCGTGCTCGCACGCATGCCCGACGAAGTCGATCCAGTTCGGCCCGCTCGACGAGTTGCGCGAGCGCGCGGACAAACGCCTCGACAAGCTCCAGCACGACGGCTGGAACGGCGCGCAGCTCTATCTCCGCGATCCCGACGACGGCATCGGCGGCGCGGGCGCGTTCTTCCTGTTGCTCGACGACCCCGAGGTGTACGGCCTGCCGCCGGACCCGGTCGTCGCCACCGCGAAGCTGCCGGAGATGTGGATGAACATGGCGACGGCTGCAGCCGTGCTCGCCGTCGGGATCGTCGGCTCGTTCCTATTCGGACGCGAATGAGCGACTCGTACTACGGACAGCCCGTCATCAAGGAGCCCACGTGGACGTGGGAGATCCCCTGTTACTTCTTCACGGGCGGTCTTTCGGGAGCGTCGTCCGTGCTGTCGACGTCGGCGAAGCTGTTCGGCAACGAGAAGTTGTCTCGCACGGCGCTGTACATCGGCGCGGTCGGCGACGCGATCTCACCGCTGCTGCTGATCTCGGACCTCGGCCGGCCGGAGCGGTTCCATCACATGCTGCGCGTGTTCAAAGTGACCTCGCCGATGAACGTCGGCTCGTGGATCCTGCTCGTCAACGGCGGCGCGTCGAACACTGCCGCCGTCCTCGAGCTCCTCGGCATCCTCAAGCCGATCAAACTGCTCGCCGAGCTCGTCGCGACGCTCTTCGGGCCGCCGCTCGCGACCTACACCGGCGTGCTCGTCGCCGACACGGCGGTGCCGGTGTGGCACAACGCGCGGCAGGAGCTGCCGTGGATCTTCGGCGCGAGCGCGGCGGCGTCGGCCGGCGCAGCCGCGTCGATGTTCCTCGCTCCGGGCGACGCGGGGCCCGCGCGGAGGCTCGCTGTGGCCGGTGTCGTCGCGGAAGGCGCGTTGATGCAGACGATGGGGCTGCGCCTCGGCGAGGTCGGCGAGGTCTACCACCGAGGCGCGGCCGGAACGTTCTCGACGGCGGCGAAGCTGCTCGCCGGCGGCGGCGCCGCTCTGCTCGCGACACGCGGCCGCAAGTCGCGCGGGGCCGCTGTGCTCGGCGGCGCGCTCGTGTGCGCGGGTGAGCTCTGCCTGCGCTGGGCGGTGTACAAGGCGGGCTTCCAGTCGGCGCGCGATCCGAAGTACACGGTGAAGCCGCAGCGCGAACGCGCGAATCGCGAAGGGTCGAAGGCGACGATCAAAGCCGCGTGAAAGGCGACGGGCGGGCGCACGTCGTCCGCCGGCGCCGCGTGCCCCGGCGCCGGCGAGGATTGCGGGCTTCGTACGCCCGCGCAGCACTTCGGCCGCACGCTCGGGGTGCGAGCGAGGAGGCAGCGGCCTCGGTGGCAGCGTCGGTACGGAGGTGTGGCCTTCGACAGCCCTCCGTGCTG
>Ga0070660_100003043_pt1 | contig 11544 bp, 12 predicted proteins | sample KBSC33metaG_FD_64670 | JGI IMG/M metagenome (GOLD analysis project Ga0070660, IMG submission 64670) | Corn rhizosphere microbial communities from Kellogg Biological Station, Michigan, USA - KBS C3-3 metaG | ecosystem: Host-associated > Plants > Roots > Rhizosphere > Soil ... | reverse complement strand
CCGTGCGTCGACGGGTGGTTCGGCCCGAAGTTGACGGTCATGATGTCGCCCGAGGCCGCGAGGTCGGCCGGCGTCCTGAGGACGGTCGGGATCGGGCTCGGGATGCGCGTACCCTCGTAGATCGGGGTGCGCCGGATCGATGGTGCGGTGGCGGTCATTCCTCGCCCGAGAACCGCACCGGCTCGCCGCCGAGCGGATAGTCCTTGCGGAGGGGATGGCCGTCCCAGTCGTCGTCGAGCAGGATCCGCACGAGGTTCGGGTGCCCGTCGAACCGGATGCCCATCAGGTCGAACGCCTCGCGCTCGTGCCAGTCGGCGGTCGGCCACACGGGGATCACGCTCGCGACCGATTCGTCCTCGTCGACCCAGACCTGCAGGCGCACGCGCCGCGGGCGCTCGGAGATCGAGAGCAGGTGGTAGTTGAGCGCGAAGCGCTTCGGCTTCGGCAGCGGCACCGCCTGGTAGCCCTGCGTCATCGGCTGGTTCAGATCGCGGCCGGCCGGCGTGCCGATGTAGCCCGACACGCGCGTCGAGGCCCAGCCCAGGTAGTCGACGGCGGTGATGTCCGAGAGGAAGTTGAAGCCCTCCTCGTCGCGGAGGTGCGTCGCGGCCTCGATCAGCCGCGTCGGATCGACGACGAGTGTCGTCTCCCGGTGCTCCTCCTTGACGGAGACGAGCCCGGGCACCCCGTCGTAGACGCTCACGTCGCGACGCTCCGCAGCTCGTACGCCGGCGGCACGCCCGCCTTGACCGCCTCGTGCAGGCGGATGATTCCCTCCACGAGCTGCTCGGGTCGAGGCGGGCAGCCGGGCACGTACATGTCGACCGGCACGATCTTGTCGACCGACTGGACGATCGCGTAGTTGTTGAACATGCCGCCCGACGAGGCGCAGGCGCCCATCGCGATCACCCATTTCGGCTCCAGCATCTGGTCGTAGATCTGGCGTAGCGGGGCCGCCATCTTGTGCGAGACGCGGCCGGAGACGATCAGCAGGTCGGCCTGGCGAGGCGAGCCGCGAAAGGGCTCCATCCCGAAGCGGGCGATGTCGTAGCGGGCGCCGACGATCGACATCATCTCGATCGCGCAGCAGGCGAGCCCGAACGTGTCGGGCCACATCGAGTTCGTCTGCGCCCAGGCGACCGCCTTCGCCAGGGTCGTCAGCCCGAGCTTCTCCTCGAGGTCGTCGACCTCGGACTCGAACCGGCCGGGGCCCTTCGTCGGCCACAGGAGCCGCTCGGAGTGCATGCCGAGGTCCCTGAGGCGCTTGCCCTCTAGCGCCACTCGAGCGCTCCCTTCCGCCAGATGTAGACGTAGGCGACGAGGAGGATGATGAGGAAGGTCAGGAACTCCAGGAACCCGAACCACGACAGCTCGTGGAGGATCACCGCGAGCGGGTAGAGGAACACGATCTCGATGTCGAAGAGGATGAAGAGCATCGCGGTCAGGTAGAAGCTGACCGTGAAGCGCTGGCGCTTCGGCGGCCCCTGCGAGACGCCCGACTCGAACGGGATCGTCCGGGCGCGCACGCGGCGATGCGGCCGCTGCGCGAACTTGAAGCTCCCTACCATCATCGTTGCCGGGATCGCAAGGGCGAAGAGCCCGTAGATCGCAAACGGCAACCAGTCGTTGAACACCCTGCTCCTCCGTGGGAAAGCTCGTCCGGCAGCGGACGCTAGCAACATCGTTCGGGCCGCACGAACGGAACCGCGAGCCGTGCCGTGAAGCGCGTTACCGGTGTCACGAAGTTCCGACCACCGCGCTCCTGGGTACACTTTCCGCGATGGCCACGATCGAGCAATCCGAGACCACCGTCGTCACGCTCACCGAGCGCGCCGCGACGAAGGTCCAGGGCCTGATGGCCGCGGAGCCCGCCGGCGAGGCCGAGGTGCTCCGGATCGCGATCCAGGGCGGCGGCTGCAGCGGGTTCGAGTACGCGCTCGGCTTCGACCGCGGTGCGCAGTCCGGCGACCAGGAGCTCGAGTTCCACGGCGTCAAGGTCGTCGTCGACCCGTTCAGCGCCCCGTATCTGCAAGGCGCGACGATCGACTTCCTCGAAGGCCTCCAGGAGTCGGGCTTCAAGATCGACAACCCGAACGCGACCGCAGCCTGCGGGTGCGGGCACAGCTTCCAGGTCGCCGAGGGCGAAGACGCCGGCGGTGCCGGCTGCGCCCACGCGCACTGACGCCTGCCGGCTCGCGCCGTGAGCAACGAGCCTCTGCGCGTCGCCGTCGTCGGCTCCGGGCCGGCCGGCTTCTACGCGGCCGACGCGCTTCTGCGGAGCGAGAGCCCCGCCGCCCGGGTCGACCTGATCGACCGTCTCCCCACCCCCTGGGGCCTCGTCCGGCTGGGCGTCGCTCCCGACCACGAGAACATCAAGGCGGTCTCGCGCGCGTTCGAGAAGACCGCCGCACGCCCCGGGTTTCGGTTCTTCGGGAACGTCGAGGTCGGCTCGACCGTCTCGCACGCCGAGCTGCTCGAGTGCTACGACGCCGTCGTCTACACGGTGGGCGCCCAGACCGACCGGCGGCTCGGGATCCCCGGCGAGGACCTGCCCGGCTCGTGGGCGGCCACCGAGTTCGTCGCCTGGTACAACGGCCATCCGGACTTCCAGGACCTGGAGTTCGACCTCTCGCACGAGCGGGTCGTCGTGATCGGGAACGGCAACGTCGCGATCGACTGCGCGAGGATGCTCGCCCTCACGGCCGACGAGCTCGCGCCCACCGACACGACGCCCGAGGCGATCGACGCGATCGCGGGCGCCGGCGTGCGGGAGATCCTGATGCTCGGCCGCCGCGGCCCCGTGCAGGCGGCATTCACGCCGCCCGAGCTGAAGGAGCTCGGCGAGCTCGCGGGCGCCGAGCCGGTCGTCGATCCGGCCGACCTCGAGCTCGACCCCGCAAGCGCGGCCGAGCTCGACGCGGACCGCGAGCGCGCGCGCCGGAACGTCGAGCTCCTGCAGGAGTACGCCGCTCGCGCCCCGGAGGGCAAGCCGCGCGCGATCGTCCTTCGCTTCCTCGCCTCGCCGGTCGCGATCCTCGGGAACGGAAAGGTCGAGGCGGTCGAGGTGGTGCGCAACGAGCTCGTCGTCGAAGGCGGTCGCATCGTCGCCCGGCCGACCGGCGAGACCGAGGTCGTCCCGGCCGGGCTCGTGCTCCGGAGCGTCGGCTACCAGGGTGTTCCGCTCCCGGGTGTGCCGTTCGACGAGCGGAGCGGCACGATCCCGAACGACCGCGGCCGCGTGGAGGGAGCGGAGCGCACCTACGTCGCCGGCTGGATCAAGCGCGGCCCGAGCGGCGTGATCGGGACGAACAAGAAGGACGCGACCGAGACGGTCGAGCTGCTGCTCGAGGACGCCCGGGCCGGGCGCCTCGAGGGGGCAGGCACGAGGCTGTCGCTTGCGGAGCTCCTCGAGGAGAAGGGCGCGCACGTCGTCGAGTACGAGGGCTGGCAGGCGATCGACGCGGCGGAACGGAGTGCCGGCGAGCCTCTCGGCCGTCCGCGCGTCAAGCTGACGGCCTGGGAGCGGCTCCTCGAGACCGGCGGGCGGCGGATCACCCGCTAGGGGGACGCACGGCTCCCTGCGCGGCCGCAACCTGCGCGTGCGATGGTCGAATGTCTCAACTGCGGTGAGCATCGCGAGGTGCCGGAGCGCGAGTGCCCTCGCTGCGCCTACGTCGGCTGGGCGCTCGTTGCGGAGCTCGACGAGTCCCTGCGCCGGCGGCTGCGCGATCGCGTGTTGAGCGACCGGCGCCTTCGCATCGCGAGCTAACGTTCGTGCCGTGGCGACCACGGCGGCAGGCAACGAGGAGCTCTGGGGCGGCGAGACGCGGAAGGCGATCGGCAACTTCCCGGTCTCCGGCGAGCCGATCCCGATCCCCGTCGCCCGCTGGCTGGGCCGGATCAAGGCCGCAGCCGCGCTCGTGAACGGCGAGCTCGGCCTGCTGGACGAGGAGAAGGCGAGGCGGATCGCCGCCGCCGCCGACCGGATCGCGCGGGGCGAGCTCGACGACCAGTTTCCGATCGACGTCTTCCAGACCGGCTCCGGCACGTCCTCGAACATGAACGCGAACGAGGTGATCGCGTCCGTCGCGGGCGAAGGCATCCACGCGAACGACGACGTCAACATGGGCCAGAGCTCGAACGACGTCTTCCCGTCGGCCGTCCATCTCGCGGCGCTCGACGAGATCGTCAACGACCTGCGGCCGGCACTCGACGGCCTTGCCGGCGCGCTCGAGGCGAAGGCCGCCGAGTTCGCCGATGTCGTCAAGTCGGGCCGGACGCACTGGATGGACGCCGTGCCGGTGACGCTCGGCCAGGAGTTCGCGGGCTACGCCATGCAGGTGCGCGAGGGTGACGCGCGGATCGCCGCGACGCTCGAGCGCCTCGGCAAGATCCCGCTCGGCGGCACCGCTGTCGGGACCGGCCTGAACACGCATCCGGAGTTCGCGGCGCGCGTGCGCGCGAAGCTCGCGGCCGACAGCGGCCTCACGATCTCGCCGCCCGCAGACCCGTTCGAGTCGCAGGCCGCTCGCGACGGCCTCGTCGAGGCGTCCGCAGCGCTGAAGACCCTCGCGGTCAGCCTGACGAAGATCGCGAACGACCTGCGCTTCCTGGGCTCGGGGCCGCGCGCCGGCCTCGCCGAGATCTTCCTGCCGGAGCTCCAGAAGGGCTCGTCGATCATGCCGGGCAAGGTCAATCCCGTCATCCCGGAGGTCGTCACGCAGGTTGCCGCGCAGGTGATCGGGAACGACCAGGCGATCACGGTCGGCGGCATGCAGGGGCACTTCGAGCTGAACGTGTTCGTGCCGCTGATCGCGCGCAACCTCCTCCAGTCGATCAGGCTGCTCGCCTCGTCCTGCCGCCTGCTCGACGAGAAGTGCGTCGCGGGAATCGAGGCGAACCGCGAGCAGTGCGAGAGCTACGCCGAGTTGACGCTCTCGGCCGCGACCGCGCTCAACCCCTACATCGGGTACGACAAGGCCGGCGAGATCGTGAAGAAGGCCGCCGCGTCGGGCCGGTCGCTGCGCGAGGTCGCCCGAGAGGAAGGAGTCTCGGACGACGTGCTGGACGAGGCGCTCGACTACCGCAAGATGGCCAAGCCGCACGGTTAGGGCATGCCGGGCCGATCCATGCGCGGCACGCTCGCAGCGGCCCTGGCGGTCGCGATCGTCGGGTCTGCCCCGTACGCGGGCGCCGGCACCTCGAGCGGGCTCCGGGGCGTCGTCCACCGCGGGCCGGTGACCCCGGTGTGCCTCGCGGGAGTGCCGTGCGACCGGCCCGCCGGGCACGTCAGGCTGACGTTCAGTCGGAACGGCGTCGCGAAGGCGGCCCTCACCGATGCGGCCGGCCGCTACCGCATCGTGCTCGCACCGGGGAGCTATGCGGTGCGCATCTCACCGGCGCCCTTCCGGTTCACGCCGCGCACGGCGACCGTCACGCGCGGCCGCATGGCCGTTCGCGACTTCTGGATCGACACCGGAATCCGCTAGTACGCGACTGCGCCGCGGCCGGTCTCGGCCGCATGGCGCTGCTCGTCGGCGCGATAGCTCGAGCGGACGAGCGGCCCCGAGAAGACCGAGCCGAAGCCGAGCGCCTCGCCCTGCTCGCGGAACCAGCGGAACTCGTCGGGATGCACCCAGCGGTCGATCGTCGCGTGCCTGGGGCTCGGCTGGAGGTACTGCCCGATCGTGACGACGTCGACGCCGTGGGCGCGCAGGTCGCCCAGCGTCTCGACGACCTCGTCGTTCGATTCCCCGAGCCCGACGATGATGCCGCTCTTCGTCAGCACCTTGTAGTCGGCGATCTCCTTCGCTCTGCGCAGCAGCTCGAGGGCGCCGTCGTAGCTCGCCTTGCCGCCGCGCATCTTCCGGTGCAGGCGCCGGACCGTCTCGATGTTGTGGTTGAAGACATCGGGCCGGGCGCCGATCACCGTCTGCAGCGCCGCCTCCTCGACGCCGAGGAAGTCCGGCGTCAGGACCTCGATCGACGCGCCCGGGACCTTCGCCTTGAGCGCGCGGATCGTCGCCGCATAGTGGCCGGCCCCTTTGTCGGGAACGTCGTCGCGGTCGACGGAGGTGACGACGACGTGCTTCAGTCCCATCTGCTTCGCCGCCTGGGCAAGGCGAAGAGGCTCCAGGGGATCCGGCGGGTCGCTCGGCTTGCCGCTGTTGACGTAGCAGTAGCGGCAGGCGCGGGTGCAGGTCTCGCCGAGGATCTGGAAGGTCGCGGTGCCGCGCCCCCAGCACTCGGCGATGTTCGGGCAGCGCGCCTCCTCGCAGATCGTGTGCAGCTGCGCGCCGTGGATCAACTGCTTCACGTCGAAGTAGCTGCCGTTCGCCGAGGGCGCGCGCACCTTCATCCACTCCGGGCGGCGTGGCCGCTCGGCGACCGGGAGCGAGCTCTCCATGGCCCCAGTCTAGATATCGAGTGCGGGTGCCCGGCCGACCAGCTGGGCGTAGCGGCCGCCGAGCTCCACGAGCTCGTCGTGGGTCCCCCGTTCGACGATCCGCCCGCGGTCGAGCACCACGATCTGGTCGGCGTCCTGCACCGTCGAAAGCCGATGGGCGATCGCGATCGTCGTCCGTCCTTCGGCGAGCCGGTCGAGCGCCTCCTGCACCTGGCGCTCGGTCTCGGTGTCGAGCGAGCTCGTGGCCTCGTCGAGGACGAGGATCGGCGGGTTGCGCAGCACCGTGCGCGCGATCGCGATCCGCTGTTTCTCGCCGCCGGAGAAGCGATAGCCGCGCTCGCCCACGACGGTGTCGTAGCCGTCCGGCAGCGAGGCGATCAGTTCGTGGATCTGCGCGGCTTCCGCGGCGAGCTCCACCTCTGCGTCGGTCGCCTCCGGCTTCGCGAAGCGCAGGTTCTCGCGGACGCTCGCGTGGAAGAGGTACGTCTCCTGGGAGACGACGCCGACGAGGGAGGCGAGCGAGGCGAAGGTGAGATCGCGCACGTCGACGCCTCCCACCCGCACGCTGCCTTCGTGCACGTCGTACAGACGGGCGGCGAGGTAACCGAGCGTCGTCTTGCCGGACCCCGTCTCGCCCACGAGCGCGGTCGTGGTCCCGGCCGGAACGGTGAAGGAGACGTCCTCGAGCGTCCACGGTCCGTCGCCGTACCGGAAGGACACGTGGTCGAACTCGACGTCGCCTGCGTCTTCGAGCGTGCGCGCGTCGGGGCGCTCCTCGATGTCGACCGGCTGGTCGAGATACTCGAAGATGCGGTCGAAGAGCGCGAGCGATGTCTGCACGTCCAGCCCGACGCCGAGCAGCGACCCGACGGGGAAGAAGAGTCGTGCCTGCAGCGTCGTGAACGAGACGAGCGTCGGCACGGAGATCGCGTGCGATCCGTGCGCGAGCGCGAGCCCCGCGAACCAGTACGCCGCCGCGGGCATGATCGCGAAGCTCGTCTGGATCGTCGCCATCACCCAGCGGCCGGCCATCCGCTGCCGCACCTCGAGGTCGGCGAGGGTCTGCGACTCCCCCTCGAACCGGTCGGCGAGCTCGTCGGTGCGGCCCATCGTCTTGCCGAGCAGGATCCCGGAGACCGACAGCGACTCCTGCACGAGGCTCGAGATGTCCGCGAGCGTCTCCTGCGTCGACTTCGCGATCAGGCGGCGCTGCTCGCCGACCCGGCGCGTCAACAGCACGAAGAGGGGAATCAGCGCGAACGCGAACAGCGAGAGCTCCCAGTTCAGCGCGACCATGCCGACCATCGTCGCGAGCACGGTCGTCGCGTTCGAGACGATTGACGTCGCCGTGCTCGTCACCACGTTCTGCACGCCGCCGATGTCGTTCGAGATGCGCGACTGCACCTCGCCGGTACGCGTGCGCGTGAAGAACGCGAGCGAGAGCCGCTGCAGATGGCGGAAGACCGCGGCGCGCAGGTCGTGCATCACGCGCTGGCCGACCTGGTTCGACAGGAGCGTCTGCCAGACGCCGAGGACGCCGGTGGCGATCGCGATCGCGATCATGCCGCCCGCGAAGAGCGACAGCCGCGTCGTCTCGTCGCGCTGGATCGACTGCAGCACGCCGCGCAGGAGGAACGCGGGGATGACGCCGAGTGCGGCCGAGAAGAGGATCAGCGCGAGCACCGCCGTGAGCCGCCGCCTGTAGGCGCGGAAGAGGCGCGCGATGCGCGTCAGATTCGCCCGGCGGACCGCCGGATCGGCCGGCCGCGTCGGCGGCTCCCGGAACCCGTGGTGGAACATGGGCTCACGGTAGAGAACGCCGCTAGGCTCGGGCCGTGCAGCGCGTCTGCGTGTTCTGTGGCGCCTCGAGCGGCCGGTCGCCGTCGTACGCCGCCGCAGCCCGCGCCTTCGGCCTCGCGGTGGCGGCGCGCGGGCTCGGGGTCGTCTTCGGCGGCGGCCGGGTCGGGCTGATGGGCGCGGTCGCCGACGGTGCGCTCGCAGCCGGCGGTGAGGTCGTCGGCGTGATCCCGCGGTCGCTCGTCGACCGCGAGCTCGCACACGGTGGGCTCACCGAGCTGCACGTCGTCTCCTCGTTGCACGAGCGGAAGGCGCTGATGGCCGAGCTTGCGGATGCGTTCGTCGCGCTGCCGGGCGGGTTCGGGACGCTCGACGAGCTGCTCGAGCAGCTCACCTGGTCGCAGCTCGGGCTGCATGCGAAGCCGATCGGCCTGCTCGACGTGGACGAGTACTGGCGGCCGCTGATCGCCCTTGCCCGGCAGGCGACCGAGGAGGGCTTCGTCCGCGAGGCAGACCTCGCCGCGATTGCGGTCGCCGCCGGCGCGGACGACCTGCTCGACCGGCTCGAACGGCTGACGCGCGAGCCGCGTCCGAGGCCCAAATGGGCCCCTGCGCCCTGAGCAGCCGAACGGCCCCGCCCCGACGCCCCGACGCCGCACTTCGTGACACGGCGGCGGACATGTCCCACCGGTTGTGAACGATCCACAGCGCACCGTCCCCTCCGGACGGCGAACCCGTCACGCAGAGCGCACGAACCGGCCCGCGGACATGTCCCTCCTGTGGACGGTCCGCGACGGTGGCTGCCGCCGGACCTGGCTCGCGGCGACGTGGCCCCGGGGTGCGGTTTGTGACGCCGGTCTAGGCTGCGGCGGGGAGCTCGTCGAACGCGAGGCCGAACACCTCGGCGAGCGCCGCCGCCGCCGCGGGGCGCACGTCGTCGACTGCGAGCGGCCGGCCGAGCTCGCGGGCCATCGAGGTGAACTGGTAGCCGTCGAGGCCGCAGGCCGTGATCCAGTCGGTGAACGGCGCCGGGTCGAGGTCGACGTTCAGCGCGTAGCCGTGGGTCGAGACCCACTTCGTGAGATGGATCCCGATCGAGGCGATCTTGCGCGGCGGCGAGGAGAGCCAGACGCCGGTCAGTCCCTCGATCCGCGTCGCATCCACCTCGAAGGCGCGGAGCGTGCCGATCAGCGCCTCCTCGAGGTCGCGGCAGTAGCGCTTCACGTCCTGGCCGTGCCGCGTCAGGTCGAGGATCGGGTAGCAGACGAGCTGCCCGGGCGCGTGGTAGGTCGACTTGCCGCCGCGGTCGACCTCGACCACTTCGGCGACCGCACCGTCCGGCAGGTGCACCTCGCCCGGCTCCGAGCGCCGGCCGAGCGTGATCGTCGGCGGATGCTCGAGCAGCAGCACCGTGTCCGGCAGCGAGCCGTCCGCCACGCCGGCGGCCACCTCGCGCTGGAGGTCGAGCGCCTCGCGATAGTCGACGAGACCGAGGTTCCGCAGGTGGGCGGCGCGCGTCACGGCGGGAGGCTAGTAGTCCGCCTCGCCCCAGGTCTGCAGTCGCTCGCGCAGGTCGCGCAGGAAGCGGCCGGCGTAGGCGCCGTCGACCAGCCGGTGATCGTAGGTGAGGGTCAGGTTCATGATCGAGCGGATCGCGATCGCATCGGCGCCGTTGTCGTCGGTGATCACCCACGGGCGCTTGACGATCGCGTACGTCCCGAGGATGCCGGCCTGCGGCTGGCTGATCACGGGCGTGCCGTGGAACGTCCCGTAGCCGCCCGGGTTCGTGATCGTGAACGAACCGCCCGTGACGTCGTCCGGCGTGAGCTGCTTGTCCCGTGCACGCTTTGCGACATCGGCGATCGCCTTCGCCATCCCGAGCAGGTTGAGCGTCTCGGCGTTCTTGACCACCGGGACGATCAGCCCCTTCCCGTCCGCGAGCTCGACTGCGAAGCCGAGGTTGACGAAGCTCTTGGAGACGATCTGGTCGCCGCGGATCTCGCCGTTCACCCACGGGTAGTCGCGCAGCGTCTCGACCGTCGCGCGGGCGATGAACGAGAGGTACGTCGGGTTGACGCCGTATGCCGCGCCGTACTCCTTCTTCAGCTTCTGGCGGATCGCGACGACCTTCGACATGTCGACCTCGATCGCCGAGGTCACGTGCGCGGAGGTGTCGAGCGAGCGGCGCATGTGGTCGGCGATCCCGCGGCGCATCGCGGTCATCGGCTCGAGCGTCTCGCCGCTGCCGGGAGCCTGCGGCTCCCGGCTAGGAGCAGGAGCCTGCGGCGCAGCCTGGGGCGGTGCTTGTGGCGCCGGTGCCTGCGTCGGCACCGTCTGCGCCGGCGCCGCCTGCTGCTGGCCACCGGCTTCGATAAAGGCCTGGATGTCCTTCTTCGTCACCCGTCCGCCGGAGCCGGTGCCGGGCACCTGGGCGGGATCGATGCCGTGCTCGGAGGCGATCCGGGCGACGACCGGCGACACGAACGACTTGCCGTTCTCCTGCGCAACCGGCTGCGCCGGTTGCGCTAGGGGCGCGGCGAGCTCCGTGGCCGCGGCTTCCGACTCGCCGGCGGCCGCTTGCGTTGCGGGCTCGGGGGCTGCTGCCTGAGCGGGCTCCGGCGGCGCTGCCGGTTCCGGCGCTGCTTCCGGTGCCGTCGGCGCAGCCGCGCCGGCCTCGCCCCCGATCCGGGCGAGGACGGTTCCGACGTCGACGGTCTGGCCCTCGGAGACGAGGATCTCGCTGATCACCCCGGAGGCGGGCGAGGGCACCTCGGTGTCGACCTTGTCGGTCGAGATCTCGAGCAGCGTCTCGTCGGCTTCGATGTGGTCGCCGACCTGCTTCGACCACTTCGTGATCGTGCCCTCCGAGACGGAGACACCCATCTGCGGCATGACGACGTCGACTGCGGTTCCGGTGGCCATCAGTAGCTGATCAACTCCTTGAGTCCGCGGGCGACGTCGTCGACCTGCGGGATGAATGCTTTTTCGAGGACCGGCGAGAACGGGACGGGACAGTCCGGCGCAGCGATGCGCTTCACGGGGGCGTCGAGAGCCTCGAACGCCTCCTCGGCGATCGTCGCCGCGATCTCGGCGCCGAAGCCTCCTGTGCGGGTGTCCTCGTGGAGCACGAGCACCTTCGACGTCTTGCGCGCGGAGTCGAGCACGGCCTGCCGGTCCCACGGCATGATCGTGCGCAGGTCGACGATCTCGACCGAGGCGTCCACCTGCTTCGCGGCCTCCTCGGCGGTGTAGACCATGGCGCCCCACGTGATCACGGAGACGTCGTCGCCCTCCTGGTGGATGCGGGCCTTGCCGATCGGCGTCACGTACCGGTCGTCCGG
>Ga0070660_100003040_pt1 | contig 11548 bp, 7 predicted proteins | sample KBSC33metaG_FD_64670 | JGI IMG/M metagenome (GOLD analysis project Ga0070660, IMG submission 64670) | Corn rhizosphere microbial communities from Kellogg Biological Station, Michigan, USA - KBS C3-3 metaG | ecosystem: Host-associated > Plants > Roots > Rhizosphere > Soil ... | reverse complement strand
GCGGATCGAGCAGCGTACGAACGATGAATCGTAATCTTCGGATGGTCGGGGCCGCAGCTCGAAAGATGCTGATAGCCGCTGCCGCAAAGCAATGGGGAGCGGATCCTTCAGCTTGTCGTACCGAAAGTGGCCGAGTTCTGGGGCCGGACGGGAAGTCCGCCAGCTATGGCGAGTTGGCAGGTGCGGCAAAGGCGTTCGATGTGCCGCAGGTCACGGAGAAAGACCTGAAGCTGAAGTCCGACTACAAAATCCTCGGCAAAGCGAAGAACCGCGTTGACAACTTGGATGTGGTGACCGGCAAAGCTATGTTTGCCAACGACGTGCACGTGGATGGGATGGTGCACGCGGTGTGCCTGCGCGCACCGGCCGCAGGGGCTCGTTTGGCGACGCTCGACGACTCAGCGGCCCGCAAGATTCCCGGCGTACTCGACACGCTGAAGCTAGGTGACGATCGGGTGGCGGTGATCGCGACCAACACCTGGTCAGCCCTGAAGGGCAGAGAGGCGCTGAAAGCCACTTGGCAGAATCCTCACGAAAACGTTTCGACCGAAAGTCTCCGGCAGGAACTCGTCAAGCTGGTCGGCGCCCATGCTCAGATGCCCACCGGCGGTAAGGTCATTGAGGCGACATTCGACCTGCCCTACCTTGCCCACGCTCCCATGGAGCCGCTGAACGCCGTCGCCTCGGTCAAGGGAGATCGTGTGGAGGTCTGGACGGGCAGCCAGAGTCCAGATGGGGTTCGGGACGACATTGTTCAATCCCTTGGCGTTCGAGCGGAGAACGTTACGGTTCACAACCTCCTGCTGGGCGGCGGTTTTGGCCGGCGCTCGGGCGGGGACTTCTCTGCCGAAGCTGTCGAGATTTCGCACAAATTGCAGGAGCCGGTAAAGCTGCTCTGGTCGCGCGAGTGCGACATGCAGCACGACACGTACCGGCCAATGAGCCACCATGCGTTGAAGGCGACAATAGATGCGGATGGGAAGCCGGCTGGCTGGAGCCACCAATTGATCCAGTCACCGAATTGGTCTCGCAACGATCAGTACGGCAATGCTCGCTTGAACTACACGATCCCTGGCGCAGCAATGCGGCAGACAGGCATAGATTCCTCCGTGCCAACGGGAGCATGGAGGAGCGTCGAGAACTCCCAGATCAACGTCGTAAACGAGATATTCCTTGATGAACTCGCGAAGGCCGCGGGATCGGACCCGCTCGAGTTTCGCATGAAGTATGTCAAGGACGAGCGCCTGAAGAAGGTGCTCCAGATGGCAGGCGAGAAGTCAGGCTGGGGGACGTCGCTGCCGAAGGGCTCGGGCCGAGGCGTAGCTTGCTTCAACGGCTATGGCTCGCGCATCGCCCACGTCGTGGAACTGACGTTGAAGGGCAAGGAGGTCCAGATCGATCGCGTAGTTGCAGTGGTGGACGTCGGTACGGCGATCAATCCGCGCGGTGTCGAGGCGCAGGTGCAGGGTGCCTTTATGGACGGTGTCGCGACAGCCCTGAAGGCGGCGATTACCATCGACAAAGGTGGCGCTGTTCAGTCGAATTGGGATGGATACGAATGGGCGCGAATGACGGACATGCCGGCGAAGATGGAGGTCTACGTGGTTGACAGCGGCGCTGACTTCGGTGGCATGGGTGAGGTCGGCTACCCGAGCAGCCCGGCTGCGATTGCCAATGCCATCGCAGCGGCAACCGGAAAACGGATTCACAAGTTGCCGATCAAGATCGAGGAGCTGGTTTAGCCTGAGGGACGTCGCCCGGACGCTGAAGCGGTGGCTCACCGAGGGCCGCCGCTTCACTGTTGCCACGGTGACCCATACCTGGGGATCTTCCCCGCGCCCCGTCGGGGCGATGATGGCTGTCGACAGCTCCGGTTCGGTGGTGGGGTCGGTGTCGGGTGGATGCGTGGAGTCGGCGGTGATCCAAGCTTCGATGGAAGCAATGTTAAGCGGACTGCCGCGAATGTTGGACTTCGGCTCGCTGACCGATGACCAGGTGTGGGAGGTCGGCCTTTCCTGCGGGGGGCGTATTCAGGTTTGGGTTGATCCGGAACCCTACCGTCGCGAAGCCTGGATCTCTGCGCTGGAGGCTGTGCACGAAAACTCCGCAGGCGTTTTCGTCACTGACTTGGAGTCGGGCGATCAGTGGCTTTGGAATCCTGGGAATGATTCGCAGAATGCGCTTGGAGATTGCGCGCAATCTGCGTTCGATTCGCGGATGAGCCAAGAGGTGGAAGTAGAAAGCCGACGCTACTTTCTCCATGTGCTTGCCGAGCGCGAGCGACTGATCATCGTTGGCGCCGTGCACATCGCCGTGCCGCTCGTCAAATTTGCAAAGGAGCTCGGCTTCGAGACCATCGTTATTGATCCACGGCCTGCGCTCTCCTCAGCAGACCGGTTTCCCGAAGCGCCGGACCAAATAGTAGTAGAGTGGCCAGAGCAAGCGCTCTCACAAATAGAGATCACGCGTGAGGCTTACTGCATCGTTCTCACTCATGATCCCAAGATCGATGACGTGGCGCTCTCCGTCTTTCTCCGCTCGCCGGCAAGGTACATCGGGGCGCTTGGAAGTCGCGTAACTCAGGCAAAGAGAAGAGAAGGTCTCTTGAGCCGAGGTTTTTCGGAGGAAGACTTGAACCGCATTCATGGACCCGTTGGCTTGAATATCGGGGCGCGTTCGCCTGAAGAAATCGCCCTCAGCATTGCCGCGGAGATCGTCCAGGTTCGGCGTGCTGAAGGTTAGAGCAATCGTTCCCGCGGCAGGATTGTCGCGAAGGTTTGGCGGACCGAACAAGTTGCTCGTTCCTTGGAACGGAAGCACCATCGTCGGCACTGTCGTGCGAACCCTCCTCGATGTCGGCCTCAAAGTCACAGTTGTGGCAGGACGCGACGCCGACAGGGTCGCGTGCGAAGTGCTCGGAGCCGAATGTGTTCTAAATCCGAATTGGGAAAATGTCGGCTTGGGCGACTCCATTGCCTTTGGAGTGTCGGCCGCACCGGAGTCCGATGGCTATCTTATCGCTCTGGCGGACACCCCATCTCTGAGCCGCCAAGTCGTGGACGGAGTCCTGGCAGCATTCGAGGAAGTGGGTCCGAAAGGGATCATCGTGCCGATCTACTCCGAAGAGCCGGAACATCCTGGCCATCCCGTTCTGTTCGGCAGAGCGTATCGCCCCGAGTTGATTGCACTCACGGGTAAGGGGGGCGCCCGGTCGATTTTGCGCCGCCACGAGGCGTCGCTTTCACGCGTGCATGTTCTCGGACGCCTTCACGACGTGGACACCCCAAGAGACCTCTAGCGACCGGCCGAATGTCGTGGTGGGATGCGCGTCAATGGAAGGCATGACAGCCGCGCACCCGGTTTCACAGCAACTATCTGCGTAGGGGCCAACGGGCACGTAAGGAAATGAAACCGGCACTCACGGGCAGGGAGGTGGACTCCTTTTATCATCTAAGCGACGTGCCGATGGATCATCGGTGCTGTCGCGGAACCTCGTGCTTCGCGGCCAAGCACCTGGATGGCGCAACTTGGCGAAAGGCTCTTGAGCAGTCGCCGCCGGTCTACTGCCTCGGCAAGTGCTATGCGTCGCCTTCGACAACGGAGACGACGGGCGACCCTCCCGTCCAGTTCGCCTGTAGCGATCCTATCGTGCTTGCCGGTGTCGACGCATTCGACCAGCAGTCGTTGGAAGGCTATTGCCGGCACGGCGGATACTCGGCTCTGGAAAAGGCGCGAGCCTCCGCTCCTGAGAAGACGGTGGCTGAGGTCGAGTTGTCACAACTCCGCGGCCGCGGCGGGGCCGGGTTCCCAGCCGGGCGAAAGTGGCGGTCCGTGTTTTGCGAATCAGCTGTGACGAAGTACGTCGTGGCCAATGCAGATGAGGGCGATCACGGGACCTACATCGACCGCTTTATCATGGAGCGGGTCCCGCACCGGCTGATAGAAGCGCTAGCGCTCGCCGGACATGCGGTGGGTGCCCGCAAGGGTTACATCTATCTGCGGAAGGAATATCCCGTGGCTGAGGCCGCGGTGCGAAAGGCGATGGGCGAAGCCGAGTCGGTGCTGGCGGGCTTTGAAATTGAGCTCATCATCGGCCAGGGCAGCTATGTTTGCGGCGAGGAAACCTCGCTTCTGAACTCGATCGAGCATCGCCGGCCCGAGGTAAGGGCAAGGCCGCCTTATCCTACGGCACATGGCCTGTTCAACATGCCGACACTCGTAAACAATGTCGAGACCCTCGCCAGCATTCCTTGGATCGTCTTGCACAACGGCGCAGCCTATGCCGCGCGGGGTTTCTCACGTAGCCGCGGTACCAAGGCCGTCTCCCTGAACTCGCTCTTCAAACGTCCCGGGCTTTACGAGCTCGAATTCGGCGTTCCGCTGCGTTACATTCTGGAAGAACTCGGGGGAGGGTTGGTCTCTGGAGACTTCAAAGCGGCAATTGTTGGTGGGCCGCTGGCCGGCTTGATCCACCCAAGCGAGTTCGACGTGCCCTTCGGCTTTGAGGAGATGGCCGCAATTGGCGGTGCCATGGGGCACGGCGGGATCGTGGCCTTCGATTCAAACACCCGCATGCTCGAGTTGCTCGCGCATATCTTCGACTTCGGTGCGATCGAGTCTTGCGGCAAGTGCACGCCCTGCAGGCACGGCACTCGCCGCGCGCAGCAACTCTTCGCAACGGCCGCCTACGAGCGCCATTTGTCGGATGAAGAGTCTCGTGAGTTGCGCTCAATTCTCAACGCGCTGGCGCGCACAAGCCTGTGCGGGCACGGCACTGGGTTGGCGGTGTTTGCCGAAAGCATCTTCGAAAAGTTCGCCGAGGAGGTCGCCCCATGTTTCTCGTAATGATCAACGGGAAAGACCATGAGTGCTCCGGTGGAACCATCCTGGAGGCGCTTCGGGCTCTGGACATACAAGTGCCCACTCTGTGCCACGATCCGCGCATCCTGCCCACAGGAGCATGTCGCCTGTGCAGCGTCGAGATCGAAGGTCAGGAGCGACTCGTCGCGTCCTGTACGACCCCCGTCGCGCAAGGCATGCGGATTTGGACTCATTCAGAAAAGGTCGAAGCGGATCGCCGCACGAATTTAACCCTGCTCGCGAGAAATTATCCCGCTGAGGAGTGCTACGACGAGCACCTTGAGTTCCACCGCTACTTGCGGCAGTACGGGATAGACCTCACTCGGGTCGGACGCATATTCAAGCTAGCGCCTGCCACAGATGAGCCTCGGTTTACCGACTTTGACCACCCTTATTTGCGCGTCGACATGGACAAGTGCGTCCACTGCTATCGCTGCATACGCATCTGTAACGAGGTGCAGGGGCAGTTTGTTTGGCGAGCCTGGAACCGAGGGGACCGCACGGAAATTCGCCCCGATACCGGTGGCCCATTGCTCGATAGCTCTTGTGTGAGCTGCGGAGCATGCGCGGACACCTGCCCGAGCGGTGCGATCACAGACAGGCTGGTGGTCGAAAAGGGAGCCCCGACGGAGTGGACCCGGACCACCTGCGCGTATTGCGGGACCGGCTGCGAAATGCTGGTCGGCACCCGTGGAGGAGAGGTCATTGTAGCCAAACCTCTGCTCGATGCCCCGGTCAACAAGGGGCACTTGTGTGTGAAGGGTCGTTACGCTCACCGGTTCGCCCATGCCAAGGACAGGATCACGCAGCCGATGATCCGAAGAGACGGCGAGTGGCACGAGGTGTCGTGGCCAGAGGTCTATCTGTACATTGCTGACCGGCTTCACGCGATTCTTGCGGAGAGCGGTCCGAGTGCAGTTGGAGTGCTGGGTTCCGCCAGAGCAACGAACGAGGAAAACTATCTGGCGCAGAAGTTTGCCCGCGTGGTGCTCGGCTCGAACAATATCGACTGCTGCGCCCGCGTCTGCCACGCCCCATCCGCAGCCGCACTAAAAGCCACTCTTGGCACGGGTGCCGCGACCAACAGCTTCAACGACATCGAGATCGCTCAGGGCTTCCTTGTGGCGGGCGCGAACCCTACCGAGAACCACCCGATCGTCGGCGCACGCATCAAGCAGCAGGTGCTGAAGGGGGCGAAGCTGGTTGTCGTCGATCCACGCCGCACTGAATTGGCACGCTTTGCCGACGTCCATCTGCAGATTCGGCCCGGCACGAACGTCCCCACCTTCCATGCGATTGCGCATGCCCTCATCGAGAGCGGCGCTGTCGACGAGGAGTTCATCCGGGAACGGACGGATGACTTCGAGGGATTCAGAGATTTTATCCGGAACTGGACACCGGAGCGAGTCGCTCCGATCGCCGGCGTCACCGCGGAGGACATCCGGAAAGCGGCGGCGGTTTACGCGAGCGTAAAACCCGCAATGATCTTCCACGGCCTGGGGATGACCGAGCACACGCAAGGCACGGAGGGTGTGCAGTGCCTCGTGAACTTGGCGCTTCTTACCGGCAATCTGGGCAAACCTGGCTCGGGCGAGAACCCGCTGCGCGGACAGAACAACGTTCAAGGCTCCGCGCACATGGGCTGCGAGCCCTCAAACCTGGCCGGTTACACGCCCATTTCGCAAGTCGCGGATCTAGTGGAGAAGATTTGGAAAGCCCCGGTTCCCCGTGAGCAGGGACTCACGTGGATGAAGATGCTCGACGCCGCCAGCGAGGGCAGCCTCCGCGCTCTTTATGCCATCGGCTATGACGTGTACTTCTCCAACCCTCGCTCTGACGAGACAAAGAAGGCACTGGAGAAGCTGGAACTCGTCATCGTGCAGGACCTATTCTTGAACGAGACCGCTAAAGCCGTCGGCCACGTCTTCCTCCCGGCGTGCTCCTCGTACGAGAAAGACGGCACGTTCATGAACTCGGAGCGCCGCGTCCAGAGAGTGCGCCAGTGTATTCCGCTTGTCGGCGATTCGAAATCCGACTGGGTGATCTTGAAGGAGCTTGCCGCAACGATGGGCTTCAAGGATGCGTTCGACTTCGACTCGCCCGAGGCGATTTGGAATGAGGTGCGGCAGGTTTGGAAGGCAGGCGCGGGAATCAGCTATGAGCGCATTGAGCACAATGGCTTGCAATGGCCTTGCCTCGATGAAGAGCACCCCGGCACGACCATCCTGCACGCCAAGCAGTTCCCCATAGGCGTGCGAGCGAACTTCTCCAAGATCGACTACTTGCCCACGCCCGAGGTCACGACTGACGAGTATCCATTTATCCTGAACACGGGCCGGACGCTTGCGCAGTTCAACGCTGGAACCATGTCGATGCGCACGGGCAACGCGCGCATCCGTCCCACCGACTTGCTGGAGATGCACCCATGCGACGCCATGCTTCTGCAGATCCACGACCACGAAAAGGTGCGGATCACCAGCCGCTACGGTACGGCGGAAATCCCGGTTCAGCTCACTGACAAGGTCCGAAGGGGTGAGCTCTTCGCCACCTTCCACGACCCCAAGGTTTTCACGAATCGAGTCACCGGAGGGCAGCGCGACCGCGTCGTCGGCTCTCCTGAGTACAAAGTTACCGCCGTTCGAGTCGAGCGGCTTGAGCAAGCGGCTCCGGCCATCAGCAAACCATGACAAACCTAGACATCGCCCAACAAGCAACCCTTCGCGAGATCACCGACGTTGCGAAAGACGCGCACCTGAGCACCACTGACTACGAGCCGCTTGGCCACTACAAGGGCAAGCTGATGCAGGATGCCGTCAACCGGCTCACCACCAAGCGGAAGGGCAAGTTGGTTCTTGTTACTGCGGTAAGCCCAACCCCTTCAGGCGAGGGCAAGACAACTGTAACAGTCGGGCTCGCTCAAGGGCTTCGCCGTATCGGCAAAGACGCGATTCCCGCAATCCGTGAACCAGCGTTGGGCCCGATCTTCGGCATTAAGGGCGGGGCCTGCGGTGGTGGTTACAGTCAGGTGCTGCCGATGGAGGATATCAACCTGTTCTTCACCGGCGACTTTCCGGCGATCACGGCGGCGCACAACCTGCTTAGTGCCCTTCTCGATGCGCATCTGCAGCATGGCAATGAGCTCCAGATCGACACGCGCGGCGATCTCTGGCCCAGAACGATCGACATGAACGATCGTGCGCTGAGGCAGATCATCGTCGGCCTAGGCGGCCGCAACAACGGCGTCGTCCGCGAGGACGGCTTCGTCATCACGCCTGCCAGCGAGATCATGGCGATCCTCTGCTTGTCGGCGTCTCTTGCGGACCTGAAAGACAGGCTCGGCGGCATTGTCGTTGCGCATAACACCAAGAAGGAGCCGGTATTCGCTCGCGATCTCCACGCTCATGGCGCGATGGCCGCTCTGCTGGCGACTGCGATTCGACCGAACATTGTGCAGACCATGGAAGGCGGACCCGCCTTCGTGCACGGCGGCCCCTTCGGCAACATCGCTCACGGCTGCTCCTCAATTCTTGGGACTCAGGCGTCCCTGGGCCTCGCGGACTACACGATCACGGAAGCGGGCTTCGGTGCCGATCTCGGAGCAGAGAAGTTCCTAAACATCGTGTGCCGCCGCCTGGGCCACGGCCCGGATGTGATCGTTCTCGTCGCCACCATCCGCGCCTTGCAGCACCAGGGCGGCGGTGATCTCGCGACGGGCTTCTGCAACCTGCGCCAGCACCTGAACCACCTCGAGAGCTACGGACCTCCGGTCATCGTCGCGATCAACCGCCGAGCGGAGGACTGCCTCGACGACCACGAAGAGCTGGTCGGCATGTGCAAGAAGATCGGCGTCACTGCCGTGACCTGCAACCCTTGGGGCGCAGGCGGCACCGGTTGCGAGAACCTGGCTCGCGAAGTCGCGGAGATGGCCGGGAAGAAGTCCAGATTCCAGCACGTCTACGATCTGGGTGATAGCGCGGAAGAAAAGCTTCTGAAGATTGCCAAGACCGTCTATGGTGGCGGAGCCATCGAGCTATCGGACAAAGCCCGCAAGAACCTGGAGTGGCTTGAGAAGCACGGATTCGGACACCTGCCCGTCTGCATCGCGAAGACCCAGTACAGCCTGAGTGACGATCCGGCGAAACTCAATGCCCCCGACGGCTTTACGCTCCATGTGCGGGAGATCCGTCTCTCCGCAGGTGCGGGCTTCCTCGTTGCGATCTGCGGCGAGATCATGCTGATGCCGGGCCTCGGCAAGAGCCCGACAGCGTTCGTGATTGACGTGGACGATCAGGGCAAGATCAGCGGCCTGTTCTGACGTTGGCTGCTGCCGACAAGGCTCCGACGGTGCGAGCGTTCTCCGGAGCGCTCCGCACCGCTATTCTTAGCGCTTCTCTTCCGCCGTAGTGGAAGCCAGAGCGAATGTAAACGCCCCGCTTGCGCAAGGTAGCGACGATTTCGTCTGGGCGTTGATTTGGGAAGGTCAACACGCAATTGATGGCCCCTTCCTGCACGGGCCATCCAAGTTGTTGCTCGATTGCTCTGCAGAGTAGCGATCGCAACTGGTGAGTCTCGATATACCGCTCGCGATAGTAGCCAGTCGACCTCAGCGCGGCTTCGCCCGCGAGTTGAGCCGGTAGGCAGACCGCCCACGGGGGAATAAGTCCGCGGAACTCGGCGATTCTCTCCTCGAGCGAGACCGCGTATCCGACCCGCAGTCCACTAAGTGCATACACCTTTGACATCGACTTGCACACGATCAGGTTGTGATGCGCGGACGCGACTCTTTCCAGGCTATTTGGCTGATCGACATACTCGCTGTAGGTCTCGTCCACCCAAAACGTGGTTCGATCGAACGTGTTCATCAGACTTTTGAGAGCCTCCGAAGGCAAGACCGTCCCGGTGGGACTATTCGGATTCACGAGCGCGAACAGATCGCCCGACATTAGCTCTCGCTCAATCGACTTAAGGAGACTGGCCGCGCAGTAGGGATAGGGAAGCGGAATCCTCGTGACGGGTCTGCCGGCTTTCGTGGCGACGTGCTCATACTCGCCATAGGTCGGATCCAAGACAAGGACCCGGCTGGACCTTTGCACGAGTTCACGAAAGCAACTGTAGATGAGGGCTGAGGAGCCCGCATGGCAGAGGATGGACTTAGAATCTAATCCCCGCGCGGCTGAAATTGCTCCCTTGAGAATCGTGGAATCTTCCGGTGGGGTGGTGTTGGCGAACTCGGTCGCCGATGTTCGCAGGACGGCAACCACTTCTGGTCCCGGTGGAAACCAGGCGTCCAATACATCTGCGCGCACGCAGGAGTGAAGATCTTGAACATGGGTGTGCTCGTCCCAGAAGACACCGCCATGTTGCGCCCATGGGTCAGTCGGGGCCATAGAACAACATACCGGCGGGGCAGGCATCCGGTTGCAAGGCGCTAGAAGTCGACGGCTGCTACAATCGCATCGCCCAGCCGAGATTCGGATCGGTCCTTTGCATCGTGGGTAAGTGCGGAGTTTAGGACGCCTTGCTCGTTCCGTCTTCTGCGGCGTTTGAGCAAAGCCTCTCTTGCTAGGTAGAGGTGCTCTAGCGCCTCCGCATTCTCGTCGCAGGCGAGGTCGCGGCCTTGAAAATCCAAGAGTCGATCTTCAAGGACGTCGATCACATCATCGACCCGGCACCCGTTAACTCCGACCTCGTCGGGGTTCCCGTGCTGGAACGTGACAGTGATAAACGGGCGCGAGAAGTAGGACTCGCTCCCGTCCATGCTCTTTCGTTTGGCTTCGTTGCCCATGACCTCCAAAGGCCTCCTTATCAGCACTGTAACACCGTTGCACAGCTAACGGGTACAGGTTCTTTGCGGTTAAGATCGCACGTTAGCTTGGGTGCAAGAACCCCATCGGAGCCGCCCGATATAATGAACCTAGATGAAGCCGACGGATGTTGGCGATCCAGATTATTTCCATAGGGTTGTGGATTGTCAGTGGGCTTGCCCCGCTCACACCAATGTGCCCGGTTATATTCGCCTGATCGCTCAGGGCCGCTATAGCGAAGCCTATCTTCTCAATCGTGCCTCGAACGTCTTCCCAGGCATTCTGGGTCGCACATGCGACCGGCCGTGTGAACCTGCCTGTCGGCGAACTCGTGTCGACGGAAAGCCTGTAGCCATATGCCGGCTTAAGCGAGTTGCCGCCGACCACAAGGACGACATTCGCGAATTCCTGCCGCAAGCTCCTGCGGAGAAGAATGGCAAGAAGGTCGCGCTGATCGGTGCAGGTCCGGCGTCTCTGACCGTCGCCAACGATCTGATGCCGTTCGGCTATCACGTCACGATATTCGAGCAGGGGCCGCAGCCTGGCGGTTTGATGCGGATCAACATTCCGTCCTTCCGCTTACCCGGTGAGGTGCTGGACGAGGAGATCGGCTACATCACGAACATGGGCGTCGAAATGCGCTACAACACGCGGATCGAGAGCCTAGGCAAGCTGCTTGACAGCGGTGAGTTCGATGCTGTTTTCGTCGGCAGCGGCGCTCCGAAGGGCAAGGAATTGGAGATCCCCGGCCGATACGACACTGATCAGATCTTCATCGGGATCGAGTGGCTAGCGAACATCCACTTCGGACACGTCGATACGGTCGGCGACAAGGTCTTGATTATCGGGGTCGGCAACACCGCCATGGACTGCTGCCGCTCGGC
>Ga0070660_100003032_pt1 | contig 11565 bp, 7 predicted proteins | sample KBSC33metaG_FD_64670 | JGI IMG/M metagenome (GOLD analysis project Ga0070660, IMG submission 64670) | Corn rhizosphere microbial communities from Kellogg Biological Station, Michigan, USA - KBS C3-3 metaG | ecosystem: Host-associated > Plants > Roots > Rhizosphere > Soil ... | reverse complement strand
TTTAAGATGGCACATAAAAAAGGTGAAGGCTCGGTAAAAAACGGCCGTGATTCACAAAGCAAAAGATTAGGTGTAAAAATTTTTGGTGGCCAGGCTGCTACCTCAGGAAATATCATTCTTCGCCAACGTGGCACGGTTTATCATCCTGGTAAAAATGTGGGACTTGGAAAAGACTTTACCATCTTCGCTACAGCTGATGGTGTTGTTGAATTTAGAAAGGCAAAAGGTGATAAAACGATCGTTTCTGTCAATGCTTCAGAAGCAACTGCATAATTTTTTTTTCAAATAAGTTTTGGCAGTTAACAAAATGTTTTTATTTTTAATTTTTATTTACTAACAATTAAATTCTAAAAACATGGCAACTGCAAAAAAAGCCGCTCCTAAAAAAGCCGCTGCAAAAAAAGCCGCTCCTAAAAAAGCTGCTGCAAAAAAAGCCGCTCCTAAAAAAGCCGCTGCAAAAAAAGCCGCTCCTAAAAAAGCTGCTGCAAAAAAGAAAAAATAATAAATATTTTTCTTTAAGAATAAGTTCTAAGTCCCGAAGTTTCGGGACTTTTTTTTTGCCAAAATAAAGGCCAGTGAAGGATTAGAATGAAATTTTAGAAACGCTGATTTTATTTTTCATTTTATTTTTTTTAATCATGAATAATAAAGGATAGCAGATAAATTTTAGGTGCATTTGAAATGGATGAAGATAAAAAAATAGAATAATTTCAAATCATCAACATAGCGTTTGACTACATGTAAAATTGGCTAACTAACGGTTGACCTGTACACGCTTTTTGCTAAAAATCTTTTAAAAAAAAATGAGTTCAGTGAATTCGTTGTGGTAAAATATTTGATCTTATGTCACCGGTAAAAATGAAAAATCTTTTAAGAATTCATTTTATAAACACCGGAAGGCATTTTAGAAATGTTAAATATTGAAAAAAATAAACTCCAAAAAAATCTTTTGATACCGAAGAAATGGATACGTAAAGTCAATGAGATCTTCAACGCATGCAAAGAAAATTATGTAATGCTTTAGAAAGGTTTTTAATAAAGCAAAGGGTAACATGATAGCGTTGATTGACTTTTAATTTAAGGTCAGTAAGAAAGTTTTTAGTTGAACAGCAGAGCTACTTTTTTTTCAATATTTATATTCTTCAACAATGATAAAATCAGTGGCGAATATTTTATGAACCCGGGAAACAATTCGAGTAGTTTTAGGTTGAAAGATTTTTATAAAAATGAGTATCTAAATTGACGGGCACGTCAATAGATTATTCTTCAATAAAAACAGGAAGTTCTACATAAAATATGGTCCATTCACCTTCTTTTGTTTCAAACCATATTTTACCATTTAGTTTTTCAACGATCCCTTTGCACATAGCAAGCCCGAGGCCGGTGCCAGATGTTTTGGTAGTAAAATTCGGAGTAAATATTTTATTGAACATGACAGCCTGTATTCCATTTCCATTATCCCTAATTGAAATAAGAACTTTTTGATCATGCAATTCACTTTTGATTTTGATCATTGTTTCCCTGTGGTCCGGAACGGATTGAACCGCGTTTTGAAGTAGATTAGTAAAGAGGCGATTGACTTGTGTTTTGTCAGCTTCTATTAGTATTTCATTAGGATATAAATTGCCTTCAATTTTAATTTCATCATTTGTAGAATAAAGCGTTATTACATTTTCAAGCGTTCTGTTGAGATCAAATATTTGATTTTTTGTGCTTCCTATTTTTGCAAACTGAGCAAAGTCTCCGGCAATTTGCGAAAGATGTTCTATTTGCTCTAATAAAATTCCTGCAACGTACAAAGAAATGTTTTTTACATCGGGCGAGTTGGTGTCGATGGCCATTTGTAAATACTGTAAGTTTAATTTCATTGGGGTAAGCGGGTTTTTAATTTCATGAGCCACCTGCCTTGCCATTTCGCGCCACGCTCCTTCTCTTTCGCTCTTGGCAAGCATTTCAGCGCTTACGTCTAATTTTTTCACCATCTTATTATACTCTTTTACAAGCTCGCCAATTTCATCATGCCTTTTCCAGACTATTTCTTCGTTACCTGTAGCAAGATTAATTTTTTTCATTTTATCACTAATGAGAGAAAAGGATCTGGTAATGCGATTGGTAATAAACAGAGCGATAATCCCCGCCACTAAAAAGATAAATGCATTCAGGTTGATAATAGTGACAAGAAAATTTGAAATTTCATCCTGCAGTTTATTTTGAGATTCAAAATAGGGAATATTCAGGTATGCATATTCTCTGCCGCTTTCATCTCTTACGGGAAGATAATTACTTAAATAAATGAGACTTCCTATTTTCTGTTCCTGAAAATATTGTACATCTTTTAATTTACTTAGTTGATAAAAGGCAACCGGATCCATTTTTTCGCTGACGATACCTTTATTGTAAGGCAAAGGAACTGAAGAGACTTTTAGATTGCCGTTCAGATCATAAAGATTGATATCCGTGGCATGAATATTAGAAACCTTATTTATAATATCGTCCAGTTTATTGTGCGATAAATCTTCGAAATGTATCAATTCATAATTATTAATAGACATAGTATCCATAGCGCTACGCAACTCATTCTCCATAACATGAATCGTGCGACTCAGTTTTTCGCGGTTATTACTATGATAACGACTTATAAAAAAAAGAATAGTGGTAACGCCAATGATGATAAATGAAAGAACACTAACAAGGATAATGATACCGTGAACCTGGTTGCGAATAGTCAACTGGAAAAAAGTTCTGACATTTGTCATTGATCTTCTTTCAGTCAGGAAATGATGAGCGAGGTTAAAAAATATAGCAATCAATAAGAAAGAACAAAACAGGTAGGCAAATAAAGTAACGGACTCAATAGCGAATCTGTCCTGCCGGGCAATTACAATTACTTTATCAGCATTGGCCTTATACCATAATTCTTCATATCCGTTTTTTTGAACTGTCTTAAACTCATTGTAAGTAAAATTGTTATTATCAATTTCTGTAGTGAAAGGATAATCGTTATAACTGTTACTAAGCTGGTTGTTATTATAAACAGCAAAGGCATATACTGGCGAACTTTCTATAGAATTGCCGTTTCCTTTTGAAAAAAGTTCAGGATACAAGGCATCATTTTTATATCTTTTTGGCTTGGAAATAATAAAAATAAAACCCAGTGTATCATTTAAGGAATCCTTGATTGTTTTTTTACTGATATAATTAAACCTGTCATAAGAGACATCGTAATAAAAAAGATCGGGAATAGACGTGGGCTTGCCTTGTGTTTGTATAATCGCGTTCAGGGAATTGTAGGTAGTGGAATCCTCATTAAATAAGGGTAGCTCGGTATTGTTAAAAGTGTATATTTTGGTGTCATATTTATTCAGGTACCCTGAGAAATTTTCATTAATCAGGCTGTCCTTTAAAAACCTGTTTTGATAAGGATCTTTAAATCTGTCAAAAATATCTGAGAGGTAATCGTTCCGAAAATCTTTTAAGATAATACTTACAATTACAGGCCCTGAAGGATCCGCTTTATTGGCAAGGTTTTCGGCAAAATGCTTTCTTTCGTCCAGTTCTTTGGTTCTGTTCTGAAAAACAATTACCGCAGTAATAGAAACAGAAAAAAAGAAAACCCAAAAGATAAACTTTGATGACACCAGATTATATGCCTGCAGTAAAAGAAATTTAAAATTTAAAAGATATATGAAAGCCAGTAACCAAAGCAGGAGAAATAAATTGAAACTCACGTAGGAAGAATGCCTCTTTAAAGTTAGAAAAAGAAGGCCTGTAATGGCGACGATTAAATAGAGAATATACCTTTTCTTTTTCCCAATAAAGGCATTCAAAGGTTGCAGCAGTATTTGTATCAGGAAAAAATATCCTGTAGCGATACAGCTTAAAACAATAAAACCAATAACGCTGTAAATATCTAAAGTAAAGAAATTGATCACATCAAAAGAAATCTGCGAATCAGCTACCAGGCTCTGTACCGTAAAGCCGGCTGTCATTGTAATTAACGTCATCAGCACCGCTATAAATAAAATAGCGGCATATTTATAGACGTCGTTTTTAAATACAACCTTAGAAAACTTATAATTAAAATAATACCTTATAAAAAGGACAATCCAAATAAAGAGAATCGAATTAATAAGCAAATCTCCTAACGATCTCAAGATAAAATTAGCCCCATAAATAGACGGACCAAACAATTGTAATTGTTGAAAATTAAGGGGTATAGGGAAATGGTAACTTAAAATCCTAAGGGAAATAACCGGAATGATCAAAACCATAAATCCAAACCAAAATCCTTTTTTCTCAACATAAAAATTGGCAAGCTTATGAAGAAAAAAAAGGATCAATACAGAAGCTAAAATCCTTAACCATATTGCGAATATATTATCATGAGCTACCGGGTTACTAAGTTGGTGTAGATAAAAAAGCGGTTTGCCTTTTTCATCTTTTATTACATGCCTTGTAGGCGCAATGCTGATGTCGTAGGTTTTTTCAATATTGCCTTCGGCTATAAATGAATTGTGTAAATATTTGTTTTCGATATAATAATTCCATTTTACAGGAATTAAGAAGATGGTCTTATAATAAGAACCCTTTGAGCTCCGGAATGTTCTTGCATTAACTACATACCAACCATTCACTAGTTTTTGGAAACTGATTCCATTTGGGTCATTGGTCAAAGCCGAGTCTGGCTCGATTACTTGTGTATTCCAAAAAACAGGAATCAGTTTTCCTGGTTCAGCAATTTTATAAAAAAAAATGAAATATTTTTTTTCAACTTCTCTTTGCAACTCTTCTTCATCATATTTTCCTTCCACTATATTGTTGATTAATGCACTATCCATGTAGAAGGCGTCAATCTCTCTTTGCTGCCTGTTAATGTCTTTCTGTATGGCCTTTTGCGCAGCATTCGGGGAAGAGCTTCCACTCAAATAATTATTAATTATAAAAGCAAAAGTTAGCAGCCACGCCGCTATTATGAGTAGAAATGAATTTCTTTTAAAAAAAGTATCGTGATTATAAAGATTCAAATTTAGCGGCTTTGTTTTTTGATTTCATTCCAGATAGCGTCCATTTCTGCAAGCGTCATATTTCCCAGGCTCATACCATTTTGCTGAACTGCATCTTCCATCTGCTTAAATCTTTTTATAAATTTTTTATTGGTTAGCTCCAAAGCATTTTCTGCATCTACTTTTAAAAATCTCACATAGTTAATTACCGAAAAGAAAAGATCTCCGGCTTCTTCTTCTATATGTTCGGCGTTACCCGAATCAACAGCTTCCAGCAATTCTGATTTTTCTTCTTCCACTTTTTCCCAAACCTGTTCTTTATTTGCCCATTCAAATCCAACCTGCTTCGCTTTTTCCTGGATACGCATCGCTTTCACCATTGCAGGCAAAGATTTTGGAACGCCACTCAAAACCGATTTTTTGCCTTCAGATAATTTTATTTGCTCCCAGTTCCTCTTTACATCCTCCTCATTCTCCACTTTTGTAGTTCCGTAAATGTGCGGATGCCTTTTTATTAATTTGTCGCAAATGCCATCTATTACTTCCTGTAAAGTAAATTTATTTTCTTCAACTCCTATTTTGGCATAGAAAATTATGTGTAATAATAAGTCGCCTAATTCTTCTTTTATTTCATTCCAATTTTTGTCGGTAATCGCATCTGCAAGTTCATAAGTTTCTTCAATAGTTTGCTGCCGAAGTGTGTGAATGGTTTGTTTTTTGTCCCAGGGGCATTTATCACGAAGTTCATCCATTATTTGGATTAGTTTATTAAAATCTGCAGGTTGGCTCATTACGATATTATTTAAACTTTAAAAAATGCCTTCGCCCTGCAATGTCCTTCTTTTCGCAATTATGGCAATATTTACCAGTAACTATCGTTCCACACTTAAAGTAATTTTTCTGTTTCTTTTGTAAAAGAAAAGACATGGGGGTTTTTAATTTATTTTATAATTTCCGGTTAAAAATAATAAACAAAAATTGCTTTAAAGATTAATGAATTATTTTACACTTTTATTATTTTAAATCCAATCATTTCTTACCTATATTTTCAAATGAATAAATATATTTTCCGGATTGCATTTTTGTTTCTTGGATTTACTTTTTTTAGTAGGGTTTCTGTAAATGCACAATATTATTATAAAGATATTCTTAACAATATTGAACAAAATCAGGAATTTTCGACATTAAAGAATGGGAATATTAAGATTATAAAAGTAAAAAGCTTCGATGAAAAAGATCAACCGAGTAAGGGCTTTTTTTGTGAAAAAAGAATTAATAAAGATTTTTCAGAATCTCAAATGATTTCTAAATCGAACATCACGGACCAATCACTATTAGTAACAAAGTATGATGGAAATGGAAGAGTAATCGGGACTACTACAAATACTCCGACTACCACCAATACTATGGAATTCAAATATGATAGCGCAGGGCTTCTTTCATTGATAAGTACTAAAACGATTGGGGATGGCGACAGCACAGGAATAACCGAAACCCATCAATATTTCTATAAAAATGGGAAGCCTGAAAAGATGCTCCGTAAGATAGACAACGTACTGGTTTCTACCATTACGTTTGTTACTGATGATAAAGGAAACATCATAGAAGAAGATGCCACAGGCAACAGGGATGATAAAAAATATTACTATTATTATGATGATCATAACCGGCTTACGGATGTGGTACATTACAATGTGATAGCAAAAAGATTGTTACCGGATTATATGTTTGAATATGATAATAGCAATAAGCCTATCCAGAAGATTTCTGTTGATGAAACAGGAAGAAATTATTTTATCTGGAGATATGCTTATGATGACAAGCAACTTCCCGAAATACAGAAATGTTATTCAAAAGAAAAAGATTTACTTGGCACAATTCAATTTGACTACGTGCAATAATTATCCTCACACCAATTGGTAGATGTCAAATAAAATAATAAAGATGGAAACTATCACGATGAGTAACATCAATACACGAATAGATAACAAGTGTTTTTTAAAACTTCTTGCCGCCAGTACGATTGCGACCACACAACACACGAGAGAGATGGTGTGAATTGTATTAATATTACTAAGCCATTTTGGGAAATAACTTGAATAAATATTCATCTGGTCCACCGCACTGATACCACTATATCGCAAACCTATAGATGACCACATAATGAAAAGTATTAAAGCGGGTAATAAAAAAAGTATAGCTAATACAGCAGTAGCTTTTCTAGGAATGTGAGATTTAGTTGACATGATAATAGATTTTTTTTGTTCCCTAAAAGTAGCTCATAATAGGGATAGCTGCAAATTGAAGAAGATGCTTTGCGGAAGGTATTCCCTTATTTTTAAGTACGAAAAAGAAAATGGGAAATAATTATAAGACGCTCAGAAAATAAAAATTAAGAGACTGAAGATATTTTTTATTGTTGAATTGGCGCCGCAGGCTTACCATTCAGCAGTTCAAAAATGGATTAATGTGCTTAACATTTTGAACAAGGAAAAGAGAAATATATGTTTTTTGTTGGTTTACTGAGTAAAATTCTAAATATCACGCAGCAACAAGTATCACTTATTTTATTTGAATTTGCCAAAAGCGTTAGACAGTAAACAAACAATTATCTGCAATTCCTATTTTCATTTTATAAATCAAATTTTTTTAACCACCTGTTGAAAAGCGTCTGTGCTTCACTGTTATCTTGTTAAAATGACTTTTGTGTTTGTTGCGTATCAGACAATTTAATTGTATTAAAATGCTGACTTCTTTCCCAAAGCTAAAAAAAGGCTGCCTTATTATTATTTAAGACAGCCTATTTTTATATTCTATTTACACGTTGAATGAATAACCATCCCTGTATTGTCTTCTTACAAATTGATTGGCTTCATCAAAATTAGTAATCTTCATATTTTCAGCATCCCACAAAAGTTTTTTCCTTCCAGGGAAATTGCCGGATGCATCTTTTACATTCCAGCTACGCAGTGCAAGGTTTGCAAAAAGAACGGTTTCGGTAAGTGGCCCGGCATAATCGAAATTAGAACTGGTCTTACCTTTACCATAACCGGCTATTGCTGCATTTACCCATTGTGCGTAGTGGCCTTCCTGCCCGCCCGGCACACGATCAACAGTTTGTGGAACTTGTCCTACTTCTTTTGTTCTTGATGTAGGCAAAAGTGTTGGGTCTGCACCATAACATCCACACATCATTTTTCCTTTCGTTCCTTCTATAATAGCACCTCCGTCGTCATTGCCCATTTGTTCATCTGCTCCGAGTTCTTCAGGGCGCTCCGGCCTGATGTTGCCATCCATCCATGTAAGCGTTACATCCGGCTTGCCGTTCTTCCCCGGAAATTTCATTTTGATGGAAGAAGCAACCGGGCAGCTTTCAGGATGATATGCAGGCGACCACATTTTTTCATAAATATCCGCAACACTGCATTCTACTTCAGAAGGATAGCCGAGGCCTGCCACTTTAAAGGCAGGGTCAATAATATGGCAACCCATATCGCCCAAAGCACCTGTACCAAAATCCCAGTAACCACGCCAGCTAAAAGGAACAAAGCCGTCGTGGTATTCATGAAATGCTGTAGGGCCAAGCCATAGATTCCAATCCAGTTCAGTTGGTATGGTATCTTTGGTGGTGGGGTATCCCATACCCTGTGGCCACACGGGCCTGTTAGTCCAGCAACGAACTGTATGTGCATCTCCAATTAATCCTGCCTTATACCAATCTTCCATAAGGCGCACGCCATCGCCTGATGATCCCTGGTTGCCCATTTGCGTTACCACTTTATATTTCCTGGCAGCTTCAGTTAGCATCCGGGCTTCATAAATATCGTGTGTCATTGGTTTTTGAACATACACATGTTTTCCCATTTGCATGGCCATTAATGCCGCTACAGCATGACAATGGTCGGGAATGGAAACAGAAACGGCATCAATATTTTTCTTTTCTTTATCGAGCATTTCTCTGAAATCTCTATAATAAGTTGCCTTGGGAAAATTGCTTCTTGTTTTAGCAGACGCCCGGTTATCTACATCGCATAAGGCTACAATATTTGCATTACCGGATTTGAAGAAATTGGCTATATCACTTTGACCTTTGCCACCGGCGCCAATAGATCCGATGTTCAATTTATCACTGGGAGCCACAAAGCCCCTGCCCAGAACATGACGGGGCACAATGGAAATACCTGCGGCAACTAAAGAGCTGTTCTTAATAAAACTTCTTCTTGAAGAATCTTTCGGTTTGTTCTCATTCATTATTGCAATCATTTTAAATTGTGAAATAAATACTTTGTTCAGCAAGGTATTAATTTTTTCCAATTACTGACTATCTGAACCTTTAATTTCTGTTACCGGTTGAAGTATTGTGCGCAAAAGAAGTTGCGCAACAAACGGGAACTTATTTTATTAGCTTGGATAATATTATTGGGGAATTAAGAATTTAAACCATTGTGAACTGAAAAAGTATTTATTGAAATAAAGTGGTGAAAGGCAGAATAAGAATCATAAATTATTTATCTGTTTACTATTCATAACGTGTATGATTAAACGAAAATAGACCGTTATGTATTAGTGCATTGTAAGAAAATTATTCTAAAGAGAATTTCTTAAGGTTAATGCAAACGGAACTTCAATATGTTCTTTACTGTTTTTTAAAACTAAGTCTGCTACCATTTCCCCCATTTTTTTGAAATCAGAAGAAATAGTGGTAATGCCATTCAGCATGAAATGTTTCCATGGCGTTTCGTTATAAGATATAATGCCAATGTCTGTTCCAACTTTTAATTCTGTTCCCTGGATTTTTTCTAACAGGACCACAAGATCATCTTCCATCAGGTTAATAAAAACTTCACCTTTTTTCACTGTTTCTTTTGCAATATTCCGGACTACTTTATGATTAAAAGCAAATTCACTGCAGAAAGAATGGAAACCATTTAGGATCTCCACCGGATGATAAGTGTATTCAGGGAAAACGATTTTAAGCGTCTGGTATTTGCTTAATTGTGGAAGCGCTTCTTTTAAAGCACAGAAAATATCCTGTTCAAAATTTTCATAAACAGCGCCATATTCCCTGTTGATTCCTGAAATTGATTTATCCAGTAAAATTAGTTGCCCTGTTTCTATTTCATTAATAACCTCATTAGCCTTGTCGCCACCTTCCAGAAAATGCGGAATAATTACATAGTGGGTATAGTCGTTGTTTTTATTTTTTTGCATCAATTTTTTAAAGAGAGAAAAATTATTATTGTAAATGAAAAAATCAATGGCAGCGTGGTCTCCTAACTTTGAAGCAAAAGAATCATAAATTATTTTTTTATGCACGCTCAATTTATTGAACAGTAAAAAGACTTTTATCGGTTGTTTAAAATCAGTATTTGCAATAAAATATCCTTTCCCCGGAACAGAACCAATAACGCCCAATGATTTCAGATAGCGAAGCGCTTTTTCGGCTGTATCCCTGGATATCTCCAGTTCATAACTTAAATCATTTATTGAGGGAAGCAGATAGTCTTTTGTAACTGCATTTATCTCCACTGCATGAAGTACTGAATTTGCTATTTGTAAATACTTTGGAGTGATAGATTGCTCATCTATTTTCAAGTAACGATATATGTTTTCGGAGCTCATTTTACTGTCAGGAGAGATAAAAATTTAAAAGAGAATGTAATGGATGCAATCTATTAAAAATTACACTTCGATATTATTTTATTTCAATGGCTATTGATAGTCTTATAACTTTTACAGTAAACCAACAAATAATCATATTCTCTATTCAGATAATAAATATTTTTTTAGACAAAAATCTATTATAAATTGGGATCGTTTTTTTTAACAAAACAAAGGCATGTCAAATTTTTCAAATGTTCTTCATAAAGTATTTCTGTTTTTGATTTTATTTTTTTCTGTTTCAGCAACAAAAGCTCAGCAAAACAAAAAAAATACTGATCAAAAACCAAGGATCGTAAACATCATTAATTTTATCCGTTTGCTGGAACCACGGGATTCGGCAATAACTGAAGATGTCCTGTACCAAACAGTGGTAAAGCAGATAGCGTTTATGAGAAGATATCATCTTGGTGGAACTTTTCTGCTACAGTTTGATGCATTAATGGATCCGCGTTATCAAAAATTATTGAAAGCGCTCCCAAAGGATTCTTTTGAAATCGGCGCGTGGTGGGAAATTCCGCAGCCTTTGGTCGAAAAAGCCGGAATGAAATGGCGAGGACGGTTCCCCTGGGATTGGCGTACGAACATTGGTTTTTCTACCGGCTATACACCTGCAGAAAGAAAGCGGCTCGCAGATGTTTACATGAAAAATTTTAAAAATACTTTTGGATATTATCCAAAATCTGTTGGCTCATGGTTTATTGATGCTTATACACTAAATTATCTTTATGAAAAATATCACATCGTTGCTTCCTGTAACTGTAAAGATCAGTATGGCACAGATGGCTATACGCTTTGGGGAGGATATTGGAACCAGGCTTACTACCCAAGCAAAATAAATTCTTACATGCCCGCTCAACACGCAGATAAACAAATACCTGTTCCAATTTTCCGGATGCTG
>Ga0070660_100003031_pt1 | contig 11566 bp, 9 predicted proteins | sample KBSC33metaG_FD_64670 | JGI IMG/M metagenome (GOLD analysis project Ga0070660, IMG submission 64670) | Corn rhizosphere microbial communities from Kellogg Biological Station, Michigan, USA - KBS C3-3 metaG | ecosystem: Host-associated > Plants > Roots > Rhizosphere > Soil ... | reverse complement strand
TGGGTAGGTGGGAATGTGGGTAAGGATCGGAAAGGGCTCGGTCGGCGATGCCGACCGAGCCCTCGTCATTGTTCGTCCTCACCTACTCACCTACCGGACCAGCGCCTCCACCTCCGCCGCCTTGCACTTCTCGGCGTGGCCCGGATAGGAATGCCCGCAGTGGACGCACTGCTCGCCGAAGCCGGTGCGCTTCCAGATCAGGTAGTAGACGGCGCGCTGCAGCTTGGCGACCCGGTCTTCGAGATCCTGGATGGTCGTAGTGGTGCCGGATGACATGGACTCGCTCCTCCGTGGTCGTGGCGATGGATCGGCGCCGGCGCCGATGCGGCCAAGTTACGCGGTGCCCCGCTGCTCGCTACCCGCGCGAAGTGGCTCGAGCTCGTAGACGACGAGTCGCACCGAGGCGAGCGCGGGCTCGGAGATGGCGTAGTGGATCCGGCGTCCGTCGCGGCGCACCGTCACCAGTCCCGCCTCGCGCAGCGCGCGGAGGTGGTGCGACACGAGCGACTGGCCGAGGCCGAGTGCATCCATGAGGTCACTCACGCACTGCTCACCCGCGGTGAGGATCTCGAGCAGGCGCAGGCGCGTCTCGTCGCCCAGCGCGCGAAAGCGGAGGGCGGCGACGGCGCGCGCCCGGTCAGCGATGTCCGGCATGTCCAATCATATGAATTGATATTGATCGGTGCAATGCGCCGCCGCCGCCGAGCGCCGCGGATGATCAGCGCTTCGGCTTCCGCAGGTGCGAGCTCGTCACCGGCTCGCCGCCCTCGCCGCCGTAGCCGCTCCGGTGCTCCTGCGGCTGCGACGTCGGATTCGACTTGTCAGCCTGCATCTCCTGTCCTGCGCCCGTCGTTCGCTCCGGGCGCGCTGGCGGCGTGTCCGAGTGCTCGCTGGGCGAGATCCGCTCCTGATCCGGCGCGCCGACGCGCGTCCCCTGGTCGTCGCCGAAGCCTTCCTTTGCGTTGCGATCGTCGTCGTTGTTGCGCTTGTCGCGATCCATGTGGTTCCTCCTGGTTACTGCAGGAAGGGGCAAGGGCAGGGCCAGATGTGCAACCCTGCCCGCCCCCGACGTCTCCCATTCGAGCCCGCTCGGGGCCATGTTCCGTTCTCATGGTCCCGCCCGATCGGCTCACGGCACTCTTCGCCGAGTATCACGGTGCGCTCGTCCGCTTCCTGACTCGCCGGCTCGGCGATCGGGATGCGGCGGAGGAGATCGCGCAGGAGACGTTCATGCGGGCGATGAAGCAGGAGACGATCACGAGCGAGCGGTCGTGGCTCTTTGCCGTGGCGTCGAACCTGGTGCGCGACGAGGGGCGGCGCCTACAGCGCCAGCAGCGCCGGCTCGAGCTGCTGCGCGAACAGGAGCAGGCGGAGGCCGTGGTCGAACCCGAGCCGACCTCCATGGAACGCGAGGCGGAGCGCGACCTGGCACGACGCGCGCTCGCCATGCTCGGCGAGCGCGACCGTGATGCGCTGCTCATGCGCGAGGAAGGCCTGGATTACGAGGAGATCGCGCGCGCGCTCGATCTCTCACCGGGTTCGGTGGGAACGACGCTGTCGCGCGCGCGGCGGCGGCTGATGGAGGCGTACGAATCGCTTCAGGCGAAGCAGGACGTGCGGCCGGCATGACGAACACGCGACAGCAGCGGGCGCGGGAGGCGCGATGACGAGCGAACGCGACGTACACCCGGACGACGGGACGATCCACGCGTGGCTCGACCGGCAACTCGATGACACGTCGGCGGCCACGCTCGAGGCGCACCTGCAGCGGTGTGACGAGTGCGCGGAGCGCGTGGCTGAAGCGCGCGGGCTCATCGCCGGCGCGTCGCGCATCCTGTCGTCGCTCGACGTCGACGCGGCGCCGACGGCGAAGCTGTCGGCACTCGACGCGGTCAAGCCACCCGTCGAGCCGCGACGCACGCTGGTGCTCACCGGCACCGCGAGCGCGCCGCGCTGGTTCCGGCTCACCCCTGCGCGGTCGGCGATCGCGGCGGTGCTCGTGGTCGCCGTGGCGACGGCCATCGTGCGCGAGCATCAGCAACCGAACCTCAGGCGCGTATCGACCTCGGCTGCTGTTCCCGCTGCCATGGCTCCCGCGGCACAAGCGCCCTCGACTGCAGCTCCCATCGCGGTTGCTCCCACGGCACTTCCTCCCGTCGGCGCACCGATGGTGGCGGAGTACGACTCCAGTGCCGGCGCTCGCGTGGCGGCCGCGCGCACGTTCGCCAAGGCACAGCGGGAGACGACCGTGAATGCCGACCTCGCGCGGGTGGCGCCGGCACCGGCGTCGGCGCCGACATCATCCATGCCCACCGGGCAGACCGTCGCCGCCGCGAAGGTTGCTGCCGGCGTGACCGGGGCGGCCAATCGCGAGGAGCTGCGGAACACGGTACCAGAAGTCGGCGTCGCATCCGGCAGTGCCGTCGCGGCGGGCGGCGCGAAACCGGCGCCGCGCGCCGCGACCACTGCCGGTGTGGAAGTGCCGCAGTGCTATCGGGTAGAGAGCGCAACCGGTGCGGCGGCCAACTGGGGACCGGTGCCGCTCCCATTCGTGCTCGCGCTCGAGGCGCCGGCGACGAGTGCGGGGGCGCGCATCCTCACGGCCACCGGGCAGGACTCGGAGGCTCACGCGGTATTCGAGCACCGCGGTGGCGACAGCCTCCTGTTCTCCCTCCGCCGCCTCGGCTACACGGGAACGCTGGCGGTCGGCGTGCCGGGTGAGGTCCGCGCCGGTGTGATGCGCTCCGCGCCGACGAGCCTGCAACTCGAGTCAGTAGTGGCGACGGCCGCGCCGCGTGCCTCGGAGCCGAAGCGAGCGCTGCGCGCACAGAGCGCGGGTGCGCGCAGCGACTCTGCCTCCGTGGCCGCCGATCGTGAAGCCGCGCCAGCCGTACCGGTGGTGGTCAGGAAAGTGGAGTGTGCGAAGGGGGGCAAGTAGCCACCCACTCACCACTGACCTACGCATCTACCCACCAACCCGCATCGGCGTAGATGTTGCGCCGTAGCCTGCGCGCGCAGACTCGGGCGCCGATGATCACCAGGAGTTCGACGGTGCGCCCCTGACGCCACCATCGCGCGCCAACAACGCGATATCCGCGACACCAGCAGCTCCACAAGACCTCGTTGATGCAAGAACGTTCGAAAGTCCCCACCTGGCACCACGACGCCGTCATCTACCAGCTCCACATCAAGGCCTTCCGCGATTCCAACCGCGACGGCTTCGGCGACTTTCGCGGTCTGCTCGAGAAGCTCGACTACATCGCCGAGCTCGGTGTTACCACGATCTGGCTGCTGCCGTTCTACCCGTCGCCGCTCAAGGACGACGGGTACGACATCGCCGACTACTGCGGCGTCCACCCGAACTACGGCACGCTCGAGGACTTCAAGGAATTCCTCGCCGCCGCCCACGCGCGCGGACTCCGCGTCATCACCGAGCTCGTCATCAACCACACCTCGGAGCAGCACCCGTGGTTCCAGCGCGCGCGCATTGCGCCGAAGGGCTCGCCGGAGCGCGACTTCTACGTCTGGTCCGACGACGCCAACCGCTACGCCGGCGCGCGCATCATCTTCACCGACACCGAGACCTCCAACTGGTCGTGGGATCCGGTGGCGCAGCAGTTCTACTGGCACCGCTTCTTCAGCCACCAGCCGGACCTGAACTACGACAACCCGGCCGTGCTGGAAGCCGTGCTCGACGTCATGCGCTTCTGGCTGCGACTCGGCGTGGACGGGCTGCGGCTCGACGCGATCCCGTACCTCGTCGAACGCGAGGGCACCAACTGCGAGAACCTCCCCGAGACCCACGCCATCCTCCGCACGCTCCGCGCGGCGATGGACGCGGAATTCGAGGACCGGATCTTTCTCGGCGAGGCGAACCAGTGGCCGTCGGACGTGCGGCCGTATTTCGGCGAGGGGGACGAGTGCCACATGGCGTTCCACTTCCCCGTCATGCCGCGCATGTACATGGCGGTGGCCAAGGGCGACCGCACGCCGATCGTGGACATCATGGCGCAGACGCCGCCGATCCCCGAGGGCTGCCAGTGGGCGATCTTCCTCCGCAACCACGACGAGCTCACGCTCGAGATGGTGACGGACGAGGAGCGCGACTACATGTACGCGCAGTACGCCAAGGATCCGCGCATGCGCGTCAACGTCGGCATCCGGCGCCGCCTCGCCCCGCTGATGGACAACGGGCGCAAGGAGATCGAGCTGATGCACGCGCTGCTGATGTCGCTTCCCGGCTCGCCCGTCCTCTACTACGGCGACGAGCTGGGCATGGGCGACAACGTCTACCTCGGCGATCGCAACGGCGTGCGCACGCCGATGCAGTGGAGCGCCGATCGCAACGCCGGCTTCTCGAGCGTGGACAGCGCGGCGCTCTACTTCCCCGTCGTCGTGGACCCGCCGTACGGCTACCAGACGGTGAACGTCGAGGCGGAAGAACGCACGCCGAGCTCGCTGCTCCACTTCGTGCGCGCGATCGTCAAGCTGCGCCGCCGCTACCGCGCCTTTGCGCGCGGCACCTTCGAGCCGCTGGCGCCGGAGAACCGCCACGTGCTCGCGTTCCTGCGTCGCTACGACGACGAGGTCATCCTCTGTGTCAACAACGTGGCGCACCACGCGCAGTACGTGGAGCTCGACCTGAGTGAGTTCGACGGCTGGCGGCCGATCGAATTGTGGAGCGGGAATGGCTTTCCGAAGATCGGCGCGCTGCCGTACCTGCTCACCCTCAACACGCGTGACTTTCTCTGGTTCAAGCTCGAGCCGCCTGGCGGCGCGCGTCGGCTCGACGCGGCATCGCCGGTAGGTTCGTGATGGCGACTTCGGTGGAAACGAATCGCGTCGCACGCCGCGACGCTGGTGCATCGTCCGACAGCACGAGCGACGCGTGGCGCGCCGAACGGGGCGTCGTGCTGGAGAACGGGGGCGCCACCTTCACGCTGTGGGCGCCATCGGCGACGAAGGTCGTGCTCTCCGTCGCCACCGGCGACGCGCTCGGCGAGCATGCGATGTCGGCCGTGGAGGGCGAGCCGGGCGTGCTGTTCGCCCACCTGCCCGGAGTACGCGCTGGCGATCGCTACGGCTATCGGCTGGATGGGAGCGAGCCGCTGCCCGATCCCGCGAGCCGCGCCCAGCCCGACGGGGTGCATGGGCTCTCCGAGGTCGTGGATCCTCACGCTTTCCGGTGGGACGACGAGCACTGGCCCGGTCTCGCGCTCGCCGACTTCCTCGTCTACGAGCTGCACATCGGGACGTTCACCCGCGACGGAACGTTCGACGCCGCGGCGGCGCGGCTGCCCGAGCTGCTCGCGATGGGCGTCACGGCGGTGGAAGTCATGCCGATCGCGTCCTTCCCCGGCACGCGCAACTGGGGCTACGACGGCGTGGATCTCTACGCGCCGCAGCAATCGTACGGCGGCCCCGACGGCTTCCGGCGATTCGTGAACGCCGCGCATGCGCTCGGCCTCGCCGTGGTGCTCGACGTCGTTTACAACCACGTCGGCCCCGAGGGGAACTACCTCGAGCGCTTCGGCCCGTACTTCACCGATGCCCACTGCACGCCGTGGGGCCGCGCGATCAACTACGACGGGCGCGGGAGCGACGAGGTACGGCGCTGGGCACGAGACAACGCGCTGCACTGGATCGCCGACTACCACGTGGACGCGCTGCGCCTCGATGCCGTCCACGGCATCTTCGATTTCGGCGCGGTGGCGTTTCTCGAGGAACTCTCCGACGCCGTGCACGCGCTCGGCCGCCGCCTGCATCGCAAGGTGCAGCTCCTCGCCGAGAGCGACCTCAATGATCCGCGGCTCGTGCGCTCGCCGGGGCAGGGCGGCTTCGGGCTCGATGCGCAGTGGGCGGACGATGTGCACCACACCATCCACGCCACCCTCACCGGTGAGCGCAGCGGTTATTACGCCGACTTCCAGGGCGTGGCGACGATCGCCGACGTCTATCGCGAGCCGTTCTTCTACGCGCGGCGCTACTCGCCATTCCGCGGGCGCACGCACGGGCGGCCGGCGACGGACGTGCCGAAGAAGCGGTTCGTCATCAGCGCGCAGAACCACGACCAGGTCGGCAACCGTCCCGAGGCGGAGCGGCTCGCTGTGCTCGTGTCGCCGGAGAAGCAGCGACTCGCCGCGGCACTGGTGCTCCTCTCGCCGTACCTGCCCATGCTCTTCATGGGCGAGGAGTACGGGGAGACGGCGCCCTTCCTCTACTTCACCGACCACGGTGATCCTGCGCTCGTCGAGGCCGTGCGCGAAGGGCGCAAGCGCGAGTTTCGCGAGATCGAGCACCATGGCAGTCCGTCCGACGCGCAGGCCGCGGAGACGTTCGAGCGCAGCCGGCTGAACTGGGAGCGACGCTCTCGCGAGCCCGGTGCCTCGCTGCTGCGCCTCTACACCGACCTCGCCGCACTCCGGCGCGAGGAGCCGGCCCTCCGGCCGGCCGAGAGCGAGCTTCTCGTGCACGGCGAGCACGAGTGGTGCACGGTGGTGCGTACCATGACACCGACGGGCGACATCTTCGACGCCGTGCGCGCGCGACGCATGGTCTTCCAGGCGTTCAACCTCAGCGATGAACCGCGCGACCTCCCGGTGCCCGACCAGGCGGTTGGTGCATGGCGGCTGCGGCTCTCCACCGATGCGGCAGGATACGGCGGCTGTGGAGAGGCGACGGAAACGATCGCCGCGCCCGTGACTGCCGCACGGGATGACGACGCGCCCAAGCGGCTGCTTGCCGCGAGCGACGCGGCGGGGCGAGCGCGCACCGTACGGCTCGCGCCGTGGAGCGCGGCGGTGTACGTGCCCGACCTGGACAGCGAGGCCGCGCGATGACACTGCGCGTGTGGCCGGGCCGACCGTATCCACTGGGCGCCACCTGGGATGGCACCGGCGTGAACTTCGCCCTCTTCTCCGAGCACGCCACCGGCGTGGAGCTCTGCCTCTTCCGTGAGCCGGAAGACGCTGAAGCGGCGGCAACGGTCCGCATGAGCGAGCGCACCGACCAGGTGTGGCACTGCTATCTCCCCGATGCTCGACCGGGCCAGTACTATGGCTACCGGGTATTCGGCCCGTACGAGCCGGAGAAGGGCTTCCGCTTCAATCCGGCCAAGCTGTTGATCGACCCGTATGCCAAGGCGATCACCGGTGCCATCAAGTGGAGCAACGACCTGTTCGCCTACAAGGTCGGCTCGCCGAACGAGGACCTCGAGCCTGATCCGGACAATTCGGCCGGCGGCGTGCCGAAGTCGGTGGTGATCGACTCCGCCTTCACGTGGGAGGACGACCACCCGCTGCACATTCCCTATAACCGCACCGTGATCTACGAGTGCCACGTGAAGGGGATGACCGAGCTGCACCCCGACGTGCCCACCGAGCTGCGTGGCACCTACCTCGGCCTCTGCAGCGACGCGATGGTCGAGTACTTCCAGGGGCTCGGCGTCACCGCACTCGAGCTGCTGCCCGTGCACCAGTTCGTCGTGGACCGGCACCTCGCCGAGCGCGGGCTGACGAACTACTGGGGCTACAACTCCATCGGCTACTTCGCGCCCGACGTGCGCTACGCCACGCGCGGCTTCGGCAACCAGGTCTACGAGTTCAAGACCATGGTGAAGACGCTGCACGCCGCCGGCCTCGAGGTGATCCTCGACGTCGTGTACAACCACACCGGCGAGGGGAACCACCTCGGTCCCACCCTCTCGCTGCGCGGCATCGACAATAGCACCTATTACCGCCTCGAGCCGAACGACCCGCGCTTCTACACCGATTTCACCGGCACGGGCAACTCGCTCAACATGCAGCATCCGCGGACGATCCAGCTCATCATGGATTCGCTCCGCTACTGGGTGACGGAGATGCACGTCGACGGTTTCCGCTTCGACCTCGCTCCCGTGCTCGCGCGTGAGCTGTACGACGTGGACAAGCTGTCGGCGTTCTTCGACATCATGCAGCAGGATCCCACCCTCGCGCGGGTGAAGCTGATCGCCGAGCCGTGGGACGTGGGTCCCGGCGGCTACCAGGTGGGGAACTTCCCCGTGCGCTGGACGGAGTGGAACGGGAAGTACCGCGATACGGTGCGGAAGTTCTGGAGGGGCGAGCCCGGCCAGGTGTCGGAGATGGCGAGCCGCATCGCTGGCTCCAGCGACATCTTCTCGCACAGCGACCGCGGCGTGTACGCCAGCATCAACTTCGTCACGGCGCATGACGGGTTCACGCTGCGCGACCTGGTGAGCTACGAGGAGAAGCACAACGAGGCGAACGGCGAGAACAACCAGGACGGCAGCAACGACAACATCAGCCGCAACTGGGGCGTGGAAGGCGAGACGGACGATCCCGCGGTGATCGAGATGCGCTATCGGCTCATGCGCACCTTCCTCGCCACGCTCATGTTCTCGCAGGGTGTGCCGATGCTCTCGCACGGGGACGAGCTGGGGCGTACCCAGGGCGGGAACAACAACGCCTACGCGCAGGACAACGAGATCACCTGGGTGGACTGGGAGCTCGACGACCGCGAACGCGAGCTGACGGCGTTCACGAGAAAGCTGATCGCCATCCGCCAGGCACACCCGACGCTTCGCCGGCGACACTTCTTTCGCGGCAAGGCGGTGGAAGGGTCCACGCACAAGGACGTCGCCTGGCTGCACCCGCAGGGGCACGAGCTCACGCCGGAAGAATGGACTGACGCCAGCGTCCACACGTTCGGCATGCTCATCGACGGTGCGGCGACGGACGAGGTGGACGAGCGCGGCCACGCGGTGCGCAGCGACACGCTGCTCCTCATCCTCAACGGCGGCGAACAGAATGTCACCTTCACCCTGCCGGCGATGGACGGCAAGAAGATCTGGGTGGTGATGGTGGACACCGCTCGCCGCGAGCTGCCGGTGGTACACGGTCCGTCGGTGGAGGTGCAGGCGCATTCGCTGATGCTGCTCCGCTTCGGCGACGACCGGCGTATCGTGGAGAGCGCGGACGCGCGCCGCGAACCGCTCACGCCCATGGAGAAGCACACGCCATGACCGACGTCATTCAGGAACGGGTGGGGGGACCTCCGCCGCTGGAAGCGCACGCGCGCACGGCGCTCATGGAAGGACGCCATGGCGATCCGCACCAGGTGCTCGGCCCTCACGCCGCCACGGTGAACGGCGAGAGCGGCGTCGTGATCCGCGTCATGCAGCCCGACGCTGCCGACGCGTTCGTCATTCGCGACGGCGTAGCGTCGGCGATGCGCGCCGAGGGCGACGGATTCTTCAGCGTCTTCCTCCGCGGACCGGCAGTGCCCTTCCGCTACTCGTTCCGCTTCATCGCTCCCGACGGACACACCTGGGAACGAGGCGATCCGTATCGCTTCCCGCCGGTGGTGGGTGAGCTGGATCTCTACCTCTTCCGCGAAGGCACGCACCGGCGGCTATGGGAGATGCTCGGCGCGCACCTGCGCACGATGGACGGCGACGAGGGCACGGCGTTCGTGGTGTGGGCGCCCAACGCCCGGCGCGTCAGCGTGATCGGTGACTGGTGCCATTGGGATGGCCGTCAGTTCCCGATGCGCCGGCTCGGCGAGTCGGGACTGTGGGAGCTGTTCATTCCCGGCGTGGAGGCGAACGCGCTCTACAAGTTCGAGATCGCCACGCGTGACGGCGCACTGCGCATCAAGACGGACCCCGTCGCGCGCAAGATGCAGCAGGCGCCGGCCACGGCATCCATCGTCGTGCCCGCGGCGCGCCACCAATGGCGCGACGACGCGTGGATGGCGGAACGACCGAACCGGAAGCCGGTGGTCGAACCGGTGCACATCTATGAAGTGCACCTCGGCTCCTGGGCGCGCGTGCCGGAGGACGGCGACCGGCCGCTCAGCTACCGCGAGATCGCCCCGCGTCTCGCCGAGCACGTGTCGAAGCTGGGCTTCACGCATGTGGAGCTGCTCCCGGTGATGGAGCATCCGTTCTACGGATCGTGGGGATACCAGGTGACGGGCTACTACGCGCCGACGTCGCGCTACGGTTCGCCCGACGACCTGCGCTTCCTCGTCGACACCCTGCACCAGGCGGGGATCGGCGTGTACCTCGACTGGGTGCCGGCGCACTTCCCGCGCGACGACTACGCGCTGCGCCTGTTCGACGGCTCGGCGCTGTACGAGCATGAGGATCCGCGACTCGGCGAGCATCCCGACTGGGGGACGCTGATCTTCAACTACGGCCGGCGGGAGGTGCGGAACTATCTCGTCGCCAATGCGCTGTACTGGCTGCACGAGTTCCACATCGACGGGCTGCGCGTGGACGCCGTGGCGTCGATGCTCTACCTCGACTACAGCCGGAAGGAGGGCGAGTGGGTGCCCAACAAGTACGGCGGTCGCGAGAACCTCGAGGCGATCGACTTCCTGCGCGAGATGAACTCCGTGGTGTGCGACGACGCACCGGGCTGCGTGACCATCGCCGAGGATTCCACGGCGTGGCCTGGCGTGACGCGATCGACGAGGAGCGGAGGGCTCGGATTCACCTTCAAGTGGAACATGGGGTGGATGCACGACACGCTCGAGTACTTCGAGAAGGATCCCGTCTATCGCCGGTACCACCAGGACCTGCTCACCTTCGCCATGATGTACGAGCACAGCGAGCACTTCATCATGCCGCTGTCGCACGACGAGATGGTGCACCTCAAGGGGTCGCTGTACGAGAAGATGCCGGGCGACCACTGGCAGAAGCTGGCCAATCTGCGGGCGCTGCTCACCTACCAGGTGACGCGACCGGGCAAGTCGCTGCTGTTCATGGGCACCGAGCTCGCGATGCCGGAAGAATGGAACCACGACCAGTCGCTGCCCTGGCACCTGCTCGACGATCCGTCGCGCGCGGCGTTCATGGCGTTCGTCGCGCGGTTGGGCGAGCTGTACAAGCGCCTGCCACCGCTGTGGGGTGAGGATCCGGAGCCGGCAGGCTTCGAGTGGGTCGACATCGCCGATCGCGCGAACTCCGTGCTGTCGTACCTGCGCCGCTCGGGCGACGACCATGCGATCGTCGCGCTCAACCTCACGCCCGTGCCGCACGAGCACTATCGCATCGGCGTGCCGGAGTGGGGTGAGTATCTCGTCGCGCTGTCGAGCGACGAGCAGCGCTGGGGTGGAAGCGGGTTCGGCGCGCGGGACCGCGTGCGCGTGGACGACGTACCGTGGCACGGTCGGCGCCATTCGGTGGAGCTCACGCTGCCGCCGCTGGCCGCGCTGGTGCTGGTGCCATCGAGGCTTGCGAGCCTCGTGACATCCGCCTGAAGCGCGCATGACCACCCACCATCAGCACGACGAAGGCTCGCCCATGGAACGGCCGGCGCTCCGCGCGCTCGCCGAGCGGATGCGCATCCAGCCGTCGTACGTCGACCAGACGGGAAAGGCGCTGCGTCATACGTCTGATGCCACGCGCCTGCGACTCCTCGCGGCGATGGGCATCGATGCCAGCACGGAGGAGCGTGCGCAGCATGCGCTGGAGAAGCTGCGCCGCGCCGAGCGGCGGCAGTGGATCGATCCGGTGCGGGTCGTTCGCCAGAACAGCAGGAGAATCTCGCGGATCGCGGTGCGC
>Ga0070660_100003029_pt1 | contig 11568 bp, 8 predicted proteins | sample KBSC33metaG_FD_64670 | JGI IMG/M metagenome (GOLD analysis project Ga0070660, IMG submission 64670) | Corn rhizosphere microbial communities from Kellogg Biological Station, Michigan, USA - KBS C3-3 metaG | ecosystem: Host-associated > Plants > Roots > Rhizosphere > Soil ... | reverse complement strand
CCAGGCCGCGCAGGTGTTTTTCGAGGTGTTGAGGGAGACAGGGGGAAAGTGAAAATCCTCCTGCTGCTGATGGAGATTCGTCGATTTAGCCCGCACATCGTTCGTGTCGCATCGTGAGGCGCGCGACAGCGTGTCGCGATAGGCCGTACGCCGTCGTCCGCCCGTCACGCTGATCCCGTTTGCGAAAGAAGGCCGCCCATGACCTCGATCTGGCAGGACATTCGTTATGCCGGCCGCATGCTGCGCCGGCAGCCCGTGTTCACGCTCGTCGCGGTGCTGACGCTGGCGCTCGGCATCGGCGCGAACACCGCCGTCTTCACCGTCGTCAACGGTGTGCTGTTGCGTCCGTTGGCCTACGGAGACGCCGGGCGCCTCGTTGTCCTGATGTACGGACGTCCCGGGCGCGTGTCGCCGTGGTTTTCGCCGCCCAACTACGTCGACTTCACGACGCAAAGCGGCGCGTTCAGCGACACGGCGGCGTTCGCACCGACCACCGCGAACGTCACGGGCCTTGGCGATCCCGTTCGCGTCGACGGTGCCGCGGTGTCGTGGAATTTCTTCGCCGTGCTGCAGACGTCGCCGCGGCTCGGCCGCTCGTTTGTGGCCGACGATGCGCGCGGATCGGCGGCGTCGGTCGTAATCATCAGCGACGGACTGTGGAAGCGGCAATTCGGATCGCGAACCGACGTCGTCGGATCGACCGTGCACATGGACGGCAAACCGATGACGATCGTCGGCATCGCGGTGCCCGAAGTGAAGCTGCCGCGCAAGGCGGACTTCTGGCAGCCGCTGATTTTCGCGCCGAGCGACATCGCGCCCGCGGCGCGCGGCGCCCAGTGGGTGTCCATCGTGGCGCGCCTGAAGCCAGCCGTCAATCTCCAGCAGGTCAACGCGGTGCTGACGACGATCTCGACGCGCCTCGCCGCCGACTATCCGAGGACCAACGAGGGCCGCGTGGCGCTGGCCGTGCCGCTGCAGCAGCAGATGGTCAGCACCGTGCGCCCCGCGCTCCTGATGCTGCTCGCCGCGGTGAGCGTCGTGCTGCTGATCGCGTGCGTGAACGTCGCCAATCTGCTGCTCGCGCGGTCGCAGGGACGATCGCGCGAAGTGGCCGTGCGCGCGGCGCTCGGCGCCGGCCGCGGCCGTTTGGTGCAGCAGTTTCTCTCGGAAAGCCTGGTGCTCGGCGGGCTTGGCGCCGTGGGCGGCCTCGCCGTCGCGTACGCGTCCACGCGCGCGCTCGTCTGGCTCGGTCCGGCCAGCATCCCGCGGTTGGCCGACGTGAGCATCGATCGGCGCGTGCTGGCGTTCACGGTCGCGATCGCGTTCGCGACGAGCATCACCTTCGGGCTGGCGCCTGCGCTCGCCTCGACGGGCGGCGCAATCGCGCGCTTCATCGGCGCCAGCCGTGGCGCGATCGGAGGGAGCAGCACGCGGACGCGCAAGCTGCTGGTCGTGTGCGAGCTGGCGCTCGCGGTGATCCTCCTGGTGAGCGCGGGACTGCTGATTCGCAGTTACCAGCAGCTCCAGCGCGTGAATCCCGGCTTCGATCCCGAGCACGTGCTGACCTTCAACGTCTCGCTGCCCGAGGCGAAATATCCGACGGCGACCGACGATGGCGCATTCGTCGCGGCGCTGGTGTCGCGTCTGCAAACGCGGCCGGGCATCGAGCGCGCCGCGGCCGTGTTCGGTCTGCCGTTCGCGGGCGACTTCAGCGCCAGCACCAGCTTCACGCGCCAGGGCGAGACCGACTCCGCCGACGCGCCGAGCGCCGGCATGCGCATCGTCACGCCCGACTACTTTGCGACGATGAAGATTCCGCTGAAGCGCGGACGCCTGTTCGACGCGCACGACGACGCGGCGAGTCCGGAAGTGGTTCTCGTCAACGAGCGTGCGGCGCGCCGGTTCTGGCCGGGACAGGATCCGATCGGGCAGCGGATTCATGTCGGCGTGCGCCTGGCGCGAGACGCGCGCAGCGGACAGAAGACAATCGTCGGCGTCGTCGGAGATGTGAAATACGGCGCGCTCGACGCCGAATCGCCGCTCGAGGTCTACCTGCCGTACGCGCAGCACCAGGTCGACGCGGTGACGATTGCGCTGCGATCGGCCGGCGATCCCTTGTCGCTCGCTCCGGTCTTACGCGGCGATGTGGCGGCGCTGGACCCCGAGATGCCGGTCGCGGATGTGCAGCCGATGACGGCGCTCATCGGGTCGTCGGTCGCAGAGCGCCGCTTCACGATGCTGCTGCTCGTCTGCTTTGCGATCGTCGCGATGACGCTGGCGGCGATCGGCATCTATGGTGTGCTCGCCTACGTAGTCAGCCAGCGCACGCAGGAGATCGGTGTGCGCCTCGCGATTGGCGCCTCGCCGGGCAGCGTGGTCGGACTGTTCGTGCGCGAAGGCGCGACGCTGGTGCTCGCGGGACTGGCGCTCGGGGTCGCCGGTGCGCTGGCCGCGACGCGTGCGATCGCGACGCTGCTGTTCGGCGTCACGCCGGCCGACCCGCTGACATTCGCCGGCGTCGGCGTCTCGCTGGCATTGGTCGCGCTCGCGGCGACGTACGTGCCCGCGCGCCGCGCGGCGATGGTGGATCCGATGCGCGCGCTCAGAGACGACTAGCGCTCGGCTGAAGCCGCAGGGCCGAGCGGCCTGAGGCGCGGCGGTCGTCGATCGCGCGATCGCGTGGCTGGACAGATCCGATCCCGATACGCCGGGTCCCAAAAGGACCCGGCCTACATTCGGCCGGCCCGCTGAGAATAGCGGCGTGTATGTTCCAGCCTCTCCCGACCGTCCTGCCTTTCGGCCGGTCCTGCCCTTCCTGCCCGTCCCGCCGTCCTGCCCGATGACTAACGTCCGGCCGCGATCTGCTCGAGCTGCACGAGATGGTGCAGCTCGTGTCCGGCGATCGTGTCGATCAGCCAGTTCATGTCGACCACGCCGAATTCCGGATGCGTCATCGGCGTGCGCCGATCCTCGGGCGAGAGCGAATCGAGCAGCACGACATTCATGTGCGCCATGGCGGCGAACACGGCCACCGCATCCGGACCTGCGAGGTGTGGTTCGCGCACGATCCACTTGTCCTGATCGTATGCCTGGACGACGTAGTTCGGCACCGTGAGCGCCATCCGCGCGCGATTACCGAGGGCGATCTCGCCTTGCGCCAGATGCGTGAGGATTAGCCGGGCGCTCCACTTGCCAGGAGCGTAGCTGCGTTCGTAGTGGGAGGTCGTCCACGCGCTGGTGAGCGCCCGGATGCGGGCGATGGTGTCGCGCATGGCGGCGAGCGGCTCGCGGCCGCCAAGATCTTGCTTGTACGGGCTGGTCGTCATCCGAACATCATAATTGGTCCCGCCCGTCTGCCTGTCGCGTCCAGCCTCTCGCGCGTCCAGCCTCTCCCGCCCGTCCCGCCCGGCGATCAGCGATCAGAGCGTCAGCGATACGACGGTCTTCGCGCTGCGGTGCCGCTCGATGATCTCGGGCAGCAGCTTCTTGCTGAGATAGACCTTCGACTCGGCGTTGTCCGACTCGTGCCGCTCGTACTTCACGACCTCGAACCGCAAGTGATCGAGCGTGCCGCGCATCTCGTAAAACTTGTTCTTCGTCTTGACGACGATTTCATCGAAGCCCTGCTCGATCGCCCAGATCTCCTGCTGCTCGGTGAGCGCGCGGAAGTGGCCCTGGCCGCGCCAGTCGCGGCGGGTGCCGCCGATCCGGGTGTAGAGCACGCGGCGGCCGTCGAACTGCACGCACGACTGGAGGCGCGCCACCAGATCGACAAGTTTCAGTTCGGTTTCGTTCGTGGTGATCTCGTGCGCGACCTTGAACGACACGGGCACCACCGTGCCGGGATCGTCGGGCAGCGCGGCGTTCGCCAGCAGGATGAGGTGGCGGCGCCCCTGCAGTCGGCTGACGATTTCCGTCGCGCTCTTTTTCCTCGGAAACTCCCCGAAGAATTCCTCGATGTACTGGATCTCGAGCGCGCCTTGCTCGAGATCGTAATGCGTGATGTGATATTCCAAGGCCTGAAACCTCGCATTGTACACGAACCGCCGAGCCTTCCTTCGCCTCGCCGCCAGCGGCTTTGCAGCCGCCGCCGCGGCCCATCTCCAGGCGGACACACAGGGCGCGCCGGGCAAGCCGCGCGGGTCGGAATTCGTTTTCGCCCGCCTCCGCTACGAGTCCGGCGACTGGGACTACAACCCGAAAGTGGCCGCCAACGTGCTCGACTCGGTCGTCCAGTACACGCGCATCCCCGTCTACAAAGATGAGGTCGTCATCGGTGCGGCCTCACCCGAGCTGCTGGCGTTTCCGTTCGTCTTCATGACCGGCCACACGCTCGTCCGATTCTCACGCGAGGAACGCGAGAATCTGCGGCGCTTCGCCGATCACGGCGGTCTCCTCTTCTCCGATGATTGCAACCACGACGTGAACGGCTTGTACGCCAAATCATTCGAGCAGGAGATGCAGACCACGTTTCCGCGCGAGCCGCTCGTCAAGCTGCCGGCGTCGCACGCGATCTACCGCAGCTTCTTCACCTTCAAGGACGGACCGCCGCAGACGTCGCACGAGCTCAACGGCTGGGGCGACAACATCGTCCACGAGTACCTGAAAGGCATCGAGCGCGGCGGGCGGCTGGCGGTCTTGTACAGCAACAAGGATTACGGCTGCGAGTGGGACTACGACTGGCGGAACAAGCGCTTCCTGCGCGAGGACAACACCAAGTTCTCGGTCAATGTCGTCGTATACACGATGATCTAACGCGGCGCTCGGCTGAAGCCTTCGCGCTACGTTTGGCGAGTGACCGCCGTCGCGGGTGATGTGCCGCGAACGCTGCAGCCGCACGCCGCCACCGCGCTTACTCGGCGATATGTCGCGCGAAGGCTTCAGCCGCACGCGGCACCGCGCTTACTCGGCGACATGTAGCGCGAACGCTTCAGCCGAGCGCAATCTCGCTAACGGCGGCCGCGGCGGCGGCGCAGCCACCACTCGCCGCTCAAGCATCCCGCGAACGGCAGAAGCCACCACGGCGACCGCATCGGCCGGCGGCGAATCGGCGCCGATGTCGGAGCGATCTTCGCGCGCAGATCGCGCTCGAGCGCCGGCAGATCGGCCACGTCGACGTCCACGCCACCGTGCGACGCGGCGGCGAGCGACAGCGGCGCCGCAGGAGACGGCGTCCGCACGCCGGCGCCGACGAGAAACGTGCCGCGGCCGCTGATCGGCGGCGTGCCCTCCGCGGCCACATCGATCGTGTGTACGCCGCCGCCTCGCGGGGCCGCGAACGATCCCGTGAACACGCCCGCCGATGCGCCGGGCCAGAGCCGCACGACTTCGCCCGTGTCGAGGGTGGCCGACACAGCGCGCGGCACCCCGCGGAGATGCGCGACCACGCGCACGCGATCGCCAGCGGCGGGCAACGACGGCGCGACGCTCACCTCCAGCAGCGGCGGCGTCGCCAGTGCGAGAGCTGCGATCGCCGATTGCCAAAAGCGATCGAACTCGACGCCGTGCTCCGCGCGCGATCGCCACGCATCGAGCGCGCCGGAGAACAACAGCCGGCCGTCGCCGTGCGGCACGACGGCGATGACGGGCCCGTTCGAGCCGGATGCCCGTGCGAGCGCGTCGCCGTCAAACGCATCGCCGCGAAGGACGAGCATCTCCGATGCGTCGATGCGAGGCAGCGGCGCCTTCATCACGAGCGGAGCGTGCGCGTCAACGACCACCGGCGACAGCGGCGCCGGCATGAGATCGCGCGCGGGTCCGGCCTCGACTTGCCCGTCGGGCAGCAGCGCTACGGATCCGCCTCGCTCGCGCATGAATCGTTCGAGCGCGATCACATCCGCGGCCGTCAATTGTTCCAGCCCGCCCACGAGGATCGCGTCGACCGTGTCGAACTTCGACGTATCGGCGAGCGGCAAAGGCGCTCCCGCTCGAACGGCCACACCTCGCGACACTTCGTCGACGCCGCTGACCACAAACCGCGCGTCGGCCTCGAGCGCCCGCCGGACGAAGGTCGCCGCCCAGGACGGCCGCCGCTCGTACGCGAGCACGCGCAAAGCATGGTCCGCCGCGGCGACGAGCACGCCGGCGGCGTTGTCGCTGGTCGTGCGCTCCCCGGACAGCGGCTCGGCCTTCACGCGCACGACAAACGGTGGGTCGCCGACGGGAACAGCATCGAGCGCGGCGCGCCATCGCTCTCGATTGGTGTGCCACGTGTGCACCACGCGGCCCACCTCGACACCGTTGACCGTCAGCGTCAGCGTCGACGGCAGACCTTGCGCGCCGACCGCGTCCACATCCGCTTCGACCGGAATGGCTGTATGCGGCGGCGCCTGCGCTGGCGCGCGGATCGCCGCGACGCTCACGTTCGGCGGTCGCACGGACGGCAGCGTGACCGTGAATACCGGGATCTGCGGCGGCAGCGCGACGTCGGGATATCGATCGGCAACGATCACCGCGCCGGCAGCGCCGGCGTCCACGCCGTCGATGACATCGAAGTCGGCGCGAAGATCCTGAACGAGGCGATCGCGCACACCATTGGCCTGCGCGCGATCGACGTCCGCGCCGACCGCAATTCCAACGCGCGGCCGCACGCGGCCGGACACGGTCAGCGCCGGGTCGATCCCCGCCGCCACGGCAATCACGATCGCCGAACCTCGCAGCAGCCGCTCGATCACCGCGAGCCTCGGATCGAGTGGAGCGCGTCGATGAACGCGCCGCGCAGCGCGGACGATGGCGATTCGATCGTCGCCGGGGGGGCCATCGCGTGCGCCGCTTCAGCGGCGACCTGCGCGGCGATGCGGCCCATCGCGCGCCCGCGATCCTCGTCCGTCATCGTCTGCCACGTATCCGCCAGCTGCTGCAGATCGACCGACGCCTGTCGGAGCGCGTCCGATTCAGGATCGATGCGCAGCGCCTGCTCCGCCAGCACGAATGCCTCGTCTCGGCCGCTCTTCGCGGCCGTGGCTGCCGGCGGCGGCGAAGTCGCGACGGCGTGCGGCTCCGCCGGCATCGTGGTGTCGATGCCGCTGAGAGCGCCCAGACGCCGCAGCAGATCCTCGAGGAGTGCGGCGCGGCGGTTCGCCGGCGCGTCTGCGATGCGCCGGCGCCAATCAGCGGCCTGCGAAAGGTTGCCGGTGAGCCGGCGAGACATGTCGAGCGGATTGCGCGTGGCGAGCGCGCGGAGAATATAACGGTCCTTCGAGAAGGCGCGCTGCAGCGCGGCGACGGCAGCGCGCTCGGCCGCGAGCGCCGGCGTCAACTGCGCGCCGGTCAGATATCTTCCCGCCCGACTCATGGCCTGCGCCGCCTCCCGCACGTCGCGCTGACCGCGATTCTGTTGACGGCCCTCCTGCAGCTCGGTCGACTCCTCCGCTTCAACGGCTTCGTCCTGCACTTCGCCGCCGAGCATGAACACGAACTCGGCGCGAATCATCCGCTGCTCGACCGCGAGGTTCAGCGCGCCCTCGGCGACCTCGGACGGAGCCATGCCCGGCCGCTGCGTGATCAGCCGCTCGGTCTTCACGATCAGCATCTGCTGGCTCAACGCGTACCGCGTCTCCTCTTCCGGCAGCGTGAACGAATCGCCGGCCGCGACGCCCCGCTTCGAGATCTCGATGAAGAACGCATCGGACGATGCGCTCCCGTCGCCGGGCCGCGCGTCCGAGGCGACCGCGCGATAGACGAGCATGTCACCGTCCGCAAGCGCGAGATCCGCAAGCGCACGCGTCGCCGCGCCCCGCCACTCGCGCGCGCTCGCCCGCTCGATGGTGAACGGAATCGCCCCCGTCTTGAACTCGAACTGCTCGCCCGATCCGGACACTTTGGTGTACTCCAGCCTCAGATTGCGCAGGCCGAAATCATCCGTCGCGCGCGCATCGAACACGATGCGCGGATTGCCCCCGCTGTAAATCAGATCGCGGCCCGGTGCGGTCAGCCTCACGACCGGAAGGTTGTCGGGCGCCACGATCAACGACACGATGCGCTTTCGTCCATCGTCGGTCGACACGACGACGACGCCTGTTTTCGAGAGGGCGAGGCGCTGCGTGAAGCGACCATCGGCGCCGCGCGCTACCGTACTCGATGCCTCGTCGTGCGCGATGATGACGCGATTCCCTGCGGCGGCGATCGCCAGCGTGAGCGCGCTGCCTTCCACGGCCCGCAGCTCCGCCGGATCCAGGATCGTCTGCGTAGGGAGGCCCGTATAAGCCGGAGGCTCGATCGTCGCGGTGACGCGGAGCGTTGAACCCATATCGGCGCTCCGAGCGGATTGTGCGATCGGGCGAAGCGCATTCGGCTCTCGATTGCCGCGGCGAATGTGCGCGAGCGCGGCGGCGCCGCCGGTCAGCAGCAAGGCGGCGACCGCAATCGACACGGCGCGCAGCGCCTGTGCGCGCGGCACGACCAGCGCGAGATCCACCGCGCGCAGACGCGCGACGGCGTCGGCGAAGACACGTTCACGGACGCGCGGCGCGGCACGGAGTCGCGGGAACGTGTCCGGCTCAATCTGCGTGCCGGGGCCGGCCCCAAGTTCGTCGGCGGTGACGAGCAGATTTCGCAGCGACGGCTCCGCCCGCTCGATGCGTTGGATCACGGCCGGCCGCGATGTCCTGAAGCGCCACCGACGTGAGATCCAGATCACTGCGATGGTGAGCGCGATGAGAGCCGCTGCTCCGAACGCCAGAGGTCGGTCGATCCGCGTCAGCAGCGCCGCGCTGACTGCAGCCGCCCCACCGGCCAGCGCCCACCCGCTCGCTTCGAGCGCCGCCAATCGGCGGGCGCGTCGAATGGCCGCGTCGACGAACGCCGCCACCGCGCGCTCGTCAAGCGACACGATCGATCTCCTCAGCCGTGAGCACGCCGCTGCCGGCTGCCGCATCCGATCGCCGCCGGATCCATTCCTCGATCGCGATCAGACACAACACGGCGCCCCACAGCCATCGTCGATCGCCGTTCACATCGTCGAGGGGGTGATGCGGCGTCGGCGTCGGCGCGAAACCGGGCGGCCGCTGCCAGGAGTTGAGCTGTGCGACGGCAATGGGCACGACCTCGGCGCCGCGGAAATCCGGTGGCGCCGACAGCGCGTTGAGGACGGAGCGGATCAGCACGAGTGTCAGCACGTGCGCAGCCGGCGCGGCGCTGGCGACGAGCAGCCGGTTTCCGGATTGCGCAGCGGTCACGATCGCGCTGCCATCGGCGCCGGCGGCAATCGCGTGCCACACGCCGGGTGTCTCTCGAGCCGAGCCGCCGGTCGTGCCGCCTGCCGTGCGTCCCCGCAGTGGTGCGGGCGACTCCACTTCGCTCGCCGCCGACGTGACGGCTGCGTCTGCCGCGACTCGAGCGATCGCATCGCCGATCCACGCCGTGTGCACCTCTGTCGCGGCGCGAATCGTCGTCTCATCTGGCGCGCCGGCGATCATCAATTGCGCGCTCCGATTGGAAGCGGGTGCCCACGTTCGCTCGCGCAGCACCGCCGTCAGTGCCGCGTCGACGATCGAACGATCGTCGGGAGCCGAAAGGATCTCGAGCGGCAGCACCGTGCGATCGAGGCCGGCGTCGGCGATAGCCGTTCGCGCAGCGGTCAAGTTCGTCGTGCGATGGAGGATCGCCGCGGGAAGCTGCGCGCCCGGGCTCGCAGACTCGCCGCGGACCGCTGCGCCGGTCAGGACGTCGGCGGCAGAAAGCGTGCGCGACGGCGGCAGCGCTCCCTGCTGAATGAACTGGAGTCCGATGTCGCTGGGTACCGCCGCGACGTCCGCCGCCGTGACGCTGCCGATCGCCAGCGGCGACACGCAGACGATTTCGCGGCGCGCCAGCGTCACATCGCCGAGCCAGGCGGCTGCGCGGTGCAGACCATCCGCGACATCGGCGGTCGCGATGATCGTGGAGCGGAACGCGTCAGCCGCTTGCCGGCGCGCCAGCGCGGCCCGTTCCTCCCGGCCGGGCTCCGCGGTGTCCACGACGATCGCGCGCGCGAGGCGGCTGTTCCACGCGGCGCGGCGCGAGGCCGTGGTCAGCAGAGGCGCGGCGAGCGCCCCCACCGCGGCGAGGATGATGCCGATGCGCACCGCGAGCAGCGCGAGATCGGCGAGCGCGTGGCGGCGGAGCGAGGCAAAGCGCGTCGGCCGCAGGAATCTCAGCGTAGGAAACGCGAGCGGATCCGACCGGCGATGAACGAGCAGATGGATGAGTACCGGCGCGGCGATCGCGACGAGCCCCACCCATGCCGCCGGCTGTAGCCACAGCATGGACTCGCGTCCGGCGTCAGCCGGACGTCATCCTCCGCAGCAGGAAGTTGCGCAAGGCGTGCTCGGGCGGCGTATCGGTCACGATGAGCGAGTACTGAAATCCTTCGGCGGCGGCGCGCGATCGCCAGCGCTCGACGAACGCTGTCACCGCGTCCTTGTACGACGGCCGGGCGAGGCGCGCACTGACTGGCAGCGTCCGTCCCGTTTCGAGATCGCGGATCTCGATGTCGCGCTGATACGGGAACTCGAGCTCTTCCCGACTCAAAATCTGGAACAGCACGATCTCGTGGCCCATTCGCGATGCCCGGCGCAGCTCGGCGCACGTGCGCTCCTCATCGTCGTACAAATCGGAGAAGACGAGCATCAGTCCGCGGCGCTTCAAACGTTCGGCTGCGCGACGCAGGGTCTCGGCCGCGTTCCACGACCCCGATGACGTAAGCGTCGACAGCGCCGCGAGCACGCCGCGCAGATGCTGCCGTCCGGCCTTGGGGGCGATGAAGCGATCGGCGGTCAGCAGACCGATCGCGTCGCCCTGCTCCGCGATGACGTGTGCGAGCGCGGCGGCAGCGACAATCGCGTAGCGGAATTTCGAGATGCCGCCGTCCGCGTGTGCGCCACCCGCACGAGGCGATGCGCCGCCGCTATCGGCGCGGCTCGCCGGGAACGCCATCGACGCGCTCGTGTCGACGACGATCTCGGCCGCCATGTTCGTCGTTTCTCTGAACTGCTTCGTATAGAGCCGGTCGGTGCGCGCCAGCAGTTTCCAGTCGACGTGCTTGAGATCGTCGCCGGGCCGATAGTGGCGATACTGGCTGAACTCGGCGCTGTAGCCGTGAAACGGACTGCGATGCCGCCCCGAAACGAGGCCGTCGACGATGATGCGAGCGACGAGCTCGAGATCGGCGATGCGCGCCAGCAGTTCGGGCGGACACACACGCCCGCCGCTACCCGCATTCGGAAGCCGGCCGATTTCGTCCACGCGTCTCACGTCCGATGCCCTGGTCTCACGTCCGATACAGAAGCCGACCTGCGCGTCGGGCCGGGCGCGCGCTCACGGCGCGGGCACGGCTTCGACCAGCCGCGCCACGATCTGATCCGCGTCAACGCCGTCGGCCTCCGCCTGAAAATTCAGCAGCACGCGATGCCGCAGCACCGGCGCCGCGACGGCTCGCACATCGTCTGGCGCCGCCACGCTGCGTCCGTCGAGCAGCGCGCGCGCCTTGGCCCCGAGCACCAGCGCCTGGCCCGCGCGGGGGCCCGCGCCCCACTTCACCCACTGCCGCACGGCGGCCGGCGCTCGATCGTCGACGTTGCCGCCCGGGCG
>Ga0070660_100003028_pt1 | contig 11568 bp, 11 predicted proteins | sample KBSC33metaG_FD_64670 | JGI IMG/M metagenome (GOLD analysis project Ga0070660, IMG submission 64670) | Corn rhizosphere microbial communities from Kellogg Biological Station, Michigan, USA - KBS C3-3 metaG | ecosystem: Host-associated > Plants > Roots > Rhizosphere > Soil ... | reverse complement strand
CGAGCTCGCTCACCGCCGCGGCGGTCGAGGACGGCAGGTCCTCCAGCTGGGTCTCCCGGAAGGCTCGGTCGGTGTCGTCGAGGTCGACATCGCGGGCCAGCTGCTTGCGCTCCTCGAGCACCGCGCGGTCGAGCAGCTCGCGCACCTCCTGCAGGGTGCCGTCGAGCTGGTGCCGCTGGAGCAGCTCCCGACGCTTTTCAGCCACCCGCCGGGCGAGGGCGTCGAGGCCCTCGCGGTCGCGGCCGCCCCGGCGCAGGAACTCCTGCATCGCCCGCTGCGGTGAGTACCCCGCCATGACGTCCTCGCCGATGTGCTCGAGCGCCTCGGCGAGGTCGACCGGCGGGGCGAGCGGGTCGGGTCCGCCGGCGTACCGGCGGTAGCTGGAGCGATGGGGATTCCTGGTCCTGTCAGCCACCGTAGACGGCCTCCCCGCCCCCGGACTCCTTGGCCACCTTGCGGGCCAGGTAGAGCCCCTCGAGCGCCAGCTCGATGGCGCCGGCGCGCTCGCCGTCGTTGGTCGCGTGGAGCCGGTCGCAGATCTCGTCGTAGAGCTCGGACTCGCCGAGCACGGGCAGGCCGGTCAGGAAGTCCCGGCCGGTCACCTGCTCGCCGGTGGTCACGATCGAGCCGGACTCGAGCGCCTCGACGAGCAGACCCAGGTCGATGCCGGCCAGCCGCGAGCGGACCACCTCGGCCGTCGCCAGCCGCAGCAGGTGGGTGAGGATCTCCTCCTCGCGGCCCTCCTCGCCGGTCTCGAACTCGATCTTGCCGCCGAGCACGTCGACGGCTGTCTGCAGGTCCACGACCCGGGCGACGGCCTCCTCCTCGCCCTGCGCGGTCGCCCGGTGCAGGGCCGCGGCCGCGATCGTCTCGGCACCCGCGATCGCGAACCTCGCGCTCACACCCGAGCGCTGGTCGACCGACTGGCTCTGTCGCAGGCCACGGGTGAACCGCGCCAGGATCTCGACGAGGTGGTCGGGTACGTCGGCCACGAGGTGCGCCTCCTGACGGATGACCGCGACCTCGTCGTGGACCTCGACCGGGTAGTGGGTGCGGATCTCGGCCCCGAACCGGTCCTTGAGCGGGGTGATGATCCGACCGCGGTTGGTGTAGTCCTCCGGGTTGGCGCTGGCGACGACGAGCACGTCGAGCGGCAGCCGCAGCACGTAGCCGCGGATCTGGATGTCGCGCTCCTCCATCACGTTGAGCATCGCGACCTGGATGCGCTCGGCGAGGTCGGGCAGCTCGTTGATCGCGACGATGCCACGGTGGCTGCGCGGGATCAGCCCGAAGTGGATCGTCTCCGGGTCGCCGAGCGAGCGGCCCTCGGCCACCTTCATCGGGTCGACGTCACCGATGAGGTCCGCCACGCTGGTGTCGGGCGTCGCCAGCTTCTCGGCGTACCTCTCGTCGCGGTGCCGCCAGGCCACCGGGAGCGCGTCACCGAGCTCCGCGGCGCGCCGCTGCGAGGCGTGCGTGATCGGCTCGTAGGGGTGCTCGCCCAGCTCCGAACCGGCGATCACCGGGGTCCACTCGTCTAGCAGCCCGACCAGCGTGCGCAGCAGCCGGGTCTTGCCCTGGCCGCGCTCACCGAGGAGCACCACGTCGTGACCCGCGAGCAGCGCGCGTTCGAGCTGCGGGATGACGGTGCTCTCGAAGCCGTGCAGACCGGGCCACGGGTCGCGGCCTTCACGCAGGGCGGCGACGAGATTGTCGCGCAGCTCCTCGCGAAGCGACTTCTGGACGTGGCCGGAGGCGCGGAGCTCGGCGACGGTGGTGGGACTCGGAGAGGGGGACTGGCTCACCTCGCCAGATTACTCAGCGCACCCGCACGCGGAGGTGTGGTGAGAGCCCGGCGGAGTTCCCGGCGCAGGAGGCGACCTTCACCACGACCCGCATCCTGGCCTTCTTGTGGAACCGGTGGACGAGCCGGTAGCTGCCGTCGGCGCGGACGGTCGCGCGCGCCAGGCGGACCGGCCTCGGGCCGAGGATCAGGGGCCGCAGCTCTCCGCGCCAGAGGGTGACCCTGCAGCCGGCCTTGACCGGGAACGTCCGACCCCGCACCACCAGTCGCTGACCGCGCCGCAGGGTGCGGTCGTGGGCCCGGGCCGTCACCCGCGGGGCCACGCTCTGGACGACCGGCTCCGACGACGTCCCCGTGAAGTCGTTGTCGCCGGAGAACGTCCAGCGGTAGGCCGTCGTGCGCGACAACCGCAAGGTGACGGCGGCGTGACCCGAGGCGTCGGTGCTGGTGGTCGCCGCCGTGGTGAACACAGAGGTGCCGTAGGGCCGGATCTCCAGGCTCACCGACGCCGGGGAGATCGGCGCGTTGTCCGTGGTGAGGAGCATGGTGTCGAAGGTGATCGGCTGGTCGGCCACGGGGGCGACCAGGTCGTCGACGACGACGATCCGGAACTCGGACTGCGCCAGTGCGGAGGCGGCCGGCAGCGGCGCGGCGAGGGACGCGACGACGACCAGGCACAGCGCCTTGAGCACACGCAACACAGGTATCCCCTCCCCCGGGACTCGTTCCGATCGTAGATCCGCCGGACGCTCCACACGGGAGGACGCGAGCTTTCGGCCCGGGTGTCTCGGCGTCGCTGCCCGATGTCGGCCGGTTTGAGATGGTTTGCCGGTGTGGCTCAGGACCAGGACGCCGCGACGGCCCGCGGAACCACACCCTGGCGCACCCGCTGGGGATGGTCCCCGACCGGCAGGAACGCCAGTTCCGTGCCGGTGTCGAAGTCGAGCACGGCCACCGCGTCGGAGCCACTCAGCGAGACCCAGCAGGTGTCGCCGAGACCCTCGGTGGTCCAGTACGGCTTGAGGTACTCGTGGCCGGTGCTCGCCGTGTCGAAGATCTGGTAGCTCCCGGTGGCGCGGTCGACCAGCGCGGCGTAGTCGTCCATCGTGCCCGCGGCGCAGAGGGTGGTGCCCTCGTCGTTGAGGGACAAACCGTGGTGGGCGGAGTCGTTGACGTACTGCTCCAGCGGCATGCTCGGCACCCGGTTGGGCAGGGTGACGACTCGGCGTACGGCGCCCTCCCGCGGCTCCGGGATCCCGCCGGCGGTGTAGCTGACCACGCCGTCGAGGTCGGGCGCCTCGGTGTCGAACTCCACGAGGCCGTGGAAGTAGGACACCTGGAAGTAGAGGAACCGCTGGTCCGGCGCCACCGCCATCGGGCGGACCGCGGAGCTCATCCCCGGATAACCGGCCTCGGCGAGCTCCTGACCCATGTCCCAGCGCTTCGTGATCGAGAAGTCGGCGTTGTCCACGATCTCGAACCAGCGGTCGCCCTTGAGGGCGTCGTGGACCGGACCGATCGGCACCGGACCCACGGAAGTCTCGTCACCCGGCGTGTACACCTTGCCGATCGAGGCGTGGTAGATCCGCGACCCGTCCGGTGAGTAGTTGCTCTCGTGCGGCGTCTCACCCGACACGAAGGTGCGCAGCCGGTCACCCATCCGGACCTGCTTGCCGTCGACCACCTCGTCGACCATCGAGTACTCGATGACCTGGCGCGAGGTGGAGTCGCTCACCAGCAGCCGGCGACCGTCGGGCGACAGGCCCATGTGGTCGGTGCGGTAGCCGTCCATCTGCTGCTCGCGCACGATGCTGTCGCTGCGGCCCGCGGTCGCCTTCGCGATGTCGATCCAGACCACGTCGGCGAAGCTCGGGCGCGAGACGGCCAGGAAGCGTCCGTCCCGGGTGGTGAACATGTCGTCGACGTACTGGTCGTGGCCCTCGCCGGGCCCCTGCTGGATCAGCAGGTAGTAGGCCAGCCTGTCCGGCGCCAGATGGATGTCGGTGAGCTCCTGGGCCTTGTCGGGGATGAGGTTCACGCCGGTGCGGAGCACCTTCAGCGAGCGTGCGTCCACCACGGTCGCCGTGCCGGCCCAGTTGTTGCCGACGAACATCACGTCGCGCAGCGCGGCGGGCGGAGTGGGCCCGGCGGTGGCCGGGGCTCCGGACAGGAGCGCGAGCAGGGCAGGCACGAGCAGGGCGCCGGTACGTCGCATGCCCGGTCAACGACCGGGGCGGCCGGTCGTCACGCCCGGCCGCGATGCTTCGCGCGACGAACCGTCAACCGGCTCGTCTCACTGGCGACCAGGAGCACCAGCAGCGCGGCTCCCACCGTCCACCAGGCTTCGTCGCTGATCCGCGGGGCAACCGAACGCCGACCGCCTTGCGCAGTCGGCCCGGCGACCTCGGCGAGCGCCGGCTCGGGCGCGCGCGTGCCTTGGTGCTGCAGGCGTTCGAGCGCGCTCCTCGCGTCGTCGATCTGTTGCTGGCTGGGAGGCGACGCCGTGGGCGCGACCGTCGGCACGGGCGTGGGTGCCGGATCGTCGGCGTGCGCGGGAGACGCCGCACCGGCCATGAGGGCGGTCGCGAGGACCGCACTGCCGATCAGTGCGTGGCAGTGCCTCGGAGTCGCCCCCCTGGGCCCGCTTCCCATGTGAGGCACAACGAGAAGGTCCCGGCATCGTCACGCCTCAGCGGCTCAGGATCACCGACGACCCGTGGCCGAACAGGCCCTGGTTGGCGCTGATCCCGACCCGTGCGCCGTCGACCTGGCGGCCCTCGGCCCGGCCACGCAGCTGCCAGGTGAGCTCGCAGACCTGAGCCAGCGCCTGGGCCGGCACCGCCTCGCCGAAGCAGGCCAGGCCGCCCGACGGGTTGACCGGCAGACGGCCACCGATCGTGGTGTCACCGTTGCGGAGGAGATGCTCGGCCTCGCCGCGCTTGCACAACGAGAGATCCTCCATCCAGTCCAGCTCGAGGGCGGTGGAGAGGTCGTAGACCTCGGCGACGTCGACATCCTCGGGGCCGAGTCCGGCCTCCTCGTACGCCGCGTGGCCGATCGACTCCTTGAAGGTGCGGACGGGCTCGGCGCCGGGCCCGACAGGGTCGGTCGAGAGGTTCGGCATGTCGAGCACGGTGTTCGGGAACGTCGGCGTGACCGTCGCTATCGCCGCGATCCTCACCGGCTCCGCGAGTCCGTGCTTCCGCGCGAACTCCAGGCTGGTGAGAACCACGGCGGCGGCACCGTCGGAGGTCGCGCAGATGTCGAGCAGGTGCAGCGGGTCCGCGACGACGGCCGAGGCGAGCACCTCCTGGGCCGTCACCTCCTTGCGGTAGCGCGCGTTCGGGTTGTGCAGGCCGTGGCGCGCGTTCTTGACCTTGACGGCGGCGAAGTCGGCCGGCGTCGCGCCGTACAGGTCCATCCGGCGGCGCGCATAGAGCGCGAAGTACGCCGGGTTGGTCATCCCGAGCAGCCGGAACCGCAGCCAGTCGGGGTCGTCCCAGCGCTCACCGGCGTTGGGGGCGAGAAAACCCTTCGGGGTGGTGTCGGCACCGACCACCAGCGCGACCTCGGACAGCCCCGCGAGGATCCGGGCCCGGGCCGTGTCGAGGGCCTGGGCGCCGGTCGCGCACGCCGCGTACGACGTCGCGACCCGGGCGCCGTTCCAGCCCAGCGCCTGGGCGAACGTCGCGCCGGCGACGTAACCGCCGTAGCCGTTGCGGACGGTCTCCCCGCCGACGACGAGGTCGACATCGGTCCACGCGATGCCGGCGTCGGCCAGCGCCGCGCGGGCCGCGTGCACGCCGTACTCGACGAAGCTGCGGCCCCACTTGCCCCACGGGTGCATGCCGACCCCGGCGACCGCGACGTCGTGCGCGCTCACTGGTCCGTCTCCTCGCCGAGCTCGGCGACGGGCTTCCAGCGCCAGATCGTGCGCTCCCCCGACTCGTCGGTGTGGAGTACCTCGACCACCAGCTCGACCTCCCGGCCCACCGCCAGGTCGGCGACGCCGTACCCCTGGGCAACCTGGCCCAGCACGACGATGCCCTCGGGCAGCTCGACCGCAGCGAGCGCGAACGGCGCGTAGGGGTCGACAGCCGGGATGTACGGCGGCGGCGGCTGGTACTGCGCGTCGGTGTAGGACCACACCCGTCCTCGCCGTGACAGCTCGACGGCGGTGAACTCCTCGCCCTCGCACCGCGGGTTGCGGCAGAACCCGGCGGTGCCCGGGCGCAGCGGCGGGAAGAACGTGCTGTCGCAGGACGTGCACCGCGAGCCCACCAGCGCAGGCTCTGCCCCGGTGGTGAACCAGCCCTCGATCGCGGGCGAGGCCTCGGCCATGGAACCTCCGGAACTAGAACAGGTTCTCACTATCTCACGGCTGTGCCACAGTGTCCGCGTGACGGTGCTCGCAGCGCTCCTCGGTGTGGCGCTGGCCGTCTGCCTGGTCGCGCTCGCGGTGACGGCCCGGCTGCTGGCCGACGCGCGCCGGGAGGCCGCACGGTTGCAGCAGACCGTCGAGGCCCAGCTGCAGGAGACACGCAATCCGCGTGCGGTGCAGGCGGCGGGGCGCGTCGTCAACAAGGTCGTCGAAGCCGCGACCCGGGTGCGCGACCACGGTGTCGGTCGGATGGTGCTGGCGTCCTTCGAGGACTTCGGCCGCTGGGCGACCGAGCAGCGCGTCGCCATCGGGCGGATGGCGGCGGAGGACGGCACCGTGACCATCCTCTTCTCCGACATCGAGGGGTCGACGGCACTCAACGCGAGTCTGGGCGATGCGCGCTGGGTGCGCGTCCTGGCCGCCCACGACGAGCTCGTCGAGACCTACGTCGAGAAGTACCGCGGTCTCATCGTCAAGACGCAGGGCGACGGGCACATGGTGGTCTTCTCCACCCCCACGCTCGCCTTGCGCGCCGCCATCGACATCCAGCGCGCCTTCGCCGCGAGGTGGAACCACAGCCGAGAGCTGCGGCGTACGCCGATCCGGGTGCGGATCGGCCTGCACACCGGCACGGCCATCGAGCGTGATGGTGACTACCTGGGGCAGAACGTCGCGCTCGCCGCGCGCGTCGCCGCCGAGGCTTCCGGCGGCGAGATCTACGTGACCGGCGAGATCGCCGACGCCTGCCCCGGCGAGTTCGACTTCGCCTCCGTCGGCGCGGCCGAGCTCAAGGGCTTCGACGGCGCGCGCGAGCTGTGGCTGGTCACCGCCGGGGGGTGAAGCCGCGCAGATCGCCGCCGTGCCTGCTCAGCAGGCATCTCGGGAGACCAGCCAGCGTCCGATCAGGGTGCCCTGCTCCTCGAGGAGGAGCACCAGTCGCATCGGGAGGTCGACAGGAGCGCCCTCCAGGATCCGCGGGTGGACCCCGCCGATGACCCGCGGCACCCAGGTCAGGCAGAGCTCGTCTGCGACTCCCTCGGCGAGCAGGTCGCGCAGGAGGTGCGGGCCCCCTTCGCTGAGCAGGTCACGCAAGCCACGCTCGACCAGGGTCGCCTTCATGGCGGCGAGGTCGACCTGCGCCCGGCCGCAGACCAGGACCTGGTCGGAGCCGAGGACCGACCGGGCCTCGGCGAGGCCGGTGGACGCTGCACAGGTGACCAGGAGCACCTTGCCGCTGGGAGCGTCACGAAGCTGCTCGGGCACGAGCCCGCGGTGGGAGACCACGACCAGCGGCACCGCGGCGACGTGGTAGCGCTCGGTGCGCGCCGTACCGGCTCCGACGACGATCGCGTCGGCGTGCTGCCGCAGGGCGTGGAACACCCGCTTGTCGGCCTCGTTGTTGATCGACCCGCTCCTGCCCGAGTCGCCGTTCGCGGCGCCGTCGAGGGTGCTGACCATGTTCACCCGCAGCCAGGGCAGCGAGGGTGGCCGGTAGAGCTCGGCAAGGTCGTCGGTGTCGGGCCCGATCAGCGTGCGCACAGCCACCTCACCACCCAGTACTGCACTCCGTAGGGCGCCGCGTCGTAGTCGACCTCGATGTCCGCGCCGGTGAGGTCGATGTCCGAGCCGAGCGACCGGAAGGCGTCGACGTCGGCCCAGAGCTCCCGCGCGAGCGACTCGTCGATCGCAGCCAGCGCCGCGGAGTCACCCGCGCGCAACGCCTGGCCCAGGGCCGCGTCGAAGGCCTCGGCACGGTCGTCGAAGTGACCGGGCGCCTTCTCGGTTTGCTTCGCCGACCCGTTCGCGATCACCAGGACGGCCGCGGGCGGGCCCTCGGCCAGATGCACCTGACCCCCGGCGTTGCCGACGAGCCGGCGGGCGAGTCGGAGGCTCTGCGGCGTGCAGTACACCGCGACCGGCGCCCCCGGCTCGACCAGCCACGCGACCGCCTCCTCGACCGCACGGCGCAGCTCCGCGACCGGGTCGTCGATCGAGGCGTACGCCGGCAGCAGGGCGAGCGCGCCCGGCACGCAGACCACTCTCACGCGAGCCCCCGGATCGCCCGCTGCGGCGGCCGGTGGCCCAGGATCGTGCTCACCATGTCGACGACCTGGCGGGTCTCGACGACCTCGTGCACCCGGTAGATCCTCGCCCCGTGCAGCGCACTGACCGCAGTGGCGGCGAGGGTGCCCGTCAGCCGCTCCCCGACCGGCAGGTCGAGCGCCTCGCCGACGAAGTCCTTGTTGGACAGCGACACCAGCACCGGCCAGCCGGTGGCGACCATCTCGTCGAGCCGCCGGGTCAGCTCCAGGGAGTGGAAGGTGTTCTTGCCGAAGTCGTGCGCCGGGTCGATCACCACGCTGCGCCGGTCGACGCCGGCGGCGACCGCGCGCTCGGCGTAGGCGGTCGTGTCGGCGATCGCGGCAGCCACCACGTCGTCGTACTCGATCCGGAACGGGCGGGTCCGGGGCGTCACGCCGCCGGTGTGCGTGCACACGATCGCCGCGTCGAACTCCGCGGCCGCGTCCACCAACGCCGGGTCCGCGCCGCCCCACGCGTCGTTGATCAGGTCGGCGCCTGCTTCGCAGACCGCGCGGCCCACGGGGGCCCGCCAGGTGTCGACGGAGATCACCAGGTCCGGGTACGCCGCGCGCACACGTGCGACGAAGGAGACCACGCGACGCTTCTCCTCCTCCTCGTCGATGAACTCGCCCGGCGCGGCCTTGATGCCGCCGATGTCGACGATCTCGGCACCCTCCTCGACGACCTGCTCCACCCGGTCGAAGGCCTTGTCCTCGGCCCAGGTGGCACCCTTGTCGTAGAAGGAGTCGGGCGTGCGGTTGACGATCGCCATCACCAGCGTCGCGTCGTCGCCGAACTCCTGCCGGCCGAGCTTGAGGGTCATCCCAGGTACCTCTCGGCGGGCGGCCGCTCGCCGGTGGGCACGTCGCGGGTGAGCGGGGCGATCTGTCCGGCGACCGGGTGGTACTGCCGCAACGAGACCGGGTCGTCGACGGAGATGCCCAGGCGCGCGACCGCGGTCGCCACGATCTGGGTCGCCATCGCGCCGAGGTCGCGCAGCGCCTGGTGCCGGTGGGCCCGCCGGCCCAGGTCGACCTGCGCGATGGCGTCCACCCCCAGGGCTCGCGCGGTGTCGATCAGGGCGGCGGTCTCCACGGCGTACCCGGTGGGGACGTTGAGGGAGGCGAACAGGGACCGCCGCACCGCCCACTCGCCGGCCAGCGGCTGCACCAGCCCGGCCAGCTCCGGGTGGAGCACGGCGAGCAACGGCCGTGCGGTCAGCTCGGTCACCCGGCCGCCCTCGTACGCCGCCGAGTCGTCCGCCGACCCGTCCTCGGCGAGAAGGGGTCGCTCGTAGAAGCCCTTGACCAGGGCGATCTCGGGCCGGGTCAGCAGCGGCCCGAGCAGCCCCGGCACGAAGTGGGTGTCCCAGTCGAGCAGGTCGGCGTCCATGAAGACCACCAGGTCGCCGCGGGTGACGAACAGCGACTTCCACATCGCCTCGCCCTTGCCCGGCACCGAGCCGAGGTCGGGCCGGATCTCGGCGGACCGGTGCACGACCGCTCCGGCATCCTCCGCGACGGCGTAGGTGTCGTCGGTGGAGTCGGAGTCGATGACGACGATCTCGTCGAGCAGGTCAGTCGTCTCCATCAGCGCCTCGCGCACCCGGCCCACCACGTCACCGACCGTGGCCGCCTCGTTGCGAGCCGGCACGACCAGGCTGGCGCTCAGTCCGCTCGCAGACTTCGCCGCGAGGAGGTCGCCGAGGGACTGGTCGCGCCACGAGCTGGTGTTGGCGTCGAACCACGCGTCGACGTCGAAGGTGGGCACGGCAGGCACACAGCGAGGCTAGTGCCCCGCGGTCGGCGCTCGTTCAGGGCGTGAACCGATAGCCCATCCCCGGCTCGGTGTGCAGGTAGCGCGGGCGGGCGGGATCAGGCTCGAGCTTCTTGCGCAGGTTGGCGACGTACACACGCAGGTAGTTGGTCTCGGACCCGTACGCCGGGCCCCAGACCTCGCGCAGCAGCTGCTCCCGTGAGACCAGTCGGCCCGGCCGGGTGACCAGGGCGGCGAGCAGGGACCACTCGGTCGGCGTGAGTCGGACCGGCGCGCCGTCGCGAGTCACCTGCCGGGCGCCGAGGTCGACGACGAAGTCTGCGGTGTCGACGCGCTCCGGCGAGGCGGAGCGCCGGACCGCTGCCCGCAGTCGCGCCATCAGCTCGTCCATGCCGAACGGCTTGGTCACGTAGTCGTCCGCGCCGAGGTCGAGGGCGTCCACCTTGTCGGTCGCTCCGTGCCGTGCGGAGACCACGATCACGGGGATCGTGCTCCACGCGCGCAGCTCCCGGAGCACGTCGAAACCCGAGCGGTCGGGCAACCCCAGGTCGAGCAGCACGACGTCCGGCGCGTCCTCGCGACAGGCGTCGAGCGCCGTGCGGGCATCCGCAGCGATCAGCACGTCGTACCCGTGCGTCCGCAGCCCGATCCGCAGCGCCCGCCGGATGGCTGCTTCGTCGTCGACGACCAGCACCCGGGTCATCGCGCGTCCCGCGGGTCTACCGGCAGCGTGACCACCATCGTCAGACCGCCACCGGGCGTGTCCTCGGCCCGGACGCTCGCCCCCTGGGCCTGGGCGAGCCCCAGGGCGACCGTGAGGCCGAGCCCGACGCCGTCGCCGCGCGCGCCCGTGCCGAGCCGCTCGAAGGGTGCGAACATGCGCTCCTTCAGCTCGTCCGGTACGCCGGGTCCGTGGTCGACCACCCGGATCTCGACCGCCCGGTTCGCGGCCTCGGCGACCAGCGCGACCGGCGACGCCTCCGCGTGCCGCAGCGCGTTGGCGACCAGGTTGGCCAGCAGTCTGTCGGTGAGGCCGACGTCCACGCGCACCGCCGGCAGATCACCGGGGACCACGACGGCGACATCGCGCGTCCCGACCGCGGCCCGGGAGAGCAGGTCCTCCACGTCGACGTCGTCGAGGGAGAGTCGGATGCCGCCGGACTCGAGACGGGTCATGTCCAGCAGGTCCGCGACGATCGCGGTCAGCCGGTCGGTGGCCTCCTCGGCGGTGTCGAGGAGCTCTGCGCGGTCGGCCTCGTCCCACTGCACGCCGGGGGTGCGCAGCGTCGACACGGCGACCTTGAGGGCTGCCAGCGGTGTCCGGACGTCGTGGCTGACTGCGGCCAACAGGGCTGTCCGGACCCGGTTCCCGAGCTCGAGCTCCCGGGCGGCATCCACCTGGCGGGCCAGCTCGGCGCGACCGCGGAGCAGGGCGAGATGCCCGGCGAAGGCCGCCAGCACACGGCGCTCGGCCTCGTCGGGCGGCCGGCCGCGGACGCTGAGGGACCAGCCGTCGGGCAGCGGG
>Ga0070660_100003027_pt1 | contig 11569 bp, 8 predicted proteins | sample KBSC33metaG_FD_64670 | JGI IMG/M metagenome (GOLD analysis project Ga0070660, IMG submission 64670) | Corn rhizosphere microbial communities from Kellogg Biological Station, Michigan, USA - KBS C3-3 metaG | ecosystem: Host-associated > Plants > Roots > Rhizosphere > Soil ... | reverse complement strand
GACCAGGCCGGCGAATATGGCGCGACGCGCATCTACGCCGGCCAGCTCGCGGTGCTTCGCCGCAATTGCCCCGAAGCCAAGCTCATTGCGCGCATGGCGGCGCAGGAGGAGCGGCACTTGAAGCGCTTCAATGCGCTCGTTGCCGAGCGACGCGTCCGCCCGACGGCGCTGCAGCCCGTGTGGAAAGTTGCCGGTTTTGCCCTCGGCGCCGCGACCGCGCTGATGTCGGAGAAAGCGGCGCTGGCCTGCACCGACGCCGTGGAGACCGAGATCGACCGCCACTACGCCAGCCAGCTGGCTGCGCTCGGGGACGATGATCACGAGCTTTCCGCCGACATTGCCGAGTTCCAGGCCGAGGAGCTCGAGCATCGGGATACGGCGCGCGAGGCGGGTGCGGCGCAGGCCGTCGGCTACCCCTTGTTGACTGCGGCGATCCGTGCAGGCTGCAGGGTAGCAATCGCGCTCTCGAAGCGCATATGAGGAACGAAAGGGCGGTTCGCCCGCTGAAATAGTGCTGAAAGGACGCGTTCGACGATGACGAGGCTGATGACAAGCTTGGCGATGGCGGCCGTGCTCGCGACCGGAGCGACGGTCGCTTCTGCTCCGGCCCATGCACAGGCAGGCAACCGCACCCTGACAATCTTCGGCAACGATCCTTGCCCCAAGGACGCGATCTGCGTCCGCGCACCCGAGAGCCAGCGCTATCGCTTGCCCCAGGCCCTGAACCCGCAGGGAACACGCCAGCAGCGCGAATCCTGGTCGAACAAGGCACAGGCGCTGAGCAACGTCGGCGCGACCGGTACCGGCAGTTGCTCCGCCGTCGGCCCGGGCGGCTTCACCGGGTGCCTGACGCAGCAGATCAACCAGGCACGGAAGGAATCGCAGGAACAAGCCGATCAGGATCGTGCGCCCGAATAATGGCCGCCATTTCCTAGAGTGGCCGAGGACGTTGCTCAGGAAGGCAATTTTCAACGGCTGACGCGCCTCGGCTTTGCGGCCCGGGGATTTCTCTACATCCTGATCGCCGCGCTGGTGATCCTGGCCGGCCGGACGGAGGACCTGACCGGCGCCCTCGAATATCTCGGCCACGGCCTCGGCAAGCTGCTTCTCGCCGTGCTCGCTGCCGGAATGGCGGCCTACGGCCTGTGGCGGCTTAGCGATGCGATCTTCGGCATGGAAAGCGGCCGCCACCGCTGGAAGGCCTGGGGCAAGCGGGCCGGTGCTGCGACCAGCGGCGCCATCTATAGCTGGCTGGCCTTCAAGGCCGCGTTGATCCTTCTCGCGAAGCCGCCCGCCAGCAACGAGGCGCAGCACCACGCGGCACAGGCTCTCCACCTCTCGGGCGGCGAGATGCTGCTCTATGTCGCCGGCGCCATCCTCCTTGGGGCTGGGGTCGTGCAGATCTACAAGGCCGCGCGCGCAACCTTCCTTCATCATCTCGACGACGAGGCCGCGCGGCGCGTCTGGGTAAAATGGCTTGGGCGCATCGGCTATGCGGCGCGCGGGGTGATCTTCCTGACCGTCGGACTCATGCTGGTAAGGGCGGGCCTGGACCACCGCGCGGCCGAGGCCGGCAATCTCGACGAGGCGCTCGACTGGTGGTCCGCGCCTGTCCGCCGATTGGTCGCCGGTGGGCTCTTCCTGTTCGGTCTGTTCAGCTTCGTCGAAGCGCTCTATCGCCCAATCCGCAAACCGCCGACCGAGCACATCAAGCGCAAGGTCGAGGAAGTCGCGACCTAGGGCACGATCGGAAGCAGCACCGCGCTCGCCGTGGCGCCCCCCCGGTACACGCTCTGCGTCGCCTTCCGGTAGTCTCCCGGCCGTGCGTAGAAGATGTTCGGCACGAAGCTTTGCGGGTTGCGGTCGTAGAGCGGGAACAGGCTCGACTGCACCTGAACGCCGATCCGGTGCCCCGGCAGGAAAACGTGGTTCACGTTGGGCAGGCTGAAGCGGTAATGCTCCAACTGTCCGGAACGGAGCGCCCGCGGCTTGGCAAAGCTGTCAACGTAGCGGCCGCGGAAGATCTCGATGCCGATGGGCAGTTCGTAGCCCGACATGTTTGGCTTGCCACCCTGAGAAGCGTCCTCGGGCGCTTCATTCGGATAGACATCGATCAGCTTGACCACCCAGTCGCTGTCGGTGCCGCTGGTCGCGGCGAACAGGTCGACCTGCGGGGCGCCCATGATGTGCACGGCCTTGGTCAGCGGGGCACCGACATAATTCAGCACGTCGGTGCGGCTGGACGCGAAGCGCTGGTCGCGCACCAGCCAAGGCTTCCACTGGTCAGCCGCGCCCATGTTGATCGGACGCGGGATGAACGGGACGGGCTTGGCCGGATCGGAGACATAATCGTCGTGGCCCGAATCCGCCGGCGGCGAGAAGCTGACGCGGTTTCCGGCCGTAAGGTAGAGCGGCGTCGGCGTGCCCATCGGCCACTTGGGGCTCGCCTGCCATTCGTTGATCCCCGTTGCATAGGTGAGGACGTTCGGGGTTTGCGGATCGGGCGCACCCTTCAGATAATGGTCAAAGAAGGGCTTCACCCATTTGACCCGCCATTCGAGCGCGGTGTCGCCGCTGAAGTCCAGCCCGCCGAGGTCCCAACCGTAATGGTTGGCGCCTGAGTGACGCCACGGGCCGATGGCCAGATGCAACAGCCCGCTTCCTTCATACTTGTCCTTGAGCGCGCGATAGACCGCCGGTCCGCCGTAGCTGTCCTCCTGGTCCCACTGCCCGACCTCGATCAGCGTCGGGACGGTCAGCGGGTGCGCGGCCATCCACTTGTCGACGGCCTGCAGCGACCAGAAGTCGGTGTAGGCCGGGTTCTGCATCAGCTTCTGGACGAACGGGTAGTTCTCGATGTTCAGCCGACGAGCATAGTCGGCCATCGAGCCCGCTTCGAGATAGCGGGTGTAATCGTCACCCGTGCCGAACGCGAGGCCGCTTCCCTCGGCCTTTCCGGTGCTCTGCTCGACCGCATAGTCGAAGCTGCTGGTGCGGAAGGCGCCGTTGTGGAACCAGTCGTCGCCCATCCAGCCGTCGACCATCGGGCTTTGCGGCACCGCGGCCTTGAGCGCCGGGTGCGGATTGATTTCGGACGCTAGCGTGGTGAAGCCTAGATAGGACGAGCCGATCGTTCCGACCTTGCCGTTGGACTCCGGCACATGCTTCACCAGCCAGTCGATCGTGTCGTAGGCGTCGGTGCTTTCGTCAATCCCGGTCTTGTTGAGGGGCCCGACGATCGGCCGGTTCATGACGAACTGGCCTTCGCTATTGTGAAGCCCGCGAATGTCCTGCTGGATGATGATGTAATTGTCGTTGAAGAACTCGCGGTACATGATCGGCAGGATGTCGACTCCATGCTGGCTGGCGACGCGGTTCATCGTGCCCTTGGCATCATAGGGCGTGCGCGACAGCAGCATGGGCGCATTGGCTGCGCCCTTCTTCATGACGATGACGGTGTAGAGCTTGGTGCCGTCGCGCATGGGGATCATCGCCACGCGCTTCACGTAGTCCGCTTCCGGCAGCACCTGCTCGTACTTGGACACGACGTCGGGCGTCATCGGCGTGACCGCCGCGGGCGGCGCGGCGGCAAGGGCGAGAAGCGGAAGGAAAGCGGCTGCGGAGCGGAGGAGCGCGGTCTTCATGCGCTCGAGCGTTACGCAGCTGCCGCGAGCGCGGCAAGCGTTGGCGGCGAGAGGCTAGAAGCTCACCTCCGCCACCTTCTCCTTCATGCCCGCTTCGGGTTGGCGGCCAAACAGTTTGTTGATCGCCGGTTTAAGGAAGCCGCCGATGTCGCTTTGCCAGATCTTCGCATCGTCGAGCTCGAACCGTAGCAGCGCCATCTTGGGGTCGTCCTTGCCCTCGTACCACTGGGCAGCGACCGGATTCCACAAGCGGTCGATCTCGGGGCGGCTGCTGTCGAGGATGAGCCGGCCGCGAAGGCTTGCGAAGAGGTCATGCCCCTTGCTCACGAAGCTCGCGACGGCGAGATTGTCCTGCCCGAGCGCGCGGGTCAGGTCGTGGTCCTTGGCGGTGAAGAACCAGACGCAGCCGTTCTCGCGATCCTGGTCCTCGAATTGGGCTGTCATCGGCTGCATCGCGCTGCCGCGCGCCTGGTCGAGACCGAGCATCACGAACGGGCTGTCCTCGAGCGCGCCCCAGAATTGCTGCAGAATCTCGGCGTCATCGGCCATGTCGTCACTCCTTTCGACTGTGTGCTGACAACGGCGGTTCAACGGTCGCGTTCCGCCGTACGGCCTTTAGTCCGTGTCCGACTCGTACTCCGCGTAAGTTATTGTCTTGAAAGGCGTCCGTAAGGAACATAATAAGAACGAATGGCTCAGCTCGATCTGGAGGCGAAGCTCGCGATCCTTGCCGACGCGGCCAAATATGATGCGTCCTGCGCGTCGTCGGGTACGTCGAAGCGCGACAGCCGCAACGGAAGGGGCATGGGGTCGAGCGAAGGGATGGGCATCTGCCACGCTTATGCTCCGGATGGCCGCTGCATCAGCCTGTTGAAGATCCTGCTGACCAACAGCTGCATCTTCGATTGCGCCTATTGCATCAACCGCAAGAGCTCGAACGTCCGCCGGGCGCGGTTCACCTCCGAAGAGGTCGTCCGCCTGACGCTGGCTTTCTACAAGCGCAATTACATCGAGGGGCTGTTCCTCTCGTCCGGCATCATCCGCTCGTCGAACTATACGATGGAGCAGATCGTCGAGGTCGCACGGTCGTTGCGCGAGGATCACGACTTCCGCGGCTACATCCACTTGAAGACGATCCCCGACGCCGACCCGGAGTTGGTGCGGCAGGCCGGCGCCCATGCCGACCGTGTCTCGATCAACGTCGAGCTGCCGACAAGGACCGGGCTGACCAAGCTCGCACCCGAAAAAGACGCCCTGCGCATCGAGCACGCAATGTCCGACATGAAGCTATCGATCGCCGACGCCGGCGACGCGGCGAAGCGGTTCAAATCATCCCCAAAGTTCGCGCCCGCGGGCCAATCAACGCAAATGATCGTCGGGGCCGATACGGCCAGCGACCGCGACATCGTCGCCAGGTCCAGCGCCCTCTATGACCGCTATGCGCTGCGCCGCGTCTATTATTCGGCGTTCTCGCCCATTCCCGACGCGAGCGCGGTGCTGCCGTTGAAGCGCCCGCCGCTTATGCGCGAGCACCGCATCTATCAGGCCGACTGGCTTATGCGCTTCTACGGCTTCGCCCCGGGCGAGGTTCAATCCGCGACCGACGATCAGGGCATGCTTCCCCTCGACATCGATCCTAAGCTCGCTTGGGCGCTGAAGTTCCGCGACAGCTTCCCGGTCGACGTCAATCGCGCCCCGAGGGAGATGCTCCTTCGCGTACCCGGGCTCGGCACCAGGGCGGTCGACCGCATTCTCTCGTCCCGCCGCTGGCGGAAGCTGAGGCTGGACGATGTCGCCCGCCTGACCCTGTCGATTGCGAAGGTCCGGCCGTTCATCGCGACGATCGATTGGCGACCGACGTTGCTCACGGATCGGGCTGATCTGCGCGCCCTGATCGCGCCGAAGAAGCAACAGCTGGAGCTGTTCGTCGCCTGACGTGCTACGCGAAGGCCCAATGATCGACGCCCACCGCGTGCGGCTTGCAGCGCCTGACGATTTTGACGGCTGGCGCGACGCGGCGCGCGATCTAGCCGACGCAGGCGTACCCGCCGAAGCCGTCGTCTGGCAGGTCGAGGGCGACGCGGCCGACCTGTTCGCAACCGACGCGAGTCATCCGCGCGGCGCGAGCTTCCCGGTCCCGCGGGCCTTCGTGGACCTCGCCAGGGACGTGGTTTGCCACTCGGATCCCGAACGCTTCGGGTTGCTTTACGCCCTGCTGCTGCGCCTCAAGGTCGATCGCGACGCGTTCGACGATGAGGCCGACCCTCTCGTCCGCAACGTCCACGACCTCGCCAGGGTCGTCCGCCGGGACATTCACAAGATGCACGCGTTTGTCCGCTTCCGCGAAGTGGACGGGCATTTCATCGCCTTCTTCGAACCCAGCATCACATCATCCGGCGCGCTGCGCGCTTCTTCGTCAACCGCTTCACCAACATGCGCTGGTCGATCCTGACGCCTGATCTTTCGATCCATTGGGATGGCGAAAAACTCGAGGAAGGGCCGGGGGCGGTCCGCGGCGATGCGCCGGCCGGCGATCCGCTCGAGGAGGCGTGGCGCACTTATTATTCGAACATCTTCAACCCGGCGCGGCTGAAGGTCGGCGCGATGCTGAAGGAGATGCCCAAGAAATATTGGCGCAACATGCCGGAGACTTCGCTCGTTCAGCCGCTGATCTCGGGGGCGCAAGCGAGGGAAGCTGCGATGATCCAGCGCTCAGTAGACGCGACCATCGTCAAGGAAGGTCTCAAGCAGGCGCTCAATGCCGAGCGCACGGTCGAACCCGGCGGCAACCTTCGCCCATCTTGGGAAGCGCTGCTTGTCGACGCCCGGAAGTGCACCCGCTGCGACCTCTACAGGCATGCAACCCAGACCGTGTTCGGCGAGGGCCCGCTCGATGCGCCGATCATGTTCGTCGGTGAGCAGCCCGGCGACCAGGAGGACCTTGCCGGGCGGCCGTTCGTCGGACCCGCCGGCCAGTTGTTCGACGCCGCGCTCGAGAAGGCCGGCATCGACCGCACAAGCGTCTACGTCACCAATGCAGTCAAGCATTTCAAGTTCGTGCCGCGAGGCAAGCGGCGGATCCACAGCAAGCCCGACGCCGGCGAGGTCGAGGCGTGCCGCTGGTGGATCAGTCGCGAGCGCGAGCTAATCCGACCGCCGGTCACGGTGGCCCTCGGCGCAACGGCCGCCCACAGCCTGTTCGGCAAGACCATGGCGATCGGCAAGAACCGGGGCGTTCCGCTGAAGCTCCCCGACGGCAGCGAGTGCTGGATCACGGTGCACCCGAGCTTCCTGCTCCGCATCCCCGAGGAGGAGCGCAAGCTTCAGGAGAAGAAACTGTTCCTGCGCGACCTCAAGCGCATCAAGGCGCGGGCGGAAGAACTGAGCTCCTAGAAACGGTAGCCGAGACTCGCCTTCACCGTCCGGGGTGCGCCCGGCGCGATATTGTTGTCGGCATTGGCGGTCGGGAAGTAATGCGCGCCGAGCAGGTTTTCGACATTGACCTGCGCCTCCAGGCCGTGGGGCAGCTTGTAGTAGAGCGCCGCGTCAACCCGCGCATAGCCTGGCAGCGTCACCGCGTTGCTGATGGTCGCGAAGGACTTCGAACGCGCGATCACACCCAGGCCTGCACCGATCCGCTTGTCGAAATCGTAGCGGTTCCACAGCGAGAAGCTGTGACGCGGCACCAGAGGCACTTGTCGCCCCGCCGGAGCTGCCGCTGTCGTCTGAACGATCTCGGCTCTCTGCAGCGAATAGCCGCCCGACACCAGCCAGCGGCTCGTGATGCTCCGCTCGAGCCCAATCTCGATCCCGCGGCTGCGTTGCGCTCCGGTGAGCACCGTCTGCGCCGGGTTGGCGGGGTTGCTCGAGCGCGTATTGGTCCGGTCGAGCCGGTAGACTGCGGCGGTTGCGAGGAGGCCGCCCGGAAGCTGGAGCTTCGCCCCCAATTCGTAATTGTCGAACCGTTCGGGCTTGAGGCCCTCGGTAATCGAGGTGAGGCCGGAGAACTGGTCGCCCGACTGGGGCAGGTAAGAGCGGCCGTAGCTCGCATACAAGGACAGCTTCTCAGTCGGCTTCAGAACCAGGCCGAGCCGCGGCGACCACAGGCTGTCTCGCCGGCTGAAGCGGCCGCCGCCGACCGCGCGCAAGTCGTTCACGTCGACCTTGAAGCTGTCGAAGCGAAGTCCGGCGACAATTTCGAGCCACTCGGCGGGGCGGATCTGGTCCTGGACATACACCGCCGCGACGTCCGCGGTGACGCGGTTGTCCGCATCGCTGCTAAGCGGTGAGAAGATCACGTCGGCATCGATTGTCGGGCTTGACACCGGCACCGTCGACGGGCTCAGGAAGGTCGCGGTAAGCCGCTTGTTCCGTGACCTTTCGTGGCCGACTTCGAACCCCACGAGTACGGTCTGGTCAATTCCGCCGAACCGGTTCTCCCAGACGAGGTCGGTCTGGCTGAACAGGTTCCTGCGGTCGTTGCGATTGTTGTAGCCGGCCAGCGCGACGCGTCCCGTCACCGGGTTGAACCCGTTCGGATAGATGTTCTGGTAGAACTTGCGATAGTCGCCGAACATCGTGTGGTTCCTGAGCGTCAGCTCATCGGCGAACTGATGCTCGACGCTGAGCGTTGCGAGGTTGACGTCGGCCTTGGCGAAGCTCTTGTCCGGATCGCCGAAGAAGTCGCGCCTATGCCCTCGCAACGGCTCGCCGCCATTGGCGGGCACGCCGCGGTCGGCGGTGCGCCGATCGCGGAAATATTCGTAACTGAGGTCGATCCGCGTGCTTGGCCCTGCAAGCACCCCGAGCGTCGGGTTGATGCCGTATCGCTCCAGCTCGACGCGACGGCGAAAGCTGTCGCTATTCTCGTAGACGCCGTTGAGACGGGCCCCGAGGTTGCCCGACAGCGGCTGGTCCAGGTCCACGCTGAAGCGGCGGCCGCCCCAGCCGTCGCCTGACAGCAATGCACTGCGGGCAGCGCTGAGGCTCGGCCGCTTCATGACGCGGTTGACGATCCCGCCGCCGCCGCCGCGGCCGAAGATCATCGCGTTGGGGCCTTTCAGGACCTCGACCCGTTCGATGTTGTAGAAGTCACGGAAATATTGGACATCGTCGCGCACGCCATCGATGAAGAAGTCGGCGGTGCTCGAGTTACCCCGCAACACGATCGTGTCGCGATTGCCTTCGCCCGAATTGTACGACGCACCGGGTACGAACAGCAGCATCTCGCCGACCGAGCGGAGCTGCTGGTCCTCGATCTGCGCGCTCGAAACGATGGTCAGCGCTTGGGGGACGTTGCGGATCTCCGTCGGCGTCTTCGTCGCCGTCGTCGTCAGCCTCACGCCATAAGGGATGCGCTCACCGGTGATGACGATGTCGGGCCCGGCCGCATCGGCCGAAGCGTCAGCGGCAAAGGCGGGAGCCGCGCTGCACAGCAGGACGGCGGCAAGCGGCAGCGTACGCAGGCGAGTCATTCATTCCCCTTTGAACTTCGGGGAATGGCCTAGTGTTATTGATAGTCATTCGCAATAGCAGAATCATTCTGCCGCCAGCAGTGTCTCCGCGCCGCCGAGGTCGACCGACACCAGCCGGCTGACCCCCTTCTCAATCATCGTTACGCCGTAGAGCCGGTCCATCCGGCTCATGGTCACGGCATTATGGGTGACAATCAGGTATCGCGTGTCGGTCTCCTGCGTCATCCGTTGCAGCAGCTCGCAGAAGCGTTCGACATTGGCGTCGTCGAGCGGCGCGTCGACCTCGTCGAGCACGCAGATCGGCGCTGGGTTGGTGAGGAAGATGGCGAAGATGAGCGCGACCGCGGTCAGCGCCTGCTCTCCGCCCGACAGCAGCGTCAGCGTCGACAGGCGCTTGCCCGGCGGCTGCGCCATGATCTCGAGCCCGGCTTCGAGCGGATCGTCGCTCTCGACTAGCTCGAGATGCGCCTGCCCGCCTTCGAACAGGGTGGTGAACAGCCGGCGGAAATGCGCGTCGACCTTCTCATAGGCTTCGAGCAGCCGGACCCGGCCTTCGCGGTTGAGGTTGCCGATTGAACCGCGCAGGCGATGGATCGCCTGGGTGAGCTCTTCAGCTTCCTCCGCGCCTCTGGTGCGCTGCGCGTCGAGTTCGGCGAGCTCGGATTCGGCGACCAGGTTGACTGGCCCGATCCGTTCGCGCTCGGCGGTCAGGCGCTCGAGCGTCGCCGCCTCCTCGTCGGGATTGCGCGGCTCCTCGGCATCGAAGCCGAGCTTTTCGGGAAGCCGCTGGGGAACGACCTCGAACTTGTCTACGGCCGCGCGCGCGAACTCGGCGCTGCGAGCCTGCTGAGCCTCGGCCCGCGCCGCTGCGGCCGCGCGCCGTTCGCGCGTGTCGGCCGAGCTCTCGTTGGCGGCCGACACTGCCTGAGCTGCCGCAACCACCGCTTCCTCGGCTTCGCGCTCGGCCGCCGTCGCTTCGGCGATCCCGACCTGGCTCTGGTCATTGGCATGCTCGAGCTCGGCGATTTTCGCGTCGAGCTCCGCCGGCTCCTTCTGCAATTCCTCCCGCTCGGCGGCTTGGCTTTTCTGCCGTTCGAGCGCAGCCGCGAGCCGCTGCTCGGCATCGGCCTGGCGCCTGCGCCATTCGGACTGCTCGCGCGCCGCGGCGCTTGCCCGCTCGCGGTCGGTGGCCGTCTCACGCGCCCTGGTCGCGGCTTCGGCCCGCTTGTCGGCGACCGCGGAAGCAGCGGTGGCCGCACTGCCGCGCGCGGCTTCGACCTGGTGCTCGATGGCGGCCGGGACGGGCAGGGTTCCCAGCGACCGCTCGGCGGCTGTGACCGCCTCGCTTGCAGCCCCGAGCACCGGCTCGAGGTCGGCCAGCCTTCGCTCGAGGCTCGCGCGCTGCGCGTCGATCCGTTCGAGCGCGGCCGCGGCCGCGTCAATCGCTCGCGCCGCCTCGCGTGCGTCGCGCTCGGCGGAGAGGGCCGCCGTGCGCGCTTCCTCGGCAGCCCGCCGGCATTGCTCCATCTCGGCCATCACCCGGTCGCGTCCGGCAGTGGCTGCAGCCACATCCCGTTCGATTGCCGGAAGCTCATCACTCAGTTGCGCAAGACGATTGGCGCGTAACAACCGCTCGGCTGCCGCCGCGCCGGAACCCGACGCGACGAAGCCGTCCCAGCGGCGGAGCCGCCCGTCCCGCGTCACGAGCCGCTGCCCGACAGCGAGCGGTTGGCCGGTATCCTCGTCGGCGACCGCTACCTGGCGCAGGCGGCGCGCCAATTCCTTTGGCGCACTCGCATGATCGGCGAGGCACGCGGTGCCCGCCGGCAGCGCCGGATCGCCCGGCGCAATATCGCTACCCTGCCAACGCCGGGCTCCATCGCCGCCGATCGCTGCGTCCGCATCTTCGCCAAGCGCTGCCGCCAGTGCGCGCTCGAAACCAGGCTCGGCCTTGAGGCTCGCGATGGCCGCTCCGCCGCTATGTTCGAGCGCCCGCGCGAGCGCCTCATGCTCCGACCTGGCAGCTGAGAGCGCCGCCCGCACAGACGCCAGCCGGCTTTCGGCCTCGTCGCGAGCCTCCGCTGCCGCAGCGCGGCCCTGGTCGGCTTCGACGCGTCGCGCTTCGGCGGCTTCGAGCGCTTGGGCTGCGGCAGAGGCTTTCGCTTCCGCTTCTTGCTTGGCCCGGCGGTGCTCGCTGCCATCGCCAAGCGCGCGCATCTGCTCGGCGAGCTTGTGCTGTTCCTGGGCGGTGCGCGCGAGCTGCGCCCTGGCCGCTTCCAGCGCTGCTTCCGCGACCCGCCGCTCGGCGCGCATCGCCGCCTGGCGCGCAAGCACCTCGGCAAGCGCCGCCTCGGCCTCGCGAGAGATCGCCTCGGCGGCGCTGAGCTCCGTCGCGATTCGCGCCGAATGGGTCTCGGCGTCCTCAAGCCGCGCGGCGATCGCCGCCCGCTC
>Ga0070660_100003026_pt1 | contig 11571 bp, 9 predicted proteins | sample KBSC33metaG_FD_64670 | JGI IMG/M metagenome (GOLD analysis project Ga0070660, IMG submission 64670) | Corn rhizosphere microbial communities from Kellogg Biological Station, Michigan, USA - KBS C3-3 metaG | ecosystem: Host-associated > Plants > Roots > Rhizosphere > Soil ... | reverse complement strand
GCCTGTTCGTCGCCGACGGTGGCGCCAACGACGTGCTGCGCGTCAACCCGCGCACCGGCAGGGTGCACACGTTCTTCGTGCCCAAGACCGTCAAGAACGTCCCCGCCTGCCAGGGTCCGGACGCGAACAACAACCCGGGCACCAAGGGCTGCGACCCGGTGCCGACCGGCGTCCAGGTCGTGGGCAACAGCCTGTATGTCAGCACGCTCGGTGGCGAGAGGCCCGGGGCAGGCCGGATCTACAAGCTGAACGCCCGCACCGGTCACGTCCTGAAGGTCTGGCGAGGACTGGACGCACCCACGGGCGTCGAGGCACGGCGCGGCGGCACGGTGTACTTCTCCCAGGTCCTCTTCGGCGCTCCGGACCCGGAGGCCGCTCCGCCTCCGGGCTTCAACCCGGCCGACGTGGGCCGCATCGGCCGAATCCGCAACGGACACGTCACGCACGCGCAGGTGACGATGCCGACCGGCCTCGAGCTGCGCAACGGCCACCTCTTCGCATCGGCCTGGAGCGTCGCGTCCTTCCTCGGCATGTCGCACGCGGGGCAGGTCGTGAAGGTCAGGGAGCTCGCCTTCAAGTAGGTCGCTCCACGCATGGCACGGGCCCCGGGTCGGTCAACGACCCGGGGCTCCGCGCTGTCTGACCGCGTTCCCGGCGGGTACGTTGGCCCCATGACCCGGTTGTCCGGCTTCCTCGGTCTGATCGCCCTGGCGATCGTGCTCGCCGTCGTCGGACTGGCCTACACCGCTGTGAAGTGGCTGCTGATCGTGGCCGTCGTGATCTTCCTGCTCGGTGTCCTTCGCGCCTTCGTGGGCTCTCGTGGCGGGACGTCAGGGCCGGACTCGCATTGAGTCGCGAGGTCGTTGCAGTCAGGCGCGCAGCCGCCGCAGGCGTCGTCCTGCTCGCGGCCGCCACGGCGTGCACGGCCGGCACCGCCAACGACCCGAAGATCCCCGACCAGGGGACCCTCACCCGGCAGGCAGACCAGGCCCTCTCCCTACTCGCCCGGTCACCGCACCCGGGGTACGCCGACCAACCCACGGCGTCCGGCCAGGACCGAGCCGACGACAAGGGTCGCGAGGTGTCCGAAGCCGTGACGGGCCGGGCACTGTTCCAGATCGCCTGCTCGGGCCACGGCCAGGTGACCGTGACGATGCCGCAGGAGCAGCGCAGCACCCTGGTCGACTGCGGCAAGGCGGCCACCAGTGTCCCGTTCCGCGGCGCGCTGACCGCCCTGGTGGTCGGCCAGCGCGACAGCGCCGGTGCCTATGCCTGGCGGATCCTGCCTCGTCGGCAGCAGTAGTCTCGGGCACCGTGCTCACCCGCTGGGGACGTGACCTCGACCCCGAACACCCGCTGCCGGCGTACCCGAGACCGCAGCTCGCTCGCCCCGACCGCACCTGGCGCACCCTCAACGGCCGCTGGGAGTACGCCTTCGGCAGCGAGGAGCGGCCGCCCGTGTGGGACGGCACCATCGTCGTGCCGTTCTCCCCCGAGACCGTCCTCTCGGGGGTGGGCCGCCAGCTCCAGCCCGACCAGTGGCTGTGGTACCGCCGCCCCTTCGAGCCTCCGGCGCACGACGAGGGCGACCGGGTCCTGCTGCACTTCGGTGCCGTCGACCAGAGCTGCACCGTCTGGCTGAACGGGCAGGAGGTGGGAGCGCACACCGGCGGTTACCTGCCGTTCACCCTGGACGTCACCCCGGCGGTCGGAGCCGGCGAACAGCTCCTCGAGGTCCGCGTGCGCGACCTGTCCGAGACCGCACCGCACGCTCGCGGCAAGCAACGGCTCGACCGCGGCACCATCTGGTACACCGCGCAGTCGGGCATCTGGCAGACGGTCTGGGTGGAGGTCGTGCCGGAGCAGTACGTCGACTCCGTGCGGATCACGCCGCACCTCGAGCAGGGCGTGCTCGAGGTGGCTGTCTCGGTCTCGACCGGCTCCACCACCCGACACCACGCCACCGTGACCGTCCGGGACAGCCATCGGGTCGTCGGCGAGGAGACGGGCCCGGCCGGAGAGCCGATCCGGATCCCGATCCCCGACCCCCACCCGTGGACACCGGACGACCCGCACCTCTACGACCTCGAGATCGCGTTGACCGGCGGCGCGCACACCGACCGGGTGACGTCGTACGCGGCGATGCGCAGCCTCGGGATCGGACACGACGAGCGTGGCCGGCGCCGGTTCCTGCTCAACGGCGCACCGATCTGGCACCTCGGGGTGCTCGACCAGGGCTACTGGCCCGACGGGCTGCTCACCGCCCCGAGCGACGAGGCGATGGTGCACGACATCGTCACGATGAAGTCGCTGGGCTTCACCATGCTCCGCAAGCACGTCAAGGTGGAGCCGCTGCGGTGGTACCACCACTGCGACCGGCTGGGAATGCTGGTCTGGCAGGACATGGTCAACGGGGGCGGCCGCTACCGGCACCTCGTCGCCGACCTGCCGGCCCGACGCCCCGTCCGGATCTCCGACCACCGGCACCGCCTGTTCCTGCGCGCCGACCCCGATGCCCGCGCCGAGTTCCGCGACGAGGTACGCCGCACCGTCGCCCTGCTGCACAACAGCCCGTGCGTCGTCGCGTGGGTACCCTTCAACGAGGGCTGGGGACAGTTCGACGCCAACGAGATCGCAGCAGAGGTCAAGGCCCTCGACCCGACCCGCCCGGTCAACCACGTGAGCGGCTGGATCGACCAGGGCGGCGGCGACGTCAAGAGCTTCCACAGCTACCTGCGGCCGTTCCGGCTGCCGTCCCGCCTGCGTCGGCGTCGCGAGAAGCGGGTCTACGCACTGACGGAGTACGGCGGCTACAGCCTGAGGGTCGCGGGGCACGACTGGAGCACCCGCGAGTTCGGCTATCGCCACTTCGACAGCACCGAGGAGCTCGCCGGCGGCTTCGCGTCGCTGCACCGGGACCAGATCGAGCCGGCGCTGGACGCCGGTCTGGCCGCGACGGCGTACACCCAGCTCAGCGACGTCGAGGACGAGCTGAACGGCCTGCTGACCTGGGACCGCGAGGTGCTCAAGATCCCCGCGGAGATCGTCCGCGGCACGCTCGCACGACTCAGGGTCCGCTGATCAGAGCTCGCCGACGGGTGCATCCACCCACCGTCGGCCCCGACGGAAGAGCTGGGCGCGACCCTCGGTGAGCTCGGCGACGATCTCCTCGGCGATCGGGACGGCGATCAGCGGGACCGCGAGCGACAGGGTGGCCAGGTCGGTGTAGTCGATGTGCAGCACCTTGGTGCCGCGCGACCGCAGCTCGTGCTCCAGCCGGCCGGCGGCGGCGAGGTCGACAGTCACCTCGCAGAGCTCCTGCTCGACGCGTTGCACGAAGGTCGCCACCTCCAGGGCTGCGCGCACCGCGTCGGCGTAGGCACGGCTGAGTCCCCCGGTGCCAAGCAGCGTGCCGCCGAACCAGCGGGTCACGACCGCGACGACGTCACTGAGCTCCCGCCCGCGCAGGACGTCCAGCATCGGCGCGCCGCCCGTGCCCGGGGGTTCGCCGTCGTCGGTCGAGCGTTCGACGGCGCGGTCCGACCCGAGGACGAACGCGGAGCAGTGGTGGCGTGCGTCCCAGTGGGTGCGCCGAGCCTCCTCGATGACGCCGCGTGCCGCGATCTCGTCCTCGACCCGCTCGACGACGCAGAGGAACCGCGAGCGACTGACGACGATCTCCGCACTGGCGGACCCGACAATCGTGAGGTAGGCCATCGGATCCCTCTGCTCGCGCGACACCGGAAGAGCCCGGCGGTGGCGGGGTACCCCTCCCAGGATCACCCCGCCACCTGATCCGTCGTGCGCGAAAGCCCGAAGGCCTCGCGCTGCACCCGAACGGATCCCGGCCGCATCCATGTGGGGTACGGACTGCGCGACCGGTGGAGACACTCTAGGCCATCGTCGGGAGCCTCACTATCGGAACGTGGCGATGAACGTGAGCAGGTCCGCACGGGTGAGTACGCCGACCGGGCGGCCGTCCTCCTGGACCAGCAGGGCGTCGGCGGACTCGAGCGCGGAGATCGCTTCCTCGACCCCTTCGGTGGCCCCGATCGTCGGCAGGGGTGGGCTCATGTGCGCCTCCACCTGGTCGGCCAGCCGGGCAGCTCCGGCGAAGAGGGCGTCGAGCAGCGCTCGCTCGGACACCGACCCGGCGACCTCGGCCGCCATCACGGGCGGCTCTGCCCGGACGACCGGCATCTGCGAGACGCCGTACTCCTTGAGGATGGCGATCGCCTCGGCCACCGTCTCGGTGGGATGGGTGTGCACCAGGTCAGGCAGACCACCGGTCTTCGCCCGGAGCACCTCGCCGACGGTCTGGCCCCCCTTGGCCCGCAGGAAGCCGAACCGGGCCAGCCACTCGTCGTTGAAGACCTTCGTCAGGTAGCCGCGCCCGGAGTCGGGCAGCAGCACCACGATCACCGCGTCGTCTCGTCCCTCCAGCTCGCGCGCCACCTGCACCGCGGCGTACGCCGCCATGCCCGACGAGCCGCCGACGAGCAGCCCCTCCTCGCGGGCCAGGCGACGCGTGAACGCGAACGAGTCGGCGTCGGAGACCTCGATCACCCGGTCAGCGACCTCCCGGTCGTAGGTCTCGGGCCAGAAGTCCTCGCCGACGCCCTCGACCAGGTAGGGCCGTCCGGTGCCGCCGGAGTACACCGATCCGGCCGGGTCGGCGCCGATCACCTGGATCTCGGGGCCGCCTCGTTCGGCACTGCGCTCCTTGAGGTAGCGGCCGACGCCGCTGATGGTGCCGCCGGTGCCCATGCCGCACACGAAGTGGGTGATCCGACCGTCCGTCTGGCGCCAGATCTCCGGGCCCGTCTCCTCGTAGTGCGAGCGCGGGTTGTCCGGGTTGGAGTACTGGTCGGGCTTCCAGGCGCCCGGCTCGGAGGCCAGCTTGTCGGAGACGTTGTAGTAGCTGTCCGGGTGCTCGGGGGCCACCGCCGTGGGGCACACGACCACCTCGGCGCCGTACGCCTTGAGGACGTTGCGCTTGTCCTCGCTGACCTTGTCGGGGCACACGAAGACGCACTTGTAGCCGCGCTGCTGGGCGACCAGGGCCAGCCCGACGCCGGTGTTGCCCGACGTGGGCTCGACGATCGTCCCGCCCGGCTTCAGGGCGCCCGAGGCCTCGGCCGCGTCGATCATCCGGCGGGCGATCCGGTCCTTCACCGAACCACCCGGGTTGAGGTACTCGATCTTGGCCAGGACGAGCGGTCCGGACGAGCCGGCCGGTCGGTCGAGGGTCCGGCCGAGCCTGACCAGGGGGGTGTCGCCGATCAGGTCGAGGACGGTGTCTGCGTAGTCCATGGGACGAACATATCGTGCGTGACGTGAGTGTTACATCGCTGTAGTTTGCAAGGACCGACACGCCCCTTCAGTAACTTTTTTTCACACGAGCCCCAAATTTCTTCTGATTTCGGTCATACTCCTTGGCGTGACGAACTCCAGACGCCTCGCCGCCGCCCTGACGACCGCCCTCGTGGCCAGCCTCGTGTCGTTGCCCCTGGTCGCGGCTGGGCCGGCCCAGGCGCAGCGTGCGCCGCAGGACCGCCCCAGCACCGCACCCAACGTCTTCTTCCCGGCAGTCGCGCGGCGTGCGCGTGACCTGAAGACGAGCGGCAAGCGCCCCGGCACGACCATCAAGGCCGGTTGCGGCACGAAGGTCGTGGCGGCACACCCCGGAACGGCGGTGGTCTCCGACTCCCCGAAGAGCGGGCCCCACCTCGTCACGATCGTGACCTCGCCGGGCCGCACCACCACCTACTACGGCTTCATGCGCAGCGCGTCGGTGGTCAGCGGCCAGATCGTCCAGGCCGGTCAGGAGATCGGTCGGGTCGGTCGCTCTGGCTCCGCCGCACCGAGGTTCTGCGCGCTCTACTTCGCGGTCAAGGGCAACCTCGGCACGACGGTGAACCCCACCCGGTGGCTGAACCACCTGGTCGGCAAGCCGGTGAACACCACGAACCTGTTCGGCAACTGGGGGATCGTGGTCGCCAGCTTCAACACCCTCGGTGCCAGCCACACCCGGTCCAGCAGGACCTACCCGACCTACGCCGTCAGAACGCCCAAGCAGCTGGCGCTGCTGAACTCTTACGGCGTCGACGTGGTCGGCCTGCAGGAGTTCCAGAAGGTGCAGTACGACGCCTTCATGGCGGCCTCAGCAGGGACGTTCGGCGTGTATCCGGACCAGGCGACGCTGAATGCCGTCCCCAAGTCGTCCTTCGTGACGAGCAACTACGCGCCGACGGAGAACTCCATCATCTGGCGCAACAGCACGATGGAGTTCATCAGCGCCGACCACATCGAGGTGCCGTACTTCCAGAGCACCCGCAACATGCCGGTGGTGCTGCTGCGTGACCGCGCGACCGGCCAGACGGCGTACTTCATCAACGTGCACAACCCGGCCTCGGGCGTCGGGTACGGCAACCAGGCAGCCAACCGCCGGGCAGCGATCGCGATCGAGCGCGCCAAGATCATCGAGCTGCGGGCGACGGGTCGGCCGGTGTTCATCACCGGGGACTTCAACGACCGTCTTCCCGCGTTCTGCCCGATGACGGCGGACATGCTCACCATCACCCCGGACAGCATCCCGTCGATGAGCTGCGCACCGCCGAAGAGCACCGGGATCGACTGGATCTTTGCCGCGGGCCCGGCCCGGTTCACCCGGTACGCACGGGACTGGAAGCCGAAGAACCAGCACCTCTCCGACCACCCGATCGTCTGGACGCGGGCCCACCTCTCCGAGTAGCCCGCGGACGATCACCCGGCCCTCCGTAGGATTGCCGCGTGGGGAAAGCCGCTGCAGCCCGGAGACTGGCCTCTGCCGCCGCGTTCGGCGGCGGGGGACTGTCGGCCGTGGGTGCCCTGTCCTACGGCCTGCTCCGGATCGAGGCGCGGATCGCCCGACGTGCGATCGGGCACCTCGATGCCTCCGTCCCCGACTCGACCGGCTGGTACGGCCGTGGCCGGCCGGGCCCGGCCATCAAGATCGCGCTGCTCGGTGACTCGAGCGCGGCCGGCTACGGTGTCGACCGCGTCGAGGAGACTCCGGGCGCGCTCCTCGGCTCCGGGGTCGCTGCCGGAGCGGACCGGCGCGTCCACCTCCGCGAGTTCTGCGTCTCCGGGGCGAAATCGGTCCAGCTCGCCGCGCAGGTCGACGCGGCCCTGCCGACGGAGCCGGACGTGGCGGTGATCCTGATCGGGGCGAACGACGTCACCAACCAGACCCTGCCCTCCGCCTCCGTGCGCCACCTCAGCGAGGCCGTCCGCCGCCTGGCCGAGGCCGACGTCGCCGTCGTGGTCGGCACCTGCCCGGACCTGGGCACCGTCCGCCCGATCCCGCAGCCGCTGCGCCAGGTCGCCCGCACGTGGTCACGTCGGCTGGCCGCAGCCCAGGCGATCGCCGTCGTCGAGTCCGGCGGCCGCGCGGTCTCGCTGGGCTCGATCCTGGGCCCGGAGTTCGACGCGTCCCCCGCCCTGTTGTTCGGCCCGGATCGGTTCCACCCGTCGGCTGCCGGCTACTCGGCGCTGGCGGGGGTCCTGGTCCCCTCGACGCTCGCCGCCCTGGGCTTCGCCCCGGAGGACGAGTCGGCGCCGGAGGCCCGCCGCGGCGAGGGCGTCCTCTCGATCAGTCGCGCAGCCGTCCAGGCGTCGAAGCACCCGGGCACCGAGCTCGGCGCCACCGAGGTGGACGGCGCGGCTCGCGGTTTCGGAGGCCGCTGGGTCACCCTGATGCGACGTCGCCGTCCGGCTCCCGTGGACGCCGAAGCGCCCGACCCGGACGAGGTCTCCGAGTCGGGCGCCGCGATCAGCTGAGTGCGGGTCAGCGACGGGTGAAGATCGCCAGGATCCGCAGCAGCTCGATGTAGATCCAGACCAGGGTCACGGTGAGCGCAAAAGCCGCTCGCCAGGACTCGCGCTCCGGCAGGCCGGCGGCGATGCCACGCTCGACGAAGTCGAAGTCGAGGATCAGCATCAGCACACCGAGGCCGAGCCCGATGAAACTCGAGATGAGCCCCATGGTGCCCAACCCGTTGAAGCCGAAGTCCGCGCCGAAGAAGTGCAGCACGAAGTCGAGGAGAGTGACGGCGACGAAGCCGAACATCGCCGCGACGACCCACTTGCGGAACTTGGTGCCGACCTGGATGTTGAAGAACTTGTACGCCGCCAGCGTGCCGACGAAGGCGGCGACGGTGCCGAGCACGGCACCCGTGACGACGCCCTCGCCGAACGAGAGCTGGAAGCTCTTGCTCATCGCCCCGACGAAGACGCCCTCGAGGGCCGCGTAGCCGATCACCAGCGCCGGGCTGATCACCCGCTTGAAGGAGTTGACCATCGCGAGCACGAAGCCGCCGAGCGCGCCGACGATGCTCAGCGTGTAGAGCATCTGGACCTTGTCGGGGTCCATCATCGGATCGCCGAAGGAGTCCTGGGTGACGACGTCGCCGGTGAGGATCCACGTGGCGGCGGCAGCCAGGACGACGACACCGAGCGTGATGCCGGTCTTCTGCACCACCGAGTCGATGCTCATCCGGCCGCTGCCGGGCTGGGTGTGGGTGCTGGGCACGCCCGCGCCGAAGTCGGCGTACGCCGTGCCGCCGCGGCCGTTGAAGCCCTCGGAGCGGGCGAAGACGGGATTGTTGCTCTGCATGGTCTCTCCTTGAGGCCGGGTGACCCGATCGTATCGGGCCGTCAGGGACACAACGACCGAGCACGGCCGCCGTGTTCCCGGGCAGACCGTCAGGGGCGCGGCGTGATCGTGACCTGGATCTCCTGGGTGGTGTCGGCGCGGAGGTCGACGTACGAGCCGTGCACGCTGACGTCGCCGGCGCTGGCAGCCACGTCGAAGCCGTGCGGCGAGGTCAGCGGGCTCACGAAGATCCGCGTGGGTGCGTGGATGGCCGGGTCGGCGGTGTAGGTCATCGTGAAGCGGCCGGTGGCCGGGTCGTAGTCGTAGGAGCCGAGGGTGCCCGCGGTGGCCTGGGGGTAGGTCCGCACGAGCTGGCGCAGCTTGTCGACCTTGACGGTGCTCAGGTCGGCGTCGTCGGTGAACAGCCCCTGGGCGTCGTCGGCGGTGGTCGGGTCGTCCCAGTGCTTGTAGGCCCAGTACATCCAACCCATCTGGTGCTCGTCGGCGACGTCGGCGTCGATGCCGATCGCGTCGGTGTCGTCGGTCGCTCCCCACTCCGTCATCAGCGGGACCGCGCGCATGGTCGCAGCCTGCTGCAGGGCGTTCTGCTCACGGTCCTGCGAGAAGCTGCGGCAGTTGTCGCTGTTGGCGAGCGGCACTCCCGCGCTCTTCAGGAAGACCCAGGTGCAGTAGTTGTGCCAGGACAGCCCGAGGTTCTGCTCGTCGCCGGGAGGTGCGGTGTAGTAGGTGGGGACCTGCACCCCGCTGCTCAGCTGCTGGGGCTCCCACCACACCAGCCCGCGCGGGTCGACCTGGCGGATGCCCTGCAGCGCCTTGGTCATCGCCGGCTGGAGCTCCTGGCGGTAGGTGGTGGGGCATCCCGTGACCAGGCAGGTGCTCCACTCGACGCCGGCGAACGGCTCGTTCATCAGGTCGTAGCCCATCGAGTAGGGCTGGTCCTTGTAGTGCGCGGCGACCAGCTTCCAGTACGTCGTCCAGTCGTCCTGCAGGCCGCCCTTGTTCGCCCAGAAGTTGTCGAACACGGTCGAGACCTCCGGCGTCCAGTAGCCCTCGGGGAACGGCACCGGGAACCACGGCAGCAGGGAGTACGGGAACGGCCGCTCCGCCGCCCAGCCGGGGACTCCCTCGCCGCCGTACGTCTCGTGCCACTGGTCCTGGTGCTGGTCGAACTGCATCCAGATGCCGCGGGCCGCGAGCAGGTCGGTCACCCGGTCCCACCTGGCGAAGTACGCCGGGTCCGCGACGTCGGGCCGATCAGGAGTCACACCGGCCCACAGGACACCCAGGCGCGCACCGTTGAAGCCGTACTTCTGCAGCCAGTCCGCGTCGGCCGTGGTGAAGCCGGCAGGCGTGTCCGGCGGCGCGTACGGCGCTCGCTTCCAGACCATGTTCACCCCGTGCACGATCACGGTGCGGCCCAGCTGGTCGACCAGGTGCCGGCCCTCGCGGTGCAGCTGCGGGACCTGCTGCCCGCTGTTGCTCTCGGCACGTGCCGGCGACGCAACGGTGACGGAGGCCAGGGCGAGCAGGACGGCGGCAAGCTTCCTCATGGTCGGTGAAACGAGTTCCAGCGCCCGCGGTTACCTCCAGCGGTCTGCCCGGTTCACCATCCGTAGATGCGGTTGATGGTCGCCCAGTAGTCGAGCGTCCCCTCTCGCTCGTCGGACGCGGTCGCCCGGAAGTCGGTCGGCAGCTCACGGCGACAGGCGTCCCCGGCGCAGTCCTTGAACCGCCACCACTGCTCGGTCAGCTCCGACCGCACGTCGAGGTAGGCCGGGTCGGCGTACCGGTTCTGCATCTCGGCCGGATCGCGCAGCAGGTCGTAGAGCTCACCCTCGCCGTTCTGGTAGATCGAGAACGAGTAGCGCGGTGTCCGCAGCCCGATCGAGCTCCGCGGGTCGTCGAAGCCCGCAGCGGTGCGTCTGCCGGGAGTGGACCGGTACGCCTCGGTGACCACGGGGACGGTCCATCCGCGGTCGCCGCCCAGCATCGTCGGCAACCGGCTCGCGCCGTCGGGGGTGCGCGGCGGAAGGGCACCGGCGAGGTCGATGATGGTCGCGGAGATGTCCACGGTGCTGATCGGGTCGTAGCGCCTCTGCGCGACCCGCATCCCCGGACCGGTCACCAGGAACGGCACCCGCAGCGAGGGCTCGTGGGCCTTGACCTTGCCCTGCCGCTTGCGGTGCTCGCCGAGGAAGTAGCCGTTGTCGGAGGTGAACATCAAGACGGTGTTGTCCCACTCGCCGGTCTTCTTCAAGGTCGACACCAGGCGGCCCACCTGCCGGTCGAGGACGTAGACCGCCTCCGCCCGCTGCCGGGTGACAGTGGTCAGCGCGCGGCGCTCAGCACGGTTCAGCTCCGGCTGGTTGCGGAAGAAGGACGGCTTGTCGGAGACATCCGCCTCGGCGGGGCCACCGTTGCGCGGCAGGCCCGCTGGCCGGGTGATGATGCGGTTGAACCTGCCCTTCACCCAGCGCGGACGGGCCGGGGTGACCAGGCGCTCGAGCCGGCCGTCGCTGCGCCGAATCCGGCCCGGGTCGTCCTTCTCGTGGGGGGTGCCGTGGTGGGGGGCCACGAAGGACAGGTACAGGAAGAACGGGGCCGAGGAGCGGTGGTACTTCGTGACCAGGCGCCGGGCGAAGGCGCCCTGGACGTTGGTCTGGTACTTGCCGCGGTACCGGTTGTCGACGTGGCCGTTGACGTTGTACGGCGTGTCGAAGTAGTTGTAGGTGCCACCGTGGACGCCGCGCAGCCGGGAGTTCTTGAAGGCACCGATCCAGTCGGTCCACCCGTTCGGCACGTACTTCCACGACGGCTTGCCCGAGACCAGCGAGCGGTCGCGACCGTAGCCGTTGAGGTACTTCCCGACGAATCCCGTGCGGTAGCCCACCGCGGACAGCGAGGTCGCCAGGGTG
>Ga0070660_100003021_pt1 | contig 11583 bp, 9 predicted proteins | sample KBSC33metaG_FD_64670 | JGI IMG/M metagenome (GOLD analysis project Ga0070660, IMG submission 64670) | Corn rhizosphere microbial communities from Kellogg Biological Station, Michigan, USA - KBS C3-3 metaG | ecosystem: Host-associated > Plants > Roots > Rhizosphere > Soil ... | reverse complement strand
CGGGCGCCTTTGTTGACTTCTTAAGCGTTTGCGCCCACATGCCCCTCAGCGAAGCGCCATGCAGCGTGAACAGGCCCCAGCGGCCCCGGCTCCGCTTCGTCGTTACCAGGTCTTCCCTTTTCACGCGGGTTGGCAGAACCCGCCGCGTTTCCGCGCGCCATTTCGGCTGCGCAGGGGACGCCGCACGTTAGTGAGTCACTTCATGTCATTCGAGAATCTCGGGCTGTCGCAGCCCGTCCTCCAGGCGCTCGCGCTCAAGGAATATAGCGAGGCGACGCCGATCCAGACCCAGGCGATCCCGACCCTCCTCAAGGGCCGCGACCTGCTCGGCATCGCCCAGACCGGCACCGGCAAGACCGCCGCCTTCATGCTCCCCTCGATCGACCGGCTGACCGCGTCGAATAAGCGGCCGCAGCCGCGCACCTGCCGGATGCTCGTCCTCGCCCCGACCCGCGAGCTCGCCTCGCAGATCGCCGAGAGCGCGCGCGCCTATGCCCGCTTCAGCCACATGAGCGTCGCCACCGTCTTCGGCGGCACCTCGATCAACAAGAACCGCCAGGATTTGAGCCGCGGCGTCGACATCCTCGTCGCCACGCCCGGCCGCCTCATCGACCTCATCGAGCAGGGCTATCTGATGCTGCGCGGCGTCGAGATCCTCGTCCTCGACGAGGCCGACCAGATGCTCGACTTGGGCTTCATCCATGCGCTGAAGGCGATCGTGAAGCTGCTCCCGGCCCAGCGCCAGAGCCTGTTCTTCTCGGCGACCATGCCCAAGGCGATCAAGGAACTGGCCGACCGCTTCCTCACCGATCCGGTCCAGGTGGCGGTGACGCCGCAGGCGACGACGGTCGAGAAGATCGACCAGTACGTTACCTTCGTCCAGCAGGCGGAGAAGCCGGCGCTTCTCACCATCATGCTGCGCGTCGGCTTCGGCGAGAAGGGCAATATGGACAGGGTGCTGATCTTCTCGCGCACCAAGCATGGCGCCGACCGGATCGTGAAGCAGCTCAATGCGTCGGGCATCGCGTCCAACGCGATCCACGGCAACAAGAGTCAGCCGCAGCGCGAGCGGGCACTGGCCGAGTTCAAGTCGGGCAAGGTCAAGATCCTGATCGCGACCGACATCGCGGCGCGCGGCATCGACGTGTCGGGCGTCAGCCACGTGGTGAATTTCGACCTGCCCAACGTCAGCGAGCAGTACGTCCACCGCATCGGGCGGACGGCGCGCGCGGGCGCCGCCGGCGTCGCCATCGCCTTCTGCTCGGACGACGAGCGGGCCTATCTGAAGGGCATCGAGAAGCTGACCCGTCAGACGCTCCAGACGGTGCCTCTGCCGGCCAATTTCAACGTCGAGGCGGCGCGGATCAAGGCGGCGCGTCCGTCCGAGCCGCCGCGCGCGGCGCGTGCGGAGGAAGTGCGGGAGGACCGCAACCGCGTCCGCCGCCCGCGCAGCCGCCGCCCGAACTTCGGCTCCGCCGGCGCACCCAAGACCAACCGCGCCAGGCGCCGCGCCTCGGCGCGGTAAGCTTCCCCCTCTCCCCGGCGGGGAGAGGGTTGGGGTGAGGGGACGCTGAGTCTGAGGTTAGCCGCGGGCGCCGTACCTCCTCACCCTACCCTCTCCCCGCCGGGGAGAGGGATTAGGTGCGCCGGCATCTTTTCGTACGTGCGTGCGGCGGTATAGGCCGTCGCTGTGAAGCGCCTCCTCCTCCCGCTCCTCCTCGCCACGGCCGCCGCACCCGCGCTCGCGCAGGAGCAATCCGGCCCCACCATCACCGTCACCGGCCGCGGGCTGGCGCCGGGGACCGGAGAGGGCGTGCTCGACGTGGTCGAGGTGCCGCGCGAGCGGCTCGAGACGGCGCAGCGGCTCGAGGACGTGCTCCGCGACGTGCCGGGCTTCCAGCTGTTCCGCCGCTCCGACGCGTCGAGCGCCAACCCCACCAGCCAGGGCGCGACCTTGCGCGCGCTCGGCGGCAATGCGTCGAGCCGGGCGCTGCTGCTCCTCGACGGCGTGCCGCAGACGGACCCGTTCGGCGGCTGGGTGAGCTGGCCGGCCTTCGACCCCTACCGCCTCGGCGCGGTGCGGGTGACGCGGGGCGGCGGCTCGGGCGTGGAGGGGCCGGGGGCACTGGCGGGCACGATCGAGCTGGAGAGCGCGGGGCCCGGCGTCGCCCGCGGCCTGCGCGGCGAGGCGCTTTACGGCAGCCGCAACAGCCTCGAAAGCCGCGCCGCGTACGGAGCGACGCTCGCCGGGGGTTTCGCCAGCCTGTCGGGCGCCTATGCGCGGGGCGACGGGTTCATTCCGGTGGTCGCGGAGCAAAGAGGGCCCGTCGACCGCTCCTCCCCCTACGAACAGGCGAGCCTCGCCGCCCGCGCCGTCTTCCCCGTCGCCGCTGGGGTGGAGCTGCAGGCGAGCGGGCTCGGCTTCTATGACTGGCGGGAGCGGGGCACGGCGCTGAGCGGCATCGCCACGACCGGCGCAGACGCCTCGCTGCGCCTCGTCGGCCGGCGCTGGAGCGCGCTTGCCTATGTGCAGAGCCGCGACTTCTTCAACAGCTTCGCCAGCGTGAATGCGGGCCGCACTGCCGTCACCCGCGCGTCCGAGCAATACAGCGTCCCCTCGACGGGGACAGGAGCACGAGGCGAATGGCGGCCGCACATCGGCCGGAACCTCGAGCTGCGCCTCGGCGGCGACTGGCGCACGACCGAGGGCGTGTCGCGCGAGCTGTTCTCCTATGTGGCGGCCGCGCCGACCCGAATACGCGCCGCGGGCGGGGAGGCGCGCACGCTCGGCGCATTCGCCGAGGGGACGTGGACGACGGACGCGCTCACTCTCACCGCCAGCGGGAGGCTCGACCGGTGGGACCTGTCGAACGGGGCGCTGGTCGAGCGGACGATCGCGACCCAGGCGCTGCTCACCGATGCGCATTATCCCGATCGCGGCGGCTGGCAGCCGACGGGACGCGCCGGCCTCGCGTGGCGGCCGGCCAAGGGCCTGGCCCTGCGGACCGCCGCTTATGCCGGCTGGCGGCTGCCGACGCTGAACGAGCTCTACCGCCCGTTTCGCGCCGGCACCGACGCGACTGCCGCCAATCCCTTGCTCGCGCCGGAGCGGCTGAAGGGCGCCGAGGCGGGCCTGGACTGGCGGCCCGCCGCGCATGCGCGGATCGGCGTCACCGCCTTCGCCAACCGCCTGGAGGACGGCATCGCCAACGTGACGATGGGGCAAGGGCCCGGGACCTTCCCCGGCGTCGGCTTCGTCGCCGTGGGCGGCGCCTATCGGGTGCGCCAGAATATCGGCGCCATCGTTTCGCGCGGGGTCGAGCTGGACGGCAGCATCGAGCGCGGTCCATGGCGCCTTTCCGCCGGCTGGTCGCTGGCCGAGGCCGAAGTGCGCGCCTCGGGCGCCGCCGCGCCCCTCGACGGGCTGCGGCCGGCGCAGACGCCGCGCAGCACGGGCACCGCGACCCTCGCCTGGCAGGGCCCCCGCCGCGCGCTCGTCTCGCTGACCGGCCGCTACGTCTCGGCGCAATATGAGGACGACTTGAACCGCCAGCGCCTGCCCGGCGCCTTCACCTTCGACGCGGCGGCGCGGCTGCCGCTCGCCCGCGGAGTGGCGATCGAGGCGCGCGGCGAGAATCTCGCCAACCGCCGCGTCTATGCCGGCATCAGCGGCGACGGCATCGTCGAGCGGGCGACGCCGCGCACGCTGTGGATCGGCCTCAGCTTCCAAGGCTTGCCGTAGGGGGCGGCGGCAGGGTAGGTTTCGCGCCGAAACCGAAAACAGGGAGGCTGCGCGATGATCGTCTTCGGCTCGTCCATATCGCCGTTCGTGCGCAAGGTGCTGGCGTTCGGCGCGGAGAAGGGGCTCGATCTCGAGCTCAAGGGAATGGGGCTCGGCTCCGAGGATCCCGATTTCTGCGCGGCCAGCCCGTTCCGCAAGATGCCGGGCTTCAAGGACGGCGACTTCTCGATCTGCGATTCCTCGGCCATCGTCCATTATCTCGAGGCGAAATATCCGGAGCCGAACCTCATCCCGACGGAGCCGAAGGCGCGGGCGCGGACGATCTGGTTCGACGAGTTCGGCGACACGATCGTCATGGGCTGCGGCGGCAAGATGTTCTTCAACCGCGTCGTCGCGCCGCGCTTCCTCGGCCGCGAGGGCGACCTCGCGCTCGCCGACCAGGCGGAGAAGGAGGAGCTGCCGCCGATCCTCGACTATCTGGAGCGCACGGTGCCGGAGAGCGGCTTCCTGGTAGAAGATCGGCTGACCCTCGCCGACATCGCCGTCGCGAGCCCGTTCGTGAATCTTGGCCATATGGACGTGGCGGTGGACCCCGCGCGCTGGCCGCGGGCGCGGGCCTATGTCGACGCGATCCTCGCCCGGCCGAGCTTCGCCCAATGGATCGAGCGGGAGCGGGCCTTCTTCGCCAAGGCGGCCTGAGGTGAGCGAGCACCGCGCGACGGTCGATTGGCGCGCGTCGGGCGGCGCCTTCACGGCGAACCGCTACAGCCGGGCCCACCGCCTGCGCTTCGACGGCGGCGCCGAGATGCCCGCGTCCGCCTCGCCGCAGGTGGTGCCGGAGCCGATGTCGGACCCGGCGGGCGTCGACCCGGAGGAGATGCTGATCGCGTCTGCCGCCTCCTGCCACATGCTCTGGTTCCTCGACCTCGCGCGCCAGGCGGGCCTAGACATCGCCGCCTATCGCGACGAGGCGACGGGAACGCTCGGCCGCGGCGCCGACGGCCGGATCGCCATCACCCGCATCGTGCTGCGGCCGCAGATCGACTTCGCGGGAGCGCCTCCCGACGCCGCGACGCTCGAACGCCTCCACCATGACGCGCACGAGCGCTGCTTCGTCGCCAATTCGCTCAAGACCGAGATCGTCGTCGAGCCCGCCCCCTCCGCCTAGCGCGGAGCGGCGGCGCGGCGGAGGCGGTCGTTGATCGCGGCGCCGATCCCCTCCTCCTGGACCCGCGCGACCGCGATCCGCGGCCTTGACGACGCATCGGCCCGGTGAAGCGCGGCGAACAAGTTCGCGGCCGCCTCGCTCAGGTCGCCGCTGGCGCTGAGGCTTTCGTCCCCGGCCACACCGCCGAAGCCGATCAGCCACTCGTCCGCTTCAGCCTCGGTGGCGTCCAGCCGGACCGGCTTCGACGGCGCATAGTGGCTCGCCAGCATGCCTGGGGCCTGGATGGTCTCCTCCCCCGACACCGAGGCCAGCAGGGGGGCCTCTCCGCAGACGCTTGCGATCTGCTCCGCGCTGATGGGGCCGGGCCGAAGGACCCTCACTCCCTCCTCCGCTACCCGTAGAATGGTCGACTCCAACCCCCTCTCCGTCGCCCCCGCATCGACGACGAGAGGTATGCGTCCGCCCAGGCTCCTCAGGACATGTGCAGCCGAAGTGGGGCTGATCGCCCCGCTCGCATTGGCCGACGGCGCCGCCAGCGGGCGCCCGGCCGCCGCGAGAAGATCGCGCATCGCGGGATGCGCGGGCGCGCGGAGGGCAATGGTCGCCAGCCCCGCCGTCACCCGCGGCGCGATGCCGCTTCCCTCGCGCAGCGGCACGACGAGCGTCAGCGGCCCCGGCCAGAAGGCCCCGGCGAGCCGGCGCGCCGTCTCGTCGAGCGCGCCGATCCGTTCCGCCGCCGCCAGGTCCGGCACGTGGACAATCAGCGGGTTGAAATCCGGCCGCCCCTTCGCGGCGTAGATCCGCGCGACGGCGGACTCGTCGGTCGCGTCGGCGGCGAGGCCGTAGACCGTCTCCGTCGGCATCGCGACGACCTCGCCCGCGCGGATCAGACGCGCCGCCTCGGCGATCGCCTCCGGCCCGTAGGGGAGGACCCGCGTCTCCTTTTGCGTGCTCACCGCGCGGCGCTATAGCGGCCGTGACGCAACCGCAACATCAGGCGCCCCATGACCTATGCTCCCCCGACCGAGGACCAGCTCTTCGTCCTTCGGCACATCGTCGGCATCGGCGCGCTTGTCCAGAGCGGCTTCCCCGACGCGAGCGACGACACGGTGGAGGCGATCGTCGAAGGCGCCGGCGCCTTCGCGGCGGGCGAGTTCGCGCCGCTCAACTGCGTCGGCGACGAGGTCGGCGCGCGCTGGTCGCCGGAAGGCGTGACGCTGCCCGACGGCTTCCGCGCCGCCTACCGCGCCTATGTCGAGGGCGGCTGGGGCACCCTCGCCGGACCGGCCGAGTTCGGCGGCCAGGGCCTGCCGCTCAGCCTCGCCAGCGTGGTCATGGAGGATCTCGGCTCCGCCAACATGGGCTTCTCGCTCGTCATGATGCTGACGCCGGCGGCCGTTGAGGCGCTCAAGCATCACGGCACGGCGGAGCAGCAGGCGACCTGGCTGCCGAAGCTGGTGACCGGCGAATGGACCGGCACGATGAACCTCACCGAGCCGCAGGCCGGCTCCGACGTCGGCGCGCTCAAGACCCGGGCCGAGCCGGCCGGCGACGGGAGCTGGCGGATCACCGGCACCAAGATCTTCATCACCTACGGCGAGCACGACCTTGCCGACAACATCGTCCATCTCGTCCTCGCGCGCACGCCCGGCGCGCCCGCGGGCACGAAGGGCATTTCGCTGTTCATCGTCCCGAAGCTGCTGCCGGACGGGACGAGGAACGACCTTCGCTGCGTGTCGATCGAGCACAAGCTCGGCATCCACGCCTCGCCGACCTGCGTCATGTCCTACGGCGACGAGGGCGGCGCGACCGGCTGGCTGATCGGCGAGGAAATGGGCGGGATGCGGGCGATGTTCACGATGATGAACAACGCGCGGCTCAACGTCGGCCTGCAGGGCGTGTCGATCGCCGAGCGGGCGATGCAGGGCGCGGTCGCCTATGCCGGCCAGCGCGTGCAGGGGGTGCGCGAGGGGCGGCCGGCGCCGATCCTCGCCTACCCCGACGTCCGCCGCATGCTGCTGCGCATGAAGGCGCTGACCCAGGCGGCGCGGGCGCTCGTCTACTACACCGCCGGCTGCACGGACCGGGCGAGCCTCGGCGATGCCGAAGCGAAGCTGCGCGCCGACCTGCTCACGCCGCTCGCCAAGGCCTACGGCACCGACGTCGGCTGCGAAGTGGCGAGCCTCGGCGTCCAGATCCACGGCGGCATGGGCTTCATCGAGGAGACCGGCGCCGCCCAGCATTATCGCGACGCCCGCATCGCGCCGATCTACGAAGGCACCAACGGCATCCAGGCCGCCGATCTCGTGGGGCGCAAGCTCGGTCTCGAGGGCGGCGCCGTGCTCGGGCGGCTGCTCGACGACGTCGAGGCGGGCGCCTCCGACCACCCCGCGCTCCGCGAGCTCGCCGGCGCCTGCCGCCGCGTCGCCCACCACCTCCAGGCGTCCGCGCCGGACGACCGCCTCGCCGGCTCCTACCCATTCCTGACCATGCTCTCGGTCGCGACCTGCGGGTGGCTGATGGCGAAGAGCCTCGCGGCGCTGGGCGAAGGCGCCGCATCGCCGCTCTTCGCCGAGATGAAGCGGGCAGCCTGCCGCTTCTACCTGGAGCGGATCGTGCCGGAGGCGCTCGGCCTCGAGGCGGCGGCGACGGGCGGCGCCGAGCTGCTCTACAGCCTCTCCGCCGACGCATTCGCGGCCTAGGCGAGGCGCTTCTTCGCCTCCCGCCGGTCGAGCTGGCGGTAGATGCGCGGGCCGAGGTCGAGGCGGAAGGCGCCCATCTTCGCCGCCGGAGTCGAGGGCTGGCGGCCGACGACCCAAGAGGTCGAGGTGCGGCCCGAGCCGCCTTCCCAATCATAGGCGACGTTGATCGCGACGAGCGGCACGAAGATCACCCGGCCCTGCACCTCGATCGGCTGCAGCTCGTCGCGCGGCATGCCGATCTGGCCGTCCAGCGCGATCGACTCGCCGGGCGCGATGAAGACGTGCGGCGAGCCGCTGACCTCGTGGATCGGTGCGTCGAAGAAGGAGTCGACGACGCCGTCGGCGCTGGCGTTGAACATGCGGCCGTCGATGCGGATGTTGCCGGCCGGCGCGTCACCTGTGTTGGTGAGCGTCAGGCCGTAATGGACGAAGGCGCCCTCGTCCGTGGACTGGGCGCGGTCGGGGCGGATGTCGACCTCGAGACGCGGCCGCTTCGTCGGGGCCGGAGGTGGCGGCGGGGGCGCCGGGGGCGGGGCCGCGGGCTCGGGCTCCTCGCGCCAAGTGGCGAAGGAGTGGGTGAGGGACTGCGGCGGCTCGCGGCGGCGGCGGCGGAGCAGGACCAGGGCGGCGGCCGCGGCGGCGGCGAGGAGCAGCAGCGCCGCGATGGGCCACAGCCAGCCGGGAAGTCCCGACGGGACCGGGGCGGGAGCCGGGGCCTCCGGAGCCGGAGCCGCCGGAGGCGCGGCCACCGGAGGGGGCGCCGGAGTCGCGACCGGAACGACGGGCGCAGGAGCCGGAGCGGCTCCGGTCGGCGCCGGTGCGGGAGCCCGGGCCGGACCGGCGGGAGCCGGGGCCGGTTTCGGCGGGACCCGACGCTGGACCCGGGATGCCCGGGCGCGCTCCGGCGCCGGAGTGGGTGCAGTCGCGCGCGGCGGCGGAGCGGGCGCGGGCGTCGTCGCGGCGGGCGGCGGCGCCGGCTGGGGCTGGACCTGCGCGGGCGGCGTGGTGCGGCGGCCGGGCAGGGTGAAGTCCCTGAGCTGCGGCGGCCCGACCGTGTTCGTATCCTGCGCCGCAGCCCCCGCGGCCCAGGCGGCGAGGAGCAGCGGCAATGCGCGAGCGGCGCCCAGGAGGCGGCGTATATTCAACATCTTGTGGAGCGACATCCTCTTGCCGGTGCGCCGTTTACCCTCGCCCGCGCCGCCCTGTCCAGCGCACCGGCGCGGCCCCCGCCGCACGGCGCGCGCGGCGCGTCCCGAATCCTCTTCCCTTGGCCGCCCATCTGGCCGATAGGCGCGCCCCATCATGAACATCGACCTCATTCCCGCGGGCGACAACCCGCCCGAGAGCCTCAACGTCATCATCGAAGTCCCGGTCGGGGGCGAGCCGGTCAAGTACGAGTTCGACAAGAAATCGGGCGCCCTGTTCGTCGACCGCATCCTCCACACGCCGATGCGCTACCCGGCAAATTACGGCTTCATCCCGCACACCCTCTCGCCCGATGGCGATCCACTGGACGCGCTCGTCGTCGCCCGCTCGCCATTCATCCCCGGCTGCGTCGTGCGCGCCCGCCCCATCGCCGTCCTGTTCCTCGAGGACGAGGCGGGCGGCGACGAGAAGGTGCTGACCGTCCCCGTCGACGAGACCTTTCCTTATTATGCCGACGTCGCCGAGCATAGCGACCTGCCCGACATCGTCCGTCAGCAGATCGAGCATTTCTTCACCCACTACAAAGACCTCGAAGCGAAGAAGTGGGTTCGCGTCGGCCATTGGGGCGGCGCCGACGACGCCCGCCGCATCGTCAGCGAGGCCATCGCCCGCGCCGCCGACGCGGCCGCCGGCAAGGCCGAGGAGGTCGCCGCCAACGACCTCGACGCCGCCTCGAAGGAAGCAGTGCGCGCGCTCCAGGACCGGACCGACGGCGCCGCCTTCGCCGGAGCCGGCGACATCGGCTGACCCGCCGGACCGGCGCCCCATGTCCGTCACCATCGAGATGGGCCGCGGGCCCGGCGGCGAGAGCGTCGGCCTCGACCTCGAGGAGCTGCTCGCCACGCGGCTGCTCGTCCAGGGCAATAGCGGCTCGGGCAAGTCGCACCTGCTGCGCCGCCTGCTCGAGGAGAGCGCCGGCTTCGTCCAGCAGGTGGTGATCGACCCGGAGGGGGATTTCGTCTCGCTGGGCGACAGCTTCGGCCACGCCGCGATCGAGGCGACCGGCTATTCGAACGGCGAGATCGCCAAGATGGCGGCGCGGGTGCGCGAGCACCGCGCCTCCGTCGTCCTCAACCTCGAGGGGCTGGAGATGGACGCGCAGATGCGCTGCGCGGCGACGTTCCTCGCCGGCCTGTTCGACGCGCCGCGCGAGCATTGGTACCCGGCTTTGGTCGTGGTCGACGAGGCTCAGGTCTTCGCCCCCGCGGCGGCCGGCGAGGTCAGCGACGAGGCCCGGCGCACGTCATTGGGCGCAATGACCAACCTCATGTGCCGGGGGCGCAAGCGCGGCCTTGCCGGCATCATCGCCACCCAGCGCCTGGCCAAGCTGGCCAAGAACGTCGCCGCGGAAGCGTCCAACTTCCTGATGGGCCGCACCTTCCTCGACATCGACATGGCCCGCGCCGCCGATCTGCTCGGCATGGAGCGGCGCCAGGCCGAGCAGATACGGGACCTCCAGCGCGGCGAGTTCCTCGCCCTGGGCCCCGCTCTCTCGCGACGGCCATTGAACGTTCGCATCGGCCCCGTCCGCACGGAGGCGCGGAGCGCCAGCCCGAAGCTGATGCCCCTCCCCGCCGCCGGCGCGGCGGGCGATCTCTTCGCCAACCTCGCCGACGCCCCGCCGCCTCCGCCGCCTCCGCCGCCACCCGCCGCCCGGCCCGCCGAGGAAGTGATCCCCGCCCCCTCCGCCGCGCCCGCGCCGACGCTCCCCACCCTCGACGCGGCGGAGCGTGAGGACGTCGTCGGCCGCGCCCTTGCCGCCCTCGTCGCCGACCTCGGCCCCGCCCCGCCCCCGCTCCCCGAGCTCTACCAGGACTTCCAGCTCCGCTGCCGCATGCTCGGTCTCAAAGAGTCCGGCCTCGACCTCCAAGCCTTCCGCCGCCGCCTCGCCATGGCCCGTGCGGGCATTCCCGCCGAGGACGAAAGCTGGAGCCGCGCGCTCGCTTTGGCGGCAACGCTCCCGGACGACAGCCTCACGATCTTCCTCGCCATCGCCCGCGCCGCCCGCGAGGGAGCTCCGTGCCCGAGCGAGTCGGAGCTTGCCGCCCTCTACGGCACTGCCTCGCTGGGCCGTCTGCGGCGGGTGCTGGCCGCGATGGAGGCGCGGGATGCAATCGTCGCGCGCACGGACTTGGCGGGGCGAAAGTCGATCTCGATTCCGGTCTTGGGCTGGACGACGGCGCCAGCGGAGGAAACGATCGGAGTCCAACGACAGTAACGCCATCCCGGCGGAAGCCGGGATCTCGGTTCTTGAGGGCACGGGGGGTGTCATGGAGATCCCGGCCTTCGCCGGGCTGACGTGAAAACCTTGACTCCCGCGCACTTTTCCGCTTGAGGACCCCCACAGCCGCGGGGGCCCTGGCGCCCGCGCTTTTTCTTTGGGGTTTGGGCGGTGCCCCGTTTTCGCCGCCCGGCCGGGTTTACCTGATACGGAGCCCGGACGAACGAAAGGCAAGATCCATGCGTCATCGCGTCGGCGGGCGTAAGCTCCAGCGTACCTCCAGCCACCGCGCGGCCCTGTTCCGCAACATGGCGGCCGCGCTCATCAAGCACGAGCAGATCACCACCACCACGGCCAAGGCGAAGGAGCTTCGGCCCTATGTCGAGAAGCTGGTGACGCTGGCGAAGAAGGGCGGCCTCTCCAACCGCCGCCTCGCCCATGCGCGGCTGCTCGACGACACCCAGCTCAAGAAGCTCTTCGACACGCTCGCGCCGCGCTATGCCGGCCGCGACGGCGGCTACACCCGGATCATCAAGGCCGGCAT
>Ga0070660_100003017_pt1 | contig 11589 bp, 10 predicted proteins | sample KBSC33metaG_FD_64670 | JGI IMG/M metagenome (GOLD analysis project Ga0070660, IMG submission 64670) | Corn rhizosphere microbial communities from Kellogg Biological Station, Michigan, USA - KBS C3-3 metaG | ecosystem: Host-associated > Plants > Roots > Rhizosphere > Soil ... | reverse complement strand
CCGAGCACCTGCAGCTCGCGAGCGCTTAACCGGGCAAGTGGGCCGTCGATCGCAGAGTCGGTGTCCCGGCGCGTCTCCAGCATCGCCTCCGCGCGGTCACGCTCGGCCGCCGCTCCCATCTCCCTGAACGCCGCGATAGCGGCCTCAAGTTCGCGCCGAGCCCGATCTTCTCGTCCCTGCGCTGCCAACGTGGCGGCAAGCTCAAGACGCACGCGCCCGGCGTCGTAGGGTGCGTCGCAAGCAGTGAGCAAGTCGATTGCGTCCTCGAACGAGCACCGCGCGGTGTTGTGGTCGGCGCGGGCTGCGGCCAGCGCGCCCTCCGTGGCGTACAGGGCAGCTTGGATCGGTCGCGTCTTCGCCCGCGCCGCGATGCCGCGGAGCTCCGAAAGGGAATCTTCGGACCGCTCCAGGTCGCGGCATGCCGCGAACGCCCTGGCTGCTACCTCCAGCCCGGCGCTTCGCTCCACCCTGCCGCGTTCCGGGAACCGGCGCAGGTAGCGATCGGCAAGCTCGGCCGCCTCTTCCGCCTGGTCGCGGTCGAGGGCGAGCTGGGCCCGGCCAAGCAGCGTGATCGTGTGCGATTCGGCCTGCGCGAACAGCTCCTCGGCTTCCGCCAGCCGGCCCTGCCGTCGGCGTAGCTCGCCCAGCCGTGCCAGCGCGTCGCCGACCATGGGCGGCCGGGAGGCACGCAGACCCCCGACGGCTTCGTTCAGCTGGGTCTCGGCCTCGTCCCACCGGCCCTGCCAGCTGAGGACGCTGGCGTAGTGGGCGCGGCAGATGTTGAGCAGGAAGATGTCGTGCTGGCCGCAGAAGTCGCCGACGCGGCCACACCACTCGGCGGCCCGTTCGTAATCCCGTACGCGCTCGCATGCGGAGATCAGGTAGCAGCAGGCCCAGGCGACGCAGTACAGCAGCCGCGCCTCGCCGTCGAGTGCCACCGTGGTGGCCTCGTCGAGGCGGCGCATGCCCTCGTCCAGCTCGCCGTCGCTCACCAGTGCACGGCCTTCGAGTCCGAGCCCGAGCATCTCCAGCTCGGGGGCGCCGAATGTGCGCCCAAGCTCGATCGCCTGCGCGGCCAGCTGCCGTGCCTTGGCCGTGTCCTCGGTGAGCGACACGGCGATGTGGCCTTCGTGGATGGCGAGCCAGCCGTGATCGACGCCCGGCTCGAGGTCGTCGATCAGGCTGTGTGCTCGCTGCAACCATCCGTTCGCGACGGCCGCTTCGCCGCGGAACATGAGGCAGTCCGCGGCGAGCAACGATGCGACCCGGGCCGCCGAGCTGCGGTCTCCCCGGTCGAGGTATTGGCGGTATGCGCGCTCGCGGGAGTCGATCGTCAGCCGCTCCTCGCCCAGCATATGGCCGGCCCAGCCGATCCCCTCGAGCGCCTCTGGGGTCTCTCCGTCAGCAAGGCCACACTCGAACGCGGTTCGGGCTCCTGCCCAGTCGCCGCGCCCGAGGGCGGCCCACCCCGCGTCTAGTGTCGTCAAGGTTTGGTGGCCCTCACGGTGGTGCCGCGCGCACCGAACTTCTCGGCCTTTCGGCGGGTGTCCTCAAAGGCCGATCGCGCGTAGGTGTCGATCAGGTCACCCGTGCGGATCTCCTTGAAGCCGTGAGTGATCAGCCGACTCTCGTACTCTGCTTCCAGCAGAGCCCCTGCGATTCAACCGGCCCACAGGTCGATGTCCCGTTTACTCTCTTCGGAGACGGGGTTCTGGATAGTCACATCGGCGAGCTGGATGCGACCACCCGGCCGGAGTACCCGGGTGATCTCGGAGAACACGGCGTCCTTATCGGGGATCAGGTCGATCACTCCGTTGGAGATGACCACGTCGAAGCAGGCATCGTCGAATGGGAGGTGCTCGGCGCTGCCCTCGACGATCGTGACGTTGCCGAGTCCCATCTCGGCGACCGAGCCGCGCGCCTTGACGACCATCTCCGGCGTCATGTCGATGCCGGTGACCGACCCAGAGGCGCCCACCATCTGGGCCGCTACCAGCGAGTCCATGCCCGCGCCGGAGCCGACGTCGAGAACGTCCTCACCGGGCTGGAGCGCTCCCATCGAGAACGGGTTCGCGACTCCCGCGAACGACTCACACGACGCCTCAGGCACCCGCGCCAGTAGATCCTCGGGGTAGCCGAGATCGAGCGCCCACGCGCGCCCGGTCGGAAATATGAACTCGTGGTCTGGCTGGGTCGAGACATCAGCGTAGGTGCGCTGGATCTCCGAGCGCAGCAACGCGACGTCGAGGCCCTCGACTTCTATCGCCATTGATGTCCTCCGTTCGGGGTCACAGGTGTTCCGATGACAGGAGCAACGGGACGTGACTGCCACGTCGTAGCGGCCACGACCAGGCCACTCGAGGCGGTGAGCGTCGCGACAAGGGTGATCGCCGCTGTGGGGCTGGCGAGGTCGGTGCCGATCCCGGCAATCAGCGCCCCCAGCGCGAAGCCGAAATCCCGCCAGAAGCGGTAGACGCCGACGACCCGGGCGCGGTCGCGCGGCTGGCATGCGTCCGAGACCGCGGCGATCAGCGTCGGGTAGACCATCGCCGTGCCCACGCCGAGCAGGAAGGCAGCCAGTAGCGACGGCGGGAAGGCGCCGTTCCCTGCCACAAGGATGGCGAGGGCGCCGGCCTGAACGAGCATGCCGCTCGCGATCAGCGGTTTTCGACCCGTGTAATCGCTCAGCCAGCCGGTTACCAGCTGGCCGGCGCCCCACATCACCGGGTACACGGCGGCGACGATCGCGATGTCCTGCACGCTGGCGCCGTGGGCGGCGAGAAACAGCGGCGCCAGCCCCCAGGCGAGCGCGTCGTTGAGGTTGTTGACGAGCCCCGCCTGGCTGCATGCCCGCAGCACCGGGTCGCGAAAGCTGGCAGTCGCGAACGCGGTTCGCAGTGTGTGCGGGGCGTCGCCGCTGTCGTGGCCGCGCTGCTCAAGCGCGACGTGCGCCCCGGTATCGCGCACGAACAGCGCCGACAGCACGGTGCCAGCGAGGGCGATGATCGCCGCGCCCACCCAGACCACGGTGCGCGGTGCGTAGCTTGCGGCGAGCACGCCGGTCGTGAACGCCGCGGCGGCGACACCGAGGTATCCGGCCGCCTCGTTGAGACCCAGCGCCAGGCCGCGGCGGGCCGGGCCGGCCAGGTCGATCTTCATGATCACCGTCATGGACCAGGCCAGTCCCTGGTTGATGCCAAGCAGGACGTTGGCGGCGACGATGAAACCCCAGCTGGGCGCCAACCCGATCAGCACCGGCACAGGCACAGCGGCCAGCCACCCGATCACCAGCACGCGCTTGCGACCGAACCGCTCAGCCAGGCTACCGGCAGCGAGGTTGGTGAACGCCTTCGCGACGCCGAATGCCAACACGAAGGAGAGGATGAGAGTCTTGGAGTGGAGGCCAAAGTTGTGCTCGCCGACAAGCGGCAGAACGCTTCGCTCGAGCCCGACCATGCCTCCCACCAGGGCGTTCACGCCGACCAGCAGCGAGAACTGAGCGGCGTTGGCACGCAGTCCCAGCCGCACCGCGGTCATGCCGGTGCGCCCGCCGCGCCGCGACGGTTGGCCGCGACAATCTGCGCCTGGCCGGGCGGCGGTTCGGACATGTCCTTGACCAGCGCCTCAGCAAAGCTATCGGCGTCCGGGTATCCGAACATCTCGTTGTGCGCGCGCTCGAAGCCGATCGACGAAATCGGGTTGGCCGAGAGCGCGCGCCCGCAGACCGACCCGCCATAGTGACTGGGCAGGACAACGACGCCGTCGGGCAGCTCAAGCAGTCGGCGCAGCGACTCATACAGGATGCGCGCCTGGCCACGCGGGTCGCCGCCGACATGCAGGTCAGGGCGCCCGACATCGCCAATCAGCAGCGAGTCGCCCGTGAACACGAGCAACGGCTCGGCGGTGCCGCGGCGCAGATCGGACACGGCGTAGGCGTGGTGGGCTGGCGCGTGACCCGGCGTCGCCACCGCCCGAACGTGCGTGTTGCCGAGTTCGACAAGCGCACCGTCGTCGAGCGGGTGGTGTGCGAACTCGACGCCCGCTCCGGCCGGCAGATATGCGATCGCTCCGGTGCGCTCCACCAGCTCTGGCAGCCCGGAAACATGATCGGCCTGCACGTGGGTCTCGAACACCGCCACGATCGGCTGTCCCACCGCCTCGGCCGCCGCGATGTAGCGATCGACCAGGTCGGCATGTGGGTCGACAACCGCCAACGCGCCATGTGTCATGCACCCAAACAGGTAGCTCGCACACGACGTCTCGTCGTTGAGGAACGGGCGCAGCAGCATCAGGCGGCTCCCTCTACGGGCAGCCCCGCGCGGCGCCACTCCGGGAATCCCACATCAAGTCGCCGCGCCTGGACGCCGCGCGCCTGCAGCAGCCGCACGGCGTCATCCGCATACACGCAATACGGGCCGCGGCAGTAGGCGATCACATCCGCTCGCCGCGGCAGCTTCGGTGTCTGCTCCTCGAACGTCTCGATCGGCGTCGACACAGCGCCGGGGATGTGGCCGGCGTCGTACTCGGCCTGCGGCCGCACGTCGAGCACGACCACCTGGCCGCGAGTCACCCGCTCAGCCAGCTCGTCGGCTGAAACCTGCTCGATGCCGTTGCGATCACCCAGGTACTCACCCGCCAGTACCGACACCTCCGCCACATGATGAGCCGCCACATCACGCACCGCCGCCCACAGATCCGCGACCCGATCACTCGCCAAGCGGTACACAACCCGGGCGCCGTCGCGCCGCGACCGCACCAGACCGGAACGGGCCAGCACCCGCAGATGGTGCGAGGTGTTCGCGAGGCTCTGCCCGATCTCACCCGCCACCTGATCCACCGACCGCTCGCCTTGCGCGAGCACATCGACGATCTCCGCCCGCCGACCGCTACCCAAAGCCTGTGCCACCGACGCAAACGCGTCGAACAGCGCGTCCTTAGCCACCCGGTCACTCATATCTTCAAACTATCATTTGATCGATTGGCCGTCAACGTGTCGAGGAGACGGACGTCCACTCCTCCGCCGATGCCTTCGCGTGGTCGCACGCCGCGGCATCACGACGGCAGCGGGCGAACGTGTCGCTGGAGGCCAGACTCCCGGAGTTCGCCATGCCTACGAGGCATCTGTCCCGATGCGGTAGGTTAGCTACATGGCTGTGGCGCGTAAGCAGGGCAATGAAGGCCGCCGATTGCTGACCACATCTTTGTGGAGCGCGGGCTTGGCGGCGGCGGCACTGTGACAGAGCGACCGCCCACGCGTCCCCCTGATCGGGACTAGGGCGTCCGCAGCACCGCGCGGATCATGGGCACGGTGTAGCCGCAGGAGCGCGCGATCTCGTTGTCGGTCTCGCCGGCGTGCTGCGCGATCACGATCGCGTTTGCGAACGTGAGCTTCGCTGTCGCCTAGTCGGCTCCACGCGCACAGTCCCTGGCCTCCGCGGTTCCCAAGAATCTCTGGCCGGCTGTCCCCAAATCGTCCCCACCGCGCCTTTTCGATCGCTCGGCTCGGTGCTTTCGTTCGCCGGTTATCTGCTCAACCATGCGCGATGCCCGGGACAGGATTCGAACCTGTGTGACCTTTCGGCCAGAGGATTTTAAGTCCCCCGCGTCTACCAACTCCGCCACCCGGGCTGGGCCTGACGATACCGCTGCGTGAGCGGATCAGGCGGGCTGGTCGGCCGCCTCGAGCGCGGCGCCGTGCAGGATGTCGCGTTCAGAGACGGTCAGGCGCTCGGCGCCGAGGTGACGCATCAGCTCGGCGAGGATCGCGGTTCCGGCCACGATCGTGGGTGCCCGCTCCGGCATCAGCCCGCGCACCTGGCGGCGTTGCTCCAGCGGCATTGCCGCCAGCCGCTTCAGCTGCGCCGCGACCGCGTCCGCCGACAGCTCGTGGCCGTCGACCCGCTCCGGGATCTCCTCGTCCAGTCCGAGGTCGATCGTCGCCAGCGTGGTGATCGTGCCCGCCACGCCGATCAGGGAGCCGGCCGGCACGTCGCCGGGCAGCATCCCGGTCGCTTCGCGCCGCAGGGCCGCAACCTCCTCGGCGGTGGGCGGATCGCTGTGCAGGTGCCGCTCGCTCATCCGCACGCAGCCCACGTTCAGGCTGACCGCGAAGCCGACCCGCCCATCTTCGCCTGCGATCAACTCGGTGCTGCCGCCGCCAATGTCGCAGACGACAACGGCTCCGGCCAGCCGCCGTCCTGAGACGACGCCGCGCAGCGTCAGCCGCGCCTCCTGCTCGCCGGTCAGCACCCGAATGTGCACACCGCAGCCCTGCTCCAGACGCCGCATGAACTCGGCACCATTGGCCGCGTCGCGGACGGCGCTGGTCGCCACCGCGAGCGGGGTGGAGGCGTCCAGCTCGCGGGCGCGATCCGCATACCGGGCGACGCAGGCCTCGACCCGCTGCATCGACGCCTCTGCCAGCTGCCCGTCGGCATCCACCCGGTCGCCCAGCCGCGTGATCTCGAGCAGCCGCTCCACCTCGCGCAAAGCCCCATCGTCCGCATCGGCTACCAGCAGCCTCGTCGAGTTCGTGCCGATGTCGATCGCGGCGACGCGCACGGTCACTTGGTCGTGAAGAAGCTGCGGGCGCTCGTCAGCTCGCGGCGCACCGCGTCGAGCGAGCGGTACAGCACCATGAACTCGGCGATCGAGACCTGCAGCCGCGCCAACACCTCCTTCAGCGCGTGCTGGCGCCGTTGCAGCTCCTCGAGCTTGGCCGGCAGCAGGTCGAGCTGCGACGCCGCCATGTAGCGGTCGACCTCCGCCTGCGCAGCCCTGGCGGACACCGCCAGGCGGCGCCCGCGCAGGCCCACCCAGACCGAGGTGGCAACGACGACGACGAGCCAGAGGATGATCAGGGCTAGCAGCACGGGGCAACTCTACCAATGCCCACTGTGGTAAAATCCAATGCATCGGCGCGGGGTGGAGCAGTCCGGTAGCTCGTCGGGCTCATAACCCGAAGGTCGCAGGTTCGAATCCTGCCCCCGCTACCTCCACGAGGCCTCCGCACACGCGGGGGCCTCGTCAGTTAACGGTCGCGGCGCCCTCAGTCGTCCGGCAGCACGGCCATCACGATCGCGGAGGCTGGACCTCCCAGCCGCATCTCGCAGCGGGCGCTGATCAGCGCGTAGGCCTCGAACGGGTCGATCCCGCGCTCGTCGACCAGGTGGTCGTAGGCCTGATCCAGCGCCAGCGCGTGGGCCTCATCAAAGCTCTCGGCGATGCCCAGGAAGAACGTCTCGCCGCCCCGGCGCAGCCGCGGGAACCGCAGCGCCATCCCCGGCTCGAGGCCGATCCGGAGCGTCGCCTGGCCGGCCGCCTCGAGGCTGACCGACGTCGGCTCGGCGGTGCCCATGGCGGCGTGCAGGTCGCCCATGCTGAGCAGGCCGCCGGACACGTTCACGGGCAGGTACACCGTCGTCCCCGGCTCCAGCTCGCGCAGATCCATGTTGCCGCCGAACGGGTAGGCGGGCTCGAAGGTCGAGCCGGCTCCCTCGGCCGGCGCCGTGCCGATGCAGCCGATCATCGGCCGCAGCGGCACCCGGTGCGATCCGATCTGGGCGTGGCCGTCGACGAGCGGTGTCTGCATCGCTCGCTGCACCTCGCTGTGGTGGCCGAGGCCGCCGAATCCCGGCAGCCACACCGACCATGCCCGGTGCACCTGCACGTCCAGCACCTCGACCCGCAGCGCGTCTCCCGGCGCCGCGCCGCGGACGCTGACCGGCCCGGTCACGCGGTTGAAGTTCGGCAGGCCGATCGCCTCGACCGACTCGCCGGCGGCCAGCCGGTCGTAGGCGACGTCGCTCGTCTGGAAGGTGACCGTGTCGCCAGGGTCGATCTGGAGCGCCGGTGGGATCGACGCATCGAAGCTGACCTGGAACGTCTCGGCGGGCAGCGTGTGCTCGGCCATCGCAGGCGAATCTAGCAGCCGACCGCGGTCGTGTCGCTACCCGTCGACCAGCAGGCCCTGCAGCGGCCCCAGCATGCGCGCGGAGCGTCGGGAGGCGCCGTCGATGCGGCTGATGCGGTGGGTCATCGGCCGGCCGTCCCGCCGGCGCCTGCTCTGCTCCTCGCACCTCGGCCGCCACACCTGATCGATCAGCTCGGCGGCGTCGCCCGACGCCTCGGCCAGCGAGCACTCCAGGTGCTCCGCCCACAGCCGGTGACGGGTGGCCGTGGCCAGCTCGGCGTCGTCGGTGACGAGCGCCGCCTCGGTGTCGTTGAACATGGAGTGATCGTTGAGGTTGGCGGAACCGACGATCAGAAGCCGATCGTCGATCACCGCGACCTTCGCATGGACGTAGATCAGGTCGGCGATCGGTCCCGCGGGCGCGTACAGCGAACAGCCCAGCACCCGGCCGGCGTCGCCGTCGGCATCGATCAGCTCGGCCAGCGCTCCGCGCGTGTCGTCGGAGCCGCCCTTGGGCCGGCCCGGGAGCACCAGCAACATCCGGAACCCGTCCTGCGGCGGGTTACGCAGCTTCTCGGCCAGCAGCGCGACGATCTCGGGCGACCATAGGTACTGCGACTCGATGTAGATCAGCCGCTCGGCCGACCGGATCGCGCGCACGTACGTCTCGAGCACGCCGAACGATCCCTGCCGCAGTCCCCCGTACACATGCTCCGGGACGGTGCGGACGAACTGGACGGTCGAGGATCCGGCCGGCGGATCGGGTGCGCCGACGGCTACGCGCTCGCCGGTCACCTCGCGCCAGCGCAGGGCGAAGTGCTCGGCCACATCGGAGACAACCGGGCCCCTCACCACAGACGTGACGTCGTGCCAGCCGATGGCCGCTCGGGCCGGATGCCGGGAGCTGTCGCGGCGGTCACCCGATAGCGACGTCAGGTCGATGCCGCCGACGAACGCCTCCCTGCCGTCGATCACGATCGTCTTCTCGTGATGGCAGTGGAGCGGGCGCTCGCGCGGATCGAGCTCGCACCGGATCCCGGCCTCCACCAGCTCGTGCCGGGTCTTGCGCGCCATCCGCCGGGAGGGGCGAAACAGCGGCACCGGCGCGCCCGCCCACAGCAGCACGCGCACGTCGACTCGCTCGGCCAGTTCCGCGAGCAGGTTGCGCACAACGACCGGGACGGAGCCGTCACGCATCACGAAGTCGGGCGACAGGAACCAGCCGGTGATGTGCACGTACGCGGTGGCCCGCTGCAGCGAATCGATCATCCGGTCGAACGCGTGCTCCCCGTCGATCAGCAGCTCCAGCGTGTTGCCGTGCCGCGGCTGGAACGCGTCCTCTGCCCAGCCGCCGGCGGGCGCGTCGAGGGCGGTGTTACCCAGACGCGACAGACGCCGGCGGTGGTGGGCCTGTACGCCCGCCGAGACCGCATCCCCCACACGGCGGTCGATGGCGTCGGCGGCATCTCTAAGCGGCATCAGCGCGTGCGCTCAGCGCTCCGTATCCGCCGGCGCGGCATCCTCTGTCTCGGATCGGTCGACGTCGGGATCGATCTCGTCGGCCAGGTTCATGTGCTCCTGGGCGCTTTCGCGCTCCTGGCTGGCCCGGGCCGCGGTGTCCTCGGCCTCGAGCCGTGCGCGCTCCGCCCGTGCCGCCTTCTCGTCGGCCTCGAGCTTGGCCGCCTCAGCGCTGCGGCTGCGCGACACCGCTTCCTCGCGATGTGCCTCCGCGGCGGTCCGCCGCATGTCCATCTCGCGCGACCTGCGTCGCGACATGAGGGCCGCCACTACGGCGATCACCACGATCACGATCACGATCAGCACTACCCAACCTGTAGTAGACACGTGTATTCCTCCTCGTCGGCTGAGGGTTCAAGTACCCGTTGCGACCTTCGACCAAACGCCGCCGCTCGTCCGTGGGCGGTCGGGAGGGCCTGGACCGGCGTCTATCCTTCAGCCATGGCGATCAACGAACCGGCCGAGGCGCTGCCCACCGACGCGGACGGCGCCGCCATCGAGCGCCCTACCAGCACCACCCGCACCGGCGTCATCACGATCGAGGCCGGCACGCCCAAGCAGCGCCGCGATCGCCTGGCGACCGAGGAGCCGATGGAGATCCGCATCGAGGAGCCGGGCTCCGAGCAGCGGAACGTGGCCGTGACGATGCGCACCCCCGGGCACGACTTCGACCTGGCCGCCGGATTCCTGTTCACGGAGGGCCTGATCGACGGCACCCAGGACGTGCGCGGGATCCGGTACTGCGCCGTGCCGCGCGAAGAGCAGCACTACAACGTGGTCAGCGTGGGGGTGGCCCGCAGGCTGGCCGACTTCGAGACGCAGCGCAACTTCTACGCCACCTCGAGCTGCGGCATCTGCGGCAAGGCCTCGCTGGACGCGATCGAAACGCGCTGCGCGCCCGTGGCCGACGGGCCGGTGGTGGACGCGGCGCTGCTGGTGAAGCTGCCCGACGAGCTGCGGCGCGCGCAGAGCGTGTTCGACCGCACCGGAGGGCTGCATGCCGCCGCCCTGTTCGATGCGGCCGGCAAGCTGCTGGTCGTGCGCGAGGACGTGGGCCGCCACAACGCCGTCGACAAGGTGATCGGTGCGGAGCTGCTGGCCGGCCGGCTGCCTTTGTCCGAGCGCATCCTGCTCGTGTCCGGGCGCGCCAGCTTCGAGATCGTGCAGAAGGCGGCGCGCGCCGGCATCCCCATCATCTGCGCCGTCTCGGCGCCCTCCAGCCTGGCCGTCGACACCGCGCGCCGGTTCGGGATGACCCTTGCGGGGTTCCTGCGCGACGAGCGGTTCAACGTGTACGCGGGGCCGCAGCGGATCGCCGGCGCCTCCCGCTAGCGCTCGCTAGTCTGCGAAGGCAACATGGGGACGACGACTCAACAGGACAGGCGCTGGTGGGCGCTGATCGTGCTCTGCATGGGCAACCTCATGATCGTGCTGGACACGACGATCGTGAATGTGGCGCTGCCGTCGATCCGCACCGACCTCGGGTTCACCGAGTCGTCGCTTGCGTGGGTCGTGAACGCCTACCTGCTGACCTTCGGCGGGTGCCTGCTGCTGGGCGGCCGGCTGGGCGACATCTACGGGCACCGCAAGCTGTTTCTGACCGGCTTGGTGCTGTTCACGGCATCATCCGTGGCCTGCGGTCTCTCGACCGCGCAGAGCGAGCTGATCGCGGCGCGGGCCGTGCAGGGCGTGGGCGGGGCGATCGTTGCTGCGGTGGCGCTGTCGCTGGTGATGACGCTATTCGTGGAGCCGGGCGAGCGGGCCAGAGCGATGGGGGTGATCGGATTCGTGGCCGCCGGCGGCGGCAGCATCGGCGTGCTGCTGGGCGGCGTGCTGACCGATGCGCTCGACTGGCACTGGATCTTCCTGGTCAACCTGCCGGTCGGCATCGCCGTCTTCGTCGCCTGCCTCAACCTGGTGCCGTCCGACCGATCGGAGCAGCGGACGGGGCGGCTGGACGTGGCAGGGGCGGTGACGGTGACCTCGGCGCTGATGGTCGCGGTCTACGCGATCGTGAACGGCAACCGCGTGGGCTGGGTGACCGGCCAGACGCTCGGCCTGCTGGGCGTGGCCGTCGGGCTGCTGATCCTGTTCCTGGTGATCGAGTCGCGGGTTGAGGCGCCGCTGGTGCCGCTGCGGCTGTTCCGGCTGCGGAACCT
>Ga0070660_100003015_pt1 | contig 11596 bp, 9 predicted proteins | sample KBSC33metaG_FD_64670 | JGI IMG/M metagenome (GOLD analysis project Ga0070660, IMG submission 64670) | Corn rhizosphere microbial communities from Kellogg Biological Station, Michigan, USA - KBS C3-3 metaG | ecosystem: Host-associated > Plants > Roots > Rhizosphere > Soil ... | reverse complement strand
TTCGCGCTGCTGTTGCTGCCGGCCTACGATTTTGGGCAACGCGAACATTTCGTCTGCGCACTCACGCTGCCTTACGTTCTTCTGACCGCCGCTCGCGCGCAGGGCGCGAAGATTTCTCCTGTCGCGGCGGTCGCCATTGGCTTCGTCGCCGCACTTGGCATCGGCATCAAGCCTTACTTCCTGATGTTGCCGCTCTGCATGGAGCTGTGGCTTTTCGCTGCGGCGAAGGGTTGGACCCTTCGCCGCGAAATTCTCGCGATGGCCGCAACACTGCTGGTTTATCTCCTCGCGGTCGCGGCCTTCGCACCCGGTTATCTGTGGCGCGTGGTGCCCGATGCCATGGCCGCTTATGGCGCGTTTCAAGTGAGCTGGATGGACCTGGTGCGGATTTTCGCGACGCGGCTCGGGCCCTACTTGATGAGCACAGCGATGTTATGCGTCGCCCTGCGGGGCCGCCTTTCGCCAATTCTGCAAGCCTGCGCCGCGGCCGCGCTTGGTTTTCTCGCCGCCGCGGTTTTGCAGCGCAAGGGCTGGACATATCAGATCTTTCCCGTCGCCATGTATTGCGTGTTTTTCGCGGGACTTGTGCTTTCTCTTCGTGCGATGCGAACCAGATACCTGACCATTTTGCAGATCGCGGCGGGGATACTCCTGCTATCCGGCGGCGCATCGATTGCCGCCTTCGTCAGCGACGGCGTCTCGCCCGACGGCACCACCGCGCGTGTTGAAGCTCTGACGGCGCTTTTCCGAGAGTATGGCAGCGTCTATGCCTTCATCACATCGCCGCGCGACATTCATCCCGCCGTTCTGGAATCTCGCGCGCGCTGGGCGAGCGCATCCGGCGTTCTGGTTTTCCTGCCCGCCATGTTGAACGCGCCGAACAACCCGGCGGCTTTGAAGGTAGGAAGCCGGCGCAATCGCGAAACCGTGGCGGAGTTGGCGGCCAATCGTCCCGGAGTCATCGTGGTGGATGGGGCACCCGCCAAACTCGGAATCCGGCAACCTGATTTCGACTATCTGAAATTCTTCGCGCGCTATCGGGGCTTCGCGGCCTTCATGCGAGGCTACGCAGAGCAGGGGCGGATCGGCGATTTCCGCATCTTTCTGCGCAAGCATCAGCCTGACGCCTGGCTCGCAAACCGGCGCAAAGAATAAATCGCGAGTCTGGGCCGATTTCCGAAACGGCGGTCGTTCTACCGCCGGTTCACCGCCCAGGGGCCGGGGCCGGCGGCGGCGAGGTAAAGGAACACGAAGCAGAACAGGATTGCTTCGCCGCCCTTGTTGATCGACGGGAACGGGCCGCCCATCGCGAAATGCACCATCCAGTAGGCAACGGCCATTTCACCCGCCGCGATGAAGGCGGCGATGCGGCTGAACAGGCCCAGCACGATCAGCGCGCCGCCGATCAGTTCGATATAGCCCGCCGCCATGATGATGCCGGCTTGATCGGGCGGGATGCTCATCGTTGTCGGAAAGTGGAGAATTTTCACACAGCCGTGCTCAAGAAAGAGCAGGCCGGTCACGATGCGCAGGATGCTTAAAAGCATGGGCGCATATTTGTCCAGAAAAGTCATAGCAGTTCCCCCTGGCGTTGTGGGGCGACAATAGTGCGAGTCGGCTAAACTCCGGAGGTCGGCAGAAGAGAGCCTTTATATGTCCGAACCCGGAATCCCGATTCGACGGCCAAGGCATTGGTTGGAGTACGTTTCGACGGCCTTTGCCGTCATCATTTCGCTCATTTCGCTCTGGGTCGCGATCGAAACCGAGCGCGCGAACCGGCAGATGGTGGCAGCATCGTCCTGGCCGATGTTGCAGGTGGACAGCAGCAGCGTGGACGAAAAGGGCAATTCGGTTCTGCTCTTCCGCGTGACGAACACGGGGGTCGGGCCGGCCAAAGTCCGAAGCTTCGAACTGTTCTACAAGGGGCAGCCCACCACCGGCGCAGTGCAACTTATTCGAGCGTGTTGCCAGAAGAATTTTGTCCGCACGCCACCGGACGAGAGCGATCCGAAAGATTTCTTCATTACGGGCGGCGTTCCCGGCAATGTGATCCGCGCGGGCGAGGTGCACACTTTTATCCAATTGGGCCTTGGCGCCAAGAACCAAGCCGTCTGGAACGCGCTGAACAAGGCGCGCAACGCCGACGTCACCTATCGCATCTGTTACTGCTCGGTGTTCGATGAGTGCTGGCTGAACACCGTCACGGGGCGCAACCAGCTCGATCCCAAGCCAGTCGACAAATGCGCGGTACCGTCGGTGGCTTATACGGAATAAGGGGAGGGAAGGTTCGATGGAAAAGGATTCGGCTACGCCTTCTTTCCTCCGCCGTCACTGGACGGACACGCTGTTCGCGGCGGCGGCGTTGTTCGTGTCGGCGATTTCGCTCTGGGTGGGCATACGGACGGAAGATGCGAACGAGAAACTCGTGGCGGCCAGCACTTGGCCGTTTGCGCAGGTCATGATCGACAACGCCACGCCGCAAGGTGTTCCGCGTTTGCAATTCAATGTGGTGAATACCGGCGTGGGGCCGGCCAAGATCGAAAGCTTCGAGGTGTTCTGGAAGGGAAGGCCGTTCCGATCCGGCAAGGAGCTGGTGACAGCCTGCTGCGGATTGAAGACGACGGGCGGCGTCACTCTGCCGGGCAGCAACAATACGCATTTGCTGACGGGCTCCGTTCAGGGAATGATTTTGCGGCCCGGAGAAAGCGAAGCGTTCATCATCTATCCACTGACCGACGAAACCATCGCGGTGTGGAACGCGCTGAACGACGCACAGAAGAGCATGACTTACCGCATCTGCTATTGCTCGGTTCTGGACGAATGCTGGCGCAACGCGCTGGCGAGCGATCTATCGAAACCGGGGAGCTTCGTCCCGAGCGGGTGAAGACATGTCCGGTGCCTTCGGTCGCTTATACGCATTGATCGGCACTGCCGCGGAAGCGTCTGACTTTTCCTACGCCTTGCTGCCCGACCGGCCGTGGCAAACAGACATCAGGCCCCTAAAGATATTCATCCTCGTGTGAATGAATATTGACGGCTGCCGGGTTTCCTGCCAGCGTCGGAACCGTGCCGGAGAGCGCGGGGAGCGCCTGGCGAAAAGGGGAGGAATACATGAGGCTCAAGCTAGGCCTGTCACTAGGCCTGTCGACGTCTGTTCTTGCGCTTGTTTGTTGCGGCGCAGTTCAGGCGCAAACGGCATCCGACAGCGCGGGGTCATCTACCAGCGCATCCAAAAGCGGTATCGAGGAAGTGGTGGTGACGGCGGAACGTCGCTCCGAGAATCTGATGACGACGCCGATAACGGCAAGCGTTCTAACCGGCACGGATTTGCAGAACCGGGGCGTGGTGAACGTCAACGACCTTCAGTTCCTTGCGCCCAACCTGACGGTGAACGATCTGGGCCAGGGCGTCGATTTCGACATCCGCGGTATCGGCAAGGGCGAGCACAACAGCCAGACGCCGATCGGCGTGGTCCTCTATCGCGATGGCGCTTCCACCTTCCCGGGGTATCTGACGGCAGAACCCTTCTACGACATCAAGGGCGTCGAGGTGTATCGTGGGCCGCAAGGCACCTTCGTGGGCCAGAACGCGACGGGCGGCGCGGTTTTCGTAACGACGAACGACCCGGTGATCGGTGGCGATTATGATGGCTACATCCAAGCGCAATATGGAAATTACAACGACGCGCAGCTTCAGGGTGCGGTCGACATTCCGATCTCCGACACGCTGGCGGTCCGCATCTCGGGCTTCGGCGAGAGGCAGGACAGCTTCTATTCCATAATCGACCGCAATCCGGTCGATGCTTGTCCCAACAACAAATATGATGGCTGCAAGCCGGGCTACAAAAATAACGGCTTGCGGGAAGCGGCCGGACGCGTGAGCGTCCTCTGGCAACCGACGAGTGCCCTCACGGTATCGCTGAAATACGACGCGCTTTATCAGGACTTCGGCGCGGCTCCCGCCGTTCCGTATTCGCAGCTGCTTCCGGTCGGCGCTCCGGTGGCGCCTTACGGCGTCCCCAACGACTACCACGATAGCAACCTCTTCCACATCCGTGCGGATGCGCCGGAGGGCCGCATGGACCGGATGCAGCGTACGATCCTGAAGCTCGACTATCTGTTTGGGAACGGCATCAAGTTCCAGTCCATCTCGGACTACAATGTCGGCAACACCCGCTGGCGCACCGATCTCGATCTCACGGATGGCACAAATCCGGGTGACTTTCCGTATTTCGGACCGGGTACAAACGGGAACTGGCTGTTCTTCGATAACGTCGGCGAGAAAGTCTATTCGCAGGAATTCAACATTGTTTCGCCGGACAACCAGCGGATTACCTGGGTGTTCGGCCTGTATGGCCAGGAAAACGATTACACCTGGAACAAGCCGTACCAGTTCTACATCACCGTTGGGCCGCGTTTCCCCGATCCCACACCCAACCCGGCCAACCTTTTTCAGTATGGGTCTTATACGTTCCAGGGAAAGACGACCAACCGGGATCTCGCGGCCTTCGGTCAGGTCGCGGCCAAGCTTAGCGATGATGTTTCGGTCTCGCTCGGCGGACGCTGGACGACGACCCGCTCGAAGAACGACGTCATCTTGTATAATTATGGTGGAACACCGTTTGGCACACCGTCCATCGACAACAATTCCCAGTCGTCATCTCATCTCACTTACAAGGCGGCGATCGACTGGAAGGTCAACGAAGGCGATTATCTCTATGGCTTCGTGGCGACTGGTTACACCGGTGGCGGCCTGAACGTCGCGCCCGATGCCTTTACCCCGCAGCAGTTCGGCCCAGTGACAGACACTGACTATGAACTTGGCTGGAAGAGGTCGTCCTGGTTCGACGGGCACATGCGCACGCAGGTGAACGCCTTCTATACGGAGTACAACAATTTTCAGGTCACTCTGCCTGATCCGGCCGCTCCGCTCAGGACTTATGAAGTCAATCTTCCTGAAACGACCAAAAACTACGGTGTCGAAGCCGAAACACAGGCGTCGTTTGGCGCGTTTTCCTTCACAGGCAGCGTCGGCCTGCTTAAGACCAAGATCGGCAATTTCTGGGGGATCGATCCGGCATACAACCGGCTCGCGGCTCTTTTCCCGGGTACATGTAATCCGACGACGGGCCCGACGGGTGGCGCCCAGCCTTACTGCATCAATGTGAAGGGCAACCCGATCACCTACGCGCCCAGCTTTACCTACAATTTGAGCGCGCAATATGTGTTCGATCTCGGTGAGGGAAATACGCTGACCCCGCGCGTGAACTTTGCTCATGTGTCGTCGCAATGGGCGTCCATATTCGACAACGCCGCTGTGGGCTACCATCTCGGTGTGCGCAATCTGCTCGGTGCGCAGCTCGAGTGGGGTACCGGAACCTGGCTTGTGTCGCTCTATGGCGACAACCTGCTCAACAAGCAGTATGTCGCGTCCAACAATTCCGGCGGTCTCTATGCCGGCCCGCCGCGTCAATATGGAATACGCCTGACCAAGACGTTCTGACTGTGCTCCCTCTCGGTCGCCGGCTCCCGAAACAGGCCGGCGACCGAGCTTTCTTTCATGTTCGCATCACCGGCTCATGCAATCTTACGCCCTCACGGTAGACAAATTTCTCGATCACGCCGCCAAATGGTGGGGAGACCGCGAGATCGTGACAGGCGGTGCCGGCCGCGTCGGATATGCCACTCTGCGCGCGCGCAGCAACCGGCTCTCGGGCGCGCTGGGGAAATTGGGGCTTGGCTTCGGCGATCGCGTCGCCACGCTGGCGTGGAACACGCAGCACCATCTTGAAATGTATTACGGTGCGATGGGCGCGGGCTTCGTCTGTCACACGCTCAATCCGCGCCTGACGATCGCCCATCTTGCGGCGATGATGAACGAGGCGGAAGACCGCGTGCTGGCCGTGGGCGGCGGCCTTTCCGATCTGGCGTTTGAACTGGTGTCCCATTGTCCGAGCATCGAAGCCGTGGTGCTCCTGGACGGCGCGCAGCCCGAACCGCGACCCATCTCCAACCGCCGCACATTCGAATTCGAGAATTTGCTTGTTGGACTTGGCGAAGACACCGGATGGGGTGGCTTCGATGAAGAGGCGCCCGCGGGACTTTGCTACACATCGGGAACGACGGGCGCGCCGAAAGGCGTGCTCTATACCCATCGCTCCAATTACCTTCACACGCTGCGCGCGTTGCAGGCCGATGCCATCGCGCTGACGTCCGCCGACTCGATTCTCGTTGCGGTGCCGATGTTTCATGCGAACGGGTGGGGATTTCCGTTTGCGGCGCCCGCTGTCGGCGCCAAGCTCGTGCTGCCCGGCCGCCAAGCCGACGGCGCGCATCTGGCCAGGCTCATTCGCGAGGAAGGAGTCACCGTGGCCGCCGGCATACAGACCGTGTGGCAGAACCTGATGGACCATCTGGACGCGACAGGCGGCGATGTCCCGACGCTGGAACGTGTGCTGATCGGCGGCGCTCCTTGCACCGACGCGCTTATCCAGCGGATGGAGGAACGCCTTCAGGTACGGGTGCAGACCAGTTGGGGCATGACCGAGCTTTCGCCGCTCGGCACGGCCGCTGCCGCGCACGGGAAGGAACGGGCGATCGGCGCGGGTCGACTCACGGTTGGGCTCGATCTGAAGCTCACCGATGCCGACGGAAAAACACTTCCGCAACAGAGAAATGTGAACGGGCATCTGAAGGTGAAGGGCGCCAGCGTCGTCGACCGCTACTTCAAGGCGGAGAAGGATGCGCTCGACAGCGAAGGCTATTTCGACACCGGTGACCTCGCCACCATCGACGACGAGGGCAACCTCACCATCACAGGCCGCGCGAAAGACCTCATCAAATCGGGCGGCGAATGGATCAATCCGGCGGAGATCGAAAGCATCGTCGGGCAGATCCCCGGTGTGGGGCAGGTTGCCGTCATCGGCCGGGCGGATGCCAAATGGGGCGAGCGCCCAATCCTCGTCGTGGAGCCCCAGCAGAGTCATACGCTCGATGACGAGACCCTGTTGAGCGCGCTGCGCGGCAACGTCGCGGACTGGTGGATACCGGACCAGGTGATCCACGTGACACATATGCCTCTGGCGGCCACGGGCAAAATTGACAAGAATCGTCTTCGCGCGGAGTACGCAAGGGCCTAGGCGGACGGAGGGGTGGAGCGATCCAGCCATCGGCTGGCAGGTGTTCTTCAGCGCACGCTATAAAGGTCAAATTGATGACTCGAGCCAAGCCGAATCCCTCGAAGAAAAAGGCCTCTAAAAAGGCGCCCCGGACCAAGGCCGAGCAGCGCGCCGAGACGCTGGAACACATCCTCGATGCCGCGGAGCTTCTTTTCTCCAAGCATGGACTTTACGGCGTAACGCTGCGGGACGTCGCCTTGAAGGTGGGCGTCCATACATCGCTGATGCATTATTATTTCGAGGACAAGTTCGCGCTGTTCAAAGCAGTCTTTGTGCGGCGCGCGCCCGTGACCAGCGAGCGCCGCATGAAAGCGCTCGACCAGTATGAAAAAGAAGCCAAGGGCAAGCCGACGGTCGCCGGCGCGCTGCACGTCTTTCTGGACACCGACTTCGATCTCTATATGAGCGGCGGTGAAGGCTGGAAAAATTACGGCGCCTTTGGTTCGCAGCTGTCGAACACGCCGGAAGGCGGCGCCATGTTCGACGAACATTTCGATCCGGTGGTATTGCGCCTGATCGGCTTGCTGAAGAAAGCGCTGCCGAACGTTCCCGAAGAAGACATCTTCTGGGGCTACCACTTTGTGACTGGCAGCTTCATGCATTCGCTGTCGCGCAGCGGTCGTCTCGACCGGCTTTCGGGCGGGCTCTGCAAGTCGGACGACCTCAAGGCCGTGAAAGCCCGCATGGCCGATTTCATGGCTGCGGGTTTCGCGGCGCTGCAGAAATAGTCAGCGGATCAGCGGCAGCTCTTCCGGTCGGGAAGCGGCGGCGAGACGATGCCCACATTCCAATTCCAGGGTTGATCGCCACCGGCCTTGCGGCGGCAAACCGCTTCTTCATGCAACGCATACATGCCGGGCAGAAGATGATCGGCCGGATGCGGCGCATCCGTGAAATCCATATAAGCCTGCGCCGTTCCGAAGGGCTGCCACGCGGGTGCATCCTGTGCCTGCGGGTGGCCGGTACGGGCGAAGCTGCTCCAATAGTCGAGCATCGCGTCGGATAGCTTTGCTTCTTCCTGTGTTGCCGGAATCTTCGGCCAGAGCGGCGGCGTGCGATCCATCGTGCCGAACACGAACGGCAATTCGCTTCCGTGGAACGCGTGGTATCCGGCGGCGTCCTCCGCGGGATAACCGTGATCGAAGAAGTAGAGGAAGGATGGTTGACCGATGGCCGTCTGCTTTCTGACGAGCCGCTCCGCTGTCCAGCCATAGAGCGCGTCGCGCGTCGTCGCCCACACGCTCTCCTGCAGATTGGCGCCGGGATAGAGCTTCAGGAATTCGTCCGCGAGGTCGCCATAACGCGCGTGTATGATTTTCTCGTATTCCGCGGCGTTTGCGGGCGGTGGCGGTGCGAGAATCCGGAGCGAACGGATTTCGCCGGCGTTGAATCCGGCGAGGATCGGCACAGGCGCTTGTTCGCCCTTGTCGAAAACGTCAACGAGCTGCGCCGGCAGGATGTGGCCATCGACGGCGCCGAACGGCCCAAAGCCTGCTTTCGCCGCTGCGGCGGTGAGTGCTTCGGGGTCCATCGCACGCAGAGCTGCGATATCGGGTGCGTGCAGCGCGGCCGCAAGCTTGACACCGCCATCTTCGGCGGAAGCCATGCCATGCTCGCTTTTTTTCAGCGCGGGCGTGGAAATCATGTAGGCGCTCTGCGCGATGGCTTTGGCAAACAGCCCCCGCGCGTCGGGCGACGCCATCAGATACATCACGCTGAGACCGCCGGCGGACTCGCCGGCAATCGTCACATTCGATGCATCGCCACCAAAGGCGCCGATGTTGTTTTTGACCCAGTGCAGCGCCGCGATCTGGTCCAGCAGGCCGTAATTGCCGGAGATATTGAGCGGCGATTCCGCGCTGAGTTCGGGATGGGCCAACCAGCCGAGCACGCCCAAACGATAGTTGATCGTCACCACGACGATGCCGCGCTTGGCCATTTGCGCGCCGTCATAGAGCGGGTCCCGATTGGCGCCGCCCCACAGAGCGCCGCCATAGATCCAGAAAAACACCGGCGCTTTGCGCGCGTGGGCCGGCGCCCAGATGTTCAGCGTCAGGCAATCTTCGCTCATGGGAAGCGGGGGCGCCGAATAGATGTTCGAAAGCGTGCCCTTGGGCTGAACGCATTCGGGGCCGTATTCGGTGGCGCTTTTGACGCCGGACCAGCGCGGCATCGGCACGGGCGCCTTCCAGCGAAGCGGTCCAACCGGTGGCAACGCATAGGGGATGGCTTTGAAGACCTGCACTGTGCCTTCGGCCGCGCCTTGCAGTTGACCCGCGGGCGCATTCACCGTGGCCGCTTGTTCAGCCTGCGATGCGGAGGCGGCGGCGACGGCGAGGGCGGTTGTGAGGCAGAGGATAAGACGGCGCGCGATCATCCGAGTTGGTCTCCGCTTGCGTGGTTTTCACTTTTGAGCACGCGCGCCAACCACAAGAAGATCGCGATTGCGACCAGGTAGAATGGCACGAGCAGCCAGAAGGCGAGCTGCAGGGAATTGTGGGGATGGCTTGCGTGAAAGTAATCGCTCGCCGCGCCGACAAAGGTCGGGCCGATGCCCATACCCATCAGGTTCATCACCAGCAGCAGCAATGCGCCGGACATGACACGCTGGTCGGGCCGCACCTCCTCCTGAACGAGCGTGACCGATGACGAGAGATAGAAGAAGTTCAGGAAGAATGGGCCGATCAGGAAAACCAGCGCAAGCTGCCATGTCGGCGCCCAGATGAATCCGACGAAGAACGGGATCGCCAAGGCGAGCGATGCCGCCGGCACCAGCGCATAGGCCTGTTTCCAGCGGCGGGTGAAGCGGTCGAGTACTCGTCCGGAGACGAAAATTCCCGCACTCATGCCGATGCCGGTGACGAGCGCGGACCAGATCGCGACTTCCTCGAGCGTCATGCCCTTCTCGCGCATGAGGAAGAGCGTCGTGAAGCCGCCCGCGCCATAAGTGACGATTTGCGTGACGCCGCTTCCCAATGCGGCGAGCACGAGCGAGCGTTTGGAGAAGAACGTGACGATCGTCTGCCAGAAGCCGGGCGCGGATTCCTTGGCCGTTTGTTCGGCGGGACGATCGAGGCCGCCGCGAACGGGTTCGCGAACAATGATCCGCAGAAGCAGCGCCGCGAGCAGGCCGACCGAACCCAAGACAATGAAGGCGTCGCGCCAGCTATAGGTTGCGGCGATGGATGCGCCGAATGCCGTTCCCAGCGCAGCGCCGATTGGCGGACCGAGGTTATAGATGCTGAGCGCCGTCCCGCGGCGGCCCGATGGGAAGTAATCGGAGACGATCGCGTAGGAAGGCGGCACGCCGCCGGCCTCGCCGAAACCCACGGCCATGCGTGCGGCGGCGAGCTGTCCGTAATTCGCGGCAAGGCCACAGGCCATGGTCGCGCCGCTCCAGATCGCGCACGCGGCCGTCAACACCCAGACACGGTTCGTTTTGTCGGCGAGCCAGCCGATGGGAATGGAAATAAGACAATAGAAGAGTGCGAAGAAAAGCCCGCTGATCAGACCAAGCTGGCCATCGGTGATATGCAGCGAGTCCTCGATGGGCTTGGCGAGGATCGACAGCAAGGAGCGGTCGAGAAAGTTCAGCACGTAGACGAAGCACAACATGCCGAGCACGACCCAGGCGCGAGCGCCCGGAGCGGCTGTCAAACCGCCGGCCTCGCCGGAGAGTGTCGACGATGGGAGCGAGCTATCCGCCATCCGTCAGCTGCCCAGCCGGGATTGCAGCGGCCGAAACGGACGGCAAACCCGCGTTTTTGCCCGCGCGGCTGTCTTTCTAGGCAACGGATCCCCCTCGCTTCGGCGCCTGCGTGGGCGCCGATTTGCCCAGTACAATGCCGCCGTGGCGGAGGGGCCGTCAACATTCATTATAACATGAATGAATGTTATTTCCGGCGGCAGGGCGGCGCGAACAGAATCGTCAGGCCGTCAGCCGTTCGTTGGCCAGCCGCGCATCCTGCGCCAGCGCTTCGGCAAGGAGCTCAAAACGGATGGCGTGGTGATCGAGAAGCGCATTGATGAAGTGCTTGTGCAGCCGCATCAGCCGCTCGGTGGGCCGCCATTCCACAAAGCCCGCATCCTGCGCGTCAGACACCAGCTTGCGGACATGGCTGCGCGAAATGCCCAGCCGTTTTGCGGCGTGCGATAGAGAAAAGGCAAACGGCTCGCCCTGCGGCGAAGTCCGGGAGCCGAGCCTGATCTCCGCCAACAGCAGGATGCCGAAGTCCCGCTGTGCGAAGAAATTGATCACGTTGCTGTTCGCGCCGAAATGCTCCAGCGCCGCAAAGAGTTGGGATCCGACGTGAACGATCGCGCGGCTGATGATCTGAGGATCGGAATCCAGAAGCGGAAGACTCGCGCGCGCGATGGGAGACATCTGCGCCATCGCCTCGATTTCGACGCGCATGCGCG
>Ga0070660_100003013_pt1 | contig 11603 bp, 11 predicted proteins | sample KBSC33metaG_FD_64670 | JGI IMG/M metagenome (GOLD analysis project Ga0070660, IMG submission 64670) | Corn rhizosphere microbial communities from Kellogg Biological Station, Michigan, USA - KBS C3-3 metaG | ecosystem: Host-associated > Plants > Roots > Rhizosphere > Soil ... | reverse complement strand
GACAAGAAGGCGTTCGTCGCGCTGATGACGCACCTCAAGGACGCGGATCCGGACAACCAGGTGATCATGGTCCAGGTCGAGAACGAGATCGGCAGCTACGGTCTCGCCCGCGACCATTCGCCCGAGGCCGAGCGGCTGTTCCGCGGCCCGGTGCCGCCGGCGCTGGCGAAGCTCAAGGGCCGCGGCGGAACGTGGGGCGAGGTGTTCGGCGATTTCGCGGAGCAGGCCTTCGCGAGCTGGCACATGGCGCGCTACGCCGAGGAGATCGCGGCGGCGGGCAAGGCGGTGAAGGCGCTGCCCATGTACTGCAATTCGGCAATGGGCAGCCCGTTCGACGCCAAGGCCGCCTCGACGACGCCGAGCGGCGGCCCGCAGTGGAACATGATCGACGTCTGGAAGGCGGCGGCGCCGCACATCGATCTCGTCGCCCCCGACATCTACAATCACGACGAACGCGAGGTGGCGCAGATCCTTTCCTATTACGACCGCCCCGACAACGCGCTGTTCGTCCCCGAGCTCGGTAACGCGCCCGACCAGGCGCGCTTCTTCTGGGAGATAATCGGCCGCGGCGCGATCGGCATCGCGCCGTTCGGCACCGACTCGACCGGCTATTCCAACTACCCGCTGGGGGCGAAGGACCCGGCGGACTTGGGCGCCTTCGCGTCGAAATACGCGCCGTTCGCGGCGATCGCCGGGCAGTGGGCGCGGATCGCCGCCGCCGGCCCGACCTGGGGCGTCGCCAAGGGCGCGGACGCGGCGGCCCGCTCCGCCGTGCTCGGCCGCTGGCGCGTCACCGCGTCGTTCGAGCAGTGGGAGTTCGGCGAGCGCGACTGGACCTGGATCAAGTCCGACCCGCACCCGACCAAGGGCCAGCCGGTCGGGGGCGCGGCAGTCGCGCAGCTCGGGCCGGACGAATTCCTCGTCTCCGGCTCCGACGCGCGGGTGCGCTTCTCGCTCGCCGCGCCCGCCGCCGGAGACAATGCGGCGATGGTCCGCGTCGAGGAGGGGAGCTTCGACTCGGCCGGCCGCTGGGTGCCGGCCCGCGTCTGGAACGGGGACCAGACCGATTACGGCCTCAATTTCACCGGCCGGCCCGTGCTGCTCAAGGTGCGGATGGGGGTCTGGCGCTGAGCGCGCACGGCGTGCCCGATACCGTGTTTCTACGGTAATGACCAAAATGGCGTTATCGGCCTAGGGGAGGCGCGGCGGCCGTCGTCCGGATCCCCCACGAGCGGGCGGCGGTCGCCACCGGATACCGTATTTGCACGGTATCGCGTTTAAGCGGCGGGAAAGCGCCGTCCGCCTAGAAGGCCTCATCGGCGGTTCCCCCCACGAGCGCCGATATCTTGCGAAGGCCCGTCTCACTCCTGGTCGTGCGGCGGGCCTTTCCGCGTTCAGCGCGGCGCGTAGGCATAGGGGCCGAACACCGCGCCAACGAACCCGCCCGCGGTGCGCGTGCTGAGGATCGTGCCGTCCTGCGCGCCGCCGAGGCCGTGCCAGACCCCGTCGCCGCCCGCATAGGAGAAGCGATAGGTGCCCCCCTGCGCCTCCGCCCGGAGGCGGACGGCGCCGCCGCAGGCGAAGGGAACCTCCGCGACGACCTTGCCCTCCGCCGGATCGCCGGCGCCGGCGCGGCGCTTGAGGACGAGCCGGGTGGCATCGCCGGTGCGGGCGAGGGCGATCAGGTACCAGAAATCGTCGTTCTGGAGCGTCGCGAGCCCGGCTTCCTCGCCCTCGGCGGGACAGCTGCGCAGCTCGGTGGTCGCGACGGCATTCATGTGTTGCTGGCGGCGGGCGAGGAAGGAGGGGTTGCCGTTGTCGCCGAGCCGCACCGGCCGCCCGTCGAGGACGAGCCCGCCCGGCGAGAGGTGCCACCAGCGCCCCTGCGGGTTGCGCATCTGCATCCAGGAAGGCGGCAGCGCCGGGCCGCGGAACGTCTCCCGGACCGTGAAGGCGCCGGCCGTCGGCACCGGCGCGCGATCGGCTGGAAGGGCAGGGACGGGGCCGGCGTAGGGGATCGTCTCCCCCGGACCGGTGATGCGCGGCCAGCCGTCCCGCCACGTCACCGGCAGCAGGAAGGTCTCGCGGCCGGTATTGTAGAACTCGCCTTCGTAGGGCCGGGTGGCGAGGAAGGTCGCCCACCAGCGGCCGTCTGGCGTGTCGACGAGCTGGGCGTGGCCCGCCGAGGTGATCGGCATCGGCCGGCCGCGCGGGAGGTCGCGCTGGGTGAGGATCGGGTTGCCGGCGAAGGGGACGAACCCTCCGTCCGGCCGGCGGCTGCGGAAGACGACCTGCGAATGGCCCTCGGCCGTGCCGCCCTCGGCGCAGGTCAAATAATACCAGCCGTCCTTGCGGAAGATGTGCGGCCCCTCGATCCAGATCGGCTTCTTCGTGATGTCGACGCCGCCGTTGACGATCATCGTGCGCGGGCCGAACGGCTTCAGCGTCTTCGGATCGATCCGCTGCACCCAGATGGCGCGGTGGCCCTCGTAGAGCGGCTGGCCGGGCGGCAGGCCGTTGTTGATCAGCCAGGCGCTGCCGTCGTCGTCGAAGAAGAGCGACGGGTCGATCCCGCCCTCGAGGCCGGGCAGCCACACCGGGTCGGACCAGGGCCCGGCCGGGTTCTTCGCGGTGACGATGAAATTGCCGCCGCAATCGACGCAGGTGTTGGCGATGTAGAAGGTGCCGGCATGATAGTGGATGGACGGCGCGAAGACCCCGCGCGAGAGGCCGAGCCGCTTGAAATCGAGCTGGCGTGGCCGGTCGATGGCGTTGCCGATCTGGGTCCAGTGGACGAGGTCCCGGCTGCGCCAGACGGGGATGCCGGGGAACCAGGCGAAGGTCGAATGGACGAGGTAGAAGTCGCGGCCGGCGCGGGTGACGCTCGGGTCCGGGTAGAAGCCGTGGAGAATGGGGTTGCGATAGTCGCCGGGGCGGGCGGGAACGCGGTCGGAGGGGTCGCCGCCGCGATAGTCGAACCAGGAGAAGAGCGCGGGCGCGGCCGCCGCCGGCGCCGCCGCGAGGAGGGCGGCCGCCGCTCCGATCCACCCAATCCGCGCCCGCATCCTGCCTCCTCTCATTGACCGCGACGCCCTATCGGCCTGGCGCCGGGCGGACAAGACGGGCGGTTTCCCGCAACTTCGCCGCGGCCGGGGAACCAATTAACTTCGATCAGCTTTCGGGCAGGAGCGGGCGCGGATCGCCCGCATGGAGGGTTGCGATGGGCGACGAGACGGCGACGGCCGGCGATTCGACGGAAAGCGCGATGGGCGATGCCGGCAAGGGCAGCTTCCAGCAGTCGCAGGACAAGGACCGGGCCGACGAGAAGAAGGCGCGCGGCGGCGCCGCCGAGGGTCGCGACGAAGACTGGCACGACAAGCTGAAGGACGAGCTGAGCGGCGCCGGCGGCTCCGATCCGGCCAAGAAGGATGCGGCGGGGCCGGGCCGTGGACGCTTCTAGCCTCCTGCGCGACTCCTTCCGCGAGCCGTGGCCAGCCGTGGCGCTGGCGGCGGCGCTCGTCGTCCTCGTCGCGGCCCTGCTGGCCTGAGCCGGTGCCGCTGCTCCGGGTCGCCACGGAGGCCGCCGACCCGCGCCAGCGGGAGCGCGCCGCGCTCAAGGCGCAGATCGAGCTGCTCGAGGACGAATGGCGCTCCGGCATGGAGCGCGACACTTTGGTCCTCCTCGACCATGCCTGCGCGCGCCTCGCCGACCTCGACGCCGAGGAGGCGGAGAAGACCGGCGCGTTGTAAACTGCGCGCATGCGCCTAAGTGGGCGTCTCACAGCCAAGAGAGACGGACTTATGGGCTATCGGATGGTCGTGGTCGGCGCGACCGGCAATGTCGGGCGCGAGATGCTCAACATCCTCGCCGAACGCGAATTCCCGCTGGACGAGGTGGCGGCGGTGGCCTCGGCGCGCTCGACCGGCGACGTCATCGACTTCGGCGATTCGGGGCGCGAGCTCAAGGTCCGGAACATCGAGCATTTCGATTTCGCCGGCTGGGACATGGCGTTGTTCGCCGCCGGCAGCGAGGCCTCGAGGCTCCACGCGCCGCGGGCCGCGGCGGCGGGCTGCACGGTGATCGACAACAGCTCGCTCTACCGGATGGACCCGGACGTGCCGCTGATCGTCCCGGAGGTGAACCCGCAGGCGATCGACGGCTACCGGCGCAGGAACATCATCGCCAACCCCAATTGCTCGACCGCCCAGATGGTCGTGGCGCTGAAGCCGCTCCACGACGCGGCCGGCATTCGGCGGGTGGTGGTCTCCACCTACCAGTCGGTCTCGGGCGCGGGGAAGGCGGGGATGGACGAACTGTTCGAGCAGAGCCGCAACATCTTCGTCGGCGACGCCAATGAGCCCGCCTTCTTCACCAAGCAGATCGCCTTCAACGTCATCCCCCATATCGACGTCTTCCTCGACGACGGCTCGACCAAGGAGGAGTGGAAGATGGTGGTCGAGACCAAGAAGATCCTCGACCCGAAGATCAAGGTGACGGCGACCTGCGTGCGCGTGCCGGTATTCGTCGGCCATTCCGAATCGATCAACGTCGAGTTCGAGCGCGAGATTTCGGCGCAGGAGGCGCAGGATATCCTGCGCGAGGCGCCGGGCGTGATGCTCGTCGACAAGCGCGAGGACGGCGGATACGTGACCCCGGTAGAGGCGGTCGGCGAATATGCGACCTACGTCAGCCGGGTGCGCGAGGATCCGACGGTGGAGAACGGCCTCAATCTGTGGTGCGTGTCGGACAATTTGAGGAAGGGCGCGGCGCTGAACGCCGTGCAGATCGCCGAGCTGCTCGGGCGCAAGCATTTGCAGAAGGCGGCGTGATTGGGGACACGTACTTTTGCGCGCAAAAAGTACGTGTCCCCATTGCAGGGGCCATCCCTCTTACCCGCTGAATCCTCGACCTGTGACCCCTCCACCACCCTTCGGGTGGTCCCCCTCCCCATGAGCGCCGCTCATGGGGAGGCACTGAGGCCTCCTACCCGGTTGCGGGGGCGCGCGGGACGGCCTAAGAGCCGCGCCAAGTCACGTCCCCCGGAGAGTCTCGATGGCGTCCGCCGCCGCCGGTTACCTGCCCATCCTCCTGTTCCTCGTCGTCGCGCTGGGCCTCTCGTCGGCCTTCGTCGTGCTGCCGATGATCACCGCCAAGTTCACCGGGGCGAGCAATCCCTATCCGGACAAGCTCGCCGAATATGAATGCGGCTTTCCCGCCTTCGAGGACAGCCGGGCGCAGTTCGACGTGCGCTTCTACCTGGTCGCGATCCTGTTCATCGTCTTCGATCTCGAGGCGGCGTTCCTGTTCCCCTGGGCGGTGTCGCTGAAGCATACCGGCATTGCCGGCTGGGCCTCGATGATGCTGTTCCTCGTCGAGCTGGCGCTCGGCTTCGTCTACGCCTGGAAGAAGGGAGCGCTCGAATGGGAGTGATCCTCGATCCCCGGCACGAGAATGTCCGGCCGTCGGACCTCCAGCAGCCGGATCCGCGATTCTTCCAGGACCTGCAGAGCGAGGTCGCCGACAAGGGCTTCCTCGTCACGTCGGCGGAGGACCTCTTCCAGTGGGCCCGCACCGGCTCGCTGTGGTGGATGACCTTCGGCCTCGCCTGCTGCGCCGTCGAGATGATCCACGCCAACATGCCGCGCTACGACCTCGAGCGGTTCGGCGTCGCGCCGCGCGCGAGCCCGCGCCAGTCGGACGTGATGATCGTCGCCGGCACGCTGTGCAACAAGATGGCGCCGGCGCTGCGGCGGGTCTACGACCAGATGTCGGAGCCGCGCTACGTCATCTCGATGGGCAGCTGCGCCAACGGCGGCGGCTATTATCATTACAGCTATTCGGTCGTGCGCGGCTGCGACCGGATCGTGCCGGTCGACATCTACGTCCCCGGCTGCCCGCCGACCGCCGAGGCGCTGCTCTACGGAATCATGCAGCTGCAGCGGAAGATCCGCCGCGTCGGCACGATAGAGCGCTGACATGGCCAACAACTCGGCGCCAAAAATCGCCCCGCGGGAGGGGCTGCTCGACGAAGTGAAGGCGGCGCTCGGCGAGGCCGTGCTCGACGTGCGGCACGCGGTCGGCGAGGACACGATCACCGTCCGCCGCGAGAGCCTGGTCGAGGCCTGCCGGACGCTGCGCGACCGCTTCGAATATCAGCAGCTGATGGAGATCGTCGGCATCGACTATCCCGAGCGCGCCGAGCGGTTCGAAGTCGACTATCATCTGCTGTCGGTGACGAGGAACCACCGGGTGCGGGTTCGCGTGGGCACCGACGAGGACACGCCGGTGCCGTCGCTGACGGGGCTGTGGCCGGTCGCCGGCTGGCTCGAGCGGGAGGTGTTCGATCTCTACGGCGTCCTGTTCGACGGCAACGAGGATCTGCGCCGCATTCTCACCGACTACGGCTTCCGGGGCCACCCGTTCCGCAAGGACTTCCCGCTCTCGGGCTATGTCGAGCTGCGCTATTCCGAGGAGCAGAAGCGCGTCGTCTACGAGCCGGTGCGGCTGCCGCAGGATTTCCGCGCCTTCGATTTCCTGAGCCCCTGGGAAGGCGCCCAATATATCCTCCCGGGCGACGAAAAGGCTTCGCCCGAAGCCGCGGGCGCGCCGACGCCGCTCAAGGCCGAGGAGATCAAGAAGTGAGCCGGTCCCTCGTCATCCCGGCGAAAGCCGGGATCCCAGCAGGTGAGGGGCGTCGGCGCCTTTTCCGGCGGGAGACCCCGGCTTTCGCCGGGGTGACGGTGATCCTATGAGCACGGACGTCGCAACGGTCGGATCCGCCGACGAGGTGGCGCGGTCGGGCGCCACCCAGTCGAAGATCGCCAATTACACGATCAATTTCGGGCCGCAGCATCCCGCCGCGCACGGGGTGCTCCGCCTCGTGCTCGAACTGGACGGCGAGATCGTCGAGCGGGTCGACCCGCATGTCGGGCTGCTCCACCGCGGCACCGAGAAACTGTGCGAGTACAAGACCTACATCCAGTCGGTGCCCTATATGGACCGGCTCGATTACGTCTCGCCGATGTGCATGGAGCACAGTTACGTCCTCGCCATCGAGAAGCTGCTCGACCTCGAGGTGCCGGAGCGGGCGCGGTGGCTGAGGACCTTCTTCGCCGAGCTGACTCGCATTTCGAACCACCTGCTCAACATCGGCAGCCACATCATGGACGTCGGCGCGATGACGCCGAACCTGTGGCTGTTCGAGCCGCGCGAAGACATCATGAACTTCTACGAGCGGGCGTCCGGGGCCAGGATGCACGCCAATTATTTCCGCCCCGGCGGCGTCCACCAAGACGTGCCGCAGGCGCTGCTCGACGACATCGGCGAATGGATGGACGGCAAGCTGCTGCGGCTGTTCGAGGATTCGATCAGCCTCGTCGCCGACAACCGCATCTTCAAGCAGCGCAACGTCGACATCTCCATCGTCTCCAAGGCCGACGCCTTGGCCTGGGGCTTCTCCGGCCCGATGATCCGCGCCGCCGGCATCCCCTGGGACATCCGCAAGTCCCAGCCCTACGACATGTACCACGAGGTCGAGTTCGACGTGCCGGTCGGCACCAAGGGCGATTGCTACGATCGCATGATGGTCCGGGTCGAGGAGGTCCGCCAGTCGGTCAGGATCATGCGCCAGTGCCTCGACCGGATGCCGCAGGGGCCGATCGCCAGCCTCGACCGCAAGGTAGTGCCGCCCAAGCGGGCCGAGATGAAGCAGTCGATGGAAGCGCTGATCCACCACTTCAAGCTTTACACCGAGGGCTTCCACGTGCCCGCCGGCGAGGTCTATGTGGCGACCGAGAGCCCCAAGGGCGAATTCGGCTGCTACATCGTCGCCGACGGGACCAACAAGCCGTACCGGGTGAAGCTGAGGCCCACCGGCTTCTCCCACCTCCAGGCGATGGACTTCATGACCAGGGGCCACATGCTCGCCGACGTGACCGCGATCCTCGGCTCGCTCGACATCGTGTTCGGGGAGATCGACCGCTAATGGCTGACATCCTCCCCAATTCGATCCCCGACATCGACGAGGTCCGCGCCCGCTGGGGTTCGTTCGCCTGGACGAAGGAAAACGAGAAGCAGGCGAAGATGTACGTCGCGCGCTACCCCGAGGGGCGGCAGCACAGCGCGATTCTGCCTCTGCTCGATCTCGCCCAGCGGCAGGTGGGTGCGGAGACGCAGACGCAGGGTTGGCTGCCGATCCCCGTGATCGAATATGTCGCCGCTTACCTGTCGATGCCCTACATCCGGGCCTACGAGGTCGCGACCTTCTATACGATGTTCAACCTCGCGCCGGTCGGCCGCTACCACGTGCAGGTGTGCGGCACGACGCCGTGCCTGCTACGCGGCTCCGACGACGTCTTCGCCGCCTGCAAGGCGAAGGGGCTGAAGAAGGGGCAGACGACGCCGGACGGCCTCTTCACCCTGACCGAAGTCGAATGCCTCGGCGCCTGCGCCAACGCGCCGATGGTCCAGATCAACGACGACAATTACGAGGACCTGACCTTCGAGACGACGACGGCGGTGCTCGAAGCGCTCGCCCGCGGCGAGACGCCGAAGCCGGGCCCGCAGGGCGTCGACCGCCGCACCTCCGATCCCGAGGGCGGCCCGACGACGCTCAAGGAGATGGTCTCCGAGAATCACGATTACCGGCCGCGGTGGAACAAGCCGCCCGCCGCCGGGGCAGGGGAGGCGTCGGCATGAAGTCGCTCGGCTCGCTCGCCATCGCCGTGCTCGTCGGCATCCTCGTCCTGTGGTTGCTGGTGAAGCTCGTCTTCTTCACCTTCAAGCTGATCGGCATCGCCATCGCGGTCGCGGTGGTCGCCGTCGTCTTCTTCGGGGTGCGCAAGATGATCGAGGGTCCGCGCGATGCTTGACGACAAGTACCGCATCTTCACCAACCTCTACGGCTACCAGGATTGGGGGCTGAAGGGGGCGCAGGCGCGCGGCGACTGGGACGACACGGCCGCCCTGATGGCGCGCGGGCAGGACGCGATCATCGACGAGATCAAGGCCTCGGGCCTGCGAGGCCGCGGCGGCGCCGGCTTCCCGACCGGCATGAAGTGGAGCTTCATGCCCAAGGAGCCGAAGCCCGGGAAGCCGAATTTCCTCGTCATCAACGCCGACGAATCCGAGCCCGGATCGTGCAAGGATCGCGAAATCATCCGCCACGATCCGCACAAGCTGATCGAAGGCGCGCTCATCGCTGGCTTCGCGATGCGCGCGCGTGCCGGCTACATCTACATACGCGGCGAGTTCATCCGCGAAGCCGAGACGCTCGAGGCGGCGGTGGCGCAGGCCTATGACGCGGGCCTGCTCGGCAAGAACGCGGCGAAGTCCGGCTACGATTTCGACCTCTTCGTCCACCGCGGCGCCGGCGCCTACATTTGCGGCGAAGAGACCGCGATGCTGAACAGCCTCGAGGGCAAGAAGGGCTTCCCAAGGCTGAAGCCCCCCTTCCCGGCGGGAGCCGGCCTCTACGGCTGCCCGACGACGGTCAACAATGTCGAGTCGATCGCCGTGGTACCGACCATCCTGCGCCGCGGTGCAGCCTGGTTTGCCGGCATCGGCCGCCCGAAGAACGAGGGCACCAAGCTCTTCCAGATCTCCGGCCACGTGAACAAGCCGTGCGTCGTCGAGGAAGCGATGTCGATCCCGTTCCGGGAGCTGATCGACCGCCACGCCGGCGGCATACGCGGCGGCTGGGACAACCTCCTCGCGGTCATCCCGGGCGGCTCTTCGGTGCCGCTCGTCCCGGCCGCCGAGATCATCGACGCGCCGATGGACTTCGATGCCCTGAGGGACTTGAAGTCCGGCCTCGGGACCGCGGCGGTGATCGTCATGGACAAGTCGACCGACGTGGTGAAGGCGATCGCCCGCATCTCCTATTTCTACAAGCATGAGAGCTGCGGCCAGTGCACGCCATGCCGCGAGGGCACCGGCTGGATGTGGCGGGTGATGGAGCGGCTCGTCGAAGGAAATGCCGACGTCGAGGAAATCGACATGCTCTGGGACGTCACCAAGCAGGTCGAGGGCCACACCATCTGCGCATTGGGCGACGCGGCGGCCTGGCCGATCCAGGGCCTCATCCGCCACTTCCGGCCGGAGCTGGAGCGGCGCATCCGCGAAAATCGCGGCCGGACGCTGGAGGCGGCGGAATAATGCCTAAGGTCAAAGTCGACGGCGTCGAGATCGAGGTGCCGCAGGGCGCCACCGTGTTGCAGGCGTGCGAGCTGGCGGGGAAGGAGATTCCGCGCTTCTGCTATCACGAGCGGCTGACCATCGCGGGCAATTGCCGCATGTGCCTCGTCGAAGTGAAGCCGGGGCCGCCCAAGCCGCAGGCCTCGTGCGCGTTGCCGGCCGCCGACAACCAGGAGATCTTCACCAACACGCAAGTCGTGAAGAAGGCGCGCGAGGGGGTGATGGAGTTCCTCCTCATCAACCATCCGCTCGATTGCCCGATCTGCGACCAGGGCGGCGAGTGCGACCTCCAGGACCAGGCGGTCGCCTACGGCCGCGGCCATTCCCGCTTCCACGAGAACAAGCGGGCGGTGACCGAGAAATATATGGGCCCGGTCGTCAAGACGATCATGACCCGGTGCATCCAGTGCACCCGCTGCGTCCGCTTCGCCGAGGAAGTCGCCGGCGTCGAGGAGATCGGCATGATCAACCGCGGCGAGAATGCGGAGATCACTTCGTATCTCGAGGGCGCGGTGACGTCGGAGCTTTCCGGCAATGTCGTCGACCTTTGCCCGGTCGGCGCGCTCGTCTCCAAGCCCTACAGCTTCGAGGCGCGGCCCTGGGAGCTCCGCAAGGTGCCCGGCATCGACGTGATGGACGCGGTCGGCACCAACATCCGCATCGACCACCGCTTCCGCGAGGTGATGCGGGTGCTCCCGCGCATCAACGACGACGTCAACGAGGAATGGGCGCACGACAAGACCAGGCACGCGGTCGACGGCCTGGTGCGCAACCGGCTCGACCGGCCCTGGGTGCGGCGCGAGGGAAGGCTGCAGCCGGCGAGCTGGCAGGAAGCCTTCGCCGCGATCGCGGACCGCCTGCGCGGCGCCGCGGGCGACGAGGTGGCGGCGCTGGCCGGCGACCTCCAGGACGTCGAGGGGATTTACGCGCTCAAGGGCCTGCTGAACGGCTTCGGCTCGACGCTGCACGAGGCGCGGGTCGACGGCGCGACCTACGACGTCTCCCATCCCCGCGCCTACCGGTTCAATTCCACCATCGCTAGTATCGAGGAGGCGCCGGCCGTGCTCCTCGTCGGCACCAACCCGCGCTGGGAGGCGCCGCTGGTCAATACCCGCCTGCGCAAGGTGGTGAAGGCGGGCGGCCGCATCTTCCGCATCGGCTCGCCGGTCGATCTGACCTATCCGGTGACCGAGCTCGGCGCCGACCTCTCGGTCCTGGCGGACCTTCCGCAGGAGGTGCGCGACGCGTTCGACGGCAAGGAGAATGCCGCCGTCATCGTCGGCATGGGCGCGTTGCAGCTTGCCGGCGCCTATCCCGCGGCGCGCGCCGCGGCGGCGGCGCTCGGCGCCACCTTCAACCTGCTCCACACGGCCGCGAGCCGCGTCGGCGCGCTCGACCTCGGCTTCTC
>Ga0070660_100003007_pt1 | contig 11614 bp, 12 predicted proteins | sample KBSC33metaG_FD_64670 | JGI IMG/M metagenome (GOLD analysis project Ga0070660, IMG submission 64670) | Corn rhizosphere microbial communities from Kellogg Biological Station, Michigan, USA - KBS C3-3 metaG | ecosystem: Host-associated > Plants > Roots > Rhizosphere > Soil ... | reverse complement strand
ACCCGCGCTCCGAGGACTGTTTGAGCCTGAGTATCAGGCGAGTTCCGCAGGAGCCGGATAACAGTCAGCTAGCTACTAGTCACGTTCGACGTTTTAGCCGGTGAGTTTTGCTTACTTTTGCGAATCAAAAGTAAGAGAGATGGTTTTCACATTACTACAAATGGTATGTCTGGCTCATAGACTGTTTGTGTCTGGATCCTCGCATGCGCAAGGATGACAGAGGGAGGACGGGTTATGGCTGCTGGTCGGCAGGCGGTGTCGGTGCATCTGGCGCAGCCGGTTGATCGACCGGTGGCTGAGAGTTCGGTTGGGCTTGGGCTTGCGCCTGCGGCACGTACGTCGGCTGCTGCTTACCACCATGGTGAACCTGCTCAAACTCTTCGCGAGCCCGCAAAATTTGCTGGGCATATCTATTGGGCATCGGGCAAAACAAAAACGTAAACTTGCTACGCTCACCAGCCGTTTCCGCCCTGATAACACCATAGTTAAGAAGATGGGTCAAAATACCATTCTGCTCGGCAGTAATATCTTCCAGATGCGCCAGGGATAACTGGCTTGACTGCTTATCGAACAGGCTATTTTGGGTGACCTGAGTAATGCTGTCACTGGTCAAAATCCAGCGATTTCCCCAGTAAACAATGTGTGAAATAAACGTAAAACCGGCTGCCAATAGTGCAAAAATCAGGAAAACAATGCCGCCATAACGCATAACGGTGGTCTTATCGGTGTTTGTCAGCACCGCCGGGGCCACAACAAAGGCCAAAATGGCAATTACCAGCAGCAGAAAGCCGGCCATCGCATAGACACCCAGCATGCCGATTGGATGCCGCTTGATCTCACAGATCACGTGTTCGCCGGGCTGCATGACTGCTAGTGGATTGTTGATTGCGGATGGGTCGGTTGGTTGATTTTGGTCTTGTGGATTCATAACCGCTTTATTATAGCAGGGCTGATTGCTCGCTGTCTTTTGACGGTTTGCGATCGAGGTGTTGGTAGGCTTTATGAGTAACTTTACGACCCCGCGGTGTGCGCTCCAAAAGACCAATTTGCATCAGATACGGTTCATAAAAATCTTCGATCGTGCTGCGTTCCTCGGCGGTGATAGCTGCCAGTGTTTCCACCCCCACGGGGCCGCCATTGTAGTTTTCGATAATAGCCTCCAGCAGCCGGCGATCGGTGATATCTAGGCCCAGCTCATCAATATCGAGCAACTTGAGGGCTTTGTGGCTCAAGGGCGCGTCGATAATACCGTCGCCATTCACATCGGCATAGTCGCGTACTCGCTTTAATAAGCGATTGGCAATGCGCGGCGTTAAGCGAGCCCGCTTGGCCAGCTCGGCAGCCGCCGGCTTATCAATTTTGACACTCAGAATCTTGGCGGCTCGCTGGATGATCTGCTGCACTTCGTCCGGGGTATAGAACTCCAGGCGATGGATCATGCCGAAGCGGTCGCGCAGCGGCGCAGCTAATGCACCGGTGCGTGTGGTAGCACCGATGATCGTGAACTTCGGCAGGTCCAGACGCAAACTACGCGCCGACGGGCCTTTACCAAGCATAATGTCGAGCTTGAAGTCTTCCATGGCGCTATACAACACTTCTTCGACAGTTCGGTTCAGACGATGGATTTCATCGATAAATAAAATGTCACCGTCGCCGAGATTAGTCAGCAGGCTGGCCAGATCGCCGGCACGTTCAATCGCCGGGCCGGAAGTAATTCGGATCTGGGCTCCCATTTCATTGGCAATGACACTCGCCATGGTCGTTTTACCCAAGCCTGGCGGGCCGTGCAACAAGACGTGGTCGAGCGGCTCACCGCGCTTCTTGGCCGCCTGAATAGCCAGCAGCAAATTCTGCTTCAGCCGCTCCTGGCCAATGTAATTAACAAAATCGCGCGGCCGCAGCGTAACCTCGAGCTCAACCTCTTTCTCATCCTCCGGCTTCCCATCCAAATCCACTATGCGATCAATCATTGCGTATTACCTTTAAGGGCCTGCTTGATACGGTCTTCGGTGGGGAGTTCGGGGTCAACTTTTTGGAGAGCGGCGGCGGCATCGGATGGAGTGTAGCCGAGGGCTACCAGGGCTTCGATTGCTTCGTCTTTCATTAAAGTATCTTCGGCTTGCAGAAGACCAGTACTCTCAAGGTCGACGCCGACGAGGCCGACTTTGTCTTTGAGCTCGACAACGACTCGTTCAGCCACTCGCTTACCGACACCGCTGGCCTGCTGTATAAATTTGACGTCACCAGAGGCGATTGCTTGCCGTACGGCACTGCCCGAACCAACACTTAACACGTTAAGTGCCATTTTGGGCCCAACACCATTTACATTTAATAACTGTTCGAACAGGCTTTTGGTATCTCGTGAGACAAAACCAAATAGATCATGCGTTTGCTCGCGAATATGTTCGTAAACATACAGCTTGGCATCTTGCCCGTTGGTTAAACCACCGAAATCTTCAGTCGTGACATACAGCCCGTAGCCAACGCCCTGTACATCAAGTACCACGACATCCGCCAGTTTTTCGCTCACTACCCCATTCAGCGTTGCAATCATTAGCTATATTATCTCACAATAGCGCTCGCCACTCCACCTTGTCATCCCAGCGCAGGCTGGGATCTCCCGATTAGCAATACTTAGGTTGTTAGGAGATCCCAGCCTGCGCTGGGATGACACTACAGATAGGCGGCTATAGCATCCTTGGTAATGGCGTGCATCAGTTGGGTCCGGCTGGCGGTATCGTAGGTTTGGTTACCGTCGCTGAAGATGACCAATACCAGATATTTTGGCCCGTGCGTGATAAGGGCACCGTCGTTAATCGTATCGTCATCCCAGCCGACTTTATGATAGACACTGTCGCCAGCCGGCACAGCCGCAACAATAAATTGCCGGTAGTTGGCCCGTGATAAGTAGTTGAGCATCTGGGAGCGATGCGCCGGATTGAGCAGTTTGCCGCTATAGAGCTGCTGCAGCAAGCTGGCCACATCACGAGCCGTAAAATTGTTGGTGTCGGGGTCATAGTTCGTAAAACCGATGCTGTCGGCGTAGTTTGCCAGATCATCATGCGTTAGATAGTCATTGAGTTCGGCCCAGGCAGTGTCATCGCTATTGACCAGCATGATCTGTAGCCAATGCTGGGCGGTTTGGCCGTCTATGCGGTGTTGCAAGCTGGCGGTACCCTGCTCGACGTGATGGAAGTAATCGGCCGCGGTCAGTAATTTTGCCGTGCTGGCGCCGTCGAAGGTATCGCTGCTGCCATAAGTAGTTACAGCCTGATTGTTGCTGGCTACAGCAATACTCAAGCTGTCGGCCGGGTTGTCGGCAATCAGTGACTGAACTTGGCCGCCAAAAATGTCAGCCTTCTGCTTGGCGGCTGCGGCGGCCTGAACCTGGGCCTGGCGCGCGGCCGAGGCCTCTGCCGAAGCATGCTTGGACCAGGTAGTATAGCCGCTACCTACCAGCAATACGGCAACGATCAACCACAGCTTAAAGCCATGGTGGCGTTTCGGTGGCTGCGAACTTCTGCGCGCCTGAGGGTAGCCGGCCATATTTTGATTTAGCATAGCCCGATTATAAGCGGCCCTGTTGAGAGTCCGCTGAGAAGACGTGCTGCCACGATGTGAGGAAGTGAACATATAACTGATTTGTTTTTGTTTTGGTAAAACCTGGCCTAAGCATACGCTGTTTGGCCCCTGATAGCAAGTCTTCGTTTGTCATCCTGAGCGCAGTCGAAGGATCTCGTACGAAATCTCCACAGAGCCTGCCCCGGCGAAGGCCGGGGGTCGAGATGACAGGATTAGGCGCGCAGGTTCATGGAGTGCGTAATGGCGGCCGCCAGGGCGTCGGCGGCGTCGTCGGGTTTCGGAATGGCTTTGAGCTGTAGAATTACCCGCACCATCTCCTGAATTTGCCTCTTCTCAGCTTTGCCGTAGCCAGTCAGCGCCTGCTTAATCTGCATCGGCGTGTACTCAGCGATCGTTAGCCCGGCTTGCTGACCACACAGCAAAACTACGCCGCGAGCCTGCGCCACCGTCATAGCCGTCGTCACATTACGGGCGAAAAACAGTTTCTCGACCGACATTTCAGCCGGCTTGGTCTGAACGATAATATCCGTCAATTCCTCATAAATTGTCTGCAGCCGCACCGCATCATCTTCCTTCACGGGCGTCCGAATAACCCCGGCATCGACGAGCTTAGCTTTCCCTTTTTCAATATCAATCACGCCAAATCCCAAAATCCCCGTCCCCGGATCAACCCCCAAAATCCTCATGCCAGCAACTCCATTTTGTCGCCATCAATAAGTATCGCTTCGCTGTCATGCAAAACTTTGTAAGGCAATTGGTTATCTTTCATATGCTGTTCCATGGCCAACGCGTCTTCGCCAAACCAACCTGATCCATAGTGAGGTATCACCTGAAACGGCACCAGGTTGAGGCCCGCCCAAATAATGCCTGCCTTGTAGCCGGCTGGGATGCGCTGCGGTTCGTCGCCGTGTTCAGTTCCACGCAAAGTAGGCGTCGGAATAATGGCGCCGGCACTCGACCCGCCGTACGCCACGCTATCAGCTTTCAGACTTGCCACCAGCCAGGCGTCAAGACCACTTTGCGCCAAAGCCCGACGCAATATGAACGTATTGCCACCGGATAACCAAATCAAGCCGACATCGTTCAATAAATCGGGGAGCGCCGCACTGTCGGTGAAATAGTCTCGCAGGTCTAGCTCGAATGGCTCCAGGCCGTAAGCCGTGTAATCCGCTAATTTTTGCTGCGTGTGCGCTTGTCGTTCCTCCGGCTCAAGATCGTCTTTGGCATTATTAATAAACGCGGTTTTGCGATTCGATCCAACCAGCCGCAACAAGGCCTCAGCATGAGGAGTAATACCTTGCGATGACAGAAAAAGGCGCATTATTCTCCTAGCAGCTCTTCGGGGATGTCGAAGTTGACGTGGGTAGTGGTGACGTCGTCGCTGGCTTCCAGAGCGTCCATCAGGCGCATGATTTTACCGGCAGTTTTTTCGTCAGTGACTTCGACGGTAGTGTTGGGCACGTAGGTGAGTTCGGCTTCGGCAATTTCGAGACCGGCAGCCGTCAGGGCCTGGCGAACCTTGGCCAGCTCTTTGGGGTCGGTGTAAATGATTGATTGGCCGTCTTCTTCTTGGACGTCTTCGGCACCAGCTTCGATAGCCTGCATCAAGACGTCGTCGCCGGTAGCTTTGACGCGGATCATGCCCTTGCGGTCAAACTGGAAGGCCACGGCGCCCTTTTCGGCGATGTTACCGCCGTGTTTGCTAAAGGCCAGCTTTACATCGGGATAGGTGCGGTTGATGTTGTCGGTGGCACACTCTACCAAAATCGCGACGCCGCCCGGGCCATAGCCTTCGTAGAGAATTTCCTGCAGCTGGGCGCTGTCTTTGTCTTTGGCGCGGTCAATCGAACGCTGGATGTTGGCCATTGGCATGTTGGCAGCTTTGGCGCGGTCAATAGCTAGCCGCAACGAGAAATTAGTGTCAGGGTCGGTGCCGGAACGGGCAGCGATTGCGATGGCATTGCCAAGTTTGGTAAAGACAGCCCCACGGGCGGCGTCTTTGGCGCCTTTTTCACGTTTAATTGTTGACCATTTGCTGTGACCGCTCAAGTGCTACTCCTCGCCTGCTAACTGATTTCTTATCTGTTATTATATCAGTTAATTGCAGTTTTGTCTTGGTTTTTAGCAATAGGCAGATCGCCGCCAGGATGCCGTAGAGTACTACCATTTGCAGCATGGTCAGGCCAATATGCTGGGCGAAAATGTGCGGCACACGCGCCAACAGGTGGGCGATATCGAGCATGTATGTCAGCAGCATGCTAGCTGGCCATGACAGCCAGCCGGCGATCGGCCCGACCAGCATGCCGCTCAAACCAGCCGCCAGGCTGAGCAACATGGCCAGCGGCACCAAGGTCACGACCATCACGTTGGCCGGCAAACCGATGAACGACATTTGTCCAAACGTCCACAGCACGAACGGCATGGTCAACAGTTCGGCGCACAGACTCTCTAGTGCCACCATAGCGATCAGTGAATTGCGCCATGACGGTCGAAGACGGTTGGCCAACAAAGGTGCCAGCAACATCACCCCAAAGAAGGCCAAAAAACTCAAATACCAGCTGGTATCGCTCCAAATATAAAACGGATTGACCCAGGCCGTCAGCGCGGCCGCCATCATGATCAGATTGAGCGGCTTCATGTAACGCCCATAGTAGAGCGTAGCAATACTTAACATGCTAACTATGGCGGCACGCACAATCGAGGCACTGGCTCCGGCAATCAACAGGAAAACGGCCATCAGACCAAGTGATAAGGCGGTATTGAGACGTTTTGATCGCCTGGCCAGCAACTTGCGGCTGGCGTGCAGCATAATGGTCAGATTGTAACCCGAGACTGCGATAATGTGCGTCAAGCCGACCATCAATAAATCCTGCTTGGTGTCTTTGGGCAGCGTCGCTCGCTGCCCCACCAACAATCCCATGGCAAATGGCGCCAGCGGCTCTGGCAGTGCCGATTGCATGCCGGCCGTAAAGTGGCGCCGGACTTCAGCCACTACAGTATCGTGATGAGCGATCAATTGCAGTTGGGCAAAACTGATCCGGCCCTGGTAGGCACCATACGCCGAGTACATTTTGCCGCTTGCCTGAACTTCGTCGCCCTGAAAAACAGCGTTCATCCCAAAGCCACTGAGCTGAATTTTACCGGCCAAGCCCTGTCCATTGCTCAAGCGCACCTGATTTGCCTCAAAACTCATCTGTGAATTCGTGCCATAGACACCGTCGTCAATCGCCCGCGCCGTCAGGGTCACCTTTTGCATATAAAGCGCCTGGTAACTGTCGAGCTTTTGCATGTACAGCGAACCCCGCCACCAACCAAACGCAAAGCATATCAGACATACCAGGCAGGCGCTGAGCAGCGACCGGCGGCGCCCAAACCAGACAGACAGCACTGCCAGTAAGACCATCCAGTTGCCCACCGGCGCGCGCTCGAAGTGCGCCCAACCGATGCCCGCCAAAATGGCTGTGCAGCCGATGAGCCACAGCGTGGTACGCCGAAAGCGAAAACCCCATAACTGCCGCATGCCGCTGCATTCTAGCAATCGGCTGCAACTGCGGCGAGTAAATTAAGGAAAAATTAAGAACCACTAATAAGCTGACAGATTTTAGGAACTTGTGGCCTGATGGCGAAAACGACGAGCATATTTAAAGACCAAAACTGCGCACAGCGTAAGCCCATAAAAAACCCACACGGCACGAAACCAACCTTGGCTGAGGGTTGAGCCCAGTCGCAGCGCGTGGTAGACAATCGCCAGCATAGCCGCGTCGCCGGCATCAGCTACATAATGCCACCACGGCTTTTTATCGAAAAAACGGCGCAATTCAAACGCAAGAAATACAAACAGACTAGCAGTGCCCAATACTGTGATCCACCCTAGTCCCGGAGCCACATATGTCTCATAGCTATGCGGCGGCAAGCCGTAGCCATCGACAAACCGTTGGTATATTAGTAACCCTGGGTGCAAACAAATAAGAACAAGCACGATATAGCCCGTCCAGCGAAAATACTGCTGCGCCTTGAATGGCCGGATCACCTGGAATGTCCCGACCATATAATGCGCCCACATGAGGCTGAAGGCCAGCAGCCCCAGCAAGGGGAAAAGCTGGTAGACAGAAAGCGGCCAGAGGCGCCATTGGTATGTTCCTGCCCAGCCAATGAAACTCAGCAGCGCAACAATGCCAGCTAACAGCCACGCAAATACTACGCCCTGCTGCTCGCCGGATTCGGAGCTCGTTGGCGATGATGTATTGAGCTGGGTAGTGTGCGTCTTTATAGCTAACCCTTGGGTTGCCGGATATCCTTGAGCAGCGATTGTAGCGCGAGCGCGTAAACCAAGATGCTTAAGCCGCCGGTCAGGTATTGGGGCGCGGTAATCACTTCGCCAGGTTTGAGAATGTCGTGAAAGAAAAGAAAATCAACCGCAGCAAAACCGATGATGAGTGTGATAGCCAGCAGCTTCTTCATACACCTATTGTACACCCGCTGCATAGGCAGAGGCACCAGGATCGCCCCACTACGTTGCGCTCTACCGAACCCACTTTTGCTGCGCAAAAGGCTGGGTTCGAGGCCGCATGCAGGCCAAAATAAAAACTCCCTTGAGGGGAGTTCTTATTTTGGAGGGCCCACTGGGACTCGAACCCAGGACACCCTGCTTAAAAGGCAGGTGCTCTAACCGGCTGAGCTATGGGCCCGCGCTGCGGGTTACCGGCGAATTAACTCCTTACATTATCCGTTTTTCGGTCAAAAAGTCAATCTAGGCTTTATGTTTGCCATGTTTGCTGCCGTGCCCCGTTTTCGGACGTTGCAGCCATAGCACCAGCAAACAGATAAGTGCACTGACACCTACTATGAGATCTTGTGCCCGCTGCACCTGTGACCACAGCGGAGAATCAATAATATTGTAGCTCAGGCCGGGCGGCAGCAAGGGTACCACCAACAAGCCGCCCAGCAGACCCACACCAGCCGATGTTAGCAGGTTGAGCGCTAATTTGCCATAACCGCCGACAGTGCGAATCATAAAAATCGCCGTTAGGATAACTGGCAGCAGCAATAATACAATCTTGATGGTGTTGTTACCGGTGTCGACGCCTTTGGGAACATGAGCCGAGAATAGGGTCACGAACGAATTGGCATCTGGCGCCACAAATTGGACGAGCACATCGCCGAGACACAAACTCAGGAATACCAGCGCCGCGTTAACCCTGAGCACCATCAACGCCACGACGGGAACGAGCACGATCAGAGCAAGGACAACAGCGGGAGACATACCAACATCATAGCATGAGCGTTATCGCTCGTGTCATCTCGGCCCCCGGCCTTCGCCGGGGCAGGCTCCCGGCTTTCGCAGGGCAGGCTCGGCGGAGAGAGATCACGTAAGTCAGATAAGTCAGAAAAGAACGCCTACGAGATCCCTCGGCGGGCTCGGGATGGGAGCCTAAACGAGTTTAGGCTCCCACTTTGTCTTTGCGGCGGCCAGCTTTGGCCAGCAGCTCGGCGTAATCAACGATTGAGCCGGCGACGTTGCGACCGGTCACTTTTTCGATTTGAAAGCCCGGGCTGGCGTTAACTTCTAACACCAGCGGGCCGCGGCTAGAGCGCATCATGTCAACACCACAAATTGGCAGACCCATCGCTTTGGCAGCCTTGAGTGCTGTACGACGTTCCTCAGGCGAAAGCTTGACATTAATCCCCTCGCCGCCTTGGTGCAAATTGGAACGGAAATCATCGTCCAGGCTCTGCCGCAACATGCTCGCCACGACGCGACCGTTGACCACGAAGGCTCGAATGTCAACGCCGGCACTTTCAGCCACGAATTCCTGCACCACAAAGCTCACGCCCTCCACATAAAAGGCCTGCATCACAGCCTGCGCCGCTTTGCGGGTTTCGGCCAGCACCACGCCATTGCCATGCGTGCCGCGAGCGACTTTGATAATTACCGGTGCGCCGCCGACCTGTTCCAGCACGTCCATAATTTCCACGGCTTCACGGGCAAAGACTGTTTTTGGAATGCCGACGCCGGCTTTCGCCATCAGCTGGAGACTGCGTAATTTATCGCGGGCCCGGACAATAGCAATCGAACTGGTAGTTGTCGGCACGTTTTGCATCTCAAACTGGCGCACAATCGATGTTCCGTATTTTGTCAAACTGGCCGAGATGCGCGGGATAATAACGTCGACATTACGCACCTCCTCGCCCTTATAGTGGATGATTGGATTGCCCCGCTCAACCGTCACATAACATTTAGCATAGTTAATAACCCGGACAGTATGCCCGCGATCCATAGCCTCTTGCTTAAGGCGTCTGGTCGAATAATTAGCCGCCCCTTTGGAAAGGATAACAATGTTCATCTGCTTATTCTCCGAGTTCTTCTTGTAAAAGTCTACTGCGCTTTTGCTCTTTACTGTGTAAGTTTTTCGACTGTAGCGATACGTCGACGATAAATTTACCGCGCAGCACATTTCGGCCGATTAACACTGGGTAGACTTGCTGCGATCGGTCGGCGAGCGTGAACCAGGCTCGAATGCGCCGGCCGCCAACTACAACCAGCAGCTTGACCTTATAGCGGCGCTGGGCCATGCCGTTTGAGCTGGCAACAACAGTTTCCGTATATTCAGTGAATTTCACTGTCCTGCCAGTATAACCTTCGTGAGCAGGACCAAAAAAAACCACCTGTAAACTGTCTGCCGACTCCCAAAGGCGGGACACCCAAATAGCCGAAGTTTTAGCTCCCGTATCAATCCGTGCGCCCACACTGCCGGGTGTAATCTCCGGAAAGGCGGTAATCTCGGTCTGGCCAATGGTAATGCGAGCGGTCATACCTATTTTATATCATAAAAAGGTAAATATTACTATACTAATCACCGATATTCTTGATATTCTCCAGAAAAGCCCGCACCCGCACATCCTTATATGTCTCAATTGTCACCAGTTGGGGATTATAGTTCACTTCCAGCACGATAGCCTTTTGGCTTCGGGAGTCATATAAACAATCCACGCTGGCAATCTGTCGATTCATCGCCATTACGGCCTGTTGGCAGGCCGTCATAAGCGCAGCGGGCACTTCAGCAAGCTCGATGAGTGCAGCGTTAGCACCGCCTTTCGGTTTGTACATGTGCGCTTTGCGTTTATTACCATCCGGCCGGATTTCTAGGCTACGGAAAATACAAAACTTCGGCTGCTGATCATAAAAACTTATTAGGTAGAAGCCATCATTTGGTACAAATTCTTGAAGTACCCATAAGCTCATGTCATCATGGTCGGCTAGTAGTTCCACTATTTCCTGGGCTTCGGAAATTTTAAAATTATCGATGCCCTGGTCAGCATCGGCTCGCTTGAGGATGGCGGGGTATGAAAAAGCTTGGACGTCCTGGGAGGCCTGCAAGAGGGCGGCTTTAGTGCCCGCCAGGCTGCGGGGTATCGGCACACCTGCTGCAGCTAGTCGCGCATACATGCTTAGCTTAGAAAGAGAGACTGGTTGCTGGAATTCTTTGTTCGCATAACCAATGCCTAACGCCTGACAAACGATGGCCACTGCTGCTGCCAACTCATAGGTTCGTAAGTAACCGTTAATGTAAATACCGTTGTAATCACTGAGATTCTTGCCAGTGGCCAAGTTTTTGACCTCGAGCGGCCGTTCTGCTTCTGAATTAAATATGAAGAGTAGCGAATTATAGCCAGCGTAATCAAATGGCTCCGAACTTTGTGCCTGCAACTCGCGATAAAACGCAACAAAACGGTCAGTTTGGTTGTTGGCAAGAATTAACTTCATAGGCGGCAGTCTACAAGTTATAGGCGCGGACGTCTAGTGGTTGACGTGCCCGACTCGGATGTAGGCCAGATAAATAACTGCGATCACCACGGCTAAAATTGTTAGCAGCAATGGTATAAAACCGTTCTGGTTGAGCGGTGAGCGTTTCATTGCTGTCTATTATTAATCATATTTGTGGGTTGGTGCAAGTCGCTTGTGCTTTTGTCGTCCTTGCGCAGGCGAGGATCCAGAAATAACTTGTCTGGATCCTCAATCGAGTTGAGGATG
>Ga0070660_100003005_pt1 | contig 11617 bp, 10 predicted proteins | sample KBSC33metaG_FD_64670 | JGI IMG/M metagenome (GOLD analysis project Ga0070660, IMG submission 64670) | Corn rhizosphere microbial communities from Kellogg Biological Station, Michigan, USA - KBS C3-3 metaG | ecosystem: Host-associated > Plants > Roots > Rhizosphere > Soil ... | reverse complement strand
GCACATTAAATATGGCATCCCGGGAATCTGACCAAGTCGCTTGCACTTGCCATTGGGATATATGCGCTCGCCAACTACTTGATTGCGCCGGTAAACGTGGCTAGTGCCGCGGCTGGTTTGAGATCGTAAGATGGTGAGGCACCATGTGCCAGCGACTTGCGTCGACATGCAGCCCTCGCCTGCTATCGACGTCGAAACCGACGCGGCGAATGTTCCGGCGAATTCAGAATGGTAAAGCAGTTGCGGCGCCGCCTGACGATGCAATCGGGGGCTGGAAAAGCCAGACCAGGACCAGCGCTTTACGAGGAAGGCCTGGCCGCTTGCACACTAGCCCACTGCCGGCAGCGAAACCCGCATATTCGAAGGCGCGACCTGCTTCCGACCTAGTGTCGAATGTCGAATGCGGGCAGCATCTTCTGCTTTGTCAGCCGAGCGAACGGCGGATAGTCCCGCCATTCAACATCATCGCTCTCGTGTCAGGCCTGCTGTTCCGTAGGTCCGAGCGGGTGGAAGTTCATGAAGGCGTATGGGCTTGCGGATCAGCGACAATAGCATGCGGTTCCGAATTTCGTTGCCGTCAAGCGCTTCATGCGCGGGACGGCGCTGAACAAGAGACTGATATCAGAACCAGGATTCTCGCACCATAATGACGTCGCCGCCCTGGACAATGTCATCAGCCTTTGCCGCCACTGTGCGCTGTACTCCATCTGCATCACGGCGGATGACGCGAAGGCCGCGCTCGGAACCGCGCGTCGTCAAGCCGCCGCCAGCCGACAGGGCCTGCTGTACAGTCATCGCACGCTCAACGCGGAACGGACCCGGGCGTTGCACCTCGCCCATGATATACGCCCGCGGTGCACGCTCTACGAAAATGATATCGCCAGCCGCCACTTCATAATCGCGTGCAAGTTCTCCCTTGCGGACCATATCGACGACGTCGATAGTTTCCCGGGCGACATTGCCGTTACGGTTACGCACCAAGGTGACCAGGTCACCACCGTCGGTATTGATCCCGCCAGCCATTGCCAACAGGTCGAGCACCTTGCGCGTCCCTTCGATCGGATAGCGCCCAGGGCGATTGACCTGGCCCAGCACGGAAACTTGTTGGCTGGCTAGCACGGTGGCCAGAAGGTTGACTTGCGCATTCTTCAGGTACCCTCCCTTCTCCAGTAAGGTACCGATCTTCTTTTCCGCCTGCTGCACCGTCAAGCCGCCTACCTGCACCTCACCCAACAGCGGAAAAGTCATGGTGCCGCTTTCCGATACTCGTGTCTCAACGGCTAAATCCGGACTGCCATACACCGAGGCCCTGACCACATCGCCAGGTCCGAGTAGCACGGCGGCGCCTGCCACACCAGCGACGAATACTGAGATGATCGCGATCGACCATTGCACGAAGCGTTTCATGTTGACTCCTATATTTCATCAATTTCGCAAGACTCGCTCCGGGGGCACCAGATGACATAGATGATCCGGACACGAAAAGTTGGAAACGAACGACGATCGCTTTCGGTAACCCGGCAACGGCTCAACCTATGGTGACGCAAATACGCCCGACGTCGTCATGGCCCCCAACGGGCGCGCCATGCTCAGAACTGCGCGCTGGCGGAGACTGTCGCGCTACTCGACTTGAAGTTACTCGTGCCGAGGACTACCGAACCGCTGCGCGCTTGATGCGCAACCCCGGCTGAAACCTGCACCGTGGGCCATGGCGACCACGTTGTTTGCAAACGTGCCGTGCGGATCAAATCGCCGGGGTCGTCCGAATTGCTGAAGGCAGCGCGCGCGCTATAGTTACGCCGTTCGGCGACGATGTCAGCGGTAACTTTCACTTTATACGTCACGTCCCACTGTGCGCCAAGGCTTGCCCCTTTGTTTAGGGTATAGCTCACCGCCATGCTTTCCAGTGGCGCAAAGTCGCGCCAGATGGCAGCGTTGTAGGTCATCTTGCCGCGCGGTCGATAGATGGCCCTGATCGTACCGGCAACGCCCTTGGTCCTGCTTGCACCAAACGAGGGTTGCTTACGCGAGGTATAACCGACCAGTGCATCTAAGGTGGAGGCCCCGCTTGTGATCCAGTTAACGTGGAGCCTAAGTTCATCTTGCGTGAAGTTGTCGTTAAAGGAGAAGGCGTTCACCAGCCGCAAATATGGATATTCGCCTTTGACGCACCGCGCTTGCAGACCAACCGTACTACCGTTAGACGCCAGGTAGTCAAGTTCGAATTCGGACGCGTCCTCAGTGCGGTTGTTGTAGCGCTGGGAGACCAACTCGTAGCTATATTTATCGCGTTGGAAACCAGCGCGCGCGCTCCAAGATGAATGAAAGCGCCAGGCCCCTTGCGCAAACTGGCTGCGAGTAGTGCGTAAGTTTCGCTCGTCACTCGAGAAATCGGTATAAGGGGCCAGCACTTGCTGGTAGGTCGTGCCGATCTTGCCATCAAGGTAGTTATTGATCTGCCAGTACCAGTTCGCCTGTAAATCCTTGCCGTCGTAATTCAACTGGTCGAAGTGGTCGAAGTTGGTTCTAGATAGCTTAGCCACGAGCGAAATGCGCTGACGGCTGTAGGCCTGGTCGAACACCAGACCGTACTCGCGCGTCCACCACGAGTCTTCGCGGGTATTGTCAAAACCTGGGGCGTTGTCCGGAACGCGCAGCAGGTTGCTGTCGTGGCCGTATGAAACCGCGCCGTACACTTGCAAGGCGTCGCTGGGGCCTGCGTCAGCTGGCGCAGCGAATGCGAGAGAGACGATCAAGGCAAGGGGAAGCGAGCGTAAATTCCGCATGACTTTTCATTTTTGTTCTTAAAGATCAGCCCACAAGCAGCAGGAAATCTTAAAATCTACAAAACTGCGTTCATCTCGCTGGATCTTATACCGGCCAAGATTTCGGTCTATCTACGCTTAACCGAGTAATTCACACGTCACAAATAAGCGAAGTTCCGTACCAGCGGATAACTCTCGTGTCCTAACGCTGGAGGACCCGATACTCCATGGATGCCGCATTCACCCAATATCCTTCGCTTGATGTCGTCGATAGGCGGCCTCTACCTACCTTACTTGTACTGCCGAGACGAGCCTCTGTTGAATATTTAACTAGATCGAAGATTCCCGCACCCTGTTCTTTTATATGTCGCTGTTTCATTCCAAAATATATGGCCAACGATAAGCCATCTGTTATTTATGCAATTGAGCAATGTCAAGAAATCCGTATCAATGGCCAATTTGCTGAACCCTTGCCAGACGAGGCCGGCGTACAAAAACTGTTTGACAAGGCGTGAGCGTCGTGCTTGCAGGATCTCGTTGTTAATTAGGACCACGCTCGGCGGCTCCAGCGCAGCTGAAGAGAACTTCCAGTGTCCCCTGTATGCGATCCTACTGAACACTTCGCGGCCAGGCGAAAAGCTGCGAGGTATGTTTCGATTCGTTCGGGCTACCAAAAAAATCGGCACCTCCGCAAAGAGGTGCTGATTGACAGGGATCGCCGGCGCTATTTTGTTTACTGCAGCTCGGAGAAGTGTCGCAAGACTCTCCACTCACTAACAGGTTTTCTCACGGCGCCGATCCGGGCGGACGCCAGGCTCGGCGTTTCTTGTTACTTGAACGTCCAGCGCTGGTTCGCCGCGCCGGCAACGCAAGTTGCTTGCACGACCTTGGCACCGTCCATGGTCGAGCTCGCGGCAACAGCGAGGCATTTGCCGCTCGATACGGACTTGACTGTCTTGCTGCCATCACTGTTCGCCGTCAGCGTCCAGGACTGGTTCAGCCCGCTATTACAGCTGTACTGCTGGAGCTGGACACCGTCGGCCGTCGAGTACGCCGGAATGTCCAGGCACTTGTTGCTCATCTTGGACACGATGGCGACGCGCGACTGGCCGAGGTCTTTGGTCGTCCATTGCTGGTTCGCTCCACCGGTGCACGCCCACTGGTCGATCGTGGCGCCGTCCGCCGACGAATAGCCGTTCACGTCGAGGCATTTGCTCGAATGGTTGGCAAGGACGGCACCGGACACGGCCGTTGTCGTCGGGGGCGGGGTTGGCGTCGTCGTGGTCGTCGTGGCGAACGGCGGCGGATTCGTTCTCATTTCATCCATCGTACTGCCGTAGTTCTTGTTCGGAACGAGCATGGTCGCGGTGCGCCAGTTGTTCGTCGCCAGCACCATGCGGCCGTTGCCGACACCAGGCGCATAGCCAAGGGACCATTTGAGCTGCATGTCCGGGTAATAGTCGGCACCGACGTCGACGACGTACTTGGCCACGGCGCGATCGTCCGGCTTCGTCTTGTCGTCCACCTCGAGGCGGTAATCGATAGTGGCGAACACCGCGCGGACGTCCTGGGGATTGATCGATTTGGCGTTACCCCAGCCGTGATGGAAATTCGGATACTTCGGCTTGACCGAGATACCGCCATCGGCCTCTGTGCGCATGCCGCTGCCGGAAGCGGGGGCCACGTACTTGAAGGGATAGGTCCACAAGTTCAGGTCGGGGGCCGAGCTGATATCGACCTGGCTCCATTTACGGGTCGACTCCGACAAGATATAGAAGCGCAGGTCTTTGAGCTGCACTCGGGTGTTGGTCGCCTTGTTGCCTTGGGCCTCAAAGGCGGTAAACCACGACAGGACAGCCCATGTCCAGGTTGGACGCTCGCCGGTCCACCAACTCGGAATGGCGTCGCCGCGCGGGGCATGCATCGTGATTTTCGGATTGTATTGCCAGTCAAACCGCGGATCGATCACAAGCGCTTCGCTCGGCGAACTCATATCGGCGATGGCCTGGTCGACAGGAGTGGTCGACACCGACGACGTGGTGGCAAGGAGCTTTGTCGTGCCGGCTGCCTCCGCGAACGTCTGGGCCTTCGTGCCAGAGGCATTGGCGGCGTTTGAAGTTCCGACAACGGAAGTGGCCACGCTCCCGACTTGCGCGGCCGTTCTATTGGAACCTGCTCGGATATCAGGGTTGTCGGCGCTACCACCGCAAGCGGTGAGTACAAATGGCGTTACGAGAAAGGCAATAGCATTGAAACGTTTGTTAACACGAGGTGCAGAAATGGCCACGGATAGATCCTTGAAGTGGGAAACAGAACTCCTTTGAGATAGATCAAAGAAGAAAGTTCCACAGATCAAGGTACCACGATCAAATTTCTTTAGGAATTATCCACAAAGAAATCGAACGGCGGGGAAGACGGTAGAGATTGCAAACTGGCTAGCCGTAGAGATTCCGAAAATGCAAGATATAATACCGACAATAAATATAAGCGAAGCGCAATCTTGTGAAGCGAACAATCCGAAACCGGAGCGCAAAGGAAGGCGGCGGCGGAAGCCAGGTTCACGTATCGATAAGCAGCAGGTCTCGCTCTGAGCAAACGATATAGCATAAGAGACTGCAGAACTGGGCAAGCTCCGCAGCGCATGACACGACTGATTTCCGTAACTGGACGATAAAAATCTATTGAGGGCAATGAAACTCTCGTTGATCATTCTCGATAATCTCGCGTGCCGCGAGCGGCGGTGGATTTCGGCGCAGGTCGTCAAACGTAACTCCATAGCTAGCATTAGCGATTAAAAGGGTAGCTGTACGCCAATGTTTTCGTGCCAGCAACATACGCCCGTTTCCCATTCCCGGAGCGTAGTCGAGCGACCAGCGCAGTGCCATGTCTGGATAATAATCAGCACCTACGTCAACGACATACCGGGCGAAATCTCGATCATCTTTCATATTGCGATCATTAACTATTAGACGAAATTCCATGGCGGTAAATGTCGCGCCGACGTCGCCAGCATTGATCTCGTGCCCCCTTCCCCAGCCATGTAGGAACCGGGGATAATTCGGCACTATCGAAACAGTGCCGTCTTTTTCCAGTCTCACCTGTTCGCCACAAGCATTTCCCACTTCACGAAATGGATAAGTCCATAATTTCACCTCGGGACGAAATTTTTGTTCGACTTCGACCCACTCCCTCTTGCTCACCGACAATAGGAACAATCGCAGATTCCTGACCTGAACTCGGCTATTTTTGGACCTATTGCCCTGTGCCTCAAACGCGGTGAACCACGGCACGACTGCTTTTGTCCAAAGCGGTCGATTTCCGCTCCACCAATCAGGTATTGCATCCCCGCGTGGAGCGTGCATCGTCACCTTCGGACGATACTGCCAATCGAACTGCGGATCGATGACCAACGCTTCACTAGGAAGATACATGTCGGAAATAACCTGTTCAATACTAAGCTTATCGAATGATAGCTGATCATTTCTGGAAACACTTTTCCCTGCCACCGCATGACTTATGTCTGCAATAAGCAGGATCAAAACAATAAAACGGCGCATATATTATTTCCTGAAAGACACATTCATTGTCGAACTGCAGCCTATGCGATTCGACTATTCCTAATGGAATGTCATCGCTATCACGTATCTGTCAACTCATGTTGCGTTCCGTCATAAAGCCACATTGACGATTACAACATCTTTATGTGTGCGAGGTGAACGCGACAGCGAGCAGACTGTCATTCTGTGGTTCTGTAGGTTCTGCTCAAAATCAAAGCCTTGATCGCTGGCTGAGATTCAATTGGTACAGAGACGGTACACAGACGGTCTTAATGCCGAGAAAGAAAGAACGTCAAATTCCCAATAAATTACTACCTCGGACAGCACTGCTATCCAAGGACGCCATGTATTGCTTGACATGCGCTAACCGGTAACATTCAGCTTTGACTATTCTCAGGAATACGATGTTTATGATTAACGAATACCGAAACGTTGTCAAGATGATCAATAAGTCACTCAAGGTTAAGATAACTAACCGCCATCTTAATCAAGCTATCCTAAGCTCAGGCGTTGTTTTGTGGTCGTATAGTGCGCTACCGTAGGATTTGCTGAAAAAGAGCAGTTGTCAACGTCACTGTTAGTGGCAAGCATGCGTTAACGAGCCTGATCTGGATATGCCTCCTCGATGTTCACATGATGTTCACAATGCGGCGGCAACTGCCCCGGCGTTGCAGTGGAAATACCACGCAAATATCCATTCTCAGCGTCGAGAGCGCCAGACATCAACCGAATTAATATTGTCAATTGAAAAATCTGCCATTAGGCCCGAAACTAAAGGAGAAGGTCTTGAACTTTTCACGACTCCTGCTTGTGCTTGTCGCCCGACGAAGACTGGTGGCAGTGTCTTTGATCCTGACGTTTATGACCACCTTCGCCTTAAGTTTATCCCTTCCGAAACAATACAAGGCCACGGCAACAATAATACTTAACTATAAGGGCGTGGATCCAATATCAGGATTTACGTTGTCAGCCGAATTGATGCCGCGCTACATGGCAACACAGGTCGATATCATGACAAACATTGCCGTGGCAACGAACGTCGTTGACGAACTCAAGCTTGTAGGCAATCCCCGCTTCCAACGCCAGTTTGGAGATAATGCCAAAGATGATCGTGAAATGCGCACAACCATCGCTGAATCACTACTCAAAAAGCTTACGGTCGTACCCTCACGCGAGAGCAGCGTCCTGGACATCACTTACCAGGATCATGACCCGAGATTCGCAGCTGACGTCGCAAATGCGTTTGCCCTGGCTTATCAGCGGGCTGTCATCAGGCTAAAAATCGAACCTGCTAGAAAAGCTTCTGACTACTTCTACGCACAGGTGCAAGAATCTCTTGCAAGATTGGAAAAGGCCCAGAACGACTATTCTGAATTTCAGAAGATGCACGATATTCTTGGCACGGAGAGGGGTGCCGACGCCGAAGTCACTCGATATGGTGACCTGTCGAGCCAACTGGTAGCTGTGCAAGGTGAGTTGCTAGCCGTGTCGGCGAAATCATGGCAGGCCCAAGGCGAGGCCGCCATCGAGGCTCCGGATGTTCTCTCCAATCCACTGATTCAAAGTTTGAAATCCGACTTAACCCGCGCGCAAGTCAAGCTTTCCGACGCAACCGGGCGATATGGAAGCGCTCATCCGATCTACAAAGCTGCAAAAGCCGAGGTAGAGAGACTGGAGGCAGAACTCAACCAACAAACCTCTATTCTGGGCCACACCATACAGAACAACGAGCGCACGCTAACGCAGCGGGCAGCGCAACTTAAGACCGAAATCAAGGAACAAAAAGCACGTCTGCTCGAAAGAAATCAGGTTCGCGACGCATTGGCAATACTCGCCAGGCGGGTAGAGACCGCGCAACAGGCATATACAGCCACGAGTCAAAGATTCGCGCAAGCCAACCTTGAGAGCCAGTCGAACCAATCCGATATTTCAATCTTGCACGTCGCGGAACCGGCGCAGAAGCCGTTCGCGCCAAATATCTTATTGAATCTCGCGGCAGGCGCATTTTTGGGGTTCGCTCTCGGCTGTGGCCTCGCATTTTTGGCCGAACGAAGTGATCAACGTATCCGCTCGACTGTAGACCTGACAATGAATTCCGATGTACCGCTACTAGGGGTGGTTGGAAAATACGGGCGCTTGACAGGACGTTCCGAGCTAAAGACAAGATCGGGCCTGCCTCGTCCATACCAGTAATTCTAGGAGAATGTCGTGTTGGAATCGAAAATCGAGCAGGCTAGAATGTCCAACGTAAGTGAAGAACCGCGCATCGGCTGTTTGCTCATCGAATGGGGGAAATTGACTGAACAGGACGTGGATTGCATCCTCTTTCGACAGCGATCGAAATACTATTTGTTTGGCGAGATCGCCAAAAGCATGAAGTTGGCTACAGACGCTGATATACAGGCGGCGCTCGAACACCAACATCGCCATGGGCGATCTGCAGACGGAATGGGGCCATGGCCTGCAGAGCTCGTCATGGCAAGGCCGACTGAAACGACCAGCGCCGATATGTTTCGGGACCTACGGCTTCAACTGACGCAAAACTGGTTTTCGCGCGGAAATAAAGCGCTCGCCTTCGTTAGCACTGACGAGAAAATTGGAACGAGTTTGTTTATTGCCAATCTAGCTTTAACATTTGGGCAATCAAAACAGTCAACACTGCTTATCGATGCGAACTTAAGGCACCCGAGCCAACACGAAATTTTCAATTTATCCGCTGAAAATGGGCTGGTCGACATAATGTCGAGGTCGGAGCTTGCGCATTTTATTCCCTCACAAACGATGTTCCGCTACCTTAGTGTTTTGAAGTCCGGGAAAACGACACCTACATCCTTCGAACTTCTCAGTGGCGGCCAGTTCCCGACGCTGATAAAGAGACTTTCCTCTGCCTTTGATATTACATTGATAGATCTGCCATCATTAAACCTGGGGGTCGATGCTCTTGACGTCGCCGCCCAGGTCGGAGGCGCCGTGCTCGTTGCAAGGACGAATCAAACACGTATTGCCGAGATTTCTACGGCAGAAAAAAAGCTGAAGCACCTTGGCGCCCGAGTTGTCGGGTCGATCTTGATAGACATGTGATCGAAACCCCGACTACGCTATTGTTGCAATATTAGTAGAAATAATTTTCCTCTAGGAGATTCATTCAATGAACGAAGGCACCGGGACTCCCGTCATTATATTTGGCGTACTTTCTTATCGATCGTCGTCGGATGCCATCTCTCAGTTCGCAGACGCTGTTTTTCCACATAAGGTACTGGTGCATCACGATTTTCATCAACGACCTGAATTTGATATTTGTCGTGAAAATGTTTCTCTGATAAAAAGACCCACGCGAACGTCGTGGGGGAGTTGGTCGCTGGTGGAGGCGACGCTGATGCTCATCGAACAAGCCACGGCGATCGGACAGTGGGATTATTTTCAGTTGGCTTCAGAAAGCTGTTTGCCGGTACGCCCAATAGGCGAGTTCGCAGAATATTTGGAACACATGAAGCCAGACGTCATGATCGATATGCAGCCTCTTAAGGCCGATTCGCCGGAGCTCATGATGAACTATGCGTGGCGGTATCTGCCGCGGTCCCCGATGATGAGGCGCGTGGCTAGACGGGCTGGGGTATGGTGTATTGGCCGCGATTTCAATTATCTGGAAGGCCACGGCGGAAATATAAAAGTTCCCTCCAATACTCCCAAGACTCGGCTGGATAACATAAAAATGTTGATCGGCAAGAAAATTTTGACTTCATTCGATAAGTGGAACACAGGTGCATTTCCGGTTGGAAAGGTAAATCAGTGCTGGGTAGGTAGTCAGTGGTTCGCACTATCCAGGCAGGCGGCGCTACGTGTTCTTTCTGAAAGAAAAGCTACGCCAGAACTCGAAGCGCATTTCCGGCGCTGCCACATTCCTGACGAGTCGTACATCCAGACTCTGGTCAGCAAATGCTCATTTAATAACATGCAGCCGAGTAATCATGTCACCTTTTGGAAGGGGGGCGGATTCGGACCTGACGAGTTAACTGCATCCGACCTCCCCAAAATACTACGATCCAAAAAATTTTTTGCGCGCAAGTTCTCTTTGGATATCGACTGCCCGGTGCGCCGCCAGATTTTGCAACTATGCAAACGAAGTCCTGGCATCGTTATCCGGGCCCGTCATAACCCGAGAGCCGCTGATTGGATATAGCTGATTAAGTACCGTCACTTTTACCTCAAGCAACCAAATGACAAACCTCGAGAACTCCCGAAGGGAATACACCGAAGTCCGCAGTTGTTCGGATCAAAATGCACTAGCCAGGTATCAGCATTTCACTGCGAATCTTACATGAAATATAACCTATATCACTCCCCGTGGCTCAGCTTGTGGCTGGGCTTGACGCGTAGTCTTCGCCCGATGGGAGTGCTGACGTGCATATCCGCGATATTTTGTGGTCTGCTATCCGCGACGGGTAATTTTGTCTTGATCGGCGCGACCCTGGTCGCGATCGCCGCACCGTTTCTTTTAGTAAGAACCGAATTGGTTCTTACACTTGTGCTAGCCGCCGGATTGGGCGGCGGAGCAATTCTCTCGATTTTGGGACCAAGTTTTACCGTGACGTCGTGGCTAATTTCCTTACTGTCCTTTGCGCTCCTGCCGCTGCCTCTTATTCGTTTATACCAGAAGCCTGTCACTTCCGGTTTTATATGGATGATATTGGTATTTTTCATGTACAGCATGATTTGCAGCCTGCTCCAATGGCAAACATTTAACCAGTTCATGGCCGGCTCAAAACGGTATTATCAAGGCTACGGCGTTTTGTTCGCGCTAGGTCTTCTATCGTTCGCCCCAAGTAAATTTGCTCGATGGAAAAAATATCTCATTGCGATCGCATTTTTCCAATTGCCGTTTGCTATTTGGGAATTTGTCGTGCTTGTCCCGTTACGCGGCGGCCTCGACGCTGGCGGCGAAGCGACAGACGTCGTTGCTGGTACGTTTGGAGCCAATCTCACGGGCGGAAGCGCAAACGCAGAAATGAGTGCTTTCCTGCTGATCGTGTTTATATTCCAATTATCCAGATGGCGAGCCCGCTTAATTTCACGCAACGTGGCGCTCGTCATTTGCACATTATGCCTTTCTCCACTAGCCCTAGGAGAAACAAAAATCGTAATAATTTTACTCCCGATGATGGTGCTAACTCTTTTGCGCAAAGGATTCATGGCCAATCCATTACGTCATAGCGCAAGTATAGTGACATGCGCCGTGCTGACTATAGTGTTAGGGTACATATATATCACGATCATGGATCGCAATACGGTTTCCGA
>Ga0070660_100003002_pt1 | contig 11624 bp, 10 predicted proteins | sample KBSC33metaG_FD_64670 | JGI IMG/M metagenome (GOLD analysis project Ga0070660, IMG submission 64670) | Corn rhizosphere microbial communities from Kellogg Biological Station, Michigan, USA - KBS C3-3 metaG | ecosystem: Host-associated > Plants > Roots > Rhizosphere > Soil ... | reverse complement strand
CGCTTCGGCGGCACGATTAGGCATGGCCTACTTCGTGCTCATGGGGAGCACGGACCCAGTAACCCCTGCCCGGACGTTCGACCTGGTTGAGGACGAGAAGCTCGCCATCGAGATGGTGCGAGTTCTCGAGGACCTGCGACCCGCGACCTGGTCGACGATTCTGCCGGTCGTAGCGCGTGCAGGAATGCAGGTGCGCTCGCACTCGGCGTTGGTCGAGCAGGCCCAGCAGGAGCTCGACGATCGCGACGACGAGACCCGCTCGCAAGCCGAGGAAGTCAAAAGGGAGGCGCTTCGCCGGCTCGGCCGAGGGCGGGATGACGACAGTCCGCCCGAACGGCAAGAGGACGACAGCGTGCTCGGCCCGGGACTCGACCCCAGTGTTCCGCCCGCGATCGACCTCGGACGACATCGTGAAGCTCGGCCGCGCAAACAAGGGCTGCTGGCGAGAAGACGTTCAAGGCGTGAGGATGCGCGCCGTGCCGGGGAGCGCTTGGACGTCGAGCTCGATCTGATCGAGCTCGCAGACGAGACGCCGACGCCGGGCCCGGCCTGGGAGACCGTTGTCCTGGACCCGGAGCTTCCAGCGGCGAACGCGCCGCAGTCCCGTTCGAGCGCGCCGGGGTCCCTTTACGGGTTCGGGGACGCTCACCAGGAGCGCCCAGAGCACGAAGAAGATGTCCCGCCTCCGGTCGATCCTGAACAAGCTCCAAAACGACCACGCGGGCGAGGGTTTCTCGCCGGACGGCGCTCGAAGAGGGAACAGGACCGTGTTGCTGTGGAGGAGGCGGTCACCGAGCTGGTGCAGCTCGCCGACGAGGCGCTCCCGATTGCGTCGGAGATCGTGCCGCCGGCCCCGGCGCCGACCAGGGCGAAGGCGCGATCGCCTCAGAAGGCCAAGGCGGTCGAGAAGCGTCAGCAACCGCCCGACGATCACGAGGGGGAACGCCAGCCTCCGGCCGCCAAGGTCGACGCGGAGACGAAGCGTCCTCGGCGCAGCCGAGGGAAAGCAGATCGTTCACCCGCGGGCGACGTCGAATCGGTGGATGTTCCGCCGAAGCCGGAACGGCTCCACGCGCCGCCCGTCGAGGTTCAGGACCGAGAGCCGGCGCCCCCCACCGCGAGCTCCGACGACCTGGCAGAGACAATCGACGCGCCCGAGCCGACCCGTAAGCGTCGAAGCTCCCCTGCCTCCCGGCCGCGGCGGCGGGCGAAGCGCCAGGACGACCAGGTCAGCGTCGAGCAGGTTGCTGCCGAAGCTGAACCGAGCGAGAGCGCATCGCTGTTCAGCGAGCGAGTCGCGGAGTACACCCTCGACCACCAACGGCAGTCGGAGCGTGAGAGGCGATCCGGCCGTGACAGACGGTCCGGCATCGATCGCCGCGAGGCCCAGATCGGAGGATTCGAAGGCCCGTCGGATCGGCGGGCCGGAGCCGAACGGCGGTCGGGTGGCAACCGTCGACGGGTCACTGCGTGAACCCACCTCAGGTCGACCGGGCCTCCTTCTGAATCGAACTTCACCCCTCATGCAAACTTCGTCTGCCCGGCCGCAAAGGCAGATCACCCGGTTTCAGAGACCTAAATCCCTGCTCGAGACCGAAAAACAGCTGTTCGCCCCCTCGCACGGCTACGGCAAACGCCCTAGGTCCTCTTGCGTAAAACGCCTCAAAGGTCTAGTTGTATTAAGACGCACGAGTCGAGAAGGCTCGGCAGCGGGGGCACGCAATTTGGGGAGCAGCAGGGAGGGGCGAGATGGCGGGGCGGCGGCCAAGGGTGCTGGTGGTGGATGACGATCCACGCTTCTGCGTGTTCGTCTCCTCGTTGCTCGGGGACGCGAGCCTCGACGTCGTCCACGCCTTCGACGCCAACGACGCGATCGCATCGGCCCAAGACCGGCGACCGGACGCGGCGATTCTCGATATCGAGCTCCCGGGCGTCAGCGGCTATGGCCTGTGCCGCGAGCTGAGGAACCTCTTCGGCGCTGACCTGCCGATCATCTTCGTCTCGGGATCTCGCGTCGACGCGATCGACCGGGCGGCCGGAATGCTGATCGGCGGCGACGACTACCTCGTCAAGCCCGTCGATCCCGACGAGCTGCTGGCTCGCCTGGGCCGCCTCCTCGAGCGGTCGCAGGCCTGGACGAAGCCGTCGGCGACCGACCTCACCGACCGCGAGATCGAGGTGCTGCAACTGATCGCCGAGGGCCTGCCGCCGGCCGAAGTCGCGAAGCGACTCGTGATCGCTCCCAAGACGGTCTCGAGCCACGTGCAGCGGATCCTCGCCAAGCTCAACGTCCATACGAGGGCGCAGGCCGTGGCGGTCGCGTACGAGTCCGGGCTGATCCGCGTCCTCCGCACCGAACCAGAGGTGACGGCGCACCTCACGCTCGACTTGGCCGAGCGCTGATCGAGGCTCGGCCTACCGGCCGTCGACGGGAGCCCGACCCGTCGAAGTTGGTTGTTCAGTACCGGGACCGTTCGCCGTCCCCCGGGGGAGTGCGACGCCAGACGGCGAATCCAGGTCGGATGGCAGCGACCGCGGTGTCTCCCGAGCTGGCGTTGGTCGATCCCGAGCTTCGTGAAGCGGCGGTGGCCGCGCTGCCGCATGTCGAACCGTTCGACTTCCTGCGCTTCACGACGGTTCCGCGTCGTCACTCCGACCTGGAACGATTCAACTTCCTCGCGGAGTGGGAAGAGGTTGACCCGCCCGGGTGGGTCGCGCCGATCTGGGTGGCGGCACCGGTGTACGCACTCGCTGCTCTGGCGAAGGTGGTCGTCGTCAACTCGGTCTTCGTGTTCGGGATTGCAGCAGTGGTCGCATTGATGCAGCTCGTCGGCTGAATCGAGCCGTCGGAGGCCCGCCGAGCGGAGTACTAGCGGCCGAGCGCGCCTGCGATCGCCGCGATGTGCTCAGGCGTCGAGCCGCAGCAGCCGCCGACGATGCGCGCGCCGCGCTCGACATAGCCCCGGATGTGCGCCGCCAGGTCGTCGGGGCCCGCGTCGTAGATCACTGCATCGCCGACCATGCGCGGGACGCCGGCGTTCGGCTTCACCCAGAGCGGCAAGCCGTCGGCGGCCGCGACCAGCTCGTCGACGATCAGGTCCGTGTCCGCCAGCGACTTCCCGCAGTTGGCGCCGATCGCCACGATCCCGAGCGGCGCAAACGCCTCGACGACCTGCGTCGGGGTGAGGCCCATCATCGTCTTCGTCCCCTGGTCGAAGCTGTACGAGACGACAAGCGGCAGGTTGCTCGAGCTTTTGATGCCCTCGACCGCCCAGAGGCCCTCGTCGAGAGAAAAGAACGTCTCGAGCACGAGCAGGTCGACGCCGCCCTCGGTGAGCGCCTGCGCCTGCTCCGCAAACGTCGCGACGGCAAGGTCGCGCGTCAGCGGGCCGAGTGGCTCGGCCAGGTGGCCCGTCGGCCCGAGCGACCCCGCCACGAGCACGTCGGCTCCGACCGCGTTGCGGGCGAGCTCCGCGGCCCGGCGGTTCACCTCCACCGCGCGGCCGTGGAGCGCCTCGTCTGCCAGGCGCAAGGACGACCCACCGAACGAGCAGGTCAGGACGATGTCCGAGCCGGCGTCCACGAACCGGTGGTGCAGCTCCCGCACCTTGTCCGGCGCGTCGACCACCCACTCCTCGGGCGCGACACCGGGCTCGATCCCCATGTTCTGGTAGTTCGTGCCGGTGGCGCCGTCCGCGAGCAGCACGGTGCGCTCGGCCAGGAGCTCGACGAAGGACGGCATTACGCGTTCAGCTCGGCGAGTCGGCGGGCGACGCGCGCGGCGGCCCGTGCGAGCTCGGCGGCCGCCTCGGCGTCGCCGACCACCGACGTCTTCAGCTGACTGCGCACGCGCTCCGCGAGCGCGGCGATCTCGTCCGCACACACGGCAATCTCCTGAGGCACGGCGACGATGCGCGCACGGTTCTCCTCGTTGCGATCGGCCATGAACGCCGTATAGGCCTCCGAATCCTCGTCTGCGAGCTCCGAGAGCCGCGACCAGAGCGTCTTCGCGCGTACGACCGACTCCTCGTCCCCGGCGAAACGGCCGGCCAGCTCGACGAGCGCCGCCGCAAGTGCAGCGGTCAATGCGGTCGCCGCGCCGCTCGCGGGCGACGGCGTCCGCTCGCCGAGCGCAGCGAGGAACTCACCGACTCGCAGCTCGCTGAGTGCCATGAACGTAGAACTCCGCCTCCGCCGGAGGAAGCGGTGTGTCGCCGCGGATCAGGTCCGCGGCCTTCTCGGCGACCATCATCACCGGCGCGTAGATGTTCCCGTTCGTCACGTACGGGAACACGCTCGCGTCCACGACGCGCAGCCCGTCGACCCCGTGCACGCGCATCGTTGCCGGATCGACGACGGACAGCTCATCGACGCCCAGCTTCGCTGTGCACGACGGATGCAACGCGGTCTCAGCGTCGCGACGCACCCAGTCGAGGATCTGCTCATCGGTCTCGACGCTCGAACCGGGTGAGAGCTCGCCGCCGTTGAACGGATCGAACGCAGGCTGGTTGAGGATCGTGCGAGCGGCCCGCACGCACTCCACCCACTCCCGCCGGTCCTGGTCGGTCGAGAGGTAGTTGAAGCGCAGCGCAGGGTGCACGCGCGGGTCGGTCGAGGTGATCTTCACCGAGCCGCGCGCATCCGAGTACATGGGGCCGACGTGCAACTGGTAGCCGTGGCCCTGCGGCGCGGTGCCGTCGTACCGCACCGCGATCGGCAGGAAATGGAACATCACATTCGGATAAGACACTTCGTCGTTCGAGCGGATGAACCCGCCCGCCTCGAAGTGGTTGGTTGCACCGGGCCCGGACTTGAAGAGCAGCCACTTCAGGCCGACGAGCGGTCGGTTGCGCCACTTGTAGGCAGGCGCGACTGTCACAGGCAGCTTCGACGCGCACTGCACGTACACCTCGAGGTGGTCCTGCAGGTTCTCGCCGACGCCCGGCAGGTCGTGCACGACGCCGACACCCAGCCCCTCGAGGTCGGAGGCGTTGCCGATTCCCGAGAGCTGCAGCAACTGGGGTGAGTTGATGGCGCCGCCGCAGAGGATCACCTCACGTGCGCGGATCGTCGCGCCCTTCACTTGCACGCCGATGGCCCGCGTGCCTTCGAAGACGATGCGTTCGACGAACGTGCGTGTCCGCACCTCGAGGTTCGGCCGGTCCATCACAGGATGCAGGTACGCACGCGCCGCGCTGAGGCGGCGGCCCTTACGGATGTTGCGATCGAACTTCGCGAAACCCTCCTGGCGGTACCCGTTCACGTCGTCGGTCAGCGGATAGCCGGCCTCCTGCACCGCGTCGAAGAACGCGCCGAACAACGGCCCCTCCGCGGGCCCGCGCTCGAGCTGCAGCGGCCCTTCGCCCCCACGCCACTCGTCGGCGCCCGCGAGACAGCTCTCCATCCGCTTGAAGTACGGCAGGCAGTGCGCGTAGTCCCACTGGTCGAGCCCAGGCTCAGCCGCCCAGCGCTCGTAGTCGAGCGGATTGCCGCGCTGGAAGATCATGCCGTTGATCGAGCTCGAGCCGCCGAGCACCTTGCCGCGTGCGTGGTAGATCCGCCGACCGTTCATGAACGGCTCCGGCTCCGACTCGTATTTCCAGTCGTAGAAGCGGCTGCCGATCGGGAACGACAGGGCGGCCGGCATATGGATGTACAGGTCCCACCAGGAATCGGTCCGGCCCGCCTCGAGCACCAGCACGCGCGTCGACGCGTCCTCGGTCAGCCGCGCGGCGAGCGCACTCCCGGCAGACCCGCCGCCGACGATCACGTAATCCCACACGCCCCTCACGAGATGACGACGGTCTGCAACTCGGTGAACGACTCCATCGGCGCGCTCCCGCCGACTCGCCCGATCCCACTCGCCGTGCCGGCGCGACCGCCGAACGGCAGGTGCGACTCCCAGTAGTTCGACGAGTCATTGATGTTCACCCACCCGGTGCGCACCTCGTCGGCGAAGCGCAGCCCCTTGGCGAGATCGCGCGTGAAGATCGCCGAGAGCAGCCCATAGGGGGAAGCGTTCGTCAGCCAGATCGCCTCGTCGAGCGATTCGATCTCGACGACCGGCGCAATCGGCCCGAACGTCTCTTCAACGGCGACGAGCGAATCCGCTGCGACGCCGTCGAGGACGGTGGGCTGCCAGTAGAGGTTCGTCGGGTAGCCCGGCGCGCGCTCACCGCCGTGAATCAACTGCGCGCCGCGCTCGAGCGCGTCCGCCACGTGCTCGTCCATCTTCTCGGCGACGCCCGCGTTGTTCAGCGGGCCCATCGTCGTGCCGTCGGCGAAGGGGTCGCCGAGGATCACGCGCTCGGCGACCAGCGCCGCAACCCGCGCCACGAACTCCTCGCGCACGTCCCGGTGCACGAGCAGGCGCTCGCCTGCGGTGCAGCTCTGGCCGGCGCACATGAAGCAGGCGGTCACGGTCGCCTCGGCGGCCAGGTCGAGGTCCGCGTCCTCGAGCACGACCACTGGACCGTTTCCACCCAGCTCGAGCACGGCCGCCTTGCCTGCCGCCGCCTCGGCGACCTTTCGGCCCGTCTCGGTCGAGCCGATGAAGCCGACGCCGTGCGTCCCCCGGTTGCGCGCGATCTCGTCGCCGACGACCGAGCCGGGCCCGGTGACGAGGTTGAAGACGCCCTGCGGCAAATCGGCTTCGACGACGCACTGCGCGAGCGCGACGGCGGCAACCGCCGTCGAGGACGCGGGCGTCCAGACGACGGTGTTGCCCGAAGCCAGGGCGGGCGCGATCAGCTCGGCCGGCATCGTGTACGGCCAGTTCCAGGGCGTGATCACACCGATCACGCCGCGCGGCCTGCGCACGAGCAACACGCGCTTGCCCGCGGTGAACGAGTTGGCGAGCCGCCCTTCGAGCCGCTTGCCGTCCTCGGCAGCGTTGCGCCAGTACTGGATCAGCTCCTCGACCTCGTCACGCGACTCGTGCAGCGGCTTGCCCTGGTCGAGCGTCAGCGTGTGCGCGAGCTCGTCGCGTCGCCGCTCGACGGAGTCGGCGACGCGGTGCATCGCCGCCGCGCGGTCGAACGCCGTCAGCCGCGCCCAGGCGTCCGAGGCGCGGTTCGCGGCGTCGATCGCGAGACGGGCGTCCTCGCGCGAACCCTGCGGGATCTCGCCGATCGCCTCGCCCGTCGCCGGCGAGTCGGCCGTGAACGTCTCGCCCGACACGGCTCCTTGCCACGCGCCGTCCACGAACATCCCGGTGTTGCTGAAGCTCTCAGACGCCACGAGGGCTCACATCGTCGAGGGCAACGCGCATCAGGTCGCGGATCGAGATGATGCCGCAGGGTGTTCCGCCGTCCAGGACCGGCAGGTGGCGGAACCCGCCGTGGATCATCACGACGCCTGCCTGCTGCGTGCTCTCGTCCGCGTCGACCGTCTCGGGGCCGCGCGTCATCCAGTCCGCAACCTGCCCGCCGACGTCGCCTGAGGCGCACGCGCGCATCACGTCGCGCTCGGTGAGGATCCCGATCAGCCGGCCGCCTGAGACGACCAGGGCCGCCCCGACGCGCCGCGCCGTCATCGCCGCCGCCGCTTCCACGAGCGTCGCCTCCTGCTCCATCGTCAACAGGTTGCGCGTCATCACATCGCCGACCGTCGTCATCTCAGTCTCCGAGCTCCGTCCGCCGGCGATCCACGTACGCCTTCAGCTCGTCCTTCAGCCCCTGGTCCATCTCCGGCTCGACGTACTCCTCGAGCGTCTTCTCCGAGATCTCGGTCGCGCGCGCGGCCGCGTCCCTCCCGCCGAGGCGGTTCCAGCGCTCGTAGTTCTCGGTCGAGGAGAGAAGGGGCCGGTAGAAGCACTCACGGAACCGCTCGAGTGTGTGCACCGCCCCGAGGAAGTGGCCCCCTTGCCCGACTTCCTGGTGCGCGCTGAACGCCAGCGACTCCTCGTTGATGTTCAGCGGCTGAAAGACGTGATGCAGCATCCGCAGCAGTTCGACGTCGACGATGAACTTCTCGTAGCAGGAGACGAGACCCGACTCGAGCCACCCTGCAGAGTGCATGACGAAGTTCGTGCCGGCGAGGAACGTCGGCCAAAGCGTCATCGCAGCCTCGTACGCAGCCTGCGCGTCGACCGTCTGCGACGACGTGAGCGCGCCGCCGCCCCGGAACGGCAGCCCGTAGTGGCGGGCGATCTGCCCCGTGCAGAGCAGCCCGATTGCCGACTCCGGTGTGCCGAAGCTCGGCGAGCCCGACTGCATGTCGGTGTTGGAGAGGAACGAGCCGAAGACGACGGGGCAGCCCGGGCGGATCGTCTGCGCGAGGGCAATGCCGGCGAGCGCCTCGGCCACCTGCTGCGCGAGCGATGCGGCGACGGAGACCGGCGACATCGCGCCCATGAGCAGGAACGGAGTGATGATCATCGCCTGATTCGCGCGGGCGTATTCGAGCAGCGCGGAAAGCATGCGGTCGTCGTAGCGCAGCGGCGAGTTGACGTTGATCAGCGAGATGATCGCCGGCGTCTCCTCCAGCGACTCCTTGCCGAATACCATCTCGGCCATCGCGATCGTGTCGAGGGCGTTCGGGCCCGAAGTCACCGAGCCCATGAACGGCTTGTCGGAGAGCGTGAGCAACGCGTAGACCATGTCGAGATGCCGCGAGTCGAGCGGCTTGTCTCCCGGCTCGCAGATCGTCCCGCCCGGCGTGTCGAGTTGCGGGAACGTCTGCGCGAGCTTCACGAGGTTCTCGAAGTCCTCGTACATCGCCTCGCGGCGCTCGAGTCCACGGCGGACGAACGGGCAGCCGTAGACGGCGCCGAATGCCATGTGCCTGCCGCCGATGTGGATGTTCCGCTCGGGGTTACGCGCCTGCAGCTCGAACTCGCGCGGTGCCTTCGCCACCTGCTCGAGGATCCAGTCGGGATCGAACTTGACCAGGTCGCCTTCGACCTGCTGCCCCGCCGCCGCGAGCGCTTCCTGCGCGTCGACGTGCTGGAAGTCGACACCGAGCTCGCTCACGATCCGGCGCCAGCCGCGGTCGAGCTCCTGCATCGAGAACTCGTCGAGGATCTCGTACCGCGGCAGTTCGTTGATCAGCAAGGTCCACGTACCTCCAGGAGTTGTTCGAGGGCATGTTCAAGGCCGGTGTCGCCCGTCTCGCGGACTTCGAGCGGCAGGCCGAGCTTCGCAGCAGCGGCCTCCGCGCGCTCATGCAGCTCGGGCGTCGGCTGCTGCGCGAGCCAGACGACCCGCTCGTAATTCTTGAAGTAGTCGGCGCGCAGCTCCGGGTGCCGGTCGAGGCCGAGGCCGCGCCAGACGACGCGGTCGAACGACCGCACGAGGAAATCGGTCAGGTAGTACGTACCGAGCTCGTGCACGAATTGCTTTGACTGCGCCCCGCCGAAGAGCTGGTAGCAGTCGCTGCCTGCAAGCCGTGGCAGATCGTCGAGCGCGCCGCGCGTTCCACAATCGGCGTAGGCAACCACGTCGGCCTTGCCCGCCGCGTCGACGGCTGCGCGGATCTTCTCCGGCCGGTTGTGCAGCTCCGGCGGGATCGGCCGCACCTCGACGTCCCAGCCGCGCCGCTTGGCAATCGCATCGATGTGCAGCGCGAGCGCCCCACACGCGACTATCACCTTCGGCTCCGTCGAGCCTACGCCTGTGGCCTTCGTCATGCCGGGAACGAAAGCTGATCGATGAAGAGGTCGTTGAAGTCGGTGCGCCCAGACAGCTCGACGTAGCGCACTTCGTCGAGCACGGCTTGCGCGGCGGCGCGTTCCGTCACCGACAGCGCCGCGATCTTCGCACCCTCGCCGGCAACGTTCCCGGCGGAGACGATGCGAAGCAGCGGCAGCTTCGGCACGAGGCCGATCTTCACCGCGCTCGCCGCGGTCAGATACGAGCCGAACGAACCGCCGAGCAGCACCTGCGAGATCTCCGTCGGGTCGACGCCCATGTCGTTGCAGAGGATCTGCCAACCGGTCGCGATCGAGGCCTTCGCGAACTGCAGCTCGCGTACGTCACGCTGCGAGAGGAAGACGTCCTTGTGCAGATAGAAGACGTTCTCCTCTCCGATCTTTCCGAGGTGCGGCGACGACCCGAGGACAAAGCGGCCGGAGTGGTCGAGGATGCCGGCGCCGACCAGCTCGGCGACCGCGTCGACGAGTCCCGAGCCACAGAGCCCGACCGCTTCGACGTCACCGATCACCGTCAGCTGCAACTCGCCGTCGACGATCTTCACGCCTTCGATGGCGCCGTCGGCTGCGCGCATGCCGCAGCGGATCTGCGCGGCCTCGAACGCTGGGCCCGCGGGCGCGGCGGTCGCAAGCGCTCGGGCTGACGAGCCGAGCACGATCTCCGAGTTGGTGCCGACGTCGATGAAGAGGCGCGTGCGCTTGTCGAGCGTCAGGCCGGTCGCGAGGATCCCCGCGACGATGTCCGGCCCGACGTAGGCGCCGAGCGCCGGGAACAGCACGGCCGGCGCCCGCTCGTGGACGTGGACGCCGAAGTCCGACGCCTTCGCCTCGGGCAGGGTGCGTGCGGCGATCGTGAACGGCGCCATCGAGAGCGGCTCCGGGTCGATCCCGAGCGCGAGCTGCATCATCGTCTGGTTGCCGGCGATCACGATCTCGTAGACCTCTGACGGATCGACGCCCGCTTCCTCGCAGACTTCCTTCGTCAGCGTCGCAAGCGTCTCGTGCGCACGGTCGCCGAGCATCCCGAGCGCGTCCGGATCCATCATCGTCGCGGAGATGCGCGTGATCACGTCGGCGCCGAACGGCTGCTGCATGTTGAGGATCGACTGCACTGCAGCGGGCAGGCCCGTCTCGAGGTCGAGCAGTGTCGCAACGCAGGTCGTCGTGCCGAGGTCGTAGGCAATCGCAAAACGCCGCGCAGTCGTGTCTCCCGGTTCGATGTCGACGAGCACGTCGTCGACGAGCACCGCCGTCACCTGCCAGTTCGACTCGCGCAGCGTGTGCCCCATTGCCCTGACTACATCCAACGGGACGCGGGGCTCTACGTCTTCCATCGCCTGCAGGACACGCTCGAGATCGGAGGTCTGATCCTCGAGCGTCGGCTCCGTCAGCTCGAGGTAGCGCTTCTGCACGGCCGGCCTGAGGATCACGTGGCGGCCGACGCCCGCCAGCGCCGCCTTCGGCCGCGTCTGGAGCGGCGGAACTTCGACGACGAGATCCTCGGCGGCCTGCGCACGGCACGCGAGCCTCCACCCCGCCTTCAGCTCCTCCGGTGTGAACGCGCGCGGATCGACCGCATCGATCGCCTGCGCCCCCGTCGCCACGCGCACCTTGCACTTCTTGCACGTGCCGTGTCCGCCGCAGGTCGAGTCGATCGCGACCCCGTTCCAGCTCGCGCCGTCGAACAACGTCGTGCCCGCGGGCACGCGCGTCTCCTTGACGGCGCCGTCGGCCTGCTCGAAGACCAGCCGAACGCGATCGGGGTGCACGACTTCGATCACGGGCTCCGCTGTCACGCTGTCTTTACCGGCTCCGTCAAGCCTGCGCCCGTCGCTGCAACCGCCGCTTGCTTCTTCCGGAACGCGGCAATCCAGGCAGCGCCCCATTCGTCGTGGCCGAGCAGGAAATCGGTCGCTCGCACCGCCTCGACGATCTCCTGCGAGCGCGCGTCCATGATCGCGCTCGTCAGCCCGTG
>Ga0070660_100003000_pt1 | contig 11627 bp, 6 predicted proteins | sample KBSC33metaG_FD_64670 | JGI IMG/M metagenome (GOLD analysis project Ga0070660, IMG submission 64670) | Corn rhizosphere microbial communities from Kellogg Biological Station, Michigan, USA - KBS C3-3 metaG | ecosystem: Host-associated > Plants > Roots > Rhizosphere > Soil ... | reverse complement strand
GCGTTGATGCCCTCGGCCTTCAGCTCAGCCGCGGCCTTCAGGATCAGCGAGACCTCAGAGCCTGTGGCGATCAGGATGATGTCTTTGCCGCTCGCGTCTAGCGCATACGCGCCGCGCTTCACGCCTTCGGCCACGTTGTACTTCGCCGTGTCGAGCACGGGCAGGTCCTGCCGCGACAGCGCCATGAAGCTCGGGCTCTTGCGCTCCAGAGCAAGCTGCCAGCAGGCCGCCGTCTCGTTCGCGTCCGCCGGGCGGAAGTCGGTGAGGTGCGGAATCAGCCGCAGGCTCATCAGATGCTCAACCGGCTGGTGCGTCGGGCCGTCCTCGCCAAGTCCGATCGAGTCGTGCGTGAAGACGAACAGCGAATGCACGCCCATCAACGCAGCCATGCGGATGGCCGAGCGTGCATAGTCCGAGAACACAAAGAACGTCGAGCCGAACGGAATCAGCCCGCCGTGCGCCGCCATGCCGTTGACCATCGCGCACATGCCGAACTCACGCACGCCGAAGAAGACATTGCGCCCCTTGGGATCGACGTGAAAGCTGGGCGAGTCCTTAAAGATCGTCTTCGTCGAAGCCGTCAGGTCAGCCGCGCCGCCGAACAACTCCGGCACCACACCCGCGATGGCGTTCATCACCGTCTGGCCTGCATTCCTGGTGGCGATGGGTTTTTCAGTCGGGAACACAGGAATCTTCTTCTCCCAGCCGTCAGCGAGCTTCGCCGTAATGACTCGCTCGAACTCCGCCGCAGGCTCGGGATACGCCTTCTTGTACTCGGCAAAGTCCGCGTTCCACTCTTCGTGTTCCTTCTTGCCGCGCGGCTTGATCGTGCCCCAGTTCGCCGCAGCCTCTTCCGGCACGTAGAAGGTCTTGTCCTCGGGCCAGCCGAGGTTCTTCTTCGTCGCCTTCACGGCATCCACGCCCAGAGCTTCGCCATGCACCTTGCTGGTGCCGGCCTTCGGGCTGCCGTAGCCGATCACCGTGCGCACCCGAATCAGCGAGGGCCGCGTCGTCTCCGCCTGCGCCGCGCGAATCGCGGCTTCAATCGCCACCAGGTCGTTGCCGTCGTGGACCATCTGCACGTGCCAGTTGTACGCCTCAAAGCGCAGCGTCACGTCTTCGGTGTAGCTCAACTCCGTCGGGCCGTCGAGCGAGATCAGGTTGTCGTCATAAAGCACAATCAGCTTGCCCAGACCAAGCGTTCCGGCCAGCGAAGCCGTCTCGTGCGAGATGCCTTCCATCAGGTCGCCGTCGCCGCACAGCACATACGTGAAGTGGTCAATGACCTTGTGCGCATCGCGGTTATACACTGCGGCCAGATGCTTCTCCGCCGTCGCGATACCGACGGCCATGCCGAAGCCCTGCCCCAGCGGGCCGGTCGTCACTTCAACGCCGGGGGCCTCGCCGTACTCCGGATGTCCGGGCGTGTGCGAGCCGTACTGGCGGAACTGCTCAAGCTGCGACATCGGCAAACCATAACCCGAGAGGTGCAGCGCGCCATAAAGCAGCGCCGAAGCGTGGCCGTTCGAGAGCACAAAGCGGTCGCGGTTGATCCACTTCGGGTCGGCAGGGTCGTGCCGCATGAACTTGTGGTAGAGCAGGTACGCTATGGGCGCGCAGCCCAGGGGCGCGCCGGGGTGGCCGGAGTTGGCCTTCTGTACCGCATCGACGGCAAGGAAGCGAAGGGCGTTGATCGAAAGCTGGTCGAGGGCGTGCTGCTTGTCTGCTGCTTGCTGGTCGCTCATTTTTTCCTTTTTCTGCATGACCGAGGGCGCGGCGCGTGGAGGCAACGGCCCGGGGAATGTGTGGATTTGGCCTGTCTCTCCCAGTGTACAAGCGGTGCGCCGGTGGACGCACCTCTTCATCGGCCGGAGGACGAGGGCTGAGAAACGTTGGGAGCTATGGAGACTTCGATATTTCTGCCGAGCCAGCGGTCTTCACTCTGGCCAGGCCAGCAAAGCGTAAAGATGAGAGAGCCGGTCTGCCGCTGGGGGACAGAGAGGTTGGCGACAAAGCCAGGGTGGCCGATTGTGTGCGAGTCGGCGTTGAGCGTCGTGGCCCAGTTATCCATAGAATAAACGACCCGGAAGCGGTCTGGGTCCACAATGCGCAGGGTGTAGCCCGCGGCGATGGTCGAAACAGGGCGACTCAGTTGGAAGATTTCGACGTGGTTTTTGAATGTCCGCTTGCCCTCGGACACGGCGTAGCGGTCAGCTACGACAGAGATGCGATCAACCACCTGCCCTTCGACCGCCGAGCAGAGCAGCTTCAGATACTCCGAGTGCGCCCAGACCAGCGGCTGTGCGGAACCAGCCGACCGGCCCAGATACATCCTCGCCGAGGGCAGGTCGTTGTAATCCCACACCTGTTCGGGCAACATCCCACCGGTCGAGCTGAACCGCTCCATCGCCGTGATGTACTGCTTATAAGGATTGCCCGCTGCCAGTTCATAGTGTGCGCGCTCGCCGGTCAACAGCGGCCAGGCGCGGCCCTCGCCCCACCCATCGTAAGGGGAGCCGTCTTTCTTCTGGCCGTAGCCGTCGTGGTTGTATCGCCGCCAGGTGACGCCGTAGGGTGTATTGATCTTCAGCACGCGGTCTACCACCTTCAGCGAATCGACGATGAGCGGGTCGTCGGCGCGGCGGACACCATAACGCACAAGCTCCAGAAATCCGGCGTCGATGACCTCCCTCGCCTCGAAGACACTGCGCTCATCCGGCTCGCGGTTGGCCAGCACCAGACTGCCCACGGGAATCTGGTCGTTGTGGAACGGCTCGCCCGGCGCAGGCGGACGGATACGCATGTAGTGGCGCTTCACGTCCGGATGCAGCACGCCTTCGTTGGTCGTGGTCCACTCGTCCAGGTGAGACTCAATCCAGTCCGCGTAAGACTCCAGAAACTCGGCAAGCTCCTCGGATCCCCGCACGCGCATAATGTCGGCAGCACAGATCAGCCCGGAGATAACGGCAGCCAGCGTCGAGGGCGAGTAGCCCGCGGCCTCCTCCCATCGCTCCTGCTGCGTGACGGGAGCGTAGCGCACCAGAAACGACGCGGCCCGTTCCACAAACGGAAAGATGTCGAAGTTGCCCAGCGCGTCGTGCTTCCACAGCCGCCAGGCCAGCATGATGGGAAACGCAACCTCGTCAAGCTGGATGCCGCACCAGTACGGTGTGCCGTCGATCCAGAAGTTCTGCGCGAAGCTGCCGTCGGGCCGCTGCGTACAGGCCAGATACACCAGCGCGCGCAGTGCCGTGCTGGCTCGTCCGGCGTGCATCACGGGGTCGTTGCGTCCGCAGGCCAGCAGTGCGCTCGCCGTCTGGATCATGTCGCGCGTCCACACCAGGTGATACCCGCCAAGGTCCGAGTCGCCCTTGGACGCGCCCCACGGGATCGACGCCGAAGCGATGAACGCGCCCGAGTAGGTCTTGTCCTCGTGCGTCAGCAGGATGTTGTGGCTCACGCGCGCCAGCTTGCCGCGGTCCGTCGAGGCGGAGCCCAGATGATCCACCGGCGCGGTGCGGTGCCACTGTTCGATGAAGCGGTCGCGGTGCAGCCCATAGGACGTGGCCAGGCTCTGCATCATCTGCGCAATGGCTGCGTGGTGGCCGTCTCCGAATGCGATGGCGATGGTGAACTCGCGGCAGCGGGCAATGTCGATCTCGCCGATAACGGCGATGTTGCCATTGAGCGCCTGGCCGAACTGCCACGTCATCGCCATCTTCTGCGACAGGTTCTGGTAGCCGTCGCTGGTGCCCACGTATCCGCAGGACGAGCGCACAAAGCCGCAGTCCGCACCCATCGCCAGCGAGACGCCGTCCTTCCACGCCAACAGGCATCGCTTGCCCGAAACGTCGATCGAGCGCGCCGAGTTCCCCGCGCCGCCGACGTTCAGGTGCGGGGCCAGCAGCGCATAGCACTTCAACCGCGAGACAACCGACTCTTCCCCATTGATCTTCACGTTCATCATCACGACCGGATGGTGCGGGTCGGCGATGAACTCCTTCGTCACCGTATAAAGTCCCTGGAGATCGCTGGCCGTAACGCGCACCGCCGGGGTGCTCGGATCGATGTACTGAAAGTCGTAGCTGAAGTCGCGCTTCTCTTCGTGAAAGAACGTCTCGCCGTCCGTGAAGAGCAGCTCCATGTCGCGCGTCTGCGGGCGGTCGATCGTGGGGTAATAGATCTCGTTCAGAATGCCGTGCGAGAGCGTGAACCAGACACGGCTCGATGCGGCATAGGCAGTCGAAACCGCATCCTTCTCGCTCGATGTCCAGCGCGGTTCTAATCCGGGAGCGCCGAAGGCAGGACCATCATCGTCGAGCCAACGGTAGGCGGGTGCGGAGTCACTCATAGATTGTTCTTCGACCTCAAGGCGGCGGGCTACATTTAAGGCTCTATCTTGAGTGGATGTCAATGGAGCGGGCTTGGTTGCGTGCGCGTGCGCTATGATTTTGAAGACGCTTGCGAAGACATTCGTGAAGACACTTGCATCGCGCCAGCCGCCGATGGCATCTCACACTAGTGATGCGCCCGGCATAACACCGGCGCGCCAACCATTCAGCACAACGACAGGAGAACGACCGTGGCCTACGAACTACCGCCTTTGCCCTACGACTATGCGGCGCTTGAGCCTCACATCGACGAAGCGACCATGAAGCTGCACCACGACAAGCACCATCAGGCATACGTCACCAACCTGAACGGCGCCGTCGAAAAGCACCCCGATCTGGGCAAAAAATCCGCCGAGGAGCTGCTGAAAGACCTGGCCGGCGTCCCCGAGGACGTGCGCACCACCGTCCGCAACAACGGCGGCGGCCACGTCAACCACACCATGTTCTGGCAGATTATGAAGCCCAAGGGCGGCGGCGATCCCTCCGGCGACATCGCCCAGCAGATCAAGGCCGACTTCGGCTCCTTTGAAGACCTGAAGAAGCAGTTCAACGAAGCCACGGCCAAACAGTTCGGCTCCGGCTGGGGCTGGATCATCTTCGTCGGCGGCAAACTGAAGGTCGTCACCACGCCCAACCAGGACAACCCCCTCTCGCAGGGCCACTACCCCATCCTCGGCAACGACGTCTGGGAGCACGCCTACTACCTCAAATACCAGAACAAACGCGCCGACTACCTCGCCGCCTGGTGGAACACCGTCAACTGGGACGAAGTCAACAAACGCTTCGCCACCGCCAAGTCACACAAATAACCCGCAACAATTCCGCACACGCAAAGAGGGCTGCGCAAGCAGCCTTCTTTGCATTTCCATTCCACAGCGACCTTTCGCATTTCCATTCCGTAGCCTTCTTTGCATTTCCATTCCGCAGCGACCTTTCGCATTGCCATTCCGCAGCCTTCTTTGCATTTCCATTCCGCAGCGCAGCGGAGGAATCCGCTTTTCCTCGAACTGCCACAAACGCACGGGTGCCCCATCCATCGCGCTCTTTGCGATGGGTGGGAAAGTACACTGCCCAACCAACCCACATTTCCATTCCGCAGCGATCTTTTACATTTCCATTCCATAGCCTTCTTTGCATTTCCATTCCGCAGCGAAGCGGAGGAATCCGCTTTTGCGCCCTTGGTGGAAGCGCAGAGCGTCAGAGACTACGTGAGAACGTGCTGGATCGCAAACAAAAGCGCCAAAGGCGCGCCTCATACCAGCATGGGGCGAAGCCCCATGAATCGTTCATCCCGTAAGAACCGAGGGCTGACGGCCCGACCCATCAGGTGCCGGAGAGCAGATTGGACGGTCACTCGGCGGGGCAAAAGGCACAGTCCTCTCTGTCGACACCGTGTTTGCAAAGTGGCCAAAGACGATTGAATTCGCTCACTGCGACGTTGTAATCCTCCTCGCTCCAGGCCTTGCGCCCCGCAGATCGCATGGCCCAATTTGCAGCGTCTTGACTTGCGGCATAGGCGAGTTGGCGGGTCAGCTTTATGCCGGGCATGTCAGCTATTCGCTTTCGAGATCGAGGGTGAGATTTGTGGCCGCAGTCTCCCGATGTCGCGGAGCAGCCTTGAAGGTGACATCGCGGACGTGGAGGGGGCGTTCGAGGCGTTGGGTGCCATCGAGCAGGCCCTTAATGGTGAGCAGTTGGACGCGGGGATATTTGCTGCCATCGGAGGAGGTGTAGAAACCGGCCTCGGCAGCCTCTTTGTGCATGGGTTTCGTTGGTTCGGCGAACGAGATATAGACACCAATCTCGGCGTCTTCGCGGTCGAGGACGCCGCGCAGATCGCGTAACTCAGAGACACCTATGTTCCGTCCGCCTTTGACAGAGAAGATAATCTGTTTGGATTTGCCGGAGCGGTCGTCGTGGAAGAAGAGGCGGCCGTCGATGCCGCGGTCTGCGCCTTTTTTTATTCCACCCGTTCGGGCTGCTCCACATAGCCCAAGCGCCCAGTTCTGAAACTGATCTTTGTTCTCGTCGGCAAGCCGGGTTGCTCCTGCCATGTCGGTAGGCTCGCCAATGACCTTATAAGTTGCACGAATTTCCTGACCGAAGGTCGTATCGAGACGATATTTGATTAACCCGATGGCGAGATGCGTGATGTCGATGCCGATCCACCGTCGGTTCAGCTTTTGCGCGACTTGCACTGTCGTGCCGCAGCCGCAGAATGGGTCGAGAACAACGTCTCCCTCGTTGGAACTTGCGCGGAGGATGCGTTCGAGCAAAGCTTCAGGCTTTTGGGTAGGGTAGCCGAGGCGTTCCTGGGCTTGGGAGTTGATTGGTGGAATTTCGGTCCAAATATCCGAGAGCGTTACACCGGGCATTTCATCCAGGTAGTGTTTGAGACGCGGCATCCCGGATTTTGCGGCATAGATGAGCCGGTCCTCCGCCTCGAACTGCTCCATATTCGCCTTCGAATACGCCCAATACCTTCCCTGCGATGGCTTTACGCCTTTCCATTCGTATAAGGTATCTCCTCCCGGCTTCGCCGCGGTCAGATCACTCGTTTTGAATCTTCGCCCCGAATCTTTGACTTTGTTTGAATAATGCTGGTCAAGGTAACTGTCGTTATATGCCTTGTACTGAAGGTTCCAAACAGGTTTTTCGGCTTTGGAATAGAACAGAATGCTATCGTGCGACCTGCCGAAGCGAGTGAGGCCTTGTGACGCATCGTTATGTGAGCTTGTCCGCTTCCAGATGATTTCATTCCTGAAAAATTTTGAACCGAATACGCCATCCATCAGCAGCTTCAAATAGTGGCTGGCGGTGGGGTCGCAGTGGAGGTAGATGGAGCCGGTTTCCTTGAGGACGCGGCGCAGCTCGACGAGGCGCGGGGCCATCATGGCGAGGTAGGCGAGCATGTCGGAGCCGCCGAGCAGGGTGCGGAAGGCGCGCATGGCGTCGGCGACGCGGCCACCCTGTTCGATGACCTCTTCGTAGCTGCGGGCGGCCTCTTCGTCCCACTCCCAGGTGTCCTTGAAAGCGGTAATCTGGGCGGCAGAGCGGTGGCCGTCCTTCTCCGCGAAGAGGACGTTGTAGTCCTGGCGGGAGTTGAAGGGCGGGTCGAGATAGATGAGGTCGACCGATTGCGCGGGGATGTAGTCGCGCAGGACCTCGAGGTTGTCCCCGTAGTAGAGTTGGTTTTTGTCCAAGGGCATCCGAACTGAGGTTAGCATCTTTATGCGTGGACAGAGAGCAGACAGCGATCAACATCGGCGAGGAATCCTGATTGCTTCCGATACCCAGTAACCTTGACACACCCGATAGAATGGAATCAGGAAAAGAAAAAGTCCGGCGCGCGCCGGACTTTTTCTTTTTACCCTATATTTGAGGACTAAATCCTTTGTTAGAAGGATTTTACAGGAGCAGCCCCAGTAAACATGAGTACTTCAGCTATACCCCCGAACCTAAGTCCTTTGTTCGAAGGATTTTGCAAAAAAGTATGGGGGGGGAGGGTGACTACTCCGGCTGGCTCCGCCTGGGTCTCCGGTTGGCCTGTAGAACCTTCTTCCTGAGCCTGAGCGACTTCGGTGTCACCTCAACCAGCTCGTCATCAGCAATCAATTCGATGGACTGTTCGAGCGTGAGCTGCTTGTGCGGAGACAGCCTGAGCGCCTCGTCAGCCGAGCTGGCCCGCATGTTCGTCAGCTTCTTCTCGCGGACGCAGTTCACGTCGAGGTCGTTGTCGCGCGAGTGCTCGCCGATGACCATGCCCTCGTAGACCTCGATGCCGTCCGGAACGAAGAGGACGCCGCGGTCTTCCAGGCCGCTGAGCGCGTAGATGGTCGTCGTGCCCGCGCGGTCGGAGATGAGCGCGCCGGTCGGCCGCTGCGGAATCTCTCCCTGATAAGGCACGTAGCCGTCAGCGATCGAGTTCATGATGATCGTGCCGCGCGTCTCGGTCAGCATCTCCGAGCGCAGCCCGATGAGCCCGCGCGAAGGAATCTTGAACTCCATCCTCACGCGGCCCGAGCCGTGGTTCGTCATCTTGACCATCTCGCCCTTGCGCGGCCCCAGCCGCTCGATGACCGTGCCGACGAAGTTCTCAGGAATGTCCACGGTCAGATATTCGTTCGGCTCCATGAGCTGGTCGTCGATGCGGCGCGTCACGATCTCCGGACGCGAGACCATCAGCTCGAAGCCTTCGCGCCGCATCATCTCGATCAGCACCGAAAGCTGAAGCTCGCCGCGACCCAGCACCTTGAAGGTATCCGGCGAGCCGGTCTCCTCGACGCGGATCGAGACGTTGGTCAGCAGTTCCTTGTCGAGCCGCTCGCGGAGGTTGCGGCTGGTGACATACGATCCCTCGCGCCCGGCAAACGGCCCGTTGTTGACCGAGAACTGAATCGCAATCGTCGGCTCGTCGATCTTGATGAGCGGTAGCGGCGCGGGATTTTCGATGCTGGTGAACGACTCGCCGATGGTGATGCCGGCGACGCCGGCAATGGCGACAATATCGCCTAGCGTGGTTTCGGTCGTATCGGTGCGCTTCAGGCCGTCGAAGGTGAAGAGCTTGGTGATCTTGACGTTCTGCAGCGTACCGTCGGTCTTGGAAACGGCGACCTCCTGCCCTGTCTTGAGCGTACCGTTGAAGACGCGCGCAATGGCGAGGCGACCCAGGTAGTCCGAGTAGTCGAGGTTGGTGACGAGGATCTGGAGCGGGCCTTCGGGATCGCCCTTCGCCACCGGGATGGTGTTGACGATGAGGTCGAAGAGCGGCTTGAGGTCGGTGCCCGGCTGGGCGAGGTCCATGGTCGCCGTGCCCTGCTTGCCGTTGGTGTAGATGATGGGAAAGTCGAGGACGGTCTCGTCGGCGTCAAGGTCGATGAACAGGTCATAGACCTCGTTGACAACCTCCTGAGGCCGCGCGTCAGGACGGTCGATCTTGTTGATGACGAGGATGGGCGTGAGCTTTGCTTCGAGCGCCTTCGAGAGCACGTAGCGCGTCTGCGGCAGCGGGCCTTCCGAGGCATCGACCAGCAGGACGACGCCATCGACCATCTTGAGCGCGCGCTCGACCTCGCCGCCGAAGTCGGCGTGGCCGGGGGTATCGACGATGTTGATCTTGGCATCGAGGTAATGGATGGCCGTGTTCTTGGCCAGAATGGTGATGCCGCGCTCGCGCTCGAGGTCGTTCGAGTCCATGACGCGATCGGTGACGGCCTCGTTCGAGCGGAAGGTCCCGCTCTGGCGGAGCATGGCGTCGACGAGCGTCGTCTTGCCATGATCGACGTGGGCGATGATGGCGATGTTGAAGATGGGTTTCACGGCAACTGCGGTCGAGGTGCTCACTGCGATGGGTTCCTGTCTGTGCGCTTGAGGATGGTGTTTTGGGGAAAGTGCGCTATCTACTAGTTTAGCTCAGATGAAACCGAAGACGTGGCTCTACATAGAAATACGCGCAGACACACAGAAGCGGAACCGGGATTACGGGCAGCCCTACAGATTGAGCTTCTTGAAGATGCGTTCCGGGATGCAGCGGACGACGAACATGATAGGACGCCACTGGAACGGGACGTAGAGCGTGTCCTTCTTCTTGTCGATGGCCCGCGCGATGGCTTCGGCCACGGCATCGACATCGGCGAACTTGTCGCTCTTCGGCATCCCAGCGGTCATGGCCGTCTTCACCGGGCCGGGCTTGATGGTGAGGATGGTGACGCCTTCACGGTCTACGCGATTGCGCAGCCCTTCAAGAAACGCCGAGAGCCCGGCCTTCGACGCGCCGTAGACATAGTTTGATTTACGGCCACGGTCTCCGGCGACCGACGAGAGCACGGCGATGGTTCCCGAGCGGCGCTGGACGCAGAAGTTGGCCAGCCAGGTGACGAGCGAGACGGGGGCCATCAGGTTGGTATGGAGAATCTGGGCGGCGGCGTTGAAGTCCTGCTCGGCGTGGGTCTGGTCGCCGAGGATGCCGTGGGCCAGATACGCAATGTCCATGCCTGTCAGAGAATTGATTGCATGGGCAAGCAGCGCCGGATGCTGGTCAGTGTCGTCGAGGTCGGCCACGGCGGTGTCGATGTAGCTCGCGCCGCGCGCCTTGAGATCGGCGGCCACGGCGGCGAGCTTTTCGCCGCTGCGCGCAACAAGGAAGAAGCTCGCGCCCTGCGTGGCCCAGATGCGGCAGGTGGCTTCGGCGATGCCGGAGGTTGCGCCGAGGACAAGAATCTTTCGCGGTGTGTTCGTCGTACTTGAACTGGTCATGAGGCTGGTGTATCTCCGGTGACTCTTTCCCAGAAGCTCGAAGTGAGCAGCGGGTCGCGGTAGCGGCTAAACTGCTGCCACTGCGGATAGAACGCCTGAAATTGACGGGCGGTCATGGCCGCGTCCTTGGCCGGATACAGCCGCCCGCCGAACTCCAGCACCATCTCGGCCAGCCGGTGGACGACCGGGAAGGTCTTGTCCGGCTTGATGGGAAAGTCCAGCGCGAGCGTGATTCCGGGCTTCGGAAAGCTCATCATGCCGGGCGAAGGAACATCGCCAAACGCCTTGAGCACGGCGAGGAAGCTGGCGAGTCCCGACTTTGCAACCTCGTGCAGAATCGCGACGGTTCCCTCCTTCGCGTGCTCCCACGGTATGACGTACTGGAACTGGAGCAGGCCGCGCTTGCCGTACATGCGGTTCCAGTGCAGCACCTTGTCGAGCGGAAAGAAAAAAGGCTCGTAGTCCTCGATCGAGACCGAGCGCTTCGAGAACTGTTTGTGAAAATACGCTGTGTTGAAGAGGCTGACGCTCAACCGGTTCAGCGCGAAGCCCGGAGCGTCGAACGGGAAGACCAGCTTCGGCTTCGGAGACGGCGTGAGCGTGTCGCGTTTCTGCGAGTGGTCGCCCTGCATGAAGATGCCGCGCGCGAAGTTTTTCCCGGTCGAGGTGACATCAACCCAGCTTACGGTGTACTCGATGTCCTTGCTCTGTTCGGTCAGCGCGAGAAACTCGTCGATGCCGTGGAACTGGATGCCCTCGTACTCGATCAACCGCGAGACGATCGGCTTGAGCCGCAACGTCGCCCACGTGATCAGACCGGTAATGCCAAGCCCACCGATGGTCGCCGCGTACCAGTCGGAATTCTCCGTCGGTGAACACAGCCTCCGCGATCCGTCCGAGCGCATCAGTTCGAACTGCATCACATGCCGGCCGAATGTCCCGGCCACGTGGTGATTTTTGCCGTGGATGTCGTTGGCGATG
>Ga0070660_100002997_pt1 | contig 11632 bp, 7 predicted proteins | sample KBSC33metaG_FD_64670 | JGI IMG/M metagenome (GOLD analysis project Ga0070660, IMG submission 64670) | Corn rhizosphere microbial communities from Kellogg Biological Station, Michigan, USA - KBS C3-3 metaG | ecosystem: Host-associated > Plants > Roots > Rhizosphere > Soil ... | reverse complement strand
GGTCCCCCCAGAATTGGGGGTTAGGGGGCCGCCAACCTTGCCGGTGGAGGCAAATGTCGACCAGAAGGCGGGAGTGTCGGCGGCAGAGTCCCAGGCGTCGCAGGTCGACGTCGTCACGCCCGGTTCCTGTCGAACGGCTAGGTAGTCCTGGCCGACAGTGTTGGCCTGCTGGTCGATATACTTCTGCGTGGTTGTGTAGCGCAATCCGGTCAGCGTGCCGACCTTGGCGGGCGACTGGGTGTCACCGTCCAGGCTGTCGAACTTGATGCCCCCGCGACCGCCCCAGCCGAGGAGGTTCGGCCAGGCCAGCGCGATGGACACCTTCTCAGGCTTGTCTGACGAGTTCGACACGACGTAGTCGAGACAGGCAATGGGAACACTGGAGTCCTTGACGTTGTGCGGGATCAGCGGCGAGAAGGCTTCGAGGCGCAGTCGAAGGGGCAGGGCATCGTCGGTGTAGCGGACCGTGGCGCGTGGGAAGAAGCCTTGAGTCTGGGCGTGGGCGACGTTCTGGACGCCGGTGTATTCACCGCTGCTGGTGAGGCGCAGCATGCGTGTGACACTGGATGCGCCGCTGGAGACGTGAACGGCGGCGAAGGCGCCACGGGCCCAGCCGTAGGGGCGATCCCAGTTGCCTTGATTGGTGAAGTTGCCGAAAGAGCCGTCGGTCATCACCTCGATTTTTCCGTCGCCGATGCCCCCGAGCGGCACGCCTGATTTCCAGCGCTGGTCGATGATGGTGCCGGTGCTCGGGTCGAAGTGCTTGACGGGTTGGGCATTCACCATCCCTGCCGTGATTGGCAGGGCCAGCATGGCCGTCACGAGGTGTGACATTTTACTCATAGATACGTTCCTTAGAGATCGACAATGGTTGATTGATCGTTAACAGTCCGCAATTCCATCTGTAAAACTTGATGGATCTTCGTTATGCTGGACTGCTCGAGCCCACGTCACATACTAACATGCAAACGATCGTATGTCAATAGCATTTGATTGTGTTATAATAGCCCCATCTCAGCGCCGATCCGGAGCTCGCTATGATCGCGTACCATGCCGCCCCTTCTCATGTTTTTGCCTTAACGCCACCGGCGCACTTGACCTTTTCTCGCGCCTTCGCCCCGTCGATGCCGGCGGTCGCGGAGCCGGAACGGCCATACCGACAGGCACTATCCCTCAACGGCCGCTGGCAATTCGCACCCGAACCATTGCCGGTTGGCTGGAAGCCGAACGTTGGCGACGTCCCCACGCTCCCGCCGCCCCCCGATCGATCGGTCCGATCCCCCCAGAATTGGGGGATAGGGGGCCAACAATCCGCGTGGTCGACCACCGCCATCAAGATCCCGTCGCCTTGGAACGTCAACGCTTTCAACAAGGGCGATGGCGGGGACTTTCGATGCTATCCCAGCTACCCTGCATCGTGGGAGAAGGTGTCGATGGGCTGGCTCAAGCGCTCGTTCACCGTACCGTCGACATGGTCCGGAAAACGCCTGATCCTGCACTTCGAAGCTGTCGCCGGCGACGCCGTCGTCTATGTCAACCGTCACGAAGTCGCACACAATTTCGACCTGTTCCTCCCGTTCGAAGCCGACGTCACCGCGGACGTCAAGCCGGGTGTCTCGAACGAGGTGCTGGTCAGTATCCGTAAAGCGTCCCTCTTCGACGATCGCCGCACCATCGGCGGTCGACCGTACCCGGCCGGGTCGATGTGGGGGCAGGCGATCGTCGGGATCTGGCAGGATGTCACGCTCGAAGCCGTGCCAGAGGTTCATGTCACCGACGCATACGTGCAATCAAAGGTATCGGCGGACACGTTGACCGTCGACGTCACCGTGCGGAATGACACCAGCGTGTCGAAGACCGTCGATGTAGGTGGCGACGTTCGTCCGTGGGTTAATCTGGCGGGGAAATCGGTCTTAGATGCGCCAGAACCGAAGTCGAGGCTGGGTGCGGTTGTGCTGCGGTTACCGCCGAGGCGGGTGTCGATAGGGGCGGGGGCGTCGACGACGGTCACGCTGTCGACTCCCGTCCACGGCCGCCTCAAACTCTGGTCACCCGACTCGCCCACTCTCTACGCTCTCACCACGTCGCTCTCTTTACCGAATCGTCACTTCGCGGCGTCGACGACCATTGGACACCCCGGGTCCGCGAGGAACGAGCGAATTGGGAGAGGGGCCGGGGGTGAGGGCTCCGGCGGTGTGGTGGTCGACGCCCGCCTCACCCGCTTCGGCTGGCGCGAGTACAAGATCGACGGCAACCGTCTCCTCCTCAACGGCAAGCCCATCGAACTCCGCGGCGACTCCTGGCACTTCCTCGGCATCCCGCAGATGACTCGCCGATACGCCTGGTCCTGGTTCACCGCCCTGAAAGCCGCCCACGGCAACGCCGTCCGCCTGCACGCGCAGCCATACCCGGCGCTCTACCTCGACATGGCCGACGAAATGGGCGTCTGCGTCCTCGACGAGACCGCGATCTGGGGCAGCGACGCCGGCCACAAGTACGACAGCCCCGACTTCTGGAACCGGTGCGACGACCACGTTCGACGCCTCGTCCTGCGCGACCGCGACCATCCGTCGGTCTTCGGCTGGAGTGTCAGCAACGAACTCGGTTGGTACTTTGGCCAGAGCAAGCGCGAGGACCTGAAACCCCGCCTCGACCAGGCCTGGCGCGACTGGCTATCGACATGCCGCACCCTCGACCCATCGCGCCCGTGGGTGTCGACTGATGGTGATGGCGATGCCGACGGCATCATGCCCACCTACATCGCTCATTACGCCAACCCCGCAAATCTTGCACGACCCGACAAGCCCTACGGCGAGGGCGAGACAGGGGGCGCGTACTATGCGACGCCGAAGTACGCTGCCAAGTTCATTGGTTCCGTTGCCTATCGATCGCAAGAAGGCCGGATGGAGGGCATCGCCCACGAGGCCGCCGAACTGATCGACGGTCAGCGCAAGGCGGGGGCGTCGTACGTCAGCGTCTTCAACCTCGCATGGTACGGCCTTCAACCTCTAGAGCTTGGCCTTTCGGACACGTCGAGACCATACACGATCGACGACGGCATTCGCTTCGGTCCCAACCGCGAGGACACTCCCGGTGTCCAGCCCGAACGATTGGGGCCGTACTGCTCGACCTTCAACCCCGGCTATGACCCACGCCTGCCGCTCTATCGAAAGTGGCGACTCGCCGATGCCATTGCGGCCGCCTACGCTCCTACCGTGGCACAGGCGTCTCTGCCTGTTCCTAATCCGATCGTAGGACAGGCGTCCCTGCCTGTCGGGCGTCACACGCCCGCGCCGCCGATCGACATGATCGTCGTGCTGGCTGGAACGCAATCAACCCTAACCTCACGTCTGACCGCCATGGGAGCGAACGTCGTCGACGTCCCAGCAGCCGCCCCAAAGTTCGTCGTCGTCGATGGCGCCGATCCGCCGTCCACCGATCTGCAAGCGCTCAAGTCACAACTCGAAACCTGGGTGACGAAAGGGGCAACCTGCCTGATGGTCGACCCTCAACCCGGCACGCTCGACCGGGTCAACGCTCTTCTGCCGAGGCCGATCGCTCTCACGGACCGAAAGTCGTCCTCGCTGATCATCGCGGGGGGCAATACCATGATCGGGAACATGACGGACGCCGATTTCTACTTCACCGAAACAATCAACGGCAATCTCATCGACCACGGTCTGGCCGGGCCCTTTGTCGACCACGGCCACGTCATCCTCGAAGCCTGCCCGACCGATTGGCGTCGATGGAACAATCGTCCGGAGCCCATCAAGACGGCGGCGGCGCTGCGCAGCGAGCGAGAGGCAAAGCCGCTAGGCCCCGCTCTGGTCGTACTGAACTTTGACTCCCCCTCCCGCTTCGGGAGGGGTGCCGAGGAACGAGGCGGGGTGGGTCCCGGGCGGTACGTGGTGTCGACCCTCGACCTCACGAACGGCGGTATCGAGGTCTACGGCCTTCTCAAGACACTGCTGTCGAACGCGGGAGTCCAGTTCAAGGAGACGTCCGTCGACGACAACGCTGCCTTCGACATGTTCGGCTACCTGCGACAGGCCATGGTCTGCGGCAGCTTCCCGTCGACATCGACTGTTTCCGCCTACGATGTCGATAACGTGGGTGTCGATACCGTAGTGGCGAATGCCGGCGATGAGTCGGGTGGGGTGGCCTGGAAGTCGGCGAAGGCGGGTGTCGACGGGGCGTTCGACCTGTTGCACTTGTCTCTCTCCTCTGGGGGAGGTAGTTTGGCCGGGGCGAGGGAGAATGCGTCGGCCTACCTCAGCTTCTACGTCTGGAGCCCTCGCCCGCTCGACAACCTTCTCGTCGAGCCGAACATGCCGAAGCTCGACCTCCTGATGGGGTCCGACGACGGCTGCCAGGTGTATCTCAACGGCAAACTCATCAAGGAAGATCGCGGCATCCACCCACTGACCCCAGACTCCATCGTCGGCGAGTCGCTCCCGCTGCAGCGCGGCTGGAATCACTTCGTCGTCAAGGTCGTGCAAGTCGGCGGCGGCTGGGGCTTCACGGCGCGGCTGCGTTGCAGCGATCCGAAGTTCATGGGGGTGCTGAGGACGTCGGTGGTGCCGGCGTCGACGGGAGGCTGACCGGCTAGCCGGCCTTTTCGATCACGTCTATCAGGTCACCCAATTGATCGTGCGGAAATGGGCGGCCCCAGCGTTCGTGATAGCCGGCCAGGCCGCCTTCGTTCAGAAGTTGCTTCATCTGCCCGGAAATCTGGGTCGCGACGCGTTTCAGGGGGGCAGTCGAATCGAACATCAACTCGCCGTCGTCGCGGTTACTGAAGTGGGGTGACCAGAGAATTCTGATGCGGACATCCTCCCCGTAGCGATCGAGGAGCCAGCGAAATTGGCCTGGCGCCGTCGGGGAGGTTGCGTCCGGGCGCGACTGCCCTGGTTCGACCAGCCATGTCACCGTCCGCTGCCATCCTGGCGACTTATACAGCAGAATCAGCGCGTTCACTAGATCGCGAAGCGGTTCGCAAATATACGACGCCTCGACATCGACAGAACGGATGCCGTGGCTGACGGTCGCGAAACACAAATGCCGCTCGAGCCTCAAGTGGAAACGGAATTGCTTCTTAATCACGGCGGATACCTAGCCTCACCGCACCGGCGAAATTATCGACACGCGTGCAACCCCATTATTGGGGAAGGGAGCCGAGCGACCAGGGGCGTTAAAAGCGAATACCTACCCCGCCTGTACTTTCCACACGATCCCGAACTTATCCTCGACAATCCCATACTTCGACGCCCACGGTACCGACGTCATCGACATCTGAACCGTCCCGCCATCCGTCAATCTGGCAAAGAAGCGCTCGGCTTCGTCGTCACTGTCGGCATGCAGGAGGATGGCGAAGCCGCCGAAGGAGCCGCGTTCGGCCTTCATGTCGTCGGAGAGGTTGAGGAGGGTATCGCCGAGGCGGAGGGTGGCGTGGAAGATGAGCTCCTCGCCGCCCGGTGGAAGAGTTCCGGCGGGCCGTCCTTGTAGCGCATGACGTACAACACCTCGGCGTCGACGGCGTCCGCGTAAAACTTCAGCGCTTCCTCGCAGCGTCCGTTGAAGAAGAGATAGGTCTGCGCGTTCATAAGGTCCTCCGGTCAGTACTTTCCACGAAGACAGATAAGTGCAACACCTGGTACAAGCCCATCCACGCTTTGTCATGGAGTCGACGAAGGTCGACTTTGTGCTCTTCGAGCCGTGACTTCAGTCGCCGGGAAACCGTGTTTGTGCGTTCATCGAATGATCCAGTTCACCGGCAATGGACAAGGGAGCTGGACTGTGATATAATAGAGTTATACGAACACATGATCGTAATATCGGCATTCGAACCTTAAACAACTAAACATCATCGAAATCCACATCAGGTGCGGAGAATTTTGATTTTAATTTGTGCAGAAATCAAACTGTTCATCTGAGCACGGCCGGAAATCAAACGATATCAAATAGCGAAATCCACATGGACCGATCACTGCCCGTTGATGGCGTCGGCGATGTCGTCGAGATGCTTTTCCTTCACCTTGAATGCGGTCAGCTTCTCGTTGTACGCGCCGACGTTGTCGTTGTAGTGGTCGAGGGCGTCGTGGTAGCGTTCGCGGTCGGAGTTGAGGATGTCGGCGGTAAGGTTGTACGCGTCGACATCGTCGGCTGTGTGCTTATCGACGGTAGCGTGCTGGGCGTCGACCTCCGCCTTCTCCGTCTTGATCCGGTCGCCGAGCGCGTTGAGCTCAGTTTCTTCGTCGTCGATCATCCGCTTCGCGAGCTTTAAATCGGTGCGTTCGGCTGAGGTCTGGGCGAGCATAGAGGTGACCTGGGTACGAGTGGACGCGTCGACGACGGACCCCGTCGTTCGCAAGCCGGCGCGGTCGATCCAGAGACGGAGTGTGTAGCGCCTGCCGGAAAGAAATACCTTGGTGAACGACACCGTGTGGATGCCGGCTGACGCGCGGAGGTCGTCAATGCCTTCCGGCATCCGCGTTTCCGTGCGGCCTCGCGCGTCGACGTGGACTTCGGGCAGGTCGCCGATGTGAACGGTGACGTCGCGGTTGGAATCGTTTTGGATTTGGACGATCGGTCGGGCGTCGGTATCGACACCGGCCCAAGCCGGCACGACCAGTATCACAGTAAGGATGAGGAGCAAGATCGGTCGGTTGTGCATGTCTCGATTAGGATGCGAAACTAGGCGAAATATGACCGGAGTTCGCCCCTGTTGCTACGTCGCCTTCAGTTCGACGATCGTAGCGCCGGCGCCGCCTTCGTCGGGGTGAGCGGTCGCGTACGATGTCACCAGTGGATTGCCGCGCAGGTACTCTTGCACTGCTCGACGCAGCGCGCCGGTGCCTTTGCCGTGGACGATACGGACGGTGTCGAGGCCGGCAGAGTAGGAATCTTCGATGTACTTCTCGACATTCTGTACGGCTTCGTCGGCGCGTTGACCCAGGAGCGTGAGCTGCGACGTGATCGCGGCGGTTCGGGCGATGGCGAGGTTCCCGCCCAGGTCCGAGGGAGCGTCGGCGAGCTTGGGGCGATTCGGTATCGCCGGACCATTACCCGCCGGAACTCGTTCCTGGACACCTTTGCCGGGACGGGATGGGGACGAGGCGGCGACAGGCTCGCCGATGAGGCGCAGGGTCGATGCGGGAACGCTCACGCGCATTGCGCCGACTTGCACCGGAAGCTGGCCGGTGTCGCCGTCGTGCTGGTCCTCGAGGACCTCGCCGTTCATGTCGAGGGTGGTGATCTTTACTCGGTCGCCCTTGCGCAGGAGGCGGTTGGGAATGAGCTCGATTTCCTTGGGCTCTTCGGGCTCGGCCTGGCGCTCGATGGCACGCTGGAGGTCGGCCCCGATGTCGCGGATCTTCTGCCGGGCGCGCTCGGTCTGGCGGCCTTCGGTCGACGCTTTCCGCAGCTCGCTGATCGTGTTATCGACCTTGTCCTGCGCACGCTTGATCAGGGTGCGGGCTTCATCTGCCGCCTTCTGACGAGCGTCGCGGCGCAGGGCTTCGAGGTTGGAGAGCTCGTCTTGATACCGCTTCTTCAGCATCTGCGCTTCGATGCGGGCGCGTTCGGCGTCGCGGGCCTCGGAGATGGCCTGCCTTCGCCCCTCTTCCAATTCACTCCACAATTCCGAGGTCGAATCTGACCCGGTTAGCTCGCGGCGGGCCTCGTCGAGGATGTCTTCCGGCATGCCGAGACGGCCGGCGATGGCGAAGGCGTTCGACGATCCGGGGACGCCCTGCATCAGCCGGTAGGTCGGGGCGAGCGTCCGCATGTCAAACTCGACGCTGGCGTTCTGCACCCCTTCCGTCGTGAACGCGTAGGCCTTCAACTCACCATAGTGCGTCGTGGCGATGACCCGGGCCTCGGAGGCGCGCAGTCGGTCGAGGATGGCGCGGGCCAGCGACGCGCCTTCGCCCGGATCGGTGCCGGCCCCGACTTCGTCGAGAAGGACCAGTGCATTTTTACGCAGGTTGCGGATGATGCGGACGATGTTCGAGATATGGCCGGAGAAGGTGGAGAGGGATTGCTGGAGACTTTGCTCGTCCCCGATGTCGGCGAAGACCTGATAGAAGACGTTCATCTCGGCCTGGATAGCGGGGACGTGGAGGCCGCACTGGACCATCAGGGTCAGCAGGCCGACCGTCTTCAGGCTGACGGTTTTGCCGCCGGTGTTCGGTCCGGTGATCAGCAGGACTTTGTTGTGCGGCGCGCCGATCTCGATGTCCGTGGGGACGACGATGTTCTGGTCGATCAGCGGGTGTCGGGCCTGGATCAGGCGGGTGCGGCCGGATTGGGTGAGGTCGGGTTCGACGGCGCGGTGCTCTTCGGCGAGCCGGGCGCGGGCGGCGATGAAGTCGATCTCGCCTAATATTTCGACCGAAACGCTCAGCGGTGTCGAAACGCGCCGTACGGCTTCCGTCAATCTATTGAGGATGCGCAGGATCTCCTGCTCCTCCTTGATCGCCAGTTCGCGGAGGGCATTCCCGAGGTCGACGACTACCTGGGGCTCCATAAACAGGGTTGCGCCGGACGCCGATGTGTCATGCACGATGCCACCGACCGCGCCGCGATGCTCGGCCTTGACCGGCACACAGTATCGGTCGCCGCGCTGGACGATGACGGGATCCTGCAAATGCGTGCGCATGGGACCTGTAATGATGGCGTTGAGGCGGTCCATCATGCGTGCACTGTTGACCTTGCGGGTGCTGCGGATGCGGGCGAGCTCGGGGGAGGCGGAGTCCAGAATCTGGCCGTTTAACCCGATACAATTACTGATCTCGGTTTCGAGCGACGGGAACTGACCGACGCCGGACACCTTTTCCGCCATGATCGGAAAGTCCGTGGCGATCTTTTGCAGGAAGAGTTTAAGGGAGCGGCCGGCCGCGGCGGTGGAGTGGACGTCGAGAAGTGCGCGTGGGTCGAGTGTCGACCCGACTTCGGCCTGACGTATCCAGGGGCGAATGTCGGTGACGCCGCCGAGCGGGAGATTGCCCCGGTCGACGATGAGCTTGCGGCACTCCGTGGTCTCGTTCAGCCGTGAACGGACGTACGGGAAATAATCGCCCGGCTTCATCGCCAGCGCGCGTTCCCTGCCGAGCGAGCACGCCGTGTGCTCCGCCAATTGTTTTCGTATCGCGTCGAATTCTAAGACGCGAAGTGCGTGATCGTCCATATTTAGGAGTTAGGAAGCTTAACATGGATATTCAGGATGGTCAGGATAAACAGGATCAATCAATCCGAAATCCTGCATATCCTGAATATCCTGACCATCGATGTTAAACTCTTGTTCTTTCTTTCAAAGTGTACCCGACCTGAAGCGACCGAGTTGCGTTGACCATATCGCCGGGGTGGGCGTCGACGCTAAACGGGAACCGTGGCATTGGCTCAAGCGTTGAATGTAGCGTAAGGAGATTTAGTCTGATGAAGCCCAAGTTGATAGCGGCGGTGGCCGCTTCCGCGATCGGTTTGGTCGCGGCTCAGTCGGTGGTCAGCAGTGTCGCGGCCGCCAAGATCGTAAAACCCGCGGCTAAAGTAGCGGCCGTAGTCGGTATTCCGAGCATCGCCAAGTTTACGTCCCAGCGTATCCGCACGTTGACCATGGACACGTCCGTGGTGACCGAAAACCGACCGCAACTCGAGAAGATCAGCGGCGACTTCGCGCAGGCCTATCGGTTCCATCACGTGGCTGTTGCGTATGCCCAGCCGGATAAGCTGCAGTTCGAGTCGGTGGTCCTGGGAACGCACATTACGTATACGATCAACGGCAACCGCAAGTTCACGTCGATCCCGACATACCACGTGCACAAGGTCGAGGATACCACCGGCGCGCCCGGCAAGAAGCAGAGCCTGCTCGACGTCGGCCTGGTCCCGCCGGAGCTCTTTAGCCTCTACAATGCACGCTTCATCAAGCGCGACGGTGGCGATCTCGTTTTTCAGATTCAGCCTAAGCAGATCGGGGAGACCTACAAGGACATTGTATGGATCGACCCGGTAACGCACATTACCACGAAGCGGCAGCATTTCAACCGCGACGGCAAGCTGACCGCGTGGTATCAGTATCTGAATCCGACTCAGCCGCGGCCGAGGATGTACGTTCCTACCCGTGTTGAGGTATATAATCCTGATAACCAGTTGGCCGCGGTCACCGCGTACACCAATATCAAGATTAACCTGCCGGTCGACAACAACATCTTCGATTTTTGAGAGCCGGAGAATTAACATCGATAAACAGGATGAACAGGATTAAGATTCAATTCCGAAATCCTGTACATCTTCTTAATCAATGTTCAACTCTCCGACCTCCTAGCGTGATTGTCGACGGCCACGATACCTCATGACAATCACCCAAAACGACGTCGCTTCTTCGCAATCGTCACGCCGCCTCGATAGAACGGCGTGGCTTTTGCTTTTTGCCCTCACGGCGTTCCGCCTCTGGTTCGCCGGCACGCACGATTTGCTGCAGGATGAGGCCTACTACTGGCAATGGTCGCGGCATTTGGCGTGGGGCTACTATGACAACACCCCGCTCGCGGCCCCGTTGATACACTTCTTCACGTCGATCTTTGGCGACACCTCGCTCGGAGTCCGGGCTGGGGCGGTGTTCTGCGCGTTGACGGCGTCGATCTTCATCTACCTGCTGGGCAAGCGGCTTTTTGGCCCGCGCGTCGGCTTCGTCGCGCTGTTGCTCGCGAACTTCATCCCGCTCTTTGGTGCCGGCGCGATCATTATGACGATGGATCCGCCGCAGCTTGCGATTTGGTCGATAGCGCTATATGTGATCTGGTCGGCGGTGAAGAGTGTGGACGCCGGAAACCTCACCCCAACCCTCTCCTTGGAAAGGAGAGGGAGTCTGAGGGGCACTCTACTTTGGCTGTTCGCCGGTGTGCTGGCAGGATTGGCGGCGATGGCGAAGGTGTATGCGCTGCTGTTGCTGCCGTGCATCCTGGTGTTTCTGGCGGTGTCCCCAGATGACCGTCACTGGCTGCGTCGATGGCAGCCGTACGGGGCGGCTGTCATTGCGCTCGCTGTCTTCACGCCGTTCCTCTGGTGGGCACACACGCATGGAAATGCGTTTTGGATGCATGTGGGCGTGATGGGCGGACGCGGCGTCGACGAGCATGACAAGCCGCTGAAGTACTTCTGGCGCGACCTCGGAGCGCAGGCGCTGCTGTTGTCACCCATCTTCTACCTGACCTACATCTACTCCCTCTTCACTGAGGTCAAGCGCGGCTTGCGAGAGAAGGATTCGGCGCTGCTGTTTGCCTGGGCTCCGTCGGCGACAGTGACCGGGGCGGTAATGCTCCTGTCGATGCGAACCAAGGTCGAGGGGAACTGGGCGGCGGCCGCCTACGTCAGCGGGGCGATCTTGCTCGCGGTTGTTCTGGTTCGCATGTGGGACAGTGGCACTCGGTCCAAGCGTGTGTGGGTGATGACCGGCGCCGTGCTGGCGACATTTCTGACGATCGTCTTCTACGCGCCTCAACTCTTCTACCCCAGCTTTGGGCGGGCAAGCTTTAGCTCCGAAAAGACCGAGCGGGCCGTGATGAAGCTCGATCGTCCCAATGAAGCTTATGGCTGGATGGCCCTGGGATCGCGTGTGCAGGTCGAAATTTCGGGG
>Ga0070660_100002987_pt1 | contig 11642 bp, 21 predicted proteins | sample KBSC33metaG_FD_64670 | JGI IMG/M metagenome (GOLD analysis project Ga0070660, IMG submission 64670) | Corn rhizosphere microbial communities from Kellogg Biological Station, Michigan, USA - KBS C3-3 metaG | ecosystem: Host-associated > Plants > Roots > Rhizosphere > Soil ... | reverse complement strand
GCCGACGTGTCGTTCGGCGATTACGGGCTCAAGGCGATGGAGCCGGCCTGGATCACCGATCGGCAGATCGAGGCGGCGCGCGTGGCGATGACGCGCTTCATCAAGCGCGGCGGCAAGATCTGGGTGCGCGTGTTCCCCGACAAGCCGATCACGAAGAAGCCGCAGGAAGTCCGCATGGGCAAGGGCAAGGGCGCGCCCGATCAGTGGGTGTGCGTCGTGCGTCCCGGCCGCGTGATGTTCGAGATGGAAGGCGTGACCGAGACCGAGGCGCGCCAGGCGATGAAGCTGGCGGCGGCCAAGCTGCCGATTCAGACGAAGTTCGCCACCCGCTTCGCCATGGAAAAGATGCTATGAAGAGGAAGATGCGATGAAGGCGGCGGAACTGCAGGATCTCGGCGTCGAGGAGCTCGGCTCGCGCGAGCGGGAGCTCGCGGATCAGCTTTTTCGCATGCGCATCCAGAAGTCGATGGGACAACTGGAAGCGCCGGAGAAGCTTCGCACGGTGCGCCGTGATCTGGCGCGCGTGAAGACGGTGATGCGACAGAAACGGACGGTCGGATAGGCGGGAACGGGCGGGAGAGGCTGGAAGGTCGGGAGGGTGAATGCCTTTCGCCGGTCCTGCCGTTCCTGCCGGTCCAGGCTGTCCAGCCCTTGAGGATCGCGAATGGCAACGAAATCTGAGAAAGTCGGCGTCGTCGTCAGCAACAAGATGCAGAAGAGCATCGTCGTTGCGGTCGAGTGGCAGGTGCGGCACGGACTGTACGGCAAGACCGAGCGCCGGACGTCGAAGTTCATGGTGCACGACGAAGAGAACGCGGCGCGGATTGGCGACACGGTCGCGATCACGGAAACGCGGCCGATGAGCCGCCGGAAACGCTGGGCGCTCGCTCGCGTCGTCCGTACGAGAGCGGCAATTTAGCGGGGCAGGACAGGCCATCGCGCCCATCCAGGTTCGCGGAGAACAGTCATGATTCAGATGCGATCGATCCTCGACGTGGCCGACAACTCGGGCGCGCGCAAGATCGCCATCATCAACCCGATCGGCGGGTCGACCGGCCGCTACGCGCGCTTGGGCGACATCGTGACGGCGTCGGTGAAAGAGGCAACGCCCGAAGGCACCGTGAAGAAGGGCCAGGTCGTCAAGGCGGTCATCGTCCGAACCGTGAAGGAGCAGCGGCGGCGCGACGGCAGCTACATCCGGTTCGACCGGAACGCGGCGGTGCTCATCAACGACAACAACGAACCGGTCGGCACGCGCGTGTTCGGCCCGGTGGCCCGCGAGCTGCGCGAGCGGCGCTTCATGAAAATCATTTCGCTCGCGCCGGAGGTCCTGTAGGCCGGGTCCTCTGGACCTGGCGAGCGGCGGGTCGGAGACGACCCGCCCTACACGAAACATTATGAGTCGCCTAGCTACACCGATTCGCAAGAACGACAACGTCCTGGTGGTGACGGGCAAGGACCGCGGGAAGCGCGGACGCGTCCTGCGCATCATCCCGGGGACGAACCGCCTGATCGTCGAAGGCGTGAACATGATCAAGCGCCACACGAAGGCGAACCCCGGCAAGAACGTGCTGGGCGGCATCGTCGAACGTGAGGCGCAGCTGCACGCGTCGAATGTGCAGCTCGTGTGCCCGGAGTGCGGCGTGCAGACGCGCATCGGCCACAAAATTCTGGGCGACGGACGCAAGGTCCGCGTGTGCCGCAAGTGCGAGGGAGTCGTCGACAAATGACGCGCTTGAGAGAGAAATACACGAAGGAAGTCGTGCCGGCGCTCACCAAGGAGTTCGGCTACACGAACGTGATGGCCGTGCCCAAGATCGAGAAGGTCGTGGTGAACATGGGCCTCGGCGAGGCGACGTCGAACGCGAAGATCATCGACACGGGCGCCGACGAGCTCGCACGCATCACGGGGCAGAAGCCGGTGACGCGCCGGTCGAAGAAGTCGATCGCGCAGTTCAAGGTCCGCAAAGGGCAGCCGATCGGCACGATGGTCACGCTGCGCGGTCCGCGCATGTGGGACTTCCTCGACCGCCTGATGAGCATCGCGCTGCCGCGCGTGCGCGACTTCAAGGGTGTATCGCCCAAGGGGTTCGACGGCCGCGGCAACTACACCTTGGGACTGAAAGACCAGCTGCTGTTTCCCGAGATCGACTACATGAAGGTCGACAAGGCGCGCGGGATGAACGTGTCGGTGGTGACGAGCGCCAAGACCGACGAAGAGGCGCGAAAGCTGCTGCAGTTCATGGGCATGCCGTTCCGGAATCAGTGAGCGGTGGCCAGCCGCCGGTGGACAGTCCGATCACTGGCCACTGACTGACCACGACAGAGAATCATTTATGGCAACAACAGCGAAGATCGCCAAAGAAGAGAAGAAGCCGAAATTCAAGATCCGTCTGCGCAACCGCTGCCATCTGTGCGGCCGGCCGCGTGCGTACATGCGGAAGTTCGCGCTGTGCCGCCTGTGCTTCCGGAAGCTGGCCCTCGATGGCGACATCACGGGTGTGACGAAGAGCAGTTGGTGAATTTGGTTGTCTGGTCATCTGGTGATCTGGTGGTTGGATGTTTTCAACGACCGATCGACGACCGGATCGCCAGATGATTAGATGCCGAGATAGCAGAGAACAGATATGACCGATCCTATTGCTGACATGCTCACGCGGATCCGCAACGCGGTGACCGCCAAGCACACGCGCGTCGACATGCCGGCGTCGCGCATCAAGGCCGACATCGCGAAGATCCTGCAGGACGAAGGCTACATTCAGGGCTTCAAGCTCCTCGATGACGTGGCGCATCCGGTGAAGAACGTCGCGCCGGTCAAGACGCTCCGGCTGTTTCTCAAGTACGGCCCGCACGGCGAGAAGCTGATTGCCGGCGTCGAGCGGATCAGCCGCCCCGGACGCCGCGTCTACTTCGGCCGCGACGATGTGCCGGAAGTGCTCGCGGGGCTGGGCACCGCGATCCTCACGACGTCGCGCGGCGTGATGACGGGACGCGAAGCCATCAAGGCCGGCGTCGGCGGCGAGGTTCTCTGTAACGTGTGGTGAAGAGCATATGTCCCGAATTGGAAAGAAACCGATCACGATCCCCAAGGGCGTGACCGTCAAGGTGGTCGACAACGCGGTCGAAGTGCAGGGCCCGAAGGGCAAGCTGCGGCAGGCGCATCCCGCCGGCATCAATTTCGAAGTGGCCGACGGGCACCTGATCGCGAAACGCGCGACCGACAATCCGGAGTTGGCGAAGTTTCACGGCTTGGCGCGCAGCCTGGTCGCCAACGCGGTGTCGGGCGTCACGGAAGGCTTCAAACGCGAGCTCGACATCGTCGGCGTCGGCTACCGCGCGGAACTGAAGGCCAAGCAGGTGGTGTTCGCGCTCGGCTATTCGCACGCGGTCGTGTTCGATATCCCGCAGGGTATCGAGATCGCGATCGACAAGCAGACGCACATCACGGTCACCGGCGTCGATCGGCAGCTGGTGGGCCAGGTGGCGGCGAACATCCGCCGCCTGCGCAAGCCGGATCCCTATAAGCAGAAGGGCGTCCGGTACACGGGCGAGGTGCTGAAGAAGAAGGCCGGGAAGACAGGGGCGAAATAATCTGGTCATCCGGTTATCGGGCTACCTGGTTATTTCGACAAACAACCAGATGCCCAGATGACCAAATAACCAGATATCGAGATTTCAGATTATGAAGATCAAAACGAAGGACGACCGGCGCGTTCGCATTCAGCTGCGGCAGCGGAAGCGGATCTCGGGGACCGGCGCTCGGCCGCGCCTGAGTGTGTTTCGCAGCGTGGCGCACATCTACGCGCAGGTGATCGACGACATGAGCGGTCAGACGCTCGTGTCCGCGTCGACGCTGGATGCGGGACTGAAGGGCGCCTTCGCGAAGGACGTGCGCGGCGGCAACATCAAGGGCGCGGAGGCGATCGGCAAAGCGATCGCGGAGCGGTCGATCGAGAAGGGCATCACCCGCGTCGTCTTCGATCGCAGCGGCTTTCTGTATCACGGGCGGATTCGCGCCGTGGCCGACGCGGCCCGCAAGGCGGGCCTGGAATTCTGAAGCAGGGGTTGACCGGCGTGTCAGCCCAGGAAGGCCGAGCTTCCTCGTAGATGGTGGTTGGGGCCGACCTGCGTGTCGGCCCGGGAATACATATGCGAACACGTGAACGAATCGACGCGAGTCAGCTCGACATCAAGGACAACGTCGTCTCCATCAACCGCGTGACGAAGGTCGTCAAGGGCGGCAAGAACCTGAGCTTCAGCGCGCTGGTCGTCGTCGGCGACGGCCACGGCGTCGTCGGGTTCGGCGTCGGGAAGGCGAAGGAAGTGCCGTCGGCGATCAAGAAGGGGATCGAGGCGGCGAAGAAGAACCTGATTCGCGTGCCGCTGGCGGGCAACACGATCCCGCATCGGATCGTCGGCGTGTTCGGCGCGGGGAGCGTGCTGCTGAAGCCGGCGCCGGACGGCACCGGCATCATCGCGGGCGGCGCGGTGCGCGCGGTGGTCGAGGCGGCGGGGATCACGAACATCCTCACCAAGTCGCTCGGATCGGCCAACCCGCACAACGTCGTGCGTGCGACGATCACCGGGCTCGACTCGTTGAAGGATCCCGCGACGATCGCGCGGCTGCGCGGCAAAGAGCTGAGCGACGTCACGTCCGCCACGGCCTGACACGCCCAACGAACGAACAGCGAGGAAGCGTCCGGTTCGGCCGGACCCGAGAGATATGGCTAATCAGAGAACGGATTCGAAGGGCGCCGGCACGGTGAAGATCACGCTGATCAAAAGTCCGATCGGCTTCAACGCCAGCCAGTCGACGGTCGTGAAGAGCATGGGGCTGCGTCGCATCCGGCACACGGTCGAGTTGCAGGACACGCCGGCGACGCGCGGCCTGATTCACAAGGTGCGGCATCTCGTCGAGGTGAGCGAGTAATGGGTCTCAACAATCTCCGTCCGCCCAAGGGCGCCAAGCACGGCAAGAAGCGCGTCGGCCGCGGCCAGGGGTCGGGCAACGGCAAGACGGCGGGCCGCGGACACAAAGGCGCGCAGTCGCGATCGGGTTACAGTTTCAAGCGCGGCTTCGAGGGCGGCCAGATGCCGCTGCACCGCCGGGTGCCGAAGCGCGGCTTCCACAATCCGTTTCGCGTCGAGTACGAGGTGATCAACCTCGATACGATTCACGAGCGCTTCGAGGCCGGCACGGTCGTGACGATCGATCTGCTCGCGGAACATCGGCTGGCCAGCGGCGGCAAGAAACGGCTGAAGGTGCTCGGCCGCGGCGAGATCGGCAAGGCGCTCACGGTGCGCGCGCACAAATTCAGCGGCAAGGCGGCCGAGAAGATCGCAGCGGCGGGAGGCACGGCCGAGACCATCGGATGATTAATGTGAGCTCCGTGATATGGAAAGCCTGAAGAACATCTTCACCGTCTCCGACCTGCGCAACCGCGTGCTGTTCACGCTCGGGCTGCTCGGTGTGTATCGCATCGGACACCACATCCCGACGCCAGGCGTCGACATCAAGGCGCTGGCGGCGTTCGCCGATCAGCTCGGCAAGAACAGCATGTTCGGCCTGTACGACATGTTCTCGGGCGGGAACCTGTCGAAGGTGACGATCTTCGCGCTGGGCATCATGCCCTACATCAGCGCGTCGATCATCCTGCAGCTCCTCACGGTGGTCTGGCCGTATCTCGAGAAGCTCTCGAAAGAGGGAGAGCTCGGCCGCCGCAAGATCACGCAGTACACGCGCTACGGCACGATCGGGCTGAGCGTCGTCCAGTCGCTCGGCATCGCGTATTTTCTCGAGCGTAACTCGGCGCCAGGCGGTTTCCACCTCGTCGCCAATCCGGGCTTCGGCTTCCGGCTGATGACGATTCTCACGCTGACCACCGGGACGTGCTTCATCATGTGGCTCGGCGAGCAGATCACCGAGCGCGGCGTCGGCAACGGCATGTCGCTCATCATCTACGCGGGCATCGTCGTCGGCTTCCCCGGCGCGGTGATGCAGACGTTCGATCAGATGCGGACGGGCCAGATCGGCTTCATCCGGATCCTCGTGCTGATGGTGCTGATGGCGGCGGTCGTCGCCGCGATCGTCTTCGTGGAGCGCGGCCATCGCCGCGTCACGGTGCAGTACGCGAAGCGCGTCGTCGGCCGGCGGATGTACGGCGGATCGAGCACGCACATTCCGCTGAAGGTGAACACCGGCGGCGTGATCCCGGTGATCTTCGCCTCGTCGATCCTGGCGTTCCCCGCCACGATTGCCGGCATGTTCAAGGGCGCCTGGGTCGAGACGCTGACGACGCAGCTCGGCTTCGGGATGCCGCTGTACAACCTGCTGTACGTCGTCGGCATCATCTTTTTCACGTATTTCTACACGGCGATCATCTTCAACCCCGATGACGTCGCGGAGAACATGCGGAAGTACGGCGGGTTCGTGCCGGGCATCCGGCCCGGCAAGCGGACGGCGGAATACATCGACACGATCCTGACGCGCATCACGCTGGCCGGCGCGATCTATCTCGCGCTGATCGCGCTGCTGCCGAACTTCCTGATCGCCGGGTTCAAGGTCGCGCCGATTCCGGTGATCGGCGACTGGCTGGACGCGAACCTGCCGAAGTTCATCACGGAGGGCATGAACGTGCCGTTCTTCTTCGGCGGCACGTCGCTGCTGATCGTGGTCGGCGTGGCCATGGATACGGTGCAGCAGGTCGAGTCGCAGCTGATCATGCGGCATTACGACGGCTTCATGAAGAAGTCGCGCGTGCGCGGGCGGAGAGCGTAGTCCGTCAGTCGGCAGTCACTAGTCATCAGTCATCGGTCGCCCGTCGTCAGTCGCGAGTCGTCAACCGCCGGATGCGCCATCGGCGACGGACTCACGGCCTCTGACCGATGGCCCATGACCGCGAGCATACATGGCGCTGAACCTGATCATGCTCGGACCGCCGGGCGCCGGGAAGGGAACGCAGGCGGAGCGGCTCGCACGCGGGCGCGGGATCCCGAAGATCTCGACGGGCGACATCCTGCGGGAGGCCGTCCACGCCGGCACGGAGATCGGTCAACGCGTGCGCGCGAAGATGGATCGCGGCGAGCTGGTCAGCGACGATCTGATGATCGCGATCGTGACCGAGCGTCTGCAGCGGCCCGATGCGCTCGGGGGGTTCGTGCTGGACGGGTTTCCACGGACCGTCGCGCAGGCGACGGCGCTCGACGCGATGATGAGCGGCCGCGACCCGATCATCATCGTCGACATCGTGGTGCCGGATGCGGAGCTCGTCCGGCGGCTGGCGTCGCGGATGATCTGCCAGGACTGCGGCGCCGATGCGGGCGCGCTCGGGCAGGGCGCGGTCGCGGCGGCCGACAAGATGGTGATGCCGGGCGCGGCCGGCAGCCGCTCGCTCGAGACGGTCGTGGCGGTGCAGGCGCACACGGAGCCGCAGCGCTGCCGCCGCTGCGGTGGTCGGCTCGTGCAGCGGACCGACGACAACGTCGACGTGGTGCGCGAGCGCCTGAAGGTGTATCACAGCCAGACGGCGCCGCTGGTCGAGTACTACCGCGCGCGGCCGACGTTTCGATCGATTGACGGCGTGCAGTCGATGGAGCGCGTCGCCGCGGATTTGGCCGCCGCCATCGAAGCGGCCGGAAGCGGCACAGCGCTGGGAGGACGACGGTGATTGTCTGCCGGTCGGCGTCGGAACTGGAGCGGATGCGCGAGGCCGGCCGGCTGGTCGGCGAAGTGCTGACCGAGCTCACGAGCCTGGTCGCGCCGGGCGTGACGACGGCCGATCTCGACGCGGCGGCGGAGAAGCGGATTCTCGCGGCCGGTGCGGTGCCGGCGTTCAAGGGGTATCACGGATATCCGGCGACGATCTGCGCGTCGCTCAACGAGGAAGTGATTCACGGCATCCCGTCGGGGCGGCGGGTGCTGAAGGCGGGCGACATCCTCTCGATCGATGTGGGCGCGTCGCTCGACGGCTACTTCGGCGACAGCGCGGTGACGCTGCCGGTCGGCCGGGTGACGGAGGAAGCGGCGACGCTGCTGCGCGCGACGGAGGAATCGCTCTACAAGGCGATCGAGCGCGTGCGGCCGGGGGCGCGGATCTCCGATATCGGCCACGCGGTGCAGCAGCACGTCGAGGCGTTCGGCTTCACGGTGGTGCGCGAGTTCGTGGGGCACGGCATCGGCCAGAAGATGCACGAGGAACCGCAGGTGCCGAACTACGGCGAACCTGGACGCGGTCCGCGGCTCGCCGAGGGGATGGTGCTGGCGATCGAGCCGATGGTGAACGCCGGCAAGGCGTCGGTAAAGGTGCTGGCGGACGGGTGGACCGCGGTGACGCGCGACGGCAGTCTCTCGGCGCACTTCGAGCACACGGTCGCGGTGACAGCGGGGGAGCCGTGGATTCTGACGGCGCGGGCGGTGCCGGTGCCCGCCCGGAAATAGCGGGCACGGTCACCGAGACGCTGCCGCACGCGATGTATCGGGTGCGGCTGGACGAGGGGGCGCAGGTGCTGGCGCATCTCACGGGACGGATCGATCGGAATTTCATCCGGATCCTGATCGGCGATCGAGTGCGCATCGAGCTCTCGCCGGTGGATTCGGGACGTGGACGGATCGTCGGGAAGTTGTAGTGGGCAGAGGGCAGTGGCCGGTGGCCAGACTGACCACTGACCACTGATCACTACGAGGTTGCAATGAAAGTCAGAGCGTCGGTCAAGCGGATTTGCGACAAGTGCAAGATCGTCAGGCGCCGCGGCGTGGTGCGGGTGATCTGCTCGAATCAGAAGCACAAACAGCGGCAAGGATAGATTCGAGGATGTGAGAATCAGGGGACCTCAGCGTCAGATCCTCAAATCCTCAGATTCCCAGATCCTCAAATTTCAGAGGTCAGATTTATGGCACGAATCGCAGGCGTCGATCTTCCGCGGACCAAGCGCGTCGAGATCGGACTCACGTACATCTACGGCATCGGGCGGGTGCGCTCGAACAGCATCCTGAAAACGGCCGGCGTCAGTCCCGATATCCGCATCAAGGACCTCTCCGAAGACGATGTGCGGAAGATCAGCAAGGTGCTGGAGGATCAGGGCGGGGTGGAAGGCGATCTTCGCAAGGAGATCTCCATGAACATCAAGCGGCTGATGGAAATCGGCTGCTACCGCGGCATGCGGCACCGCCGCAACCTGCCGGTGCACGGGCAGCGCACGCGCACCAACGCGCGGACGCGCAAGGGGCCGCGCAAAGGCGCCATCGCGAAGAAGAAGACCGTGTAGCGTGAAATTTCAGATTTCAGATTTCGGATTGCAGATTTGAACCATGGCTAAAGAACAAGCGGTCGACGCGACGGCGGTCCCCGAGAAGAAAGAAGGGGCGGCGGGCAAGCGCAAGAAGACGTTCAAGAAGCGCGGCGAGAAGCGCGTGGTGCACCACGGGCTCGCGCACATCCACGCGTCGTTCAACAACACGACCGTGACGATCACCGACACGGACGGCAACGTCGTCGCCTGGTCGAGCGCCGGCGGGATCGGCTTCAAGGGGTCGCGCAAGGGCACGCCGTTCGCGGCGACCCAGGCGGCGCTGAACGCCGGCAACGCGGCGAAGACCGTGGGCATGCGGTCGCTCGACGTGCGGGTGAAAGGGCCGGGGTCGGGCCGCGAGTCGGCGATTCGTGCGCTGCAGACGGTTGGCATCGAGGTGAAATCGATCCGCGACGTGACGCCGATTCCGCACAACGGATGCCGGCCGCCGAAGCGTCGGCGCGTCTGAAGCGATCGATGAATCGGGTCATCGAGTGATCTGGTAGGTGGGTAATCGATTGAGCTGCCCACCAGCTACCAAATTACGAGATAACCAAATTACTAAATTCGGAAAGGCTATTTGATGGCTCGTTATATCGGACCGGTCTGTCGCCTCTGCCGCCGTGAAGGCATGAAGCTGTTCCTCAAAGGGGAGCGCTGCTATACGGAGAAGTGCGCGATCGAGAAGCGCAACTTCCCCCCCGGGCAGCATGGCAAGACGCGGAAGGCGAAGATCGCGGGCTACGGCCTGCAGCTGCGCGAGAAGCAGAAGGTCAAGCGCACCTACGGCGTGCTCGAGGATCAGTTCCGCGGGTACTTCGAGGAAGCGGAGCGCTCGCGGGGCATCACCGGCGTCACGCTGCTGCAGTTGCTCGAGCGGCGCCTCGACAACGTGATTTACCGTCTGGGACTCTCGACGTCGCGGCCGCAGGCGCGTCAGCTCGTCCGCCACGGGCATTTCCTGGTGAACGGCAAGAAGGTCGATATCCCGTCGTACTCGGTCAAGCAGGGCGACGTGATCACCGTCCTCGGCCGGACGCAGAAGAACCCGACGATCGAGCACGCGATCGAGGAAGTGAAGGGCCGCGGCATCCCCGAGTGGCTCACCTTCGATCCGAACTCGATCACCGGCCGGATCATGTCGATCCCGACACGCGAGCAGATCAACCTGCCGGTGCAGGAGCAGCTCATCGTGGAGCTGTACTCGAAATAGGCATATCGTTCGCATCCGCCGGCCCGCAGCCTTATACAGACCTGCGGCGGGAGGCCGGCGGTCACTTGCAGGTCTGGAGGCCCGTCTGCGGGCCCGTCAGCGAAAGGACAGCACCATGCTCTGGAAAGGTTTTCAACGACCGAAGCGTCTCGAGATCGAGCGCGAGACGCTCACCGATCGCTTCGGCCGCTTTTACGCGCAGCCGTTCGAGCGCGGCTTCGGCACCACGGTTGGCAACGCGCTGCGTCGCGTACTCCTCTCGTCGATTGAGGGCGCGGCGATCACCGCGGTCAAGATCGATGGCGTGCTCCACGAGTTCTCGCCAATCCCCGGCGTCGTCGAGGACGCGACCGATATCATCCTGAACCTGAAGCAGATTCCGCTGAAGCTGCACACCGACGCCACGAAGACGCTGACGGTGCGCGTCGACAAGGCGGGCGAAGTGCGCGCGCGCGACATTCAGGCCGACGGCGACGTCGAGATCCTCGAGCCCGACGCGCACATCGCGACGGTGTCCGAAGGCGGCAAGCTCCAGATGGAGATGCGCATGAAGCGCGGCCGCGGCTACGTGTCGGCGGACAAGAACTTCGACGAGGATCTCGGCATCGGCTGGATTCCGATCGACTCGGTCCATTCGCCGGTCAAGAAGGTGAACTACCTCGTGGAGGCGGCCCGCCTCGGCCAGACCACCGACTACGACAAGTTGACGGTGGACGTCTGGACGAACGGGTCGATCAACCCGCGCGACGCCGTGTCGCTGGCGGCGAAGCTGGTACGCGATCACCTGAACATCTTCATCAACCTCGAAGAAGGCGCCGAGCAGCTCGGCGAAGCGTCGAGCGATCAGCCGCGCAGCGGCGTCAGCAACGAGAATCTCGACAAGAGCGTCGAGGAGCTCGAGCTGTCGGTGCGGTCGTACAACTGTCTCAAGAACGCGAACATCCGTACGATTCGCGAGCTCGTCGCGAAGACCGAGCCCGAGATGCTGAAGACGAAAAACTTCGGCCGCAAGAGCCTGAACGAGATCAAGGAAATCCTGCACACGATGGGACTGGGCCTCGGCATGCGTGTCGATCAGCCCGCCGCGGCGCAGGAATAACAGGGCGGGATAGGCAGGAACGGCCGGAACGGCAGGAGGGAA
>Ga0070660_100002980_pt1 | contig 11658 bp, 10 predicted proteins | sample KBSC33metaG_FD_64670 | JGI IMG/M metagenome (GOLD analysis project Ga0070660, IMG submission 64670) | Corn rhizosphere microbial communities from Kellogg Biological Station, Michigan, USA - KBS C3-3 metaG | ecosystem: Host-associated > Plants > Roots > Rhizosphere > Soil ... | reverse complement strand
GGTCGATCGGTCGTTCCACGGCACCGACGGCCCGCTCAACATCGCCCCGCTCCGCAGCCTCAATCCGATGACCGGGGTTTATCTCGAGGCGGCGCAACTGGCCGGATATCCGCTCACCGCCGATTTCAACGGGGCGCTCCAGAACGGGGTCGGCTACTACACGTTCACGCAGCGCGACGGTGAAAGGCTGACCGCCGAGCGGGCCTATCTCGACCCGGTGCGCGGCCGCGACAACCTCACCGTGATCACCGGCCGGCAGGTGACGAAAGTGCTGCTGGAGGGCCAGCGGGCCGTCGGGGTAGGGTATGCGAGCGATGCCGGGGCAGGCGAAATCCGGGCCAGGGAGGTGATCCTCTCGGCCGGCACGTTCGTGTCGCCGCATCTGCTGCTGCTGTCGGGCATCGGGCCGGCGCGTGAGCTCGAACGGCACGGCATTGCGGTGGTCGCCGACCTGCCGGGGGTGGGCGAGAATTTGCAGGACCATCTCGACATCACGCTTGAATTCCGCGCCAGGACGACGGCGCCCTACGGCATTTCGTGGCGCGCCCTGCCGCGCAATGTGCTGCATGTCCTCGACTGGATTTTCCGCCGGCGCGGGCTGTTTGCCTCGACCACTGCCGAGGGCGGCGGGTTCGTATCGAGCGTGCCGGGCGTGGCGCGGCCGGACCTCCAATTGTTCTTCTGCACCGCGGTCGGCAATACGCAGAATGCCGCCGGCTTCACCGGCCACGGCTTTCTGCTGCACGCCACCGACCTGAGGCCCAAGAGCGTCGGGCGCCTGCGGCTCAAGAGCGCCGATCCGGCGGTAAAACCATCCATCGTGTTCAACTTCTTCCGCGGCGACAGCACCATGGACGCGCTGCGTGAAGGGGTGCGGATCGCCCGCCGGATCGTGGCGCAGGCGCCGTTCGCCCGGCATTTCGGCCGCGAAGTCGATCCCGGTCCCGAGGTCGAGAGCGACGGCGCCATCGACGCCTGGATCCGCAACACCGTCGGCACGCTGTTCCACCCGGTCGGCACCTGCTCGATGGGCACCGGCGAAGGGGCGGTGGTCGATCCGGCGACGCTCAGGGTGCACGGCGTCGAAGGCCTGCGCGTCATCGACGCCTCGGTGATGCCCGCCATCGTCTCCGCCAACACTGTCGCCGCGACCTACTGCCTCGCTGAGAAGGGGGCGGACCTGGTCAAGGGGGAGCGGGGCTGAGCTTGGGTTCCCACACTCCGGAGCCGTGCTGTTGTGGTTCTCTCCCCCTTGTGGGGAGGGTCCGGCAGGGCATGGGGGTCGGGCTGCATGCACAGTGTCAGCGGCAGGACCCCCACCCCAACCCTCCCAGTAAGGGGAGGGTGTGATGGGGCACGGCCTCCGATCTCCAACCCTACCGCGGCAGCAGATAGGCGTCCTGCGGGACCGGATCGTCGAAGGTCTTGAGGTTGGTGCGCAGGGCTTCCTCGATCAGGTGGTCGATCAGCTCGGGGAACAGCAGCGGCTGCACCGAGGCCTGTTCCCAGAGGAAGAAGCCGTAGGAGCCGGGGATGCAGTTGATCTCGTTGAACCAGAGCTCGCCGCTCTCGGCATCGGTCATGAAATCGAGGCGCGGAGCGCCGCGGCGGCCGAGCGCGGCGAAGGCGGCGCGGGCGTAGCGGTGGATGTCGGCGAGCATTTCGGCGCTAATCGGCGGGTTGAGCTCGCGGGTCAGCGACAACATGCCCTGCGACGGCAGGGTAGTGCCCTTGGCGCCCCCGCCGCCGCTCAGGTATTTTTCCTTGAAGTCGAGCAGGGCGCTGATCTGCTTCGGCCGTTCGATGGCCGAGACCAGGATCTCGTCGCCGACGGCGCGCACCGCGATGTTGTATTCGACAAGGTTCTGCACCTTCGGCTCGATCAGCGCGAAGCGATCCTTGAGGAGCACCGCGCGCGTCACCTCGATCAGGTCCTCGGGCGTTTCGGCCACGGCGACGCCGATGCTGGAGCCGAGCCCCGCCGGCTTGACGATGGCGGGAAAGCGGTTGCCGGCCCGGGCGATGATCTTTTCCGGTTCACCGAGGTCGTAACGCGACACCAGCACATGCGGCAGCACCGGCACGCCGGCCCGCGCCACGATGGTCTTGGTGAAATCCTTGCGCATGCCGACCGCCGCATCGAGCGAGCGGAAACCGGCGAAGGGAATGCCGATGAGCTCGAGATAGGCCTGCACCCTGCCGTCCTCGCCGAACTGGCCGTGGAAGACCGGCAGCGCGGCGTCGATCGGCAGCGAACGCCGCTCGTTGACCCAGCGCAGTTCGGGGCCGCGTTCACCCCAGGCGAACACCACCTCTTCGCGGCCGGGCGGCAGCGGGCGGTAGCGCGCCGCATTGCGCAGGCTGCTGCCGGTATAGAACCTGTTCTCGAAGTCGGCGATAACCGGCACGACCTCGTATTTTTCGGGGTCGGTCGCGTCCATTACCTGCTGGGCGGAGACCACGCTGACGTCGTATTCGGCGCTGGTGCCGCCGAACATCACGGCAATCCGTTTGGGCTGGTGCGGCACGGCGGCGTCCTCGATCGTTCCGGGCACGAACACATCCCCGAATCTTCATGAAGATGCTAGAGGATGCAGGAGGGATCACGAAGCTGATTTGCTGGGCAGGGCCGCAACGCCATGAATTTCGTCGAGATCGGGAAGGGCGAGCGGCCGACGATCGTCTTCGCGCATGGCTGGGCCCGCACGCACCACGATTTCATTCCGGCGGCCGAGGCGCTGGTGGGCAGCGAAAAATCGCTGCTGGTCGATCTTCCGGGATTCGGCGGCACGCCGCGGCCGGAGGCGGCATGGGACACCAAGGCTTATGCCGACGATGCGGCAGCGTTCATTCGGGAGCAGGTCGGCGCGCCGGTCGTCTGGGTCGGGCATTCGTTCGGGGGCCGGGTGGGGCTGCGGCTAGGCGTCCATCATCCGGATGTGCTCAGGGGGCTGGTGCTGGTGTCGGCGGCGGGCATTCCGCTCGAGCGGCCATGGTGGCAGCGGCAGCGCGGCAAGCTGCGGCAGGCGCGGTTCCGCTGGCTCAGGCAGCGGGCGGGTGGCGATGCGGCGGCGATCGAGGCGCTGGAAAAGCGCTTCGGCAGTGCCGACTATGTGCAGAGCCGGGCGCTGGGGCTGCGCGACATCTTTCTCCAGTCGATCCGCGAGGACCAGTCGCCGGACCTGCCGGCCATCAAGACGCCGACCGTGCTGCTTTACGGCGCCAATGATACCGAGACGCCGCCGGTGATGGGGCGGCGCATCGCGGCGCTGATCCCGGGCGCGCGATACCTCGAACTGCCGGAGTTCGACCACATTTCCATCCTGCATCGTGGCCATCACATCATTGCGCTCCGGGCGAAGGAAATGCTGGCGGGAGGGGCGGCATGACGCTCGCCGCGACGTTCGTCTTCTTTGCCGCGCTGGTGTTCCTGCTGGTCGTGCGGACGCACACGCTGCTCGCCTATTTCCAGCAGGAGGAATACCAATCCGGGCGCTATCTCGCGACCGTCGCCAAGATGCGGCTCTACGATATCATATCGAGCGCTGCGGTGGCGGTGCTGTTCTTCCTCAATACCTGGCTCGACCGGCCGGTGGTGCCGCTGCTGGTTGCGGCGCTGGTGTTTGTCGTCGTCGGCTGGCGCGAGCGCCGGTACAAGTTCAAGAAGCCGCTGGTCAAGACGGCGCGGCTCAAGCGGCTCAGGGCGCTGGTCCTGCCGGTGCTGGCGGCGCTGGCGCTCGCCGTCTGGTGGTGGCCGCCGCTGGCCATCGTCGTACTCGAGATTGCGCCGCTGGTGATCGTCGGGGTCAACGCGCTGCTGGCGCCGGGCCAGGCCAGGATCAACGAGGGCTATGTCGAGGAGGCGCGGCTGAAGCTCGCCGGTTTTGCCGGCGTCAAGATCGGCATCACCGGCTCGTTCGGCAAGACCAGCGTCAAGCACATGCTGGCGCAGGTGCTGGCGCTCGACGGCAACGTGTTTTACAGCCGCGGCAGCATCAATACGGTGCTCGGGCTCACCCGCCACATCCGCCAGCGCCTGCAGCCGGCGCACCAATACCTGATCGCCGAGATGGGGGCCTACCAGATCGGCTCGATCGAGCGGCTGGCGAATTTCATCCGCCCGGAGGTCGGCATCATCACGGCGGTGGGCGATGCCCATCTCGAGCGCTTCGGCGGCATCGCGCAGGTAGCGCAGGGCAAGTCGGAACTGGCCAAGTTCGTGTGCGAGAACGGGCGACTCGTGGTCACCACCGAGGACGTGCTGCAGCACGCGCCATTCCACGATTTATTCACGCGCTATCGACAGAAATTCGTGGTGTGCGGGCCGAGCGACAACGCCGATGTGCAGATCCTCGAGTCGCGGCTCGGCAAGGACGGGCGATCGGTGAATTTGCGGGTTGGCGAGCGGGTGCTCGAGCTCGTGGTGCCCCTGCTCGGCAGCTACAACGCCGCAAACATCGCCCTGGTGGTGGGGACGGTCAGCCGGCTGGCGCCCGATTTGCTCGAGGCGCTGCCGGCCTTCGTGCCGCATCTCGAACAGACCCAGCACCGGCTCGAAAAGAAGGAAAAGGTGTCGGCGCCGCTGCTGCTCGATGACGCCTACAACTCCAACGAGGTCGGCTTTCGCGAGGCGGTCGAGGTGCTCAAGACGCTGGCGGACGAGCGCGGCGGCAAGTCGATCCTGGTGACGCCGGGGATCGTCGAGCTGGGGGACCGGCACGAGGCGGTGCATCGCGGCCTCGGCGAGCTCAGCGGCAAGCTGTGCGACGCGGTCTACGTGGTCAACCCACAGCGCATTCCGAGCTTTCTCGATGGCGCTCGGGCCGGCGGCAAGGCGATGGTCACTACGGTGCAGCGCTTCTCGGAGGCGCAGAAGGCCATCGACCGCGAGTTCCGCGATCCGCGCGATGTGGTGCTGTACGAGAACGACCTGCCCGATGTGCTGGAAGAGGCGCGGCTGCTGTAGCGACGCCTAAACCGCTGCGGCACCAATTACCTAACTGCCTTGCGTCGCGCGGCTGGTGCTGTAAACCATGCCGCTCCGTCAGCCGTCGCCAACGACAGGGGCCGAACCATGAACCGTTCCGACAGCCTTGATCAGGCCACGCTCGCCGCCGCTCTGGCGCAGCCGGAGGACCAGCCGCGGGCCGGTTTCGCGGCCTTGCGGGCGCTCGCCAACGAGGCCGGCGTTGCGAAGATCTTCACCGTGCTGGCTTTCGATCTCACGCGGCGCCAGTCGCTGCGGGTGTTCACCAGCGATGCGCTGCTGTATCCGCCGGACGTGGTCGCCGAGCTCGTCGATACGCTGTGGGAGCGCACCTTGCTGGGCAAGAAGCAGCCATTGGTACTCAACGATTTTGCGGCGCTGTCGAGCCTGCTGCCGGAGGCGGGGCAATTGCGCGAGCGGGGCTGCGAAGCGATGCTCAACGTACCGGTGGTGGTTGCCGGCGAGGTGATCGGAGCACTCAACATGCTGCACGACAGCGGCCGCTACGACGCCGTGCACGTCGAGGCGGCGCGGGCGCTGGTGCCGGGCGCCGCGGCGCTGCTGCTGTGGCGCCGCGCCAAGACCACGGGCGCCCCGGCGGCCTGAGGCGTAGAGCCTTGACGGGTCGCGTTTCCGAACCGGAAAACCGCTGCGCACTTTTCCTGGAAACGCAGGCCTATCAATAGTCGCGTTTCCCAACCGGAAAACCGCTGCGCACTTTTCCTGGAAACGCTCAGGCCAGGGTCACCACCTTGGTGAGGTGGCGCGGGGCGACGGTGTCGATGTTGCGGGCCTGGGCGGCGCGTTCGCCGAGCAATTGCAGGGCGGGCAGGATGGCGAGCCCGGCGAGCGCCGGGGTCACGCCGACCGGCTGGCTGAAGTCTCCCGGGCCGCCGAAGCCGATGACGCGCGCCCCCTTCTGCTGCAGTTCGCCAGCGAGCAAGGCCTCGGCCTCGGGTTGCACGTCGCCGTAAAGCATGACCGCCACGGTCTGCTCATCGACAAGGCTGATCGGGCCGTGCCGGTATTCGAGCGGGTGGAAGGCCTGGGTAAAGATCTGGCTCATCTCCATCAGCTTCAGCGCGCCCTCGAGAGCCACGCCATAGAGCGGGCCGCCGCCGAGGAAGACGAAGTGCGAGCGGCCGGCAATCAGGCCGGGCAGTTGCTTGTCGAGCCCCTCCAGCAGGCCGGTTGCGGCGCCAACCACGCCGGGATCAACCACGTAGCCGAGCAATTGCAGGCCGAGCAGCAGCATCAGGCTCGCCGAGGACGTCATGACGATGCCTTCGCGCGGATGAGTTGCGGCAAATACGAGACTGTCGCAATTGCGCGCCAGGGCGCTGGCCTTCTCGCAGGTGATGGCGGTGACCCGCGCACCGACCGATCGGCTGCGGCGGGCTGCCGCGACGGTCTCGGTGGTCTCGCCGCTGCGCGACAACGCCACGACGTGCGTGTGCTGCCAGTCCGGCCAGTGATCCTGCGGCCGGTGCAGCCATTCATCGCCGGGCACCGCGATCGCCGGCCGGCCGGCGGCGTTCGACAGGGCCGAAAGGCTCAGCGCGAGATTGTACGAGGTGCCGCAGCCGGCAAACACGGTGAGCGCTGCTTTCGGCGGCGTGGCAATCGGTCCGATGGCCCGCTGCCAATAGGGAAACTGCTCGACGATGGTTGCTTCGGTGATACCCATGAAAAATCTCCTTGTGCTGCGCGGGCTATTTCGCCGAGCCGGCGAGCAGGCCACTGATCAGGTAGCGATTGAGAAAAATCACCACCAAAGCGGGGATGATGATGGCGATCGAGCCGGCGGCGGTGATCAGCCCGTAGTCGATGAAGTTCTTGGTTGCGAATTCCGGGATCAGCACGGTCAGCGGCTTGGTGCGGGTCGGGGAAAAGATCAGCGGTACCGCATACTGCCCCCAGGCGCCGAGGAAGGTCAGGATGGCGGCGGCGGTCAATCCCGGCGCGGCCAATGGCATGACGATGCGGAAGAGAATGTAGAGCCGGCCCGCCCCATCGAGCTGGGCAGCCTCCTCGATCGACACCGGCAGCGATTCGAAGACGCTGCGCAGCAGCCAGAGCGACAGCGGCAGGAAGGCCGATACGTAGATCAGCGTCACGCAGACGAAGGTGTCGATGAGATGCAGGCTGCTCATCAGGCGATAGAGGGGGATCAGCACGGCGTAGCCGGGGACGGCGAGGGTGGCGACGACGGCGAAGAAGATCCACCGCCGGCCCGGGAAAACGAGGCGGGTAAAGGCGTAGCCGCCGAGGGCCGAAATGCCGACGCAGATGATGGTCGCGGCGACCGAGGCCACGACGCTGTTGACGAGGGCGGCACGGAACTGTGCCCAGACCTGCACGCCACCGATCCGGCTGACATTGATGCCCAGCAGGCGGGCGAAATGATCGAGGGTGACGTGGGTCGGCACGAAGTGGATCGGCCGGTCGGAGAAGTCAGCCGTTGGGGTCACCGCGCTCGCCAGCGTCCAGTAGATCGGCCCGAGCGACCAGACCAGCAGAACCGCAATGCCGAGCCAGATCAGCAGGCGGAAAGGAAGACTCTGCTGCTTCATTCGAGCCTCGTATTGCGATAGACGCGCACGACGTAGACCAGCGACACCGCCAGCGACACCAGCGTCACCACCAGCGACATCGCCATGCCGTAGGAGAAGTGCAGGTTCTGGAACGCCTCGAGATAGATCTGGACGAGGATCGGCCGGGTATCGAGGCTGGAGCCGGCGAGGACCCAGGCTTCATCGAAGAAATTGAACGCTGCCACCGTCGAGTTCGTCATGGCGATGGCGATGGCGCTGCGCACCAGCGGCAGGGTGATCGAGCCAAACATCGACAGGCGGTTCGCGCCGTCGATCCGCGCCGCCTCGTAGAGCTCGCCGGGGATGGACTGCATGGCGGCGAGGACGATGACGATGGTCAGCGGCAGCATGCGCCAGATGTGGACGACCACCACCGCGATGATCGCGCTGGTCTTGTCGTTGAACCACACATGATTGTCGAAGGGCAGCCCGAAGGCGACAAGGATGCCGTTGAGCAGGCCGGCGCCCGGCTGGTAGATCCAGAGCCAGATCGTGGCATTGACGACGCCCGGCAAAGCCCATGGCAGGATGATCGCCGCGAGCAGCCAGCGGCGGCCGACCTTGACCTGGTTGAGCAGCGCGGCGCCGGCAATGCCGACGACCGTTTCCACCGACACGGCGATGACCACATAGAGGAAGGTGTTGAACCACGAGGTGTTGGCCTCGTTGTCGGTCAGCATGTTGGTGTAGTTGGCGAGCCCGATGAAGGGCGTGCCGGGTTGCATCGGATTGACCCGGTGCAGGCTGTCCCAGAAGGTGTCGGCGAGGGGAAAGAACACCAGCGCCGCCATCACCAGCACGATGGGGGCGACCAGCAGCATACCGAGCAGGGCGTCGGCATTGCTGCCGGCGCCCCGCTTGCGACCAGGAATGGTGGCGGCGGCAGCCGTCACTGCGTCATGGCTTTCTGGGTGGCGTCAGCGATGTTCTTCATTGCCTGGTCCACCGTGAGCTGGCCCTTGGCGACGCCATTGATCGCCGTATTCACCGCGCTCGAGAACTGCGGATACCAGGTCGGGGTACCCTGCGCGAACAGCGGCTCGACCGTCTTGGACTGGGCCACCAGCGCATCGCCGCTCTGCAGCTTGCCGGCCGCGTTGAGGTCCGCAAGTGCCGAGGTGCGGGTCGGCAGCACGCCATTGGCGTAGTTCTCGATCTGGAACTGCTTGCTGGTGAACCATTTGACGAAGGCGATGGCCGCCTCGCGGTTCTGCGACACTTTCGGGATGCCGAGCGCTTCGGGCAGGCCGTAGCTGCGGGTCGTGCCACTGGCAGTTGGCACGACGATGGCCTCCACCTGTCCGGCGACGCTCGATTGCTTCGGATCGTTCATCTGGCCGAGGCGCCCGGGCTCACCCGAAATCATGATCGAGGTCAGGCCCTTGGCGAACATCGTATCGTTGATCTGGCTGTCCTTGAGGCCGGTCGAGGCGGGGTCGACGAGCCCGTCCTTGAGCATCTGAAGTTCCAGCGCCATCGCCTTGTAGCCGGCGGAGTCGGGGGTCAGGAACAGCGGCTTCCAGTCCTTGTCGAAGAGGTCGCCACCTTCGGCCTTGGTCAGCAGGTACCAGCTTGTCGAAGCCCCCTCGGTGGGCGACAGCGGCAAGCCGATGGGGTACTGCGTGATGCCCTTGGCCTTGATCTGCTTGGCGTCCGCGATCAGTTCGTCGAGCGTTGTCGGCATCTTGGTAATGCCGGCGTCGGCGAAATGCTTCTTGTTCACCAGCATGACGCGGAAGTCGTTGGTGTAGGGGACGCCCAGCAGGTTGTCGTCAACAGTGAAGATCTTGGCGACGCCGATATCGGCAACGGTGTCCTTGTCGATCACGTCCTGCAGCGGCAGGTACCAGCCGGCAGCAGCGAACTGACCGGTCCACGACCAGTCGAACTCGGTCACGTCGGCGGGGGCCGTGCCGGCCAGCAGCGCCGTCACCAGCTTGGGCCGGATATCGTCCCAGGTCAGCGTCTGCAGGTCGACATGGATACCGGTCGCCTTCTCGAAATCGGCGGCGATAGTGGCACCCTGCGGCGAGGGCAGCAGGACGGTGATGGACTGGCCGGCGAGCGGCTTGGCGTCGTCGGCGAGGGCCGGAACGACGAAGGCGAGGACCGCGAGCGCGATACCCGATGCAAAGCTCAATTTACGCATAACCCTGTTCTCCTCTTGGCGTTTTATCGTTGGGATGGGCGGTGGAACCTGCGGGCACGGCAAGGGCGCGTCCGAGCGAGATGGCGAGCCGGGCGATCCAGGCGTCGTCAATGGGCCAGCCGGCGTCGGTAGCGGCGGCGAGCAGGGCGCCGCCGATCGGCGGCAAACGGGGCGGTAGGGGGTCGACGCCGAGCTGCCTTGCCACGGCCTCGCGCAGCAGGGCGCTGTGGAAGGCGCCGCCGGCGTAGCTCCAGCCGCTCGGGGCACCGGCTCCCATGCGGCGGCCGATGGCGGTGGCGTGGAGCGCCAGATGGCTGGCGGCCTCCTCGATGATGGCGAGTGCCGTGGGATCGCCCCGTTGCGCGAGGGCGTCGACGAGGGGCGCCAGCAACGCCACTTCGGAGCGTCGGTGCTTGAGGCTGCCGAACCAGCCGCCGAGGCTGTCCTGCGGCTTTGAGGGATCGAGGCCGAGGCCCGCAAACAGGCCGTCGACCAGGCCGGGGGCCGTCGTCCGGCCATCGAGGTGGTGGCTTGCCAGTTGCACGGCGCGCAGGCCGATCCAGTAACCGCTGCCTTCGTCGCCAAAGCCTTCGCCCCAGCCGCCGACGCGATAGGAGGCGCCCGTGGAATCGCGGGCCCAGGCCATCGAGCCGGTGCCGGCGAGGATCAGGATGCCGGGCCCCCCGGCGAAGGCGCCGAGATGGGCGGCGTCGACGTCGTTGATGAGGCGCTGCGGCACGGTCTCGAGCAGGGCGTCAACGGCGTAACGCTGGCGCGCGGACACCGCGGCCACTTCGCCATAGGAGGGCAGGGCCGCCACCGCCGCCGCGACTTCGGTGCCCACGACGGCAAAGGCTTCGAGCAGGCTCGCCAGGTTCTGCCGCCATTGCGGATTGTCCATCGGATTGACCCCGGCGCCGCCTGCGAGGCGCGTCACCACGCCGGACGGGTCGGCGATGGCGACCAGCGTCTTGCTGCCGCCGCCATCAATGGCGAGAACCGACTTGCTCATGGGTGTCCGTGCTGCCGTGCGAGGGGCCCGATACCGCTCAAGGCTTCCATTCAAATGCACCTGAGTCAATCATGTTTGTGCAGCTTTGTGATTGAAATTGACGGACCCGGCCGGCATCGGCCAGATAGGAAAAAACGAGGTTCGTGAACCATGTCCGAGGGAGCTTTCGTCCGCCAGGGACAGCCGCGGGACCGTGCGGCGTTGTTCGAGATCTGCCTCAGGACAGCCGATACCGGCGCCGATGCGACGGCGCTCTACAGCGATCCGGACTATCCCGGGCAGGTCTGGTCGGCGCCCTATCTCGAGCTCGAGCCGCGCCACTGCTTCGTGCTCGACAGCGGTGGCGAAGCGGTCGGCTATGTGGTCGGCACGCCCGACACCATGGCGTTCGAAGCGCGGCTGGAGCGCGAGTGGTGGCCGGCACTGCGCGTCCGCTATGGCGACCGGCAGCCGGTGGCGGCCTTCGACGGCCGGGTGCTCGAGGCTATCCGCACGCCGGAGAGCGAAGGCGAACTGGCACGGCGCTATCCGGCGCACCTGCACATCAACCTGCTGCCGGCGTTCCAGTCGGGCGGCTGGGGCCGCAAGCTGATCGAAGCGGAGCTCGACTCGCTGCGGCGCGCCGGGGCTTCAGGCGTGTTCCTCGGCGTCGGCCTCACCAATGCGCGCGCCATCGGGTTTTATGCACATCTCGGATTCGAACCGATCGAGGGGCCGGCCAACGCCCTGTGGCTGGCGCGGCGGCTGTGAGGCGTTGCGCTTTCGTTTAGCAGCGTCGAGCCCGCGAACTTTCTGCTGGCGGCGGCGTTGCTAGGGATATTGCTCAGGGGCGTGAGGCGATCATGGCCGACGGCAAGCTGGCGAAGTACCGATCGAAGCGTGATTTCAGCCGAACCGCCGAACCGAGCGGCGAAAC